>OLOO01000175.1_pt1 | contig 67904 bp, 58 predicted proteins | sample 1672621 | NCBI WGS metagenome assembly OLOO01 (sample SAMEA3136706, study PRJEB25190) | human gut metagenome | biome: human gut; feature: human-associated habitat; material: faeces | place: Austria | collected 2013 | reverse complement strand
GCACGTAGCAATCTGGTATCAAAGGGGTCAAAATACCTTTTGACCCCAACATCATATGATGAAATAAAGGAAAAGCAGAGGAGATTAAAAATGGGAAGATTATTAATTATTGGATGCGGCGGTGTTGCCGGTGTGGCTATTCACAAATGCTGTCAGAACAGCAAAACATTTTCAGAAATCTGTATTGCCAGCAGAACAAAGTCAAAATGTGATGATTTGAAGGAAAAGCTGGAGAAAACGACAGAGACGAAGATTACAACGGCCCAGGTGGATGCAGACAATGTAGATGAACTGATCGCACTGATTAAAGATTATCAGCCGGATGCGGTTTTGAATGTGGCATTGCCGTATCAGGATTTGACAATCATGGATGCTTGTTTGGCATGCAAGGTGGATTATATTGACACAGCCAATTATGAACCGGAAGATACGGATGATCCACAGTGGCGTGCAATTTATGAAAAACGATGCAAAGATGAAGGATTTACGGCATATTTTGATTATTCCTGGCAGTGGGCTTATCAGGACAGATTTAAAGAAGCCGGTATTACAGCACTTCTGGGCAGTGGTTTTGACCCTGGGGTTACAAGCGTCTTCACAGCCTATGCGCTGAAGCATTATTTTGATGAAATTGATACCATTGATATTCTGGATTGTAATGGTGGTGATCATGGTTATCCTTTTGCAACGAATTTTAATCCGGAGATTAATCTGCGTGAAGTATCTGCCAATGGTTCCTATTGGGAAAATGGTCATTGGGTTGAGACAGAGCCTATGGAGATTAAACGTGAATATGACTTCCCTCAGGTTGGACAGAAAGATATGTACCTGCTTCATCATGAGGAAATCGAATCACTGGCCAAAAATGTACCCGGTGTAAAAAGAATTCGTTTCTTTATGACTTTTGGACAGAGCTATCTGACTCATATGAAGTGTCTGGAGAATGTGGGAATGCTTTCTACATCACCGATTATGTATGAAGGCAGAGAAATTGTTCCGATTCAGTTTTTGAAAGCACTGCTTCCGGATCCGGCTTCTTTGGGACCTCGCACGGTTGGGAAGACCAATATCGGCTGTATTTTCACAGGAAAGAAGGATGGAAAAGAAAAGACTATTTACATCTATAATGTATGTGATCATCAGGAATGCTACAAAGAAGTGGGCTCTCAGGCGATTTCTTATACAACAGGTGTGCCGGCTATGATTGGTGCAGCATTGGTGCTGGATAAAGTATGGGATAAAGATGGTGTCTTCAATATTGAAGAATTTGACCCGGATCCGTTTATGGATATGCTCAACCAGTATGGTTTGCCATGGGTTGTGGATGAAAATCCACAGACAGTAGAATGATGTTTGAGGGACTGCCGACACCCTGTTATGTAGTGGATGAAGGCAGAATCCGACACAATCTTGAAATCCTGCAGCAGTTAGAAAAGGATACAGGCTGTCATGTTCTGCTGGCACAGAAAGCATTTTCCATGTACAGACTTTATCCAATGATCGGGCGGTACATCAGCGGAACAACTGCCAGCGGCCTGTACGAAGCCAGACTGGGATATGAAGAGATGGGAAAAGAAAATCATGTTTTTGCACCGGCTTATAAAGAAGCGGATATGCAGGAACTGGTGACAATCTGCGATCATATTATTTTTAATTCCTTTGCACAGTATGAAAAATATAAAGATATCTGTCAGGCAAAGGGGGTCAGTGTCGGCATCCGTGTGAATCCCCAGTGCTCGACACAGGAAGGTCATGACATTTATGACCCATGCGGTTATGCATCGAGACTTGGAGTCACAAAAGCACAGTTTCCGGAAGTTCTCCCGGAGGGGATTGAAGGACTACATTTTCACACATTGTGTGAACAAAATGCGGATGATCTTGTGACAACCTTTCAGGCATTTGAAGAAAAATTCGGAAAATATCTTCACTGTATAAAGTGGCTGAATCTTGGCGGCGGTCATCATATTACAAGGAAAGATTATCAGTATGAAACACTGGTGAAACTGATTCGCTATATCCGGGATACCTATCATGTGACAGTTTATCTGGAGCCAGGAGAAGCAGTGGCATTGAATGCTGGTTATATGGTGACAGAGGTGATGGATATTGTTCATAATGATATGGATATATTGATTTTGGACGTTTCAGCAGCCTGTCATATGCCGGATGTCCTGGAAATGCCATATCGTCCGCCACTGTCCGGTGGATACGAGGCAAATCAGAAACCGTATACCTATCGACTTTCTTCTATGACTTGCCTGGCGGGAGATGTGATTGGTGATTACAGTTTTGAAAAGCCGGTTCAGATTGGCGACCGTCTGGTGTTTGAAGATATGGCAATTTATTCCATGGTCAAGAATAACACCTTTAACGGTATGCCTCTTCCGGGCATCGCTTTGCTTCGTGAAAATGGAAGCACAGAAATGGTAAGAAAATTCGGCTATCAGGATTTCAAAATGCGTTTGTAGATAAAATATTATATGGTTCGTATATTAGGAATAAGAAAATGAAGAATATCAAAACAATTCCGTCAGCAGATGGCTATCATATGCCGGCAGAATATGCCTGTCACAAGGGATGTATCCTGATATGGCCGCAGCGTCCGGGTTCCTGGAAAAAGAATCCTGAAGCGGCAGAAAAGGCTTTTTGCGCTGTGATGCAGGCAATTGCTGAAAGTGAGGCTGTGTATCTGGCGTGCGGGAAGGCGTCGCTTCCCAGGGCAAAGGCGTTTGCTGATGAATATAACAGACAATTTCAGAGGGAAATTTCAGAAAAGAAGCATTTCCCGGTAGTTGTATTTGAGGCGGAAACCGATGATGCCTGGGCAAGAGACATAGGGCCTACTTTTGTTGTCAAAGATGACACAGTGCGTGGCATCAGCTGGACATTTAATGCCTGGGGCGGTGAGGAAGACGGCTTGTATGCCTCATGGCAGAAAGATGATGCTTTTGCGGCAGCATTTGCAAAAAGAGAAGGCTATGTCTGTTATAATGCCTCTCCCTTTGTACTGGAAGGTGGATCTATTCACAGTGACGGTGAAGGGACAGTGATGGTGACTGAGTCATGCCTGCTGAGCCGGGGAAGGAATCCTCAGCTTTCAAAAGCGGAGATAGAGGAAAAGTTGCAGCAGTTTCTGGGGGCTGAAAAGGTTCTCTGGCTTCCAAGAGGCATTTATAATGATGAAACAAATGAACATGTGGACAATGTCTGTGCTTTTATCAGACCGGGAGAAGTGGTTCTGGCCTGGACAGATCGGGAAGATGATCCGCAGTATCCGCTTTCGCTGGCATGTCTTCGCTATCTGGAATCCCAGACAGATGCCAGAGGAAGAAGGATTAAAGTGCATAAGCTTCCGATACCGGATGTGCCGGTGTGTGTGACAAAAGAGGATTTGGAAGGTTATGTTTTTGAAGATGGTGAAGATACGAGAGAGGAAGGAGAACGTCTGGCGGCTTCCTATGTGAATTTCTACTTTTCAAACGGTGCAGTGGTAATGCCGGCTTTTGGCGGAGAAAATATCAAAAGTGATCAGAGAGCAGCAGAAATCATGGAAAAACTTTGCCCGGAACGGAAAGTGATTACTGTTGATGCCAGGGATATTTTGACAGGCGGAGGCAATATTCATTGTATTACACAGCAGATTCCATTTGGAAAAGCAGAACAGGGAGAATAATTATTAATGAGAAATGTTAAGATAGCAGCTATTCAGATGCAGTGCAGTACGAATCTGCAGACCAACCTTGAAAAGGCCGAGAAAATGGTACGGCAGGCAGCAGGAGATGGTGCACAGATCATTTTGCTGCCGGAACTTTTTGAACGGGAATATTTTTGCCAGCAGCGCAGATATGATTTTTATCATCTGGCAAAGCCTGTGGAAGAAAATGATGCGGTGCAGATGGGCATGCGGCTGGCAAAGGAACTCAACGTCGTATTGCCGATCAGCTTTTATGAACAGGATATAAACACATTATATAATTCCATTGCCTGCATTGATGCGGATGGCACATTGTCGGGGGTGTATCGTAAGACACATATTCCGGATGATCATTATTATCAGGAAAAGTTTTATTTTACACCGGGGAATACCGGCTTCAAAGTATTTGGTACCCGTTACGGCAAGATAGGGATTGGTATATGCTGGGATCAATGGTTTCCGGAAACGGCCAGATGTATGGCCCTTATGGGAGCAGAGATACTGCTTTATCCGACGGCGATTGGCTCCGAACCGATTCTTGAATGTGACAGTATGCCACATTGGAGACGCTGCATGCAGGGACATGCGGCTGCCAATCTCATGCCTGTGATTGCTGCCAATCGGATAGGCCGGGAAGAAGTGACCCCATCTCCTGAAAATGGCGGACAGAGGTCAGCCCTTGTTTTCTATGGCTCTTCTTTTATGACAGATGAAACAGGTGGATTGAAAGCCTGCGCGTCCAGAGATCAGGAAGAGATTTTAACCGGTGTGTATGATTTGGATGATCTGGCTGATAAACGTCTTGAATGGGGACTTTTCCGGGATCGGAGACCGGAGATGTATATAAAAATAACACAATAAAATTTTTTAAAAGAACTGCTTGTTTGATTTTCGATTTGTTCCTGAGTATGGTATACTGGTACTATCTATCAAAAAGGGCTGGGCCTGGTTTTATGCTTAAAGGAAGAATTGTATGATAGAAATCTATATAAGCAGTTTTTTTTTTTGAGAAAAAGAAATCAGAAAGTGAGGAAGTATAATGAACGAATTGTACGAAGCGATTGAGAAGAAGATTAAGGCATCCGGATATCCTCGGGCTATTTCAGGAGCCGATGTGTATGATGATATTTGTGACCAGATTGAAGGTAAAGAAAACGGAGAATATATATTATTATCAAAATTTGACGAAGATGTCGTCTTTGAATATCATATCACCATTCAGGATGAGAACTTTAATCTGGGCATTTTGACGATGAAGACACCTGAAGGTGTATTTAAGGCAGATTTTGATGCAGAATAGAAACCGGATGGAAAATATATTTTATGATGGAGAGAGAAGATGAAAACTAAAAGAAAACGGATTGGTGATTTCCGTGCTAAAGGGACGAAGGAGGCGGCTTGATCATGAGGATTGTTGTCAGTGCCTGTCTTTTGGGGGAGAACTGCAAATACAGCGGCGGCAATAACGAGAATAAAGCGGTGCTGAATTTTGTAAAAGACCATGAGCTTATACCGGTCTGTCCGGAAGTATTGGGCGGACTGCCTGTGCCGAGAATGCCGGCAGAGATCGTGAATGGTGTTGTCAGATGCAGGGACGGACGATCCGTGGATGACGCATTCAGGAGCGGGGCTGCCAAGGCGTTGACGATTGCTTTGAAGGAAAAAGCAGATCTGGCCATTCTTCAATCCAGGAGTCCTTCCTGCGGCGTCAAGGCCGTTTATGATGGTACTTTCAGTGGAAAGATTATTCCGGGAGAAGGTGTTTTTGCAGAGCTTCTTCGGGAAAACGGCATCAGAGCCATAGATGCTGCGGATATTGATGCATGAAAAAAGGATACATGGATAATTTTACCTGTGATAAATAAAGGAGAGGATTGGAATGGCCTTTGATTTCAACGAACAATTTGAGAAGATGATGCGGGAGTATGATGTGACAGAAGTTGTACTGCTTGGACATATGAATCCGGATGGGGATGCAGCAGGTTCCGTCATGGGGCTGGCACATTATATCAAGGTGAATTATCCCCAGTATACAGCATGGCCTTTTTTGTCAGATAAACTGGATAAAGGCCCGAAGAAACAGGTCATGGAGGATGAGATTTTTGCTCCTTTTGAGCGTCCGAACTTGGCGTCTGAAAGGTATGCGGTGATTGTCTGTGACACAGCAACTCTTAAAAGGCTCATCGGCATGAAATATTACCAGCGGGCAGTGGTTTCGATGATCATTGACCATCATGCCTCTAACGAAGGATATGGAATAATCAATGACATAAAGATTTCGGAGTCCTGTGCCTACAACGTTTTTGAAATATTAGATAAAGAAATGCTCAAAAAGGCGGCTTCGGCACCACACCCGAATGGGGCAGATTATCTGTATATGGGCATTCTTCATGACACAAGCCGATTTTCAAGATCGGATGCCGAAATTGAGGCAGCGGGTTCAAAATTGCTGGCAATGGGGGCCGATCATCGCTATGTGATGCGGACGATGCAGGATAAGACATTGGATGATCTGATCAGACAGGGAGAGATCCTTCGCAGAGTGAAGCGCGTGATGGAGGGCAAAGTGGCATATGTTTATATGTCCTATCAGGAAGCGAAGAAACTGCATATCAGCTATGAAGATATTCATCCTATCAGCGGAATGCTCAGAGACTGTGAAGATATCGAGATGGGGTTTTCTATGTATGAGGAAGCACCGAATATTTGGCGATGTTCTTTCAGATCGGATGGACAATGGATAAATGTGAATGAGATGATGAAAAGTTTTGGTGGCGGCGGACATGCGGCGGCAGCCGGGCTTCGCAGAGAGACCGATCAGCCGGAAGTATTGCTTGAGCAGCTGCTGGCACAGATTGAAAGCATACAATCGTTGGGGTGATGATATTAATCGGCATTTTACTTATTCGGAATGACTGTCTGAGCATCAGGTGGTGATCGTCAATATTATGGACGTTGCTTTGAAGTGGAAGTAGAAAGAGAACTGTAAGAAAGTTCATAGAATTTTAACAGAATACCGGGGCAGGAAAGTTGACGTAAAACTAAAAAAAGAGTACAATATGATAATTGTTTAGAGTATTTTGAAGGCTGAATCTGAATGATGATGCAATACACAATGAATATACAGAAAGGAATAGGATGCCTGAACGATGAGGCATGATGTGTGATAAAATATGAATATTTTTGAAAAGAGAGAATCTGTTGTCAGATCCTATTGCAGAAAGTACCCTGTCGTTTTTAAGAAAGCTTTGAATGCTGAAATGTTTTCTGAAGACGGTGAGCGATATGTTGATTTCCTGGCTGTAGCCGGTTCTATGAATTATGGTCACAACAATCCTGAGATTAAGAAAGCCGTTTTGGATTATCTGGCAGATGACAATATTATTAATGCATTGGATATGTATACCAGTGCCAAAGAGGAATTTTTGACTGAATTCGAGAGATTGATCCTCAGTCCGAGAAAGCTGGATTATAAAGTTATGTGCTGTGGACCGACAGGTACCAATGCAGTTGAGGCAGCGCTGAAATTGGCCAGAAAGAACAAGAAACGGACCAATGTGATTGCTTTTGCAGGTGCTTTTCATGGCATGAGTCTCGGCAGTCTTGCCTTGACGACAGATAAGACAAGCCGTGAAGGCGGCAGTGTTCCGCTGACCAATGTCTCATTTGTTCCATATGACGGCACATTTGATTCACTGGCTTATTTGCGTTGGGTTCTGGAGGATGACCATTCAGGTGTAGACAAGCCTGCGGCAATTATTCTTGAAACCGTTCAGGCTGAGGGCGGCATTAACCCTGCCAGTGTAGAGTGGCTGCGCGGCATTCGTCAGATCTGTGATGAGAACGACATTCTGATGATTGTGGATGATATTCAGGTGGGCAACGGCAGAGCAGGTTATTTCTTCTCCTTTGAGAGAGCAGGCATTGTTCCGGATATGGTTGTTATGTCCAAGTCTATTTCAGGTTTTGGCATGCCGATGGCACTGCTTCTGATCAAACCGGAACTGGATATTTTCAGACCGGCAGAACATAATGGTACATTCAGAGGCAATCAGCTGTCTTTTATCGGCGGTACAGCCGGTATCCGATACTTTACAGAACACAAGCTGGATGAAGAAGTCAGACGTAAGGGGCAGATCATTGAGCAGTTTATTCAGAAAGAGATCCTGCCAATGGATGCAAGACTGGTACATAGAGGCATCGGTATGATCTGGGGTATTGATTTCAATGGCATTGCGCCGGAGAAAGCCATCGAGGTCATTCACAAGGCTTTTGACAATCATCTGATTCTGGAAGTTGCAGGCCGTCATGACGGCGTTGTCAAGATTATGCCTCCGCTGACAATTGAGGATGACACACTGATGGAAGGCCTTCAGATTGTGAAGAAATCCATCGCAGAAGTGTTGAATTAATCTATGAATAGAGTCTGGATATAGAAGAAAAGCTCACAGAAGAGGAGAGTGTATAAACATCGAATATTTCTGTGAGCTTTTATATTATTATTTCTTTTATATCGTTATTTCATTTTTTTCATGGTAAGATACCAGTCGAGATGTTCAATGGTATTGTCTGAACTTTCAAGACGTTCCTGAGCTTCTTCAATTGTCAATGGAGCCCCCATGACTACAGCATCTCCGGGCTGCCAGTTTGCCGGTGTGGAATAATGCGTTTTGTCATTTAACTGCAATGACTGTAGAATACGTATAATTTCAGGAATATTTCGTCCGGTGGACATAGGATAGTACAAGATGGTACGGATCATACCCTCTGGATCAATAATAAACACTGCACGAACGGTTTGTGTATTTGCAACAGTCTGGAGCATACCATATTTTCTGGCAACATTCATACTAATGTCTGCAATAATTGGGAAAGGAATCTTCACTTTTCCTTCGTTATTGAAATTCAATGCTTCGATACTTTTGATCCAGCCAAGATGAGAATGAAGTGAATCAATGGAAAGTCCAATTAGTTTGGTGTTAAGTGATTCAAAGGTTTCATTCATCTTGGAAAGGGCAATAAATTCTGTTGTACAAACCGGTGTAAAGTCAGCCGGATGTGAAAAAAGGACAACCCAACTTCCTTTATAATCGGCTGGAAAATCAATTTTCCCCTGAGTTGTCATTGCATGAAATTCTGGTGCATGGTCACCAATGAGCGGCATTTTGTTTTCTTCCATAGGTCATATTAACTGCATACAGGTTGCAGTTCCTCCTTTCTAAAAATAAAATCCACAATAATCAATTTTATTTTATCATATTTTAATAAAAGTGCAGCGATAACTTGAGAGAAAATTTCTTATTATGTATTATATTTATAGGAAAATACATTTGAGTTATTGTTTATTTTGCATATATCCTTGACGCAAAGTAGTAAAAAGCATATACTGTTGTTTAAAATTAGTTGAGACTAATGAATGAAAGGGGGTACTTATGAAGTTTTTTCATTTATCGGATTTACATATCGGATTAAAACTGATGAACAGAGATTTACGGGAAGAACAGATGGATATTTTGCGGCAGGTGACAGATTTAGCCAGAGAAGAACAGCCGGATGCCGTCGTGATTGCCGGGGATATCTACGACAAGGCCGTTCCGGCGGCAGAGGCAGTGGAAGTGTTTGACAGCTTTATAACGGAACTGAAAAGGGCTGTGCCGGAGGCTGAGATGATGCTCATCAGCGGCAATCACGACAGCGGTCTGCGCTTGAATTGCTTCCGAGAGATTCTGGATGAACAGAAAGTACATATGATTGGACTGCCGCCGAGAAAGGAAGAAGAATATATTGAGAAGGTGACGCTTCAGGATGAATTTGGGCCGGTGAATTTCTATCTTTTGCCTTTTGTCAAACCGTCTATGGTGAAGCAGATTGTGGGCGTGGATGAGAATGGCAATAATCTGTCTTATGATGCGACTTTGCATAAATTGATCGCAAGGGAAGAAGTTAATACGACAGAGAGAAATGTGTTAGTCAGTCATCAGTTTTATTTGCCTGTGGGAGAGAATGCAGAGTCAGTTGAGAGAATGGATTCGGAGATTCGTACTGTGGGCAACATCGATGCTGTTGCGTCAGATGTGCTGGAAGCCTTTGATTATGCAGCGCTGGGACATATTCATAAACCAATGAAAGTGGGCAGCGAATTGTATCGTTACTGCGGAACGCCTTTGGCCTGCTCAGTCAGTGAAGCCGGACAGCAAAAGGGTGTCATTATGGTGGAAATAGGTGAAAAAGATTCCAAGACGTCAGTAAAGATAACAGTGCTGCCGCTGAAACCGCTGCGTGAAGTGCGGATCATCAAAGGCAGTCTTGAAGAAGTACTTGCACAGGCCTGCGAGGATTTCGTGACGGTGATCCTGACGGATAGAGTCGATTTAGATATTATGGATATGCAGGACAGAATCCGAATGGCGTTTCCGTATTTGCTGGAAATCCGACGGGAAGTACTTCGAAAAGCCGATTACAGTGAGCAGCTGATGGCGGAGAAGGAACAGGATCCTTTTGAATTATGTTGTTCCTTTTTGAAGGATTTGGATGATGAAGAGAAAACGATTCTTCGGGATGTGATACATACCGTGCAGGGGGTGAAATAGATGAAGCCGATTCAGCTGACAATGCAGGCCTTTGGGTCATATGGGAAGAAGACGGTGATTGATTTTACAAAACCGGATCAGAATTTATTTCTGATAACGGGCGATACAGGTTCCGGGAAGACGACAATTTTTGACGCTATTGTTTTTGCACTTTACGGAGAAGCCAGTTCTGTTGTGAATAGGAAGAACGGTGCCGAATTACAGAGTCAGTTTGCAGCGGCATCTGTGGAGCCTTTTGTGGAATTGGTTTTTTCAGAAAAGGAAGGCAGTGAAGATGTGCACTATACGGTTCGACGTGTACCGAAGCATGTCCGCCCTCTGAAAAGAGGAACCGGTCTGAAGGAAGAGAGCGGCAGTGTGTCGCTGATTATGTCAGACGGAACCGAATATCCGTCAAAGGAAACAGACAAGAAGCTGGAAGAAATCGTCGGATTGACGAAGAACCAGTTTATGCAGGTGGCAATGATTGCTCAGGGGGAGTTTATGGCCCTTTTGCGCGCAAAATCCGATGACAAGAAAGTGATTTTCAGGAAACTTTTTAATACAGAACTTTACCAGAATATTGTGGATGAGCTGGCAAAGCGCCGTAAGGACAAGGACAGGAAGATCGCACAGATCAAGACAGCCTGTCAGACAGAAGTGGGACATATTCTTGTGCCGAAACTGGTGACAGCGGACGGTGCAGAGATGGATCAGGAACAGAATGGTGCAGCGGATCAAATAGCGGACGAGTGTAGAGATGCGAATAAACTGCAGGAGTTAAAAGAAAGAATCCTTAAATCAGAAAGGCTTTCATTGCCGGATATGGAGGCTTTACTTCAGACCTTGGTATCAGTCAGTGAATGGACGAAGGATAAGGTGCAGCAGTCAGAGTCAGAGACAAGCCAATTGTATAAAGTCTATCTGTTGAAAAGAGATGCTGTCACAAAAGCAGGGCAGTTGCTGGAACGTTACAAGGAGCTTGAGGAAGCTGAAAAGGAACTGGGTGAATGTGAAGCAATAAAGCCTTTGATGCAGGAATGGCAGCAATGCATGCGGCAGATTGAGGATGCCTATGATATTTTGACGCTTTGGAAGCAATATCAGGAGGTCAGTGGACAGCTTGAAACAGCCCGACAGGCACTCGCTGCCAATGAGCAGGCACTGCCGGAACAGAAAATGGCCTGTGAACAGGCGGCAGTTCAACTGCAGCAGGCAAAGAAAGTACAGGAACAGGCATTGATGGATTTCTCGGAAGTGAAAACCCATGTCGAAAATGATTTAGAAGCTTTTTCCAAAATGGCTGAAGCTAAACGGAAGGTGTTGACGGCTCAAACAAAAGTCGATGAAGCAGGAAAGCAGGCCAGAATAGCAGAGGAAAGTCTGTCAGATCTTGAAAGTAATGAGAAACGGTGGCAGACTCAGGCTGAACTGCTGTCCGATACGGATAGCCGCATGATTATTTTACAAGGAAAGCAGCGGGATATTGAAGGTATCGGGGCGGATTTTGAGAGCTGGAAGGATGAAGAAAAGGATTGCTTCAGCCAACAGAGGTGTGCTGAAGAAGCAGACAAGGTCTATGCTGATGCTAAAGACAGATTTAATAAGGAGAATACGGCTTACATACAGGCCTATAATGATTTCCTTGATGCGCAGGCTGGTTTCCTTGCAGAGAAACTGCAGCGGGGAGAACCTTGCCCGGTCTGTGGTTCGACCATACATCCGCATCCTCATCAGGCAGAAAAATCGGCATTGACCAAGGAAGAATTGAATATATTGTCTGAGAGTGTACGTGAACTTCAAGAAGGACAGGCGGCGGCAGCGAAAAAAGCCGGAGAGGCAAAAGCAATGCTGGATGCAAAGGGAAAAAATTGCATACAAATTTGGGGAAAACTTCGGCAGAAAGTAATTGCATATAGCCGTGATGAGATGGGTGAGTTGGACAGTGAAGAGATTCAAGGTCTGATTGAGACTTGGAAGAAAGCGCTGAAAGATGAAGAGAAACAGCTGCAGAAAGACAAAAATCAGCTGCAGCAGCTCAAAAAATGGCTGACGAAAGCTGCCAAGGACAAAGAAGAATTGACTGCACAAAAAAATAAAGCAGATAAAATGTTAGCTGATACCAAAGCCGAGCTGGCGGCAGCTCAGGCTGAGTTAAAGAGTACATTTATTTCTACATATTATAAATCTGAAGAAGAAGCCAATCAGTTCATGGAGCAGGCCGAGCAAAGGAAGAAGAACGCAGAAAAGCAATATCATAGCTGTGATAAAGTTGATAAAAAAGTACGATCAGATAAAGAAAAGACAGAGCTAGAAATAGCACAGCATCGACGCGATATTCCGAATTTGCAGGATAAGAGTGATAAACGAAAAGCAGTCTATATACAGCTGATGGAGGAAAAACAGCTGACGGAGCCTCAATGGAAGTGTGTGACAGAAAGTTATGATAAGGCAGACAGACAGCAGTTTGAAGAAAAAATCAGACAATATCAGAGTAAGCTGAGTGCAGCAGGTAAGCAGAAGGCAGTAGCAGAGAAAGCCATTGACGGTCGTGTGAAGCCGGATATGGAACAGCTTTGTTCTGAACAAAATGCAGCAGAAGCGGCATGGAAAAAAGAACAGGCTCTTTATGAGCGCTATGCAGAAATGTATAAAACCAATCATCGGGTTTGTGAAGCGTTGATGCCGAAGATGGCTGAACGAAGCAAAATCATGGAAGAACACAGAAGACTGGATGATTTGTACAATTTGTTAGCAGGCAAAGTGACGGGAGCCAGAATGGGTATCGAGACGTATGTGCAGCGATATTACCTTGAGAGAATTCTGTATGCCGCCAATAGGCGTTTCGGTGAAATGTCTGCCGGGCAGTTTGAATTGCGGATGTGTGATATCACGAAGGCGGGTGAAGGAAGAAACAGGGGACTGGATTTGATGGTTTATTCCAACGTCACCGGCAAGGAGAGGGAGGTTCGCACTCTTTCCGGCGGAGAGTCGTTTATGGCGGCATTGTCGCTGGCGCTTGGCATGGCAGATCAGATCCAGCAGAGTTCATCGGCCATTCATCTGGATATGATGTTTATTGACGAAGGATTCGGCTCATTGGACAGTCAATCAAGAGATCAGGCAGTTCGGGTATTGCAGCAGATGGCAGGAGGATCGAAGCTGATAGGTATTATTTCACATGTGTCTGAGCTGAAACAGGAAATAGAAGACCAACTGATTGTCAGCAAAGATGAAGAGGGTAGTTCAGCCAGATGGCAGATCAGCTGACAGCAGGGGCAGTGTTATGCTTATTTGGACGGCAATCCGGTGAATGTATGTGATTAATTGATACCTATATTTATACGGGGCATAACTTGAATTGACAGCAGGAGTATGTTAAAATTGGATTAGCTATAGTAAGTTTGTGCATCACAGATGAAGGCTGTGGTGCATTTTCATGTATAGAGACGGAATGTACAAAAGCCGATTGCCGCACTTGTTGATGTGGATGTAATACAGGGAGATAACAAATGGATGCAGGGATAAAGGAGACAAAAGAACAGGCATTAAAGGAAATGGAGCTTTTTAAGACGGTATTTGACGGTGTACGTCTGCTGAATATGCATGCATTAGAACTGATCGGAAAGGGACTGGGTTCCTATTCCCTTACAGAATCGGAGCAGAAGTTTGATTTCTGGGAGAAAGAGCATCCGTGTGACAACGACAGCTGTATTGTGCTGCAGGCTCTGAGGGATAAGGACGTTCATACGAAACTGGAATATATCGGATCTCAGTTGTACGAAGTGACCGCACGCTATATGGAAGTCGAAGGAGAACCATATGTTCTGGAACTTGTCAAACGGATGGATGATAACTATATGATTGATGAGAAGCAGCGTGAGAAACTGCTGAGACATTTCGGCGGTTACCATGAACAACTGTACAAGGATGCTTTGACAGGGGCTTATAACAGAAGGTATTTTGAAGAGAAGATCCGTAAGTCGACGGTATCAGCCGGAGTAGCCATGATCGATTTGGATGATTTCAAGTTGTATAATGATTCATTTGGCCATGATACCGGTGATGTTGTGCTGATTACTTTTGTCAATATTATCAAAAACTGTACCCGAAAGACAGATATGCTGATTCGTTATGGCGGTGATGAATTTCTGCTGATTATGCCGGGCATCAAAGAACAGGATTTCAAGAACAAGCTGCTTCAGATCCTGGAGGAGGTCCGCAGAGCAGATGTGCCGGGGCATGGCGGTCTGAGATTGTCAGCCAGCATCGGCGGTGTTTTGTCCAACGGCAGTGTGATCGAGGATGCCATTGGAAGAGCGGACAAGCTGATGTATCAGGCCAAGAATCGCAAGAATATGGTCGTTACGGAGGATAACCTGGTGGCGGATGGCATCAAGAAAGGAATGCTGCATGACCGTGAGAAAATCAGACAGTTGATTCTGATCGTGGATGATTCGGAACTGAATCGGGCGCTGCTGTCAGAAATGCTGAAGGATGATTTCAGAATCCTGGAGGCTTCCAACGGACGGGAATGTCTGGATGCACTGGAACAGTACGGTATGGGTATTTCACTTGTTCTGCTGGATATTAATATGCCGGTGATGGATGGCTTTGAAGTCCTGGTCCAGATGAACCGTAATCACTGGATTGAAGATATTCCTGTTGTTATGATATCCAGTGATGATACAGCGTCCAACATTAAGCAAGCATACGATATGGGCGTTTCTGATTATATCCGCAGACCTTTTGATGCCCAGGTTGTTTTCCGACGTGTCGTCAATACAATCAAATTGTATGCGAAGCAGCGTCGTCTGATCACTCTTGTAACAGACCAGATTGATGAGAAAGAGAAGAACAATCAGATCATGATCCGGATATTGAGCCAGATTGTTGAGTTTCGTAATGGTGAGAGTGGGCTCCATGTTGAGCACATTAACATATTAACAGGTCTGCTTCTGGAGCGTCTTGTTCAGAAAACAGATCATTATGATCTGACATGGTCAGACCAGTATAGGATCACATTGGCATCAGCCCTGCATGATATCGGCAAGATTGGCATTGATGACAAGATTTTGAATAAACCGGGCAGATTGACGAAAGAAGAATTTGAGATTATGAAGAGTCATACGCTGATCGGCGCATCGATTCTTGAGAATCTTGGAGCGTATCAGGAGGAACCGTTGCTTAAGGCAGCTTATCAAATCTGCAGATGGCATCATGAGCGATACGACGGCAAAGGTTACCCGGATGGCCTGCGGGGAGATGAAATTCCGATTTCTGCCCAGGTTGTTTCTGTAGCGGATGTGTATGATGCGCTTGTCAGTGAACGTGTCTATAAGAAGGCAATCTCGCATGAGAAGGCTATTGAAATGATCCTGAATGGTGAGTGCGGTGTATTTAATCCGATATTGATGGAGTGTCTGGTGGATATCAAGGATAAGATACATAAAGAGAGTCAATTGGAGGTATTGAGATGACGCTAAAAGAAGCTTATGAATCTGTAGAATCGAATTATGATAATGTATTGAAGCGACTCGGAAGTGAAGGGATGATCAAACGTTTTGCAGTTAAATTCATCGATGATCCGACGTTCGGAGAATTGAAGAATGCACTGGCAGCAGGAGATGGCGAAAGCGCTTTCCGTGCCGCACATACAATGAAGGGCATTTGCCTGAATCTTGGATTCGACAAGCTCTATGAAGTGAGTGCGGCTTTAACTGAACAGCTGCGCGGATACGAAATTACCGGCAGTGAAGCCGTGTATCAGCAGGTTGTTGAACAGTATGACCGTCTGATTGCTGCAATTAAGGCGATTGATTAAAGGACGTTGATTGATGATTGATTGAGGCAATGAATGCGTCAAAACAATAGAGAATAGAGCAGCGGTACACATCGGAAATGATGAATGGCGCTGCTCTATTTTCTATTGTTTTTATTTTAAACAAAAGGACGGACCACACCTTTAACTAAAGAATGCTGATAGTTAAGAACAGCAGATTCTGTTACCTGATTTGGCCAGGCTTCAATGATTTTATCATCGCCAAGGTAGATGGCAGAATGAATGACGGTACCTTTTTCATTGCAGTAGATAATGATGTCGCCGCGCTTGCGTTCTTTGTAATCCACATGTTTGAATTTAGAGGAGGCCCAGATATTTGCGGATTCATATTCATAACCCGGTGAGGCATGCCGTACAGGATTGATCGGACTCATATCGATACCGGCGGCATAAAGGGCCTGCATAATGAGACCGCTACAGTCGATGCCAAGCCCCGGTGCACCGGATGCGCCGATGATATAATTATCCCCGAGATAGTCATAGGCCCTGCTGATCATGGCTTCAATACAGGCAGTCCGACTGCTGGTATTGTCTATACGAAGCGGTGAAACATAGGCACCGAGGGTGTACCAGTCGTCCTCAGAAAGTCCCATGGCCAGCCATGTAGTCAGATCGACTGTGCCGGTGGCATTCAGACCATGCTGAGCTTGAAAATCAGCAACTGCGTCGGCAATTTCAGATGTATAAAGGGCACCGTTCATACCAACAGCATTGCCTAGCCCCAGTGTCTGGATCACTTTGGCTGTTTTTAATCCCTCATAGCCCTCAGACAATTCATAGTCACCGCCGGATAAGGAAATACTGTCCCGAATCTGGTAATACTTCAGTGGATTCTGGTAAACGCGGTTTCCCAGAACTACTTCATGGGACAGAAACTGTTCGTATACCATCAAACCGCCCGAGCAAACAACAACCACTACAAGAAACAACAGAATAATTCGACGCCTTAAAGCCCTGCGTCGGGCCTTCTTCCTGGCTCTTTGCCTTTTTAAACGCTTTTGTCGGAGCTGTTCTCTGACGATTGATTCATCAACCAGAGCAGCTTCATCCTCAAAAGCCAGTTCAGTATATAACCCTTTAATATTTCTGCTCATAATTATTATCCCCCTATTACATGATGTTGGGGTCAAAAGGTATTTTGACCCCTTTGATACCAGATTGCTACGTGCTTTGCACTTTCGCAATCCTCAAAAATATTCGTAGACTGATGAGTTTCGCATGCCATATCCAATGAACCTAATAAAAAAATACCATTCCCCTGCATCAAAATTGTATCGCTTTTATTGATTATTACGTTTTTAGAAAAAATTTCTGACATGCTCTTCTTTATTTTTTCATTATTTGTTATACTATACCGTATATTAGGGAACCGGATGAAACACGCTTTGCGAGTTTCATCCGGTATCGCGATATTTGGCAAGGTGCCATGCGAGCATGGGCTTTGCCTCATTATTCGCGTAAAATATTTACTGATTTAATGTAATAAAGAAATCGGTGAATACGGGAAAGAATGTATGTGATAAATAAAAGCAGATAGAATGTAAGATGCGGGGAATCTTGCGAGCAAGATCCTTTTATATAAAAAATGATATCTGCTGTACTGTTTAGATGAGACTGGAGGAATGAAGATGGCAATCACAGATGAAACAATAGAATATGTAGCCGCACTGGCAAAGCTTGATCTGACAGATGAAGAGAAAGAGCGTGCCAAGAAGGATCTCGGCAATATTATCGGCTATGTGGATACAATGAATCAACTTGATACAACAGGTATCGAGCCGATGTCTCATGTATTTGCCTATCATAATGTTTTCAGGGAGGACCTTGTGACAAACGGACCGGACAGAGACAATATTCTGGCCAATGCCCCTGAAGAGAAAGACGGCGGTTTCAAAGTGCCGAGAACGGTTGAATAGCGAGGAGAGAAACAGATGGAGATCACAGCATTAACAGCCCTTGAATTGGGAAAAAAGATTAAAGCGGGCGAAGTGACGGTGGAAGAAGCTGTTAAAGCCCAACTTGAGAAGATAAAAGAACGGGATAGCGTGTATAACTGCTATGTGACAGTGATGGAAGAAGAAGCCTTAAAGCGTGCGGCAGAAGTACAGAAACAGATCGATGCCGGTGAACTGAAGGACTCACCGTTGGCCGGTGTACCTGTGGCAATCAAGGATAATATCTGCACAAAAGGTGTCCTGACTACATGCAGTTCGAAGATTTTGAATAATTTTAAGCCGCCTTATGATGCGACAGTGATTGAGAAACTGGAAGCGGCAGGGGCTGTTATTATTGGTAAGGTTAATATGGATGAGTTTGCCATGGGAAGTACAACAGAGACCTCTTATTTTGGTCCGACAAAGAATCCATGGAATACGGAACGTGTACCGGGTGGTTCTTCAGGCGGTGCGGCTGCAGCTGTAGCAGCTGAGGAAGTATGGTATGCACTGGGATCTGATACCGGTGGTTCTATTCGTCAGCCAAGTTCTTTCTGCGGTGTCACAGGTCTGAAACCGACTTATGGCAGTGTTTCACGATATGGTCTGATTGCCTATGCATCCTCATTGGACCAGATTGGACCGATCGCAAGAAATGTTTCCGATTGTGCGGCAGTTTTTGAAGTCATTGCAGGTTATGATGCCAAAGACAGTACCAGTGTGAAGATGGATGATTATCATTTTACGGAAGCCCTTGTGGATGATGTGAAAGGACTCCGTATCGGTATTCCGAAGGGGTATCTGGGTGAAGGTCTGGATCCGGAAGTGAAAGAAGCTGTTTTGGCAGCAGCAAAGACACTGGAAGCAAAAGGCGCCATTGTGGAAATGTTTGATATGGATATGGTGGATTATGCGATCCCGGCTTACTATGTCATCGCTTCGGCAGAAGCCAGCTCCAACCTTTCCAGGTTTGACGGTGTGAAATACGGTTACCGGACACCGGACTTTGAGGATCTTCAGGATGTTTACAAGAAAACCCGTGATGAGGGCTTTGGTATGGAAGTCAAGCGTCGAATGATGATCGGTGCCTTTGTATTGAGTTCCGGTTATTACGATGCTTACTATATTAAAGCGCTTCAGGTCAAAGCACTGATCAAGAAAGGTTTTGACGATGCATTTGCAAAATATGATATCATCCTTGGACCGACAGCACCGACAACCGCTTTGAAGATGGGTGAGAATCTGTCTGATCCGCTGAAGATGTATCTGGGTGATATTTATACTGTTTCGGTCAATCTGGCAGGGCTTCCGGGTATCAGTCTGCCATGTGGTATCGACAGCAGCGGACTGCCGATCGGTGTGCAGATGATCGGACAGGCATTTTCAGAAAAAACATTGATTCGTGCGGCATATTCACTGGAACAGACAAGAAGCTATGAACGGCCGGCATGTGTGAAGGGAGAGAACTAGACATGAGAGAATATGAAACAGTCATTGGTCTTGAAGTTCACTGTGAACTGGCCACAAAAACAAAGATTTTCTGCGGTTGTACGACAGAATTCGGCGGCGAACCGAATACCCATGTCTGCCCTGTCTGCGCAGGTATGCCAGGTACTTTGCCTGTTTTGAATAAACAGGTTGTAGCGTATGCGCTCTCAGCCGGTGTGGCTTTAAATTGTGATATTACACAGCACTGCAAGTTCGACAGAAAGAATTATTTTTATCCGGATCTTCCGAAGGCTTACCAGATTTCACAGCTTTATCTGCCGATCTGCCGAAATGGTCATGTGGACATTGAAGTGGATGGTGTGAAGAAGAGCATCGGCATTCATGAGATCCACATGGAAGAGGATGCAGGAAAACTGATTCATGATGAGTGGGAAGACTGCACCATTGTTGATTATAACCGATGCGGTGTGCCACTGATCGAAATTGTCAGTGAACCGGATATGCGCAGTGCGGACGAGGTGATTGCTTACCTGGAAAAGCTGAGGATGATTTTGCAGTATCTGGGGGTTTCTGATTGTAAGATGCAGGAAGGTTCCCTGCGTGCAGATATCAACCTGTCCGTTCGTGAGGCAGGCAGTGACAAACTGGGCACACGAACAGAGATGAAGAATATGAATTCTTTCAAGGCTATTGCCCGGGCCATTGAAGGGGAGATGAACCGTCAGATCGAGCTTCTGGAGGACGGCAAATCCGTCACGCAGGAGACAAGAAGATGGGATGACAATAAATGTGCCAGCTATGCCATGCGTTCCAAAGAGGATGCACAGGATTACAGATACTTCCCGGATCCGGATCTTCCACCTGTATCCATCAGCGATGCCTGGCTTGAAAGGGTGAAAGCGGCTCAGCCGGAAATGCGTGATGCCAAGCTGGCTCGTTATGTAGAAGAATATGGCCTGACAGAACACGACGCAGCCATTTTGACGGAATCCAGGAAAATGGCCGATATTTTCGAAGCGGCTGCTGCTATCTGTAAAAAGCCGAAGGAAGTTTCAAACTGGTTGATTGTGGATACCATGCGTTTGCTTAAAGTACATGAAATGGATGCGGCAGATCTGAAATTCTCACCGGATCATCTTGCAAAATTGATCGAACTGATTGATGCAGGTACTATCAATCGACCGACAGCCAGAGATGTTTTTGAAAAGGTTTTTGCAGAGAATGTGGATCCTGAGGCTTATGTTGAGGCAAACGGTCTGAAGATTGAAGCTGATGACGGTGCCTTAAAAGACGTTATTGAAGGAATTGTTGCAGCTAATCCGCAGTCTGTGGCAGACTATCATGCAGGTAAGAAGAAAGCTATCGGTTTCCTTGTGGGTCAGACCATGAAAGCTATGAAAGGCAAAGCTGATCCTGGAACGGTGAATAAGATACTGGCAGAAATTTTGAATCAGTAAAATTGATAAAGGGGTAGAATGTATCAATGGGGAATTTTTTTTCAACGGATGGACCGTTGTTTGAAGGAATGGCATATATTATCAACATTATCTATGTCAGTGTCTTATGGATATTGTTTTCAATACCGATTATTACCATCGGCGCATCATCGACGGCACTGTATTATACGGTGACGAAGGTGATCCGTCATGGACGCAGTTATATATTCAGGGAGTTCTGGCAGAGTTTTAAATCCAATCTCAAGCAGTCCACGGCAGTATGGCTGATTTATCTGGTGATGATGGGAATTCTGCTTGTGGATATCCGGGTGATGGGCGCTTTCGGAACAGCTGTTTCACAGACACTGCAGTTTGTTTTCATTGTTGGTATCTGCATGGTATCGGCGGTGATGGTTTATGCATTGGCCTATATTGCACGTTTTACCCAGGATGTACGACATATTTTGACAAACAGTGTGCTGATGGCCATCCGGCACTTGCCGAAAACACTGCTGCTGGTTGTTGTTCTGGCGGCGGCAGTGCTGGGCTGTTACCTGTTTGGGCTTGGGATTGTCTTTATCCCTGCTGTGGCAGCCCTGGTGGATAGTCTGATCCTGGAGAGTATTTTTGTTCAGTATATGAGCAAAGAGGATCGGGAGAAAGAAGCATTGCGCAACCATCCGGAACAGTATGAGTACTATAACCGAAAAGAATAAAAATCTCTGCCGAAGGTTCTTTTATTGCTGCAAACAGGAGTATCAAATAAGAGCGGCTTCATAAGTACATGAATTATTGTTTTATTAATAAAACTTATAAAAAGAAAAAATGCCGATTTTCGTGGGAAAATATGGCATTTTTTTTAAACTTAATTGTTAAAATCCTATTGATTAAACAATCTATATGCGTTAAAATAGGGGCGAACAGAGAAAATACGTCGAATAATGACGGAAACTCTTGAGATTACTTATGGACATCTATAAGCACTATTTATAAGTGGCTTTTATAAATGTTTCTATTAATTTTATGAATAAGTAAAGCGGAAGATGGAGGCAATCATGGAAAAGAAAGAATTGTTATACGAAGGTAAAGCAAAGAAGGTTTATACAACAGAGAATCCGGATGTTTTAATTGTGGACTACAAAGATGACGCAACAGCATTTAATGGTGTAAAGAAGGGTACGATTGTAGGCAAAGGTGTTGTGAATAACCGCATGACGAATCATATTTTCAAGATGCTGGAAGAGAAGGGGATTCCGACTCATTTTATTGAAGAACTCAGTGACAGAGAGACAGCAGTGAAGAAGGTTGAAATCGTTCCGCTTGAAGTTATTGTAAGAAATGTAGCAGCAGGCAGCTTTTCTAAGAAACTTGGTATTGAAGAAGGCTTCAGACTGTTAAGCCCGACACTCGAATTTTCCTATAAGAATGATGAACTGGGCGATCCAATGATCAATGATTATTATGCTGTTGCCATTGGTGCAGCTACAAGAGAAGAAATTGACAAGATTACAGAACTTGTTTTTAAGATCAATGAAATCCTGGTAGATTATTTCAAGAGCATCAAAGTAGATCTGATTGATTTCAAAGTAGAATTCGGTCGTTACAAAGGTCAGATTATCCTTGCTGATGAGATTTCACCGGATACATGTCGATTCTGGGACAGTGAGACACATGAGAAGCTTGACAAAGACCGTTTCAGAAGAGACCTCGGACATGTAGAGGAAGCTTATGAGGAGATTTACAGAAGAATCGGTCTGGCGTAAGTCAGTGGATCAGGAGGATATTGTGGAAAAGCAGCTTCAGAATAAAGGCCGCAGTGAATGCGGCACAGATATAAAAGATGAACTTCATGAAGAGTGCGGCGTCTTTGGCGCTTACAATCTGAAGGGTGAAGATATCGCCAATTGGGTATATTACGGTCTTTTTTCTCTGCAGCATCGCGGACAGGAAAGCTGTGGCATCGCAGTCAGTGAGAATCGTGATATCCGATATTATAAAGACATGGGACTTGTCAGTGAAGTTTTTACACCGGAGAATCTGGACAAGCTTCATGGTGATATTGCTGTCGGCCATGTGCGTTATTCGACAGCGGGCAGCAGTGTGCGTGCCAATGCACAGCCTTTGGTAACAAAGTACATCAAAGGTACATTGGCCATTGTACATAACGGCAATCTGGTCAATGCCGTTGATCTGAGAGAAGAACTTGAGAAAAACGGTGCCATTTTCCAGACAACCATTGATTCAGAGGTTATTGCCTATCTGGTAGCCAAAGAGCGTGTGACAAGTCGTTCTGTTGAGGAGGCCGTGGCAAAAGCCATGCAGTATATCAAAGGTGCCTATTCTCTGCTTGTTATGAGTCCGAGAAAGATTACGGCTGCCAGAGATCCTTTTGGCTTCAAGCCGCTTTGTCTGGGTAAGAGAGATGATACTTATGTGGTGGCTTCTGAAACCTGCGCTCTTGATACCGTTGGTGCTGAATTTATCCGGGATCTGGAACCGGGTGAGATTATCACAATCACTGAGGATGGTGTGAAATCCAATCGTCAGTATTGCAATATGGTGAAACCGGCCAGATGTATTTTTGAATATATTTATTTCGCAAGACCGGACAGTGTCATTGACGATGTGTCTGTTTTCGCTTCCAGAATCATGGCAGGCAGAATTCTGGCTCAGAGCCATCCTGTAGAAGCAGATATGGTTGTGGGTGTACCGGAATCCGGTAATGCCGCAGCCATGGGCTATTCTCTGGAGTCTGGCATTCCGTATGGGCAGGCTTTTGTTAAGAATACTTATGTCGGCCGTACATTCATCAAGCCGAAACAGAGTATGCGTGAGCAGAGTGTCAAGATTAAATTAAATGTTCTGAAAGAGAACGTTAAAGGCAAACGGATCATCATGGTGGATGATTCTATTGTCCGTGGCACTACCAGTGCGAATATCGTCACTATGCTGAGAAATGCAGGGGCAACAGAAGTTCATGTACGCATCAGTTCACCGCCGTTTAAGTTCCCTTGTTATTTCGGAACGGATATTCCAAGCGGTGATCAGCTGATAGCCAATCATCATACCATCGATGAAATCAGACAGCTTCTCGGTGCGGACTCTCTGGGTTATCTGGACTGCGACAGAATGAATGAAATGGTCAAAGACCTTGAATATTGCGACGCCTGTTTCACAGGAAACTATCCTGTAGACCCTCCGACGAGAGACATCCGCGGAGACATGGAAGTTTAAAAGCTTCTGAACTGAAAAGTTCAAGAAGCCTGCGGATGAAGCGTGTCATTATAGAACTGTGAGAAACACGCTCCGCGAGTTTCTCAAGTTATCGCGGCCTCTACACTCCGTTTCGGTCGTTGCTAAACAAGCGCCACTGGCGCTTAGCAACGCCAAGGTCTCGTGCAAGCACGGACTTTGGCTCGTTGCTCGCGTAAATTAAAAATGAGCAATGCAGCACAGGCACGTTTGCACTGCGATAATGCCGGCAGTGGTACATAAGGCGGTAAAAAACACCGCCTGAGAACCAGCCGCATTATAAGCACCTGTACTGTATTGCTCGTTTTAATTCTATATTTGAAGTATTTGACCGCAGGCTGTAAGAAAAATCAGTTCAGGAGATTTTAAACTTCTGCCGGGAATCGAAGAATCCCGGACAAAGCAGATATCATACTTCTGCAAAAATATAGTAGCGTTAGAAATAAAAAAATGCTATAATGAGCGATGTAAGAAGACAGAAGAAGCTTTTCAACACTTAGGTTGAAGTGAGTCGGGGATTTGTTTTCTTTTAATCAATTATGCGATGAGATTAACAGGGATTGTGAAACTTGATACATCCCGGAAAGAAGATATAAAAATCGACAGGTCATAAGCAGGTGCTTCCAATGTGGCTGGTACTTAGGCGCTGTTTTGTAGCGCCTTATGTACCACTGCCAACGTTGGGCAGCGCGAGCGTGCCTGCTATGACCTGTCGATTTTTATATCTTTCCGATAAACCTGAAGTTTCACAATCCCGTCAAATAAAAGGAGAAAAATTATGAATCACGAGATTTATCAGAGCCCCCTTTCAGAACGTTATGCCAGCAAGGAAATGCAGTATGTTTTTTCACCGGAGATGAAGTTTAAGACATGGAGAAGACTTTGGATCGCTCTGGCTGAAACAGAGCAGGAACTCGGTCTTGACATTACAGATGAGCAAATTGCGGAGCTGAAAGCTGCTAAGGATGATATTAATTATGATGTAGCCAAGAAGCGTGAGAAAGAGGTTCGTCATGATGTAATGTCTCATGTTTATGCTTACGGACAGCAGTGCCCGAAGGCAAAGGGGATTATCCATCTGGGTGCGACATCCTGTTATGTTGGCGACAATACAGATGTGATCATTATGCGTGAAGCGCTTTACATTGTCAGAAAGAAACTGATCAATGTTATTGCAGAATTGAAAGATTTTGCTATGAAGTACAGAAATATGCCGACACTGGCTTTCACACATTTTCAGCCGGCTCAGCCGACAACTGTCGGTAAGAGAGCAGCTCTTTGGCTCAATGAACTGATCATGGATCTGGATGATGTGAATTATATTATTTCTCAGTTGAAGCTTCTTGGTTCCAAAGGTACAACAGGTACACAGGCAAGTTTCCTGGAGCTTTTTGACGGCGACCATGAGAAATGCAAAGAGGCTGATAAGAGAATTGCCCAGAAGATGGGATTTGAAGCATGTTTTCCTGTTTCCGGACAGACATATTCCCGTAAGCTGGATACACGTGTGTTGAATGTTCTCAGCGGAATTGCTCAGAGTGCGCACAAGTTTTCCAACGATATTCGTCTTCTTCAGCATCTGAAGGAAATTGAAGAACCATTTGAAAAGCATCAGATCGGTTCATCGGCGATGGCTTATAAGAGAAATCCAATGAGAAGTGAGCGTATTGCTTCTCTTTCAAGATACGTGATGGTAGATGTTCTGAATCCTGCAATTACAGCGGCAACACAGTGGTTTGAGAGAACTCTGGATGATTCAGCTAATAAACGTCTCAGTGTGCCGGAAGCATTTCTTGCCATTGATGGTATTCTGGATTTATATCTGAATGTTGTCGATGGTCTGGTTGTTTATCCGAAGGTTATTGAACAGCATCTGATGAATGAACTGCCATTTATGGCAACTGAGAATATCATGATGGATGCGGTGAAAGCCGGCGGTGACAGACAGGAACTGCACGAGAAGATTCGTCAGCATTCTATGGCAGCAGGCCGTGTTGTCAAGGAAGAAGGCAAGCCGAATGACCTTCTGGAGCGTATTGCAGCGGATCCTTCCTTCGGTATGACAATGGATCAGCTGAAAGCAATTATGAAGCCAGAGAACTTTGTCGGCCGTGCACCTCAGCAGGTTGAGGAATTTGTCGAAGAAGTGATTCAGCCGATTTTGGATGCGAACAAAGAATTATTGGGTGTCAAGGCTGAAATTAACGTATAATTTGTAATTGTTCAGAGCCAAGCAAAATTTCAAAAACAGGTATAAAATACTTGCATTTTTAAGACTGTTTTTGAAATTTTATTTGGCGGATACGCCACACCGACGAAATGCGTAGCATTTTGGAGGTTAGCTCTGAACAGTTACGTATAATTTAATAAAGAAGTTATTAGTGGCAGCATTATGTGTAAAAGCATGGTGCTGCCGGTTTGAGTATGGGGGAAAAGACTTGATTACGTTTGCAATCACAGATATCGGGGATTTTACAAGAAAATTACTGATTCAGAATGTTTTTGACCAGTTTTACGTTCTGGAGGGAGAAGTATCCACATTTGCTGCTTTTACCATTGACGGGAAATTAAACGAGGATTACTATAGCAGTGATGAAACAGAGTTTCTTCAGGACAGAAAATGGAGTCTTTGGTCGGAGATTAAGCCGGTGGCTTTTTTGCTGATGAAGGGGAAGAAACTGCCTGTTTCATTCAAATTTGTTCTGCAGCTGTCTGATCACAATACAGACTGGCTCCTTGGCAAATATCATTTGGAACATTTGAAGGAACAGCTATCCGGACTGTATCTGAATATTCGCTATCAGGACAAGAAGCTGATTTGCGTCACGGGGCTTTCTTATAAAACTTTTGTTATGGATAAGACACTGGAACATGTCTGGGATGACACTGCGGCGCAGTTTATGAAGCAGAATGGGATTACAGTGGAAAAAGTGTAGAAATGTTGGAGGAAAATACAATGGATAAAACAATCTTTGTGTTGCTGGATGCCTGTCAGTACGAAGCGGCCAGCAAGTATCTGGGATATCTTGAACATATGATTGATTATAATAAAGGTGCGAAATATAAAGTGTTGGGTGAACTGCCGTCACTTTCAAAGCCGATGTATGCCACCCTTTTTACCGGGCTTCCTGTATGCAAGCACGGTGTGACCTGTAATGAGGTGGGCGGAGTACTGCCTTATGACAGCGTCTTTTCATTGTGCCGCAAGGCAGGCGGCAGAACAGCTGCGATTTCTTATTCATGGATGAGTGAACTTTACAGCAGGGCACCGTATGTATCAGACAGAGACAGGGTGCAGTTGGATGCTGAGGGCTCCATTCAGTACGGTATGTACTACTGGGATGACAACTATCCAGATTCCCACGTCTTCGCCGAGGGAGAATGCCTGCGCAAAACTTTCGACCCGGATTTTATGCTGTATCACACTATGGCGGTGGATGAATGGGGGCACATGAAAGGGGCAGACAGTGCTGAATATGCCAATGCGGTGGCTGCTGTGGGACATCTTATAGCAGCAAGAATGCCGGAATGGTTGGAGAAAGGATACCAAGTAGTGGTGACAGCAGACCACGGAATGAACAACCTTGGTATTCATGTGGGGACGGAATATGCCCAGAGAGAGGTTGCACTCTATATTTTCAGCGATAAAGTGGAGAATGGACGTTTTGAGGAAAATTATATTTCACAGCTGAATGTGGCACCGCTGGTGTGCAAACTGATGGGCGTTCCAGCGACAGAGGATATGAAGCAGGAGCTGGAGATTGTTTTTTCTAAATAATTATATGATTCAAAATAAGCATACAAAATAATCAATCGAATAGTAAAAGAAAAAGGTTCTGATAGATATTGATGTGAGATATCTATCAGAACCTTTTCTTTTATAAAATATTTTATAAAGCCATCGGTAGTGCGGAACTGACCTGATGGATTTCAACACCTTTTTCGCGGATGCGGCGAAGTTCTTCCGGGTCCGCATCTGCGCCGGTAATCAGGATATCGATGTCCTGAATCTGTGCGCTTGTGAAACTGTGTGTTTTGCCGATTTTGCTGCTGTCGGCGATAATAATGACCTTGCCGGTGCAGCGTTCTACCATTTTGCCGTTGACGATGGTTTCCTGGAGATTGGAAGTGGTAGCTCCGTTCTCTGCGGTGATGCCGTTGACACCGAGAATGCTTAAGTTTGCATAAATCTGATTAATGACATTCGTGGCAAAATCTCCGTGGCAGGCTTTGGTCAAATCGGAATAGGTGCCGCCTGTGTAAATCAGTTCTCCACCAAGGTGCGGGCAGCATTCATAAGCCAGAATATTGTTGGTGACAATATTAATCGGACGATTGTCCAGAAGCTTCAGCAATTGATAAATGGTTGTTCCTGAGTTCATAAAAATCGTATCACGGTCATGAATATAAGAAAGTGCGTATTCAGCAATCAATTCCTTTTCACGGTTATGAATGGCTTGTTTGTCTGCAAAATCATGCAGAGGCTCAGGTGTTTTCTTCAGGCAGGCACCGCCATAGGTGCGCTCTATGATCCCCTGTTTCTCTAATTCTATCAAGTCACGGCGAATGGTCAACGGTGATGTGTGGAAGTATTCGCTTAATGTCTGAACTTGTTGCTGACCTGACTGATGCAATAATTCAACGATATCATTTCTTCTTTTTTCGATAATATGTCTGCTTTGTTTCAATATAGTTCATCCTCCCAGTTAACGTAAGTATAACATTTATATGAACAAAAGTCTATAGAAGTTATCGTAAAAATGGAGTAAATTGAAAAACAAGGAATTATATGGAAAAAAATTGTATGAAATAACCGATGAAATACTGGATAACTTGCATAATAAATGAAAATTTGACAAATAAACGATTGACATAGATAGGTTTAAGTGTTATTGTTGAACAAAGAGATTCATAAAAATAAACAAAATGTTCATAAAAATAAATAAATGAACATTTAAACAAAGAATTAAAAAAAGGTATGGGGTTGCCTATGATCTATTCATTGATTATTGATGCGGGTACTTCCAGCATCAGGGGGATTATTTTTGATACCGACCATCAGATTGTACATATTGCATCACAGCGATATTTTATGGATGTATCAGAGGATGGAACTGCCCTTCAGAAAGCGGAGTGCTATCAGGTCTGTCTTGAGAAGATGATGCAGGAATGTGCAGAATGGGCGGCAGGTAGAAAGGGAAAGATGCATAGAATTGCTTTAACAGCGGGACGTTCTTCTGTTCTGCCGGTGGATGAAAAGGGAGATCCGTTAGGGCCGATTATGATGTGGTATGATAAACGGCCGCAGGATATCTGTGACAGATTAAATGCTGATTATGGTGATGAGATTTACCGGGTGACAGGAATGTATGCCAGACCGATGTTTTCAGCACCGAAGATGCGGTGGCTGAAAGAGAATTATCCGGCTGTATATGAACAAAGTCATAAGCTGGTGGGCATTCAGGATTATCTGATTTTTCTGTTGACCGGCGAGTGGGTGACAGATTTAACATTTGCCAGCAGAACCAATTTGCTGGATTTAAACAGCAATCGCTGGTCAGATCGAATGCTTGAAATATTCGGCATTGATGAACAGAAGCTGTGCCGACTGGTGGAGCCGGGGTCAGAAGTGGGGATATTGAAAAAATCCTGGCAGAACAGAGGTTTTGACACGGAGACGAAGATTTATACAGCAGGGGGAGACCAGCAATGTTCGGCCATTGGTCAGGGACTTTTGGCTTCTGGAAAAATAGGTATTAATAATGGAACGGCTTCCTATGTGGCTGCATGCAGCCGTAGGCGGCTCGAGGATAAAGAGAAAGTCATTCATGTCAACAAAGGAGCAGTCCTTGGAACCTGGATAATGGAAGCCAGTAATATGGGAACCGGTTCAGTTTATGACTGGATGAGAAAGATATTGTTTGATTATGAAGAGGATGCTGTTTCTATAGAAGCAATGAATCAGGCATTAAATAACAGTACCGCCGGAGCAGATGGTATTATGGCATGGCCTTATCTGGCAGGTAAAGGCATGCCTGACTGGGATTGTCATAAAGCCGGAGGAGTTTTGAATCTGAAGCTGTCTTCAACAAAAGAAAATATAGCCAGAGCATTTCTGGAGGCAATTGTTTTTGAAATTGCAGACTGTTATCGCCGAATAGAAAGAATAGTTGGCAGACCAGAGGCGATACAGGTCTCAGGAGGACTTTCGAAGATGCCGTTGTTCAACCAGCTGTTGGCAGATGTTCTGGACAGGGAACTGGTAACGGTATCCTGTAAGGAAACGACAGGCATCGGTGCTTATATTTCGATGCTGTTGGGATGCGGGGAAATTGAAGAAAAAGATATTTCAGATATTTTGATTCAGGAAAAAACGGCTGTCTATACACCTGAGATAGAACAGGTGACTTTATATACGGCACTACAGAAGAAACGCAGACAGATAGAAGAACGTATGCCGTTTGAAGCAATCAGTGAGTAAATATAAGTGATGATTGAACACTTATATTTATCAATAAAAACAAAATAAGGAGGAGTACAATGAAAAAAGGTATGAAAAAGATTTTGTCAGCAGCGCTTGTATTAGCAATGACAATGAGCCTTGCAGCCTGTGGTGGGGGAACAAAGGAAACACAGGGACAGGCTTCTTCAGAAACCGCTGCAGCATCCGGTGAAAGTGCCGGAACAGAAGCTGGTGAGACCTCTGTTGGTGAAATTAAGAGGGGCGGCACATTAACATTAAGAAGAACAGGAACAACACCAATCAATCCGACACAGGTCATTGCACCGGCCGGGGATATGATGACTTATTCGCTGTTCTTTGAAACACTGACATGGTTTAACGAAGAGGATTACAGCGCGCAGCCATCTTTGGCAGAGAGCTGGGAGTGGTCGGATGATTCTCTTTCTCTGACAATGAAACTGAAAGAGGGCGTCAATTTCTTTGACGGCACTCCGGTCAATGCAGAAGCAGTTAAGACAACTATGGAATACTACATGGATCCGGATACTGCCCATGCACAGGCAAGTTATCTGGCAAATGTTGATAATGTGGAAGTTGTGGATGATTATACAGTCAAATTCAATTTCTCAGCACCGGATTCAAGTTTCCTGACAGCCATGGCGCAGCCAATCGGTATTATTCTTGCTCCGGCAGCCATTGAGAAATTCAAATCAACTAATGATCCTGAAGTGTTTGCCCGTGAAGGTGGATGCGGACCTTTCAAACTTAGTGAGTTCCTGGATGGTGAAAGCCTGACAGCAGTAAAGAATGAAAATTATTACAAGATGGGTGCCGATGGACAGGCTCTGCCATATCTTGACAGTGTTGTTGTACAGATTATTGGTGATGAGGCTGTTATGGCTGCTAATATGGAAAGCGGCGATATTGATGCGGTGGACTTCTTCTACGATCAGAATTACATTGATGAATTTAACGCAAATGATGATATCGTTCTTTACAAGATCGCCAGTCAGACACAGTATATCCTTTACATGAACATGCAGAAAGAACCATTTGACAATGTAAAGGTTAGAGAAGCACTTTGTTATGCTTTTGATAGAGATGAATGCATTGATGTTTTATTAAATGGTGACGGCTTCAAAACACCAACCATCGTTCTTCCTACACAGACATTCTACAGAGACGGCAAGATTTATGACTACAATCCGGAAAAATCAAAAGAACTGCTTAAAGAAGCTGGTTATCCGGACGGTGTAACCATTGAGTTTTATTATGGTACATATGGCAGCAACAAAGATATTGCAGAATTACTTCAGTCTCAGGCAGCAGCAGCCGGATTCAATCTGACACTCTGTCCGACAGATGGTGCCAGCGTTAAACAGCTCTGGGCTTCTTATAATGAAGATACACCTGCAGGCATTCGTATGAATGAACTTGGACATCCAAAGCCATCACCATATATTCAGATGGATTATACATTTGGTCAGAACGCACTTCAGAATTCCTCTAAATGGTTCAGCGACGATCTTGCTGCATTACTGAAAGAAATCAGCCAGACAACAGATGAGACAGCACAGAATGAAAAACTGACACAGCTTCAGGAAATGGTTGAACAGGAAATCCCAATCGTTTCACTTTATACAGCTTACAAATTCAGTGCATATCGTACATGGGTTGAAGGCCTGAAGTACAACGGTGAAGGTACAATGATCTTCACAGAAGCATGGTTAAACAAATAATGATTTAAAAATGTAACTGTTATGGCAGATGGAGAGGGAACCGTTGTTTTGGGCGGTTCCCGGCTCCTGAAGCGGACCGGCAGAAAAGTATGATACTCCGGTCAATTTGCTGGAAAGGGGCGGAATAATTAATGGTAAGTGCCATTGTAAAAAAGATTTTATGGTCGATTCCTTTGCTGCTGCTGGTAAGTATGATTATGTTTGGTGTCATACATATGTTGCCGGGCAACGCAGCGCTTGTAATGCTTGGTGATGCGGGAGGATCTGCTGAACAGGTACAGAAGTTGGAAGAATCAATGGGATTGACAGACCCATTATATGTTCAGTATTTTCACTGGATTTCAAATTTTGTCAAAGGGGATATGGGGACTTCTTATTTGACGTCACAACCTGTAGCCAAAAGAATTGTTGAGCGTTTGCCGGTAACGCTGGAATTGATTGTCTGTTCCGTTGTTCTTGCAGTTATCATAGGTATCCCAATTGGTATTCTATGTGCAGTCAAGAGAAATAAACTGGTGGATTATATTATGAGTACTATTGCCATGATTGGTGTGGCGATGCCGCAGTTCTGGCTGGGTATTCTGTTTGTATTGTTATTTTCAGTCGATTTAGGGTGGCTGCCTGCATCAGGCTATGTCACATTTGCTACTAATCCGATGCGACATATTCAATCTATGATTATGCCATCGGTCACTTTGGCACTGTCTTTGGCGGCTCCGATTATTCGTCAGACCCGAAGTGCTATGCTGGATACATTGAGTCAGGATTATATTATGACAGCGAAGGCAAAGGGGCAGAATAGTGTCGGTATTTTTGTCAAACATGCTCTGAGAAATGCCCTGGTACCTGTTATTACAGCCATTACATCCCAGATTAACGGTATGATTGGCGGTGTTTTCGTTATTGAAACATTGTTCCTGATGCCTGGTATGGGTAAATCAATGGTAGATGCGATTTTCCAGCGAGATTATCCAATTATCATGGGTATTGCCATGGTGGTTGTTTCCTGTATTGTCCTCATCAATCTGATTACGGATATTATTTACATTTTTATTGACCCGAGAATCAGTTTGGATTCGAAATAATTTCGGAAAGGTATGGTGAGAGGATGGATATTTTTAAAAAGTTAAAAAAGAGAAAAACAGCTTTTATCAGCTTGATTATATTGGGAATACTGGTCTTTCTGGCTCTGGTGGGCAATACCATATTGGGCATTGACCCCTTTGAGACAAATTCAAAGATACGATTGCTGGCACCGGGAATGGGACATATTCTCGGAACGGACAACCTTGGCAGAGATGTTCTGGCCAGAGTTATTTACGGTATTCGTATTTCATTGGCAATTAGTCTTGTTTCGGTGGCTTTTGCCTTAATTGTCGGAACGGCCATCGGTACAATTTCCGGTTATGTAGGCGGAAAAGTGGATTCTGTTCTTGTACTGATTATTGAAGCGGTCTGTGCATTTCCGACAGTCCTTCTGGGACTTCTTCTTGCAACAGTGCTGGGCTCAGGCATGACGAATATTATGCTGGCTATTGGTATTTCAAATGTACCGTATTTCGCAAGACTGGCAAGAAGTATGGCGATTTCTATTCGCGGCAGAGAGTATATAGAAAGTGCTGTAACAACAGGACTCAATCATTTTGAAATTATTACCCGTTATGTGCTGCCAAATATGAGTTCCGTCATTATCGTTCAGACGTCTTTAAGTGCAGCGTCAGCGTTAATTACAGAATCAACCTTGAGTTTCATGGGCGTCGGTGTACAGCCGCCGGCAGCAAGTCTAGGTGTACTTCTTCGAGACGGATATGATTATATCAGCAAGGCCTCATGGCTCAGTATTTTTCCGGGTATTGCAATTCTTTTGACGGTGATTGCTCTGAATTTCCTGGGTGACGGTCTTAGAGATGCACTGGATGTAAAAATCAGAGTAGATAACTAACAGAAAGGAGGACATAACGATGAGTGAACAGCTTGTTGAGGTTAAAGACTTGAAAGTAACTTATTATCAGAATGGTGTAGAAACACCGGTTGTGCGTAATGTCTCCTTTGAAATAAAGAAAAATGAGACGCTGGGTTTGGTAGGTGAATCCGGTTCGGGAAAAAGTGTGACATCGAAAGCAATTATGCGTCTGATTGCAGAACCGCCTGGCAAAATTGCCAATGGAGAAATACTGTTTGAAGGAAAAAATCTTCTTAAAATGAAGGAAAAGCAGATGCAGAAGGTGAGAGGAAAAGATATTGCCATGATTTTTCAGGAACCAATGACATCCTTGAATCCTTTATATACATGCGGAAGTCAGATTGCAGAGGCAATTCTTTTACATAATAAATGCAGCAAGCAGGAAGCATGGGAGAGAGCCGTAGAGATTTTGAAGATGGTAGGTGTGCCGTCACCTGAAAAGAGAGCACAGTCTTATCCGCATGAATTATCCGGCGGTATGCGTCAGCGTGTCATGATAGCTATTGCCCTTAGCTGCAATCCGAGACTTTTGATTGCAGATGAACCAACAACAGCTCTGGATCCGACGATTCAGGCCCAGATTTTGAAATTGATTCATGATATGCAGAAAGAAAAGGATATGTCCGTACTACTTATCACGCATGATATGGGTATTGTGGCAGAAAACTGTGACAGAGTGGCGGTTATGTATGCCGGTCAGATACTTGAAATTGCAGATGTGAAGACAATTTTCGGCAATCCGGCGCATCCGTATACCATTGGACTTTTGAAAGCTATTCCGAAGCTGGATGAAAAGGTGGATCGTCTTTACAATATTCGTGGCATGGTGCCAAGATTTAATGAGTTGCCGAATGGATGCACTTTTGGTCCTCGATGTGATTTTTGTGATAAAAAATGTGAAGAAGAGGCACCACAACTGGTGAATATGGGAGATGGCCATCTGGTCAGATGCCATTATGCCGGTTATCTGCCTGAAAGGGGGATTTGATTCAATGGAAAAACTGCTGGAAGTCAGACATTTGAAAAAATATTTCCCTGTTAAAAAAGGATTTATTAAAAGAACAGTGGGCAGTGTCAAAGCTACGGATGATGTGACTTTTGATATCTATAAAGGCGAAACTTTTGGGCTCGTAGGAGAATCCGGATGTGGAAAAACAACGGTGGGCAAATTAATTTTGCAGCTGCATAAAGCAGATTCTGGAGAAATCCTTTTTGAAGGTACAGATTTAACAAAACTGTCCAAGAGTGAACTTCAGAAATACCGAAAAGATATCCAGATTATTTTTCAGGATCCATACGGTTCATTGAATGCCAAAATGAAGGTGGGGACGATTCTTGCTGAAGGCATTAAAAAACACAAACTGCTGCCGCCGGATCAGATTCAGCCGCGAGTGCTGGAACTGCTGAAACTGGTGGGGCTGCATGAGAGTGATGTCAACAAGTATCCTCATGAGTTTTCAGGAGGACAGCGGCAGAGAATTGTTGTAGCCAGAGCATTGTCATTTAACCCGAAATTGATTGTCTGTGATGAGCCGGTATCGGCATTGGATGTATCTGTACAGGCACAGGTTTTGAATTTACTGGAAGATCTCCAGAAAGAACTGGGAATTTCATATTTGTTTATTGCGCACGGCATGGCGGTTGTCCGCCATATTTCTCATAGAGTGGGTGTTATGTATCTCGGAAAAATGGTTGAGATTGCAGAAACAGATGAATTGTTTGAGCATTGTGGGCATCCTTACACACAGGCTCTGTTGTCCTCTGTGCCGGTAGCAAATCCTTTGCATAAGAAAAACCAGATTATGCTGGAGGGAGAAGTGCCGAATCCAATTAATCCGCCGACGGGATGTCGATTTCATCCGAGATGCCGTTTCGCCTGTGACAAATGTAAACAGGAAGAACCGCAGTTGAGAAAAATTGCCCAGGGGCATGTGGTAGCCTGTCATTATCCTGAAAAGGTATATGGAAACTAATGAACTAAAATTTAAAAGGAAGTGCTGAAAATGGGAAAAAGCGAAGACCTGATGAAAGGAATTGACCGTGTCGGTATTTTCGAACGGATGAAAGATTATGAAGATATGGCATTTGAGACCCGGGCAATTGATGTTGGCAATGACAGCGGACGTTCGGCGATGCCGATTTATGCTTCCGTCACCGGAGATACTTATCAGAGACATGGGGATCCTTCAAGAGATGCTATTTCTACATGCATCGCATCTTTAGAAGGTATGAATTACTGCCTGGTGACAGGCAGCGGTGTATCAGCAATGACACTGCCGATGCTGGCTTTATTGAAAAAGGGTGACAGAATTATCTGTCATAAAGATTTGTACATATGGACGTATTTCTTTGTGAGGGAAGATTTGCCGAGATTATGTGATATTCAGGTAGATATGGTGGATTTTACTGATTTAAATGCCCTTGAAGCGGCATTGAAAAAAGAACCGGCAAGGATGGTGGTATTTGAGACTATTGCCAATCCGCTACTTCATGTGGCCGATATGAAAGCCTGCTGTGAACTGGCACATCAATACGGTGCACTGGCCCTGGTGGATAATACATTTGCCTCGCCTTATCTTTGTAGACCGGCAGAGCTTGGTGCCGATATTGTGGCAGAGAGTCTGACAAAATATATCAACGGCCACGGAGATGCCCTTGGTGGTTCTATTTCCACCAACAGCCATGCGATTTATTATGAACTGCAGCGAATGATGGGTGTTGTGGGTTGCTGTGCAAGTCCATTTAATTCTTTCCTTATTTTAAGAGGGGTTCAGACACTGGGAATCCGTATGGAAAGACATTGTGACAATGCGGAAAAGTTGGTGGAATACTTGAGAACAAAGCCGTTTGTTCTGGATTTAACTTATCCCGGAATGCAAGAACACCCGCAGCATGAGATAGCAGCATGTCAGTTAAAGCGTTTTGGCGGTGTATTATGTTTCAGACTGGATACAGATCATGAAACATTGTATGAGAAATTCCTGCCAGAGCTGAAACTGTTTAAACACTGGGTAAGTCTTGGCGAGGGACATTCATTAATCAGTCCGAAGGATGAGGACAAGGAAAAAGGAATTCCGGCAGATTTTATTCGTGTAGCGGTGGGTCTTGAAAATTGTGATGACCTGATTTGTGACCTGGAAAGAGCATTTAAACGTATATTTGGATAATACATGTAAAGGGGAGCCTATGTCTAAAATTGATGAAATTACAAGAGAAAGCTGGATTATGAGTACATTTCCTGAATGGGGAACATGGCTCAATGAGGAAATTGAACAGGAAGTTGTGGCACCGGGAAACGTGGCCATGTGGTGGCTGGGATGTACAGGTATCTGGATTAAAACACCGCAGGACTGCAATATTTCAGTAGATTTGTGGTGCGGTAACGGCAAAAGAACCCATGGTGACGGTAAAATGAAAGTCGGACATCAGATGGCGAATATGTGCGGTGCCAGAATGATGCAGCCAAATCTAAGAGCTATCCCTTTTGTGATAGATCCTTTCGAAATAAAAAAAGTTGATGCGGTTCTGGCAACCCATTATCATCAGGATCATATGAGTGCAGAATATGCTTCTCATGTCATCAAAAGTAATCTGACAACATTTGATGCAGAGGGCAAAGAAATTCCTGTTCCATTTATCGGTCCAAAGAAATCAGTGGAATTGTGGCAGAAATGGGGTGTTCCTGCGGACAGATGCATCACCGTCAAACCGGGAGATGTGATTAAGATTAAAGATTTGGAAATCATTGCATTAGATTCTTTTGACAGAACCTGTATTGTTACAACAGATTCTCAGGGGCCTGACAGAGAAGAACTGACAGGTATCTGTCCAACGGATATGGATGATAAGGCAGTGAATTATCTGATTAAAACACCGGGGGGCAATATTTATCACAGTGGAGATTCTCATTATTCTATTTATTTTGCAAAACACGGAAAGGATTATGATATAGATGTTGCATTCGGCTCTTATGGAGAAAATCCAATCGGTATGCAGGATAAAATGACTTCATGTGACATTCTTCGTATGGCTGAAGCATTGAGATGTAAAGTAGTCATTCCAATTCATTATGATGTGTGGACCAACTTTATGGCAGATGTCAATGAAATCCGGGTACTTTATGATATGAAGAAGGACAGACTGGATTATCAGTTCCATCCATTTTTCTGGGAAGTGGGCGGCAAATATATTTATCCTCAGGATAAGGACAAACGGGCTTATCATCATCGCAGAGGTTTTGAGGACTGCTTTGAGGCGCCTCAGAATATTCCGTATAGATCCTGTCTGTAATGGAGGCATTTATGGATAAAAAATATTGTCTGGGTCTTTATGAGAAGGCCATGCCAGGAAATCTGACCATGGCGGAGAAACTGACAGCCGCCAGGGAAGCCGGCTATGATTATCTGGAAATGAGTGTGGATGAGACTGACGAAAAGCTGGCCCGGTTGAATATGAGCCGTGAGGAGAGAAAAGAACTGACACTTTTAATGGAAAAGACCGGGATGCCGATTCGTTCCATGTGTCTGAGCGGCCATCGCAGATATTCTCTTGGAAGCGCCGAGGGGGCAGAGCAGAGTCTGCGCATCATGGAAAAAGCAATTGAACTGGCGGATGATTTGGGTATTCGGATTATCCAGTTGGCTGGATACGATGTTTATTACGAATCTTCTACATATGATACAAAAAAACGATTTCTGGATAATCTTCGCAAAGCAGCGGCAATGGCAGAAAAGACCGGCGTTCTGTTGGGTTTTGAGACTATGGAAACGGAATTTATGAATACAGTAGAAAAGGCCATGAAATATGTTTGCCTGGTGGATTCTCCTTATTTGCAGATTTATCCGGATATCGGCAATCTGACAAATGCAGCTGTGACGTATAAACAGGATATTTATGATGACATGGCACTTGGGAAAGGACATTTGATTGCGATGCATCTGAAAGAAACTGTACCGGGAAAATTCCGGGAAATTCCTTTTGGAGAAGGACATGTTGATTTTGAAAAAGCAGTCAGAAAAGCCTGGGAGTTAAATATCAGACGCTATGTAACGGAATTCTGGTATACAGGCAATTTACAATGGAAGGAAGAACTGCTTCATACATGTCAGAAATTTAATGAACTGCTGGAAGAAATTTCTAACAGTTAGTTTTTGGGAAGGATAAGATTCTATGAAAGTAGAAAAGAAAATCATTTCAAATTTGACGAAATGTTATTCGATTGCGCCGCTGCATTATCATGAGCAGGATTATATCCTTGTGGCGGCTGAAAAACAGGATCCATGCCTTTTATTTGATTGTGAAGGCAATCAGGTAGACAAGGTATGGGACGGACCCGGTGGAACAATGAGTATGGTTCAGGTGCCGGGAACGGATGGCCAGTTTCTGGCAACGCACCGTTTTTATTCGCCGAATGATTCAAAAGAGGCGGAAATTGTTATTGTGACACCAAAAGCAAAGGGAGACTGGGAAGTCAGAACGCTGGTCAAATTGCCTTTTGTTCACCGTTTTGATATTCTGGAGAGAAACGGTGTCCATTATCTCATTGCCTGTGCATTGAAATCCGGTCATGAGTACAAAGAGGATTGGTCCATGCCGGGAAAAGTTTATGCTGCCGTTTTGCCGGAGGATTTAAGCGGATTTGATGAAAATCATCAGCTGAAATTGGAAGTGCTGAAGGATGAGATGCTGAAAAATCACGGCTATTACAGGATACCGGAACAGGATAAAGATACCTGCGTGATTTCTGCAGACTGCGGCGTCTATCTTTTTACACCGCCGGCAAAACCGAATGAACCATGGGAGATTAAACAATTGATAGATACGCCTGCCAGTGATGCGGTCCTTGTGGATTTAGATGAGGATGGGGAAAAAGAACTGGTGGTTTTGTCTCCTTTTCACGGTGATGTGATCAGTATTTATAAAAAGACAGATAGTGTTTATCAGAAAGTTTATGAGTATGAAAAGACAGCTGAATTTACTCATGCCATTTACGGCGGTATGCTCTGCGGACATCCGGCTGCAGTCATCGGGCACCGAAAGGGTGAACGGAACCTGATTGCATTCAGATGGAATAAAGCGGAAGAGAAATACCAGTCAGAAATTATTGACAGAGATTGCGGATCGGCTAATGTTTTTCATTATATGAAGGACGGTGCTGACAGACTGATTTCTGCCAACAGAGAAATCGACGAGGTCGCACTCTATACACTGTCATAATCTCAATATAAAAATATGCCAATAACTTCTTTAACTTCATAAATCCTCCCAGAGAAATTATATGCTTTGGGAGGTCTCCTTATTTATACGCTTGTTTATGCAGGAAATAAGATGATGAAAATTCAACGGAAAAATAGTGGAATGGATATGCTTCGTGGATCGCTGTCAGGAAATATTATCCGATTTGCGCTGCCCCTTGCGGGCAGCAGTATGCTACAGCAGCTTTTTAATGCGGCGGATACAGCGATTGTCGGCAGATTTGACGGCAGACAGGCACTGGCAGCGGTGGGCAGTAATACCATGGTTATCAGTCTTTTTGTAAACATGTTTGTAGGCTTGTCTATCGGCGCCAATGTTGTGATTGCCAAATATGTCGGACAAAGGCAGGAAGAAAAGATAAAAAAGTCGGTGCATACGGTTATGTTTCTGGCAGTACTCAGCGGACTGTTTCTTCTTGTTTTTGGGCAGATGACAGCAGAAAAGATATTGACGTTGATGCAGACCCCGGAAGATGTGATGGCGCAAGCGGTGCTCTATCTGAAAATTTATTGCCTTGGAATGCCATTTATGATGGTTTATAATTTTGGGGCGGCAGTGCTTCGATGCAAAGGTGATACAAGATGTCCTTTGTATGCGCTGATTTTATCAGGAATCTTGAATGTGGGCCTGAATCTACTCTTTGTCGTAGCTTTCAAAATGGGTGTAGCCGGAGTTGGAATAGCGACGGTTATTGCCAATGGTGTAAGCGGAAGTTTTGTGTGCTGCTTTCTGATGCAGGAAAAAGGATCGATGCATCTTTCTGTAAAGGCCATGCAGTTGGATAAAAAATATCTGAAAGAAGTATTGCAGGTAGGAATACCGGCAGGTATACAGGGAATGTGTTTTTCGGTTGCAAATGTGTGTATACAATCTGCTGTCAACTGCTTTGGGGCGGAAGGAAGTGCCGGCTTTTCCATTGCTTTAACGTTTGAAAGTTTGACCTATTACATTTCAAATGCTTTCGGACAGGCGGCGGTGACTTTTACCAGTCAAAACTACAGCGTCGGCAATATAAAAAGGTGCAGACAGATTTTTAATTGGTGCCTTTTACTTGGAGGTGTATTGTGTGAAAGCATCAGTTTGCTTTTTGTGGCAGGACATCGATGGTTGATACCGTTTTTTACATCGGATGCCGGGGCTGCTGCTTATGCACTTATCAGAATGCAGCGAGTGGTGGCTTTTAATGGTATGACGGCCGGATATGAAGTCGGAAGCGGACTTCTAAGAGCAATGGGGCATTCTCTGCAACCGGCATTACTGGTGGTAGTCGGATGTTGCGGCTTTCGTATTTTGTGGATTTTAACCGCTTTTCGCCGGATTGGGACCTTTGAAATATTGATGAATGCCTATCCTTTATCGTGGCTTGTAACGGATATACTTATTTTTGTTATATATAAATACTACATAACTATTAGCACTCGTTAAAAATGAGTGCTAATTTTTTCTTGACATTTGGAAATAAAGGTATTACAATACTTGTTAGCAGAAGACGCTGATGACTGCCAATGGTTGGCATTTTATTATATTATTGTATAGAACAGGAGTGTTGAATATGTCAGAAGTTAAACAGGAACAGGGTAATTTATCGATTAACAGTGAGAATTTGTTCCCAATTATTAAGAAATGGCTGTATTCAGACCATGATATATTTTTCAGAGAGTTAATCTCCAATGGCTGTGATGCAGTGACAAAGGTACAGAAGCTTGAAGTGATGGGTGAGTACCAGCTTCAGGAAGGTGAGAAGTTCCGTGTGGATGTCATTGTGAATCCGGAAGAGAAGACATTGAAGTTTATCGATAATGGTATCGGTATGACAGCAGATGAAGTGAAAGAGTATATTACGCAGATTGCTTTCTCCGGTGCGACAGATTTCCTTGAGAAGTACAAGGACAAGACAAATGAAGATCAGATCATCGGCCATTTTGGTCTTGGTTTCTATTCTGCATTTATGGTTGCAGATAAGGTTACAATTGATACGCTGTCTTATCAGGAAGGCGCAGAACCGGTTTACTGGGAATGTGATGGTGACAGCGAATACAGTATGAGCAAGGGCAACAGAACAACGAGAGGTACAGAGATTACACTGTATCTGAACGATGAGAGCTATGAGTTTTCTAATGAATACCGTGCCCGTGAAGTTATCACGAAGTATTGTTCATTCATGCCGGTTGAGATCTACCTCAGCAAAGAGGGCGGTGAGCAGGAATACCAGACAATTGAGAAGGATGAGTTGCGCGAAGACGATGTGATCGCAGAGACAATTGTCGAAGATGAGAAGACAGAAGAGAAGGAGAATGAGAACGGCGAGAAAGAAACCGTTGTTGTATCTCCTCGTAAGGAAAGATACAAGATCAATAAGCGTCCTTCCCTGATGAATGATATCCATCCATTGTGGACAAAGCATCCGAATGACTGTACAGATGAAGAATACAAGGAATTTTACAGAAGTGTCTTCCATGATTATAAGGAACCTTTATTCTGGATCCATCTGAATATGGATTATCCGTTTAACCTGAAGGGTATTTTGTACTTCCCTAAGATTAACATGGAATATGAATCCATTGAAGGTACAATTAAACTGTACAACAATCAGGTATTTATCGCAGATAATATCAAGGAGGTTATTCCTGAATTCCTGATGCTCTTAAAGGGTGTCATCGATTGTCCGGATCTGCCTTTGAACGTTTCAAGATCTGCACTGCAGAATGATGGTTTTGTTAAGAAGATTTCTGATTATATTACGAAGAAGGTCGCAGACAAGCTCTCCGGTATGTGCAAGACAGATAGAGAAAGCTATGAGAAGTATTGGGATGATATTAATCCATTCATCAAGTTCGGCTGCATCAAGGATGACAAGTTCAACGAGAAGATGAAGGATTACATCATTTACAAGGATCTTGATGGCAAGTATATTTCACTGGATGAATATCTTGAGGCTGCTAAGGATAAACATGAGAATCAGGTATTCTATGTCACTGATGAACTGCAGCAGTCACAGTATATCAACATGTTCAGGGAACAGGGACTGAATGCGGTTATCCTGAAGAATCCAATCGATCAGCCATTCATCAGCCGTCTTGAAGAGGCAATGAAGGACAAGAATGTGAAGTTCAGACGTATTGATACAGATCTGGCGGACGTATTCAAAGAAGCAGCCAGTGAAGATGACAAGAAGGTTCTTGAAGAGGATCAGACAAAGCTGACAGATATCTTCAAGAAAGCTCTTGGTGTAGAAGAACTGGATGTGAAGGTTGAGAAACTGAAGAATGCAGACACATCAGCCATGATTACATTATCCGAGGATATGCGTCGTATGCAGGATATGATGAAGATGTACGGCATGAGTCAGGGTCAGATGGGCACAGAAGGCCAGACCCTTGTACTGAATGCGAATAATGCACTGGTACAGTATGTACTGAACAATCCGGAAGGCGAGCATGTCAATATGTTCTGTCAGCAGATTTATGATCTGGCATTATTAAGCCACTGCCCATTAAGTGCAGAAGCCATGACGAAATTCGTTGCAAGAAGCAACGAAATTCTGAAACTCCTTGCAAAATAAAGTAAATGTATATTTTTACAAATTGATCGAATTTTTATGCACTACAATGATAAACGGATAATTCGATAATGTAGTAAATGAGTAACAAATTAGCACGGCACTATAATAAAGTATAAATATAAGAAGAAATCCGCTCCGGTAAAAACAAACCGGAACGGATTTCTTTTTTGTATCCTTCAATATGTAATATTCAATATTATGAGAACATTTCGCAAAGGATACGAACAACCAGTGTCCTTGGAAGAAGAACCGGAAGTCCGGTGATCTCCTGGATACGGTGCTTCATCTCCATGGTAAATCCCATACAGTCGGTACAGATAAAAGCTAGATCCTTGTTCTTAAAGAAAGAAGCTGCTTCTACGACTTTGTCAAATTCCAGATACGGAGAGGCAGAGGTGGCTTCTATAGAGATGCCGCTTTTGCCCCAGGTATGATAGGCCTGTTCCACCTGATCCGGTTCCGGGACAAGGATGCCGATTTTTTGATTGCCCGCCAGTTTAGCAGCAATAGCATGGAAAAGCGGCTGAGGTTCAATGAAAAGCACCTTGTGTCTGAATTCCGGAAAAACGCCGGTACAGAACAGGATAATCGCTGATACGCCTTCTGCTTCTGCCTGATCAATCTTCTTCTGGACAAGGGGACGGATAAAACGTTCTGTAAATTTGGCCTGCCTGCCATCGCGCATGCGAGAGACGAGCACTTCATCATCTTCAGATGGTGCAAACTGGGACATGACTTCTTCATAGGTCATATCATCTAAAGCGCCATATTCTGTCAATGTCATATAATCCGGCAGCAGCGGCAGGATATCTCTGGTGATATCCGTGCGGGGTGCCTGTCCGATGGTAATTGCACCGATTTTGATCTGTTTCATGTAATCAGTCCTTTTATTTATCCTTGCCGAAAGTCTGGAATACGTTCATTGGTCCGTATAATTCAATCAGATGATCGTATTCTTTCTGATCATAGAAAGAAATGATGCCGTCGCCATAACCTTTGGCAACTTCGACAGCAAATCTTGCAGCGGATTCAACATCTTCAAAATGGCATGCACCTGTAGCGCAGCCGGCGACTGGCTGTTCTGTTGTAATGGCAACACCTACAACAGGGGCATTTGTTGAAGTCGCAGGCTGAAGAATACTGTTCAGATGGTGCAGATCATTGCCGTAAGGGGTGATATCCTGCTGTGCAACAGGGAAAATAGCAGGCAGCTTGCCTGTGACACGTGTCATAACGTCCATCAGGTCATTGCTGACTTCAAGAATATAGCCTTCTTTGATGGTCGGAGAAAGTGCGAAACCGTTTAAATTGATGACACGGTTTCCTTTTGTTGTATCAATAGAAAGAATGGCATCCATATCCGGAAGAACTTCCTTCTCATTGTTTGTTGTCATGTCGATTGGTGAACCCATGAATGGTACAGGAAAATGTTCCTGAGTTGGTGCATCCGGGCAGATATGGGTTGCGATGATGACATCACCTTTCATAATGTCACCTTTGGTATTCATTTCTGTCAGTTTAAGACCGGCAGCCAGTGCGGCCAATGCACCATCGCCATCTGAAACGAAGCCTGTTACTTCAGGTCTTGCACCAAGCCCGCCAAGACGTCCAATGATTCCGAGAGTAGGAGCGGAGCCTCCGATAGATTTTCCTTCGCTGCCTTTAATGAGAATTGTTACACAATCTGTGTCTCCTTCATCACCTTTGACATTTTCTACAGTAACTTCTACGTTACCTCTTTCCTTAAAAAGATTTGTGACTGTTGTGCCGTTGGCAGCAGGAGTGTCAAGCAGATCAAACAGTTCGATAACCTGTCTTAATAACATGGTTAATTGCCTCCTTAGATATAAAATGATATATGGCATATTTGCACATTACATTCAGTTTATAGCAAAATGTGATATGGGTCAATAGAATTTGAAAGGAAATCCTCTCTTTTAACAGATTAAAGTGACGAATGAATAAATTTTTTGAATAAAAATGTAAAAGGACTTGCAGAATTGAAAATAGAATAGTATAATACGTCTAGTGCAAACAAATGTCCATCTTAAAAAGAGGGTATTAAGGAGCTGAAAGATATGCAGAAGACAATTTTATTTGAAGCGAAAGCGATAGAGGATGAACTGATTGCACATCGCAGGTATCTTCATCAGAATCCGGAGCTGGGGTTTGATCTCCCGGAGACAACAGCTTATGTGATGCAGCAGTTAAGAGAATATGGATATGCACCAAAGACGGTCGGAAAAGCAGGTATCAGTGCAGTGATCGGCCCTGATGGCGGGAAGACTTTTTTGATTCGCGGCGATATGGATGCACTTCCGATGAAGGAAGAGACAGGATTGCCGTTTTCTTCTATCAATGGGAAAATGCATGCCTGCGGACATGATTTTCATACATCGGCCCTTCTTGGAGCAGCAAAGCTTCTGAAAGCCCATGAGAGTGAGTTGAAGGGGCAGGTCAAATTGATGTTTCAGCCGGCAGAGGAGATTATGGATGGAGCCAACGACATGATTGCCGCCGGTATTCTGGAGAATCCTCATGTTGATGCGGCTATGGCGATGCATGTACTGCATGACAACCTTGGCAAAGCAGGTTATACGAGAGGAACAGGCTGTGGTTCCAGTGATGTCTTTACGATTAAAGTCAAGGGCGTCGGCGGACACGGTGCAGCACCCCACCTAAATGTAGATCCAATTAATGTAGCCTGTCATATACAGTTGGCTCTTCAGACAATTAACAGCAGAGAAATCAATCCAAATGAACTGATTGTCCTGACAATCTGTTCCATCCATGGAGGAACGGCAGCTAATATTATGCCGGACGAGGCAGTGATGCAGGGAACAATCCGTACAATGAACATGGATGTCAAGGCCTTTGCCAGACAGAGACTGATTGATATCTGCGAAGGTGTATGTAAGACATTCCGTGCGGAATGTGAAATTGATTTCATTGGAGATGGTATTCCGCCAATGTATAATGATGATCAGCTTTTAACGGATACCATCCGTTATATTGATGATTTGCTCGGTGAAAGTACGGCACAGCCGATCGAGCGAATGACGGGGTCCGAAGATTTTTCGGCACTTTCCGTTAAGGTTCCATCTGTCCTGTACTGGTTTGGTACGGGAAGCACGGAAGAAGGCTATAATTATGGTGTTCACGATTGCAGGGTTACTTTTAATGAAGAAGCAATCCACAGAATGGCTGCTGTGTATACAGAATGTGCCATGAGATGGCTGGAGGAACACCAGTAGTTATAATTTTTTCACGAGGAGGAAAAGAGATGAAAAAAAGAATTTTAGCACTTGCACTTGTTGCATCCATGTGCGTTTCTCTTGCAGCCTGCGGTAATTCTGGTTCTAAAGAAACAGAAGGTACAGCAGCAAACAGTTCTTCAGCTGCAGCAGAGACAACAGCATCCGGCGAGACAGAAGCAGAAGGAGATCCAGTCAAAGGTGGTACACTGACAATTTCCTTATCCGCTTCACCAAGTAAACTGGATCCAATCCACTACACTGGTAATTATGAAAGCGAGATTATCAAAAATGTCTGTGATACTCTGATTGAGTACAACAAGGATTTATCTGAATATGTACCTTCTCTGGCAACAGACTGGACAGTTTCTGATGATGGTATGACATATGTATTCAATATCCGTCAGGGTGTTAAATTCCAGAAAGGAAAGTATCAGGATGGTCGTGAGATGACAGCGGAAGATGTTGCTTACTCACTGAACCGTTCAGCTGAACATTCAGACAGCAACCGTTTGTCCATGCTTGACAAAGCAGAAGCAACAGGCGATTATGAAGTGACATGTACACTGAAAACAGCGAACTCTTCTTTCCTGACAGCATTAACAGATGGGGGCAACGCAATCGTTCCTAAGGAAGAAGTTGAAGGCTGGGGCGATGACTTTGGCAGCCATTTAGTTGGTACAGGTCCTTTCTCTCTGGAATCTTTTCAGCTTGACCAGCAGGCAGTTCTGAAGAAGAACGCTGATTACTGGTTGGCAGAGCCAAATCTTGATGAAGTTATTTTCAAGGTTATCACAGACTCTACACAGGCAGCCAATGCACTTCAGACAGGTGAGCTTGATGTCGCCATGGATCTGAAGGGTGAATCTGTTCAGAAAGTTAAGGATAATGCAGATCTGACTCTGCTTGAGACACCGGGACTTCATGTTGCATACGTTTACTTTAACATGGAACAGGGACCTACAGCTGATATCAAAGTCAGAAAAGCGCTGATTGAAGCAGTCAATGTAGAAGAAATGGTTGCTTCCCTGTATAAATACGGCGAAGCACAGAGTGCAAGCCTTCCACTGCCTCCAGGCTCATGGGGCTACGATGCTTCTCTTGAAAGCAAAGTTCCAGGTTATGATCCAGAAGATGCCAAAGCCCTTCTTGCAGAAGCTGGTTACGGTGACGGCCTGACACTTGATCTTTACATCAGTGATACAGAAGCAAGACAGAACATGGCTGTCCTTCTTCAGGCTTACTGGGCACAGGTTGGCGTTACATTAAACATTCATGCATCTGAATGGGGCACATTCTCAGAAGTTGCAATGTCCAACAACGCAGATGTCTATGGTATGTCCTGGACATGGTATCCGGATCCATACTTCTTCCTGAACAAACTCTTCTCAACAGATGAGTTTGGCGGTATCGGTAATGGTCAGCATTACTCCAACGCACAGGTTGATGAATTACTTCAGAAAGCGCTGGAAGCAACAGATCAGGCTGATCGTGCAGATTACTATAAACAGGCGCTTGCTCTGATCGTAGATGATCTTCCAGGTATCTTCTATGCAAATGAAAACGTTATCTACGGTGTTAACGGCCGTGTTCATGATTTTATTCAGAGAGCAGATAATACAGTCAGATTTGTTACAGCAGAAAACAATGTATGGGTAACAGATTAAGAAACTCGTAAGAGAGTTTTGAATATGAGTGTTTGAAAGCGGGGCGCGGCGAGTTCGCGCCTCTCTTTTTAAGAAGTCCGCAGTGGATTGCGGACAACTGAAATGAAATGGTGGTGTATTAAGTAAGTGTTAAAAACAATTCTCAAACGTATTTTACAAAGTATTCCAACACTCCTCATTGTTATTACGATTACTTTCGTTTTGACACGAATGATTCCGGGTAATCCGGCACGTACAATCCTCGGTCCGCAGGCTTCTGCCCAGGATATTGCCGAGATGGAGATTAAGCTTGGATTAAATAAGAGCAAGCTTGAACAGTATGCAGATTATATGATTGGTATTCTGCATGGAGATTTTGGTACATCTTATGTCTATAATCGTCCGGTTACAAGCCTGATTGCAGAAAGAATTCCAAATACGCTGGTCATTACTCTGACCAGTTTGGTCATTGCTATTTTTATTGGTGTTGGCATTGGTGTTTTATCCGCGATAAAACAGTATTCGATTTTAGATTATATTTTTATGATTCTTGCACTGGTTGGTGTGTCCATGCCGATTTTCTGGCTGGGCCTGATGCTTGTCAACCTGTTTTCAGTACAGCTTGGATGGCTGCCTGCCCTGGGCATGGGCTCTATGAGCAAAGGTATCGGAGATGTGATCTCCCATATGGTACTGCCATGTTTCTGTCTGGCAACAATCCCTACCGCAACATTCGCCAGAATAACCCGCTCCAGTATGCTGGAGGTTATACATAGTGATTCCATCAAAGCACTTCGTGCCCGTGGTATCAAAGAGAGCAGCATTATCTGGAAGCATGCATTAAAAAATGCATTGCCTCCAATTGTCACAGTTCTTGGTCTTCAGCTGGCCAGTGCTTTTACAGGTGCCATTTTGACAGAGAGTATCTTTTCATGGCCTGGTATGGGTACGATGATCGTATCCGCCATCGATAACCGAGATTATATGCTGATTCAGGGAACGGTCCTTTTTATTGCCGTTGTCTTTGTCGTTGTCAATTTACTGGTAGACGTGGTTTATATGATTATTAATCCACGTGTCAGCTATGATTCGAAAGGGGGTAATTAAATGGCAGATACAACAAAAACGACATCCGCGGATGCACTCGGCCTGGATGCTCAGGCAGAAATGCTCAAAACAGAACGTCGTGCCAATAATGTCTGGAACAAATTAAAACGAAACAAAACAGCCATGATCGGTCTTGTGATTGTTGTCGTCATGGTTTTCATCGCCGTTTTTGCACCTGTCCTTGCACCTTATGATCCGGATGAAATTCATCCACTGGATGCATTTCTGAAACCTTTTTCAGAAGGTCATATTTTCGGAACAGACCAGTTCGGTCGTGATCTTCTGTCCCGTGTGATTTACGGTGCCAGAGTTTCGCTGATTGTTGCTGCAGGCGGTACAATCGTTGGTGGTATCATTGGTGTGCTGCTTGGCCTGATCGCAGGTTTCATGGGCGGTATCGTGGATTCTATTATCATGCGTATCATGGATGGTTTCCTTTCATTCCCATTCGTTTTGTTATCCATTATTCTGATGACAGTACTGGGACAGGGACTGATCAATGTTATCATTGCCATCGGTATCGGTAATATTCCAAGCTTTGCACGTGTGGTTCGTGGTGAAGTACATATTGTAAAGAACGAAGAATACTGCAATGCCTGTCGTGTTATCGGCGTTTCCAACACAAGACTGCTGTTTACACATATTCTTCCGAATGCTATTTCTCCGATTATTGTATATGCAACATTGAATGTAGCAAGTGCGATTATCTCTGAGGCAGCATTGAGTTTCCTTGGTCTTGGTATTGCCGCACCGACAGCTTCATGGGGAAGCATCCTGCGTGAAGGAAAGAGCAGTCTGACAACCGCACCGTTTGTGGCAACAATCTCCGGTGCATTTATCTTGATCACTGTACTTGGCTTTAACCTTTTCGGTGATGGTATCCGCGACGTGCTGGATCCTAAGATGAAACAGTAATTGTGCGGAGAAGGTCTTCGCAGACCCTCAGTTTGAATAAAGGATGAATGAAATGGAAAATAAACAGACAGTTCAAAAAAGAATAGAAGAAATCATGCCGGATCTGAGAGAACTTTCAGATTATCTCTGGCATCATCCAGAATACAGTTTTCATGAGTTTAAAGCATGCAAAGCCATGTCTGAACTTTTGAGAAAATATGGTTTTCAGGTAGAAACAGGTGTCGGAGGCATTGAGACAAGTGAAAAAGCGGTTTATGACAGCGGAAAACCCGGACTGAATGTAGGGTTTGTTGGTGAATTTGATGCTTTTCCGGGCATGGGACATGCCTGCGGACATAATCTGATGTGTGCCATTGCCTGCGGTGCGGGAATTGGTCTGAAATCTGTGATTGATACATTAGGCGGTAAAATTACTGTTCTCGGGACACCTGCAGAGGAAGGCGGCGGAGGAAAGATCACTATGCTGGAAAACGGCGCTTTTGAAGGCCTTGATTTTGCGATGCTGACTCACGCCTCATCAGATACATGTGTCAATGATATTTCCTATTCAAGAACAGATATCCGCGTACATTATTATGGCAAAACAGCGCATGCAGCCACATGGCCGGAAGAGGGAATCAGCGCATTGACGCCTGTTCTTGAACTGTTTAATATTGTCAATGCCATGCGTCTTGAAATTGGAGACAAGGGTAAGATTCTTGGCATTATCCGTGACGGCGGCGATCAGGCTATTTTTATACCGGATCATTGTTCTGCGGAGTTTACCATTCGATCATTCAGTATGAAATATAAATGGGAATTATTCCATCGCTTCATCAAAATCTGTGAGAATGTGGCAGCAATTACGGGAACGCGTTTTGAATATGAGATGATTGATTTATCTTATGAGGATATTCGCAATAATCCTGTTCTGGAGGATACACTGGCAGAGAATTTCAAAGTTCTTGGTGAAGAACTGTGTCCGAGATTAAAGGAACAGGGAATTGGCTGTACGGATATGGGGAATGTGACCCATGCACTTCCGGGCATCCAGGCCTATATCCGGCTTCGACCGGGACTCAGGGTTCATACACCGGAATTTGAGGAAGCAACAGGAAGTCCCGATGGATACAGAGCCATCGAGGCGGCAGCGAAGGGTATGGCTATGACTGCGGTGGATATCCTTTCAGATTCGTCGAAGATGGAAGCGGTGCGAAAAGCATTCAGTGAAATGAAAGCACAATACGAGTAATCGAGGTGATACGATGAGTGAAAATATATTGACAGTCAAAGATTTAAAGACTTACTTTTATACAGCCAGCGGTATTGCGAAGGCGGTAGATGGTGTAAGTTTTAATATAGCAAAAGGCGAGACCATGGGTATCGTTGGTGAGTCAGGTTCCGGTAAGAGTGTGACTTCCAGCTCTATTATCCGTCTTCTCCCGCCAAGAACAGGCAAGATTGTCGGAGGTTCCATTGAATTTGAAGGCAAAGATGTTCTGGCATTAAGCAAAAAAGAGTTAAATGATTTCAGAGGTAAGGATATCGCTGTTATTTTCCAGGATCCGATGACATCCCTTGACCCGGTTTTCAAGATTGGCAAGCAGATGACAGAAATGATCATGGCTCATCAGAATGTGACGAAAGATGAAGCCTGGAAAATGGCTGTTGAGGCATTGAGTAAAGTTGGGATTCCTGAACCTGAGAAACGTATGAATTCATACCCATATGAACTTTCAGGCGGTATGTGTCAGCGTGTGATCATTGCCATGGCAGTTTGCTGTAAACCAAAACTGATCATTGCCGATGAGCCGACGACGGCTTTGGATGTAACCGTTCAGGCACAGGTTTTGGAACTTCTGAAAGAACTTCAGAGAGATATGGATACAGCCATTCTTCTGATTACACATAACCTGGGCGTTGTATGGGAAATGTGTGATAAAGTCATGGTTATGTATGCCGGCAATACAGTGGAATTTACAGATACAAAGACACTTTACAGCAATCCGCGTCATCCATATACATGGGGACTTCTGGATTCCATGCCGAAATTGTCTGATGAATCCAAGGGTGAATTAAAGACTATTCCAGGTACACCGCCTGACCTTCGTCTGACAGGCGAATGCTGTAATTTCTACAACAGATGTCCGTATGTGACAGAAGCATGTACACAGTCTGTACCACCTCTTGTTGAAGTGGAACCGGGACATTTTGTAGCCTGCCACAGACAGAATCTGACCAATAAACTGGAGAAAGGAGAGGGCTTAAAGGATGAGTAATGAAAAGAAAGTTTTGATGAAAATTGAGCATCTGACCAAGGAATTTGAGATCAAAAGCAAAAAGCTTGGCGGTAAACCTCAGATTCTCCATGCGTTAAACGATGTGTCTGTAGATATTTATGAAGGTGAGACATTGGGTGTCATCGGCGAATCCGGTTGCGGTAAATCAACATTCGGCCGTACATTGATCCAGTTGCACAAGGCAACCGCCGGTTCTGTGACTTTTGACGGAAAAGACCTTTTTTCACTGAAAGGGGCAGAACTTAAGAAAGCCAAGAAGGATGTCCAGATGGTTTTCCAGGATCCTTACTCTTCATTGGATCCGAGAAAGACAGCCGGCAAATTGATCGAGGAACCGCTGATCGTGCATAAACTGATTTCCGATAAAAATGAGCGTGAAAAACGTGTTCTGGAACTGATGAGAGAGGTTGGTCTTGATATTCAGCACGTCCACCGTTTCCCTCATGAATTTTCAGGTGGTCAAAGACAGCGTATCAATGTGGCCAGAGCGTTGGCCATGAATCCGAAGGTAATTGTCTGTGATGAGCCGGTTTCTGCGTTGGACGTATCCATTCAGGCACAGGTGCTGAATCTGTTCAACAGACTGCAGCAGCAGTACAATCTGACATATATCTTTATTTCCCATGACCTGGGTGTTATCAAGCATGTTAGTGACAGAATTGCCATTATGTACTTGGGAAGAATTGTAGAATTATGTGAAGCGGATGCCATTTATGAGAATCCGCTGCATCCGTATACGAAGGCATTATTGTCCGCGATTCCGCCGGTTTCACCTTTTGCAAAAAAAGAACGTATTGTCCTAAAAGGCGATATTCCAAGCCCGATCGGCGATCAGATTGGATGTCCGTTAGCTGGCAGATGCCCGAACTGCATGGATAGGTGCAGAAAGGAAATCCCTAAGTTAAAGGATGCTGGTGATGGTCACCAGGTTGCATGTTTCTTATATGAGTAAAATACAGCAGTTCCAAAATCTGATTTTGAGCAACTGCAGAAAATGAAAAGAGGATGAATTTCAATGAACAATGTAACAAGAAATGATGTTTGGGAACTGGCTAAAAGTAGAAGGAATGATCTTGTCAAACTGGCTTCAGATCTGATTCGTATCCCGAGTGAGAATCCTGTAGGAACACAGAGAGATGTCATTGATTTTGTAGAAAAGTATCTGTCTGATGCAGGTATCAGCTATGAAGAAGTTTCCTGTAATCCTGATCATCCGAATGTACTTGCCAAAATGGGCAGCGATGATGGCTTCAGTGTGATTTTGAACGGACATGTGGATGTTGTCCCTGCCGGCGATCGCTCTCAGTGGGATTATGATCCATTTGGTGGCGAAATTACAGACAAGAGAATCCTTGGCCGCGGCGCTTCTGATATGAAAGCCGGTGTGGCAGGTCTTCTGTTTGCCATGAAAGTATTGAAAGATTCAGGAGCAGACTTGAAAGGTAATATCCGTCTTCATATTGTTTCTGATGAGGAGAGCGGCAGTGAATATGGAACAACATGGCTTTGTGAACAGGGCTACGCTGAAGGAGCCAATGCAGCCATTATTGCGGAACCGACAACCAACTGGACCATCGAATCCGGACAGAAAGGCAACCTGCATATTGTCTTCAAATCCATCGGCAAGTCTGCTCATGGAAGCCTTGGCAATTACAAGGGTGACAATGCGATCCTGAAATTAAACAAAGTTCTGGCAAATATCGAAATGCTGACAAAGATTGAAGGTCATTATCCGGAAGATCTTTTACAGTCTTTGGCTAATTCACAGATGGTTGCAGAAAAAGAACTGGATATGAAGGGCATCGGCAATGTTATTAACCATGTATCAGCCAATGTAGGCCTGATTTCCGGCGGCACACGTCCTAATATGGTTCCGGATTACTGCGAAGCAACCATCGACTGCCGTCTGCCTTATGGCGTAGATCATGAAGAAATTGAGAACACAGTCAAAGAGATGATTAAGACTGCCGGTGTGGAAGGCGTTGAATATGAACTCCTTTGGAAGAGCGAAGCGAATGTCACCCGTGATGACTCAGACATCGTACAGGCCATCAAGAAGAATGCAGAGGCCATCTGGGGCATTACTGTATATCCGGCATGGCAGTGGGCTTGCAGCGACGCAAGAGAATACCGTCTCAAGGGCGTACCAACCATCCAGTATGGCCCATCCAACACAGAAGGCATCCATGCACCAAACGAAAATGTAGACATCGAAGACGTTGTCAATGCAGGACAGATTTATGTATTGTCCCTGTGCGACCTCCTCGGCGTAAAATAAAAGTTAAATGAAACAACGATAAAAAGCTGCCAGTTTTTAAGAGCTGGCAGCTTTTATTTTACGCGAGCAACGAGCCAAAGTCCGTGCTTGCACGAGACCTTGGCGACTGCCGCGATAACTTGAGAAACTCGCGGAGCGTGTTTCTCATAGTTTGGATTTTTAGTTTTCGAAAAATGCCTTAGCAAAGTGCGTCAAACCGATCTGGTCGTCTTTGCCCATCATTTCCCGGCTTGAGTGCATGGCCAGAAGTCCGACACCGATATCTGCGGTGCGCATTGGCAGATGGGAAGAGATGATGGAACCGATAGTGCCGCCGCCCTTTGTGTTGGAGTGTTTTGCAAAGCGCTGATAAGGAATGTTTTCCTGCTGGCACAGTGCAATGAGGGAAGCCATGCTCTCACAATCCCATGTATAAGACTGGTTGCTGGCTGTTTTCAGAATAAATCCGCCGTTCATGATCGGATAGTTGGTGATATCCTGAGTGCCCGGATAATTTGGATGGTAAGCATGAGCCACATCAACGGAGAGCATCAGACCATCTGATATATCGGACATGCAGTCAATCTGATTTTTGCCGAAAGCCTGCCAGATCTTGCCGATGATCACAGATGGCAGTGTGGAATCAGCACCCTGTTTGCTGAGACTTCCGATTTCCTCGTTATCGAATAAGCAGACAATGTTAACGCGGTCAGCGTTCTTGCTTTCAACAAGACCGTGAATCAGAGCGCATACAGAAGTGATATCATCCAGTCTTGGTGCGGAGATAAATTCTTCTGTGAAACCAACCAGTTCAGGCTGATCAAGATTGTACATGCAAAGATCATAATCAAGAATATCTTTGGCGTCCACACCGATTTCTTTGGCAAGTAGATCCATGAAAGTTGTATCTTTGTTCAGATATTCATTCAGTGTGCCGAGGATAGGCAGCAGATGCTTTTGGTTGTCGATAGGAGCACCGTTTTCGTTGATGGCGCGATTCATATGAATAGCCAGATTCGGCAGATAAACAGCGGGACGTTTCAGATCCACAAGATGGCTGACCGGACGATCATATCGGTCACCCTTTGTGACAACTTTTCCGGCAAGGGATAATGGTCTGTCGAAGAATGTATTTAAAATAGGACCGCCGTATACTTCTGTATTCAGCTGCATGTAGCCATGAGAAAAAATTTCCGGATTTGGTTTAATTTTGATGGCCGGGAAATCTGTGTGGGCACCAGCAATGTGAATGCCATTGGAAAGGTCACAGGATTCACCAATTGTAAAAGCGTAGAGGGTTGTATCAAAAGGACTGCAGAAATAACGGCCGCCCTTTGTCAGTGTCCAGTTGTCTTTTATATGTAACTCTGTAAATCCGGCTTCTGTCAGAACCTGTTTGGTATGGGCAATCACATGAAAAGCGGATGTGCCGTTCTGCAGGTAGTGAAAGAGCTGTTCAACTTCTTTTGGTAATGTCTGCATATTCATTCTCCATTCTGCATTTGAAATTATAATATAATAGGAAATTTTCCACTATTTATAGTAACACAATTACGCAATATAATCAATGGATGTGAATTTGGTCTTTTCAAAAGATGTTTGGTATGCTATGATATATAGTAATGAAAACTATGTTGAATAGTTGTTGATAGATAACAGCAGTTATTTTGCAGTATGCGATAGTGGATGGGCAGGATAGCTGTGATAGATGCAGGAGGATAAATAAATGGCATATCATATTGCAGTGGACAGTTGTACAGATATGACTGCTGCTATGAAGAAGGATGAACATATCACACTTGTGCCCCTTACACTGAATGTTGGGGAAGATAAGATTATAGATGATGAAACTTTTAACCAGGCGGAATTTTTGCGAAAAGTGGCAGAATGCCCGGAGGCACCGTCATCCGCATGTCCGTCACCGGATGCGTATATGCAGGCTTATGGCTATAACAATGAGGATGCTTATGCCATTACACTCTCATCGGAATTAAGCGGTTCTTATAATAGTGCAAAGCTTGGCGCAGATCTTTTGAAGGAAGAGTATCCGGATAAGAAGATTCATGTCTTTAACAGTCGTTCTGCCAGTGCAGGTCAGACATTGATCCTGATGAAGCTTCAGGAATGCCTGGAGGCTGGTAAGGCTTTTTCGGAAGTAGTCAGTGAAGTTGAGCAGTATATTGAGGAACAGGCAACATTATTTGTTCTGGAATCATTGGAGACATTGAGAAAGAATGGCCGTTTATCAGGTCTTAAGGCGACATTGGTCAATGTACTGAATATCAAGCCTGTCATGGGTTCTACCCCGGAAGGCACGATCCAGCAGCTGGATATGGGCCGTGGCATGAAGAAGGCACTGATGAAGATGGTAGAGCAGATTGGTAAAACGGTCATCCATCCGACGGATAAGTATCTGATGATCTCTCATTGCAACTGCCTGAAGCGTGCAGAATGGCTTAAGGTTGAGATTGAGAAGAAATACGCCTTTAAGGGTATTGTGATCGTGGATACAGCAGGTGTTGCAACGATGTACGCCAATGATGGCGGTATTATCGTAGCCTATTAAGGCAGACGCTTAATTTTAAAAGCCGATTTCTGGGATTATGAATCAAATGATTATCAAAATCCTGGAAATCGGCTTTTATATTTTATCTGCAGTTTATTTAAATGAATCGCGGATTATTTAATAGAATTGGAAAGGTTAGGTTACATCTGTAATATATTGCTAAAATTGATTGAAACTGTCGGAGTTACTGTTTTTTCTGGTAACGTTTTTCGACAAAAGAGAGCAGCTGATAGAGTACCATAGCCAGTATACACAAAATAATAATGCTGAGCATGACGTAATCCAGACGGAAAACCTGACTGCCGTAGATAATGAGATAGCCCAGGCCGGCGTTGGCCGCCAGAAATTCGCCGATAATGACGCCGACGAGGCAGAGACCTATATTGACTTTCAGGTTACTGACGATGGCCGAGATGCTGGCCGGAAGAACAATATAGCGAAGAATATCTCTGCGTGTGCCACCAAGGGTCCGGATGAGCAGTAGTTTATCACTGTCAATATGAATAAAGGCGGTGTAAAGGTTGATGATGGTGCTGAAGACTGCCATTGTCACACCACATACGATGATGGTCTTCATATTGTTGCCGAGCCAGACAATAAGAATCGGCGCCAGCGCTGTTTTTGGCAGGCTGTTCAGAACAACGAAGTAAGGTTCGAGAATATCAGCAGCGCTGCGGCACCACCAAAGCAGCATGGCGATCAGTGTGCCGATGATCAGTACAAGGACAAAACTGACAAGGGTTTCACCGATGGTAATGCCGATATGATAAAAAAGGCTTTTATCAGCTGCCATTTGCAGCATAACCTTAAAAATACGGGTCGGACTGCTGAAAATGAAAGCGTCGATCAGATGATATCTGGCTGCTATTTCCCAACCGGCCAAGATGAAAATCAGGATGAAAAAGCGCATGCCTGTAATGAAATATTTCTGCTTTTTCCTTTCAGCAAGAAATTCTTCCCGGGATGTGTTGGAAACCGGGTACAGAATGGTTGGATCAGACATTTAATTCACCCCATATCTCATTGAAATAATCTTTAAATTCAGGTGCCATGCGGGCTTTAAAAGGTGTTCGGTCTCCATCAAGAGTCAGGTGGATATCAAAAGTCTTTTTGACGGAAGCCGGACGGCTGGTCAAAACAATAATACGGTCGCAAAAACTGATGGCCTCCGAAATATCATGGGTAACAAGAACAGCACTCATGTGCTGAGTGCGAAGAATTCGGTAAATGTCGTCGGAAACCGTAAGTCTTGTCTGATAATCGAGGGCTGAAAAGGGTTCATCCAAAAGAAGAAGACTGGGAGAAAGGGCCAATGTCCGGATGAGGGCGGCTCTCTGACGCATACCGCCGGATAATTGACTGGGTCTGGCATCTGCGAAAGGGGCAAGACCATATTCTTCCAGCATTTTATCGGCCCAGGATTCCTTTTCGGGTGTCAGTTTATGATGAATCCGCGGGCCGAGTGTAATGTTGTCTTTGATACTTAACCAGTCAAGCAAATGATCTTTTTGAAGCATATAGCCGATTTCGGCTGAGACGGCAATTTTGCCGGAATTAGGCTGGATCAAACCTGCGATCAGGGATAAAATTGTCGATTTTCCGCATCCGCTCGGACCGATGATACCGAGAAAATGATCCGGAAAAACACGAAAACTTAAATTTTTGACAGCCGGTGTTTCACCTTCCGCTGTCTGATAGGTATAGTTGACATCGGTCAAATCTAAAAGCGGCTTCATAAAAACCTCCTTATAGCGGTATATAATAAAATATGCATAAACAGTGTCTATGTTGCAAGGGGGCGCTATTTATGCTAAAATGCATTCATATGGCATAGATGTCAGAACACGTCAGATGGCTTTTGGAATAGGCCGGGTTGCCTGGTGTTCACAGTGTTATAAAGTGAGGAGATTTTATATGGATAAAAAGCATAGATACAGCGCCGGAATGTTGGCAGCTGCACTTATTGTCGGTATTGGTATTGGCTTTTGCGGTGGTTTTGCAGTGGGCGGTCATACCGGTAGTCGGCAGCAGAATACAACAGCCGGGGCAGAGCAGAACTTTGAAACAGGAGATTTATCGATGGAGGAATCACAGAAAACGGAATCGGGTACGGATAGCAGTGACGAGACAGAGATCGAGCCGATTGGCAGCTATGCGGTGGATGATGAACCGGTGCTGACCATTGATGATACCACCGTTTATCTGTCAGAGATCAATGCAAGAGCTTATATGGCCAGAGATCAGTATGTGGCAGATTACGGTGAGGAACCTTGGGATACGAAGATGGATAATGGAATGACCGTGGGTGAGTATGCCAAGGCAACCATGCTGGATGAGATAGAACGGGCAGTGATTCTCTGTAATAAGGCGGATGAGTATGATGTACCGGCTTTGACAGATGATGAGGAGAAGCAGTGCGCGTCCAAGGCCGAGGATTATATGGCATCGATCGGTGAAGATATTGCAACACAGTTCAGTGTGGAACAGTCGGCGGTATTGGCCATTTATGAAAAGGATGCCCTGTCCATGAAGGTTTACAATCAGATTCTGGAGAATCTTTCAGAAACCCTTCGTCAGGAAGATGATTATAAGGATATGGAAGACAATGAATTCGAACAGGTTTTGAATGACAAGTTTGAAGAACAGTATGCCCAGTGGAAGGATACATGCAAAGTTGAGACAACAGAGACATGGGAGCAGCTTGTGATCGGGGCCGTCGGTTAGGCATTATCAGGGCAGACAATGGACGTTGGTGCATTTTGAATATAAGCAGGATATTAAATGATGAGAAGGACAGGGAGGTCTTTAGATGGGATTAAAGAATTTAATTAAAGGACAGCTTTTATCAAGCATAAGTTATCGTTCCTCAGATCCGCAGGAACTGGCAGCTGTTTATGACAGAGACGGACGCAGGATTATGTATGAATCTGTTCTGACGGTTATGCCAGGACAGGCAGCGATCCTGGTGAACGAAGGACAGATGACGGATATTTTTATGCCGGGCCGATATGAACTGACAACAAATAATATGCCGGTGACAACAACACTGAATCAGTGGAAATATGGTTTTCATGACACATTTATCGTGGATATTATTTTTGTCAATACCAATGAGATCATTGATATACCATGGGGAACGAGTGAACAGGTGACAGTGAAGGATGAAGTCTTTGGTCTTGTCAATGTGGGAGCGAACGGCAAGTATTCATTATCAATCACGGACCCGAAGCTTTTTGCGGAGAATCTCATGGGTGTGAAGAACCGATATACGGTGGCTGACCTGAAGAGTTTTGTGACACCGCAGATTGCCATGTATTTCAAGGAGATCGTGACAGAGAAGCAGATGGATTTCTTTGACATGCAGGGTTACTGCTATGAAGCTGCACAGATTCTGAAGGCAAAGAGTGATGATTTCTTTGGCCGTTACGGTATTCAGATGCAGAAGATGGCTGTTCAGGTGGCTTTACCGGAAACAGTGAAGAAATCCATTGATGAACGTGCTTCTCTGGGCGCCTTTGGCGGCATGGATGCCTATGCTTATAAGAGACAGGTGGATGCACAGGCAGATGCCATGGTGGCTATGGCCAAGAATCCGAATGGCGGTATGAACAGCATGGCGGGGATGGGTATGCAGATGTCTGCCGGCATGGCTTTCGGCGGCATGATGGCCGGCCAGATGAATGGCGGTGTGCAGGGACAGTCAGGTACACATAAGGAAAGTTTTGTGATTTGCCCGAAATGTGGTTCTGAAATGAAGAAGGGACTGAAATTCTGCTCTGAATGTGGTGCCTCACTGGTTGTTCAGAAGAAGAAATGCATTAAATGTGGTGCTGAGATTAATGCAGATATGAAGTTCTGTCCGGAGTGCGGAGCCAATCAGGCACAGCCTGTTTGCCCGAAATGTGGATATAAGGCTGCGGCGGGACAGAAATTCTGCCCGGAATGCGGAACAAGCCTTTTGTAAAAGCGTTGTCGAGTCGCAGTTTTCGATGGCTGACTTTGAGCAGTGCTGAATAAAGTAGACAAATAGAGAATCTGGAGGATTTTTGAATGAGTATATATGAATCATTGAATCCTGTCCAGCAGGAAGCGGTCTATCATACAGAAGGACCGCTTCTTATTCTGGCAGGGGCCGGGTCAGGCAAGACCAGAGTGCTGACCCATAGGATTGCCTATCTGATTGATGAATGTCAGGTCAATCCATGGAATATTCTGGCCATTACATTTACGAACAAGGCCGCAGGGGAGATGCGGGAACGTGTAGATCAGATTGTGGATTTTGGCGCAGAAGATATCTGGGTCAGCACATTCCATTCTACCTGTGTGCGTATTTTGAGGCGTTATATTGACAGACTGGGATACGACAGAAGTTTTACCATCTATGATGGGGATGATCAGAAGACTGTTATCAAGGAAGTCTGCAAGAAGCTGAACATTGATACCAAGATTTATAAGGAGCGTACTTTGCTGTCAGCGATTTCATCTGCCAAGGATGAAATGATCGGGCCGAAGGAATATCTGCTCCGTTCAGAAGGTGACTATGCCAGACAGCGTATTGCCCAGGTATATGAGGAATATCAGAAACGTTTAAGGAGCAATAATGCGCTGGATTTTGACGATCTGCTTTTCAAAACCGTTGAACTTTTCAAAACCGATGCGGAAGTATTGAATTATTACCAGGATCGTTTTAAGTACATTATGGTGGATGAGTATCAGGATACGAACACGGTTCAGTTCCAGTTTGTCAGTCTGTTGGCGGCAAAGTATCGGAATCTCTGTGTGGTCGGTGATGATGATCAGTCGATTTACAAGTTCCGAGGTGCGAATATCCACAACATTCTTGATTTTGAAAAAACATTTCCGGATGCAAAGGTGATCAAGCTGGAGCAGAATTATCGTTCGACCAAAACGATCCTGGATGCTGCCAACGGTGTGATCCATCACAATCAGGGGCGTAAGGATAAGACACTTTGGACGGATAATGAACAGGGTGTACCGATTGCGCTGAATCAGTACCAGACAGAATATGAAGAGGCCATGGGAATTGTGAACGATATTGCGGCAAAGACGGAGCGCCATGAGGCTGAATACAAAGATTTTGCGGTGCTTTACAGAACAAACGCCCAGTCCCGTGTTTTAGAAGAAAAATTTGTCACACGCAACATACCATATAGAGTTGTGGGCGGTGTGAACTTCTATCAGCGCAAAGAGATCAAAGATATTCTGGCCTATTTGAAAATTATCAATAATGGTCAGGATGACGTGGCTGTGAGACGTGTGGTGAATGTACCAAAGCGCGGTATCGGTGCCACAACAGTGACAAAAGCGGCGGAGTACGCGGATCAGTGGGGAATCAGTTTGTATGAGGCCTTTAAACAGGTGGATGGTATTCCGGGTCTGGGACGGGCAGCAGCGAAAATCAATGGTTTTGTGAATTTGATACAGGTTTTCAGAACAAAGGCAGAATATATGTCCCTGGCAGAATTGTATGATGAAGTTCTGGAAGATACGGGCTATCTGAAAGAGCTTCAGGCAGAGCAGACCGATGAAGCAACAACGCGAATTGAGAACTTAGACGAACTGCGCAACAAGATTGTCGCCTATGAGGAGGAGACGGAACAGCCTTCCCTGAATGAATTGCTGGAACAGATTGCCCTTGTGGCAGATGTGGACAATATGGATGATTCGGACAACAAAGTTATTTTGATGACACTGCATAGTGCAAAAGGTCTGGAGTTTCCATATGTTTATTTGTGCGGTATGGAGGATGGTTTGTTCCCGAGTTATATGACCATTGTCAACGATGATCCTATGGAGATTGAGGAAGAACGCCGTTTGTGTTATGTGGGCATTACCCGTGCCATGAAGAAGCTGACCCTCAGTTATGCGATGTGTCGAATGATGCATGGTCAGACACAGTACAATAAAATCTCCCGTTTTGTGAAAGAGATTCCGCCGCAGCTCATCGGCGGCAGTCTGCCGAGAGAGCGCTTTCCGAGGAAAGCTGAGGATGATCTGCCGTGGAATACAGGCAGTGCCTCCAATGGTATCTCTGGTTTTGGCGGCGGCAGAGCCGGTACATACGGCAGCGGCAGCAGGATGGGTACAGGCGTGGGCAATCGCGGTATCAGACAAAGTCACAAATTTGATGTCAGCGCTTTTGCGAAAAAAGGCGGCGATATGAAGAAAACCGCACCGGACTACGAAGTGGGTGATACGGTTAAACATATCAAATTTGGCACCGGTATTGTTCAGGCCATCAAGGATGGCGGCAAAGATTACGAAGTCACGGTTGATTTTCCGAAATACGGACCGAAGAAAATGTTTGCCGGATTTGCGAAGCTGAAAAAAGTCTGAAAGAGGTAGTATTTTAGAAAAAAGAGTGCTATACTATAAGCAAATCTGTTTGGTAGAAAGGATGTGCGGACGACATGAATAAGTTTGAAGAATATTTAAGCATGGCCAAGATTTCTGATTTTATTCACCGTAAGGAACTGGAAGACGAGAAGAAGAAAACAGTTTGCCTCGTATTTGCAATTATTGCAGGCATTGCAGCAATCGCAGCAATTGCTTTCGGTATCTACAAGTATTTATCCCGCGAGGATGATGTAGATGATTTTGAAGACGACTTTGAAGATGATTTTGATGATGACTTTGAGGACGAGGAAGACGATTTTGTAAAGGAAGATGAAGCTGCGCCTGCTAAAGATGAGGAATAGTTTTATCTGAGTAGTTACGGAAATTTGTATAATTAAACAGACAGGAAAGCTGTTACAGATAAATGCTGATTTGTAACAGCTTTTTTGGGTAAAGAAAGCATTTTGCCAAACAGGATATGATTTACGAGAAGTTTTTAGAAACAGATAGGAGACGAAGATGAAAAAAGGACAGATGTGTGAAGGCATCATTGAATATATCGATTTTCCGAATAAAGGGCGTGTGAAAGTTGAAGATCAGTATGTGACAGTGAAAAATGGTATTCCCGGACAGAAGATCCGTTTTGTCATTAACAAAAAGCGCAAAGACCGCTGTGAAGGCAGATTACTGGAAGTACTGGAGAGATCTCCATTAGAAACCATTGAACCGGTCTGTCATGAATTTCCGGCCTGCGGCGGCTGCATGTATCAGACCATGAGCTATGATGAACAGCTGAAGATGAAGGCCGGCCAGGTGAAGAAGCTTCTGGATACAGCCATTAGTTCAGCTGGCCAGGTAGATGCGGAAGGAAAGCCGGATTATGTTTTTGAGGGTATTACAGGTAGTCCGAAACAGTGGGCTTACCGCAACAAAATGGAATTTTCTTTTGGAGATGATCATTTGGATGGGCCGTTGACATTGGGACTGCACAAGAAAGCCAGTACGTATGACATCCTGACAGTGGATGACTGCAAGATTGTCCATGACGATTTTACAACTGTTTTAAAAACCGTGTTGGATTATTTCACCGAGCATCCGATGCCGTATTATAAGAAAATGAAACATACCGGTTATCTCCGCCACCTTTTGGTGCGTCGTTCCGAGACAACCGGAGAGATGCTGGTACATCTGGTGACAACCAGTCAGGAAGAATGTGATCTGACAGAACTGACCCAGCGTCTTTTGGCTCTTCAGCTTGAAGGCAGGATTGTGGGAATCATGCATATCATCAACGATACACTGGCGGATGTGGTTCAGAGCGATGAGACACGCATTCTTTACGGGCAGGATTATTTTTATGAGCATATTCTTGGACTGAAATTCAAGATTTCCACATTTTCATTCTTCCAGACAAATACACTGGGGGCCGAATTGCTCTACGATATTGCACGTTCTTATATCGGTGATACAAAAGATATGACTGTTTTTGACCTTTACAGCGGAACAGGTACCATCGCCCAGATTTTGGCAGCAGTGGCAAAGAAAGTTGTCGGTGTAGAAATTGTGGAAGAAGCTGTCGAGGCAGCCAAAGTCAATGCCGGACTGAACCAGCTGGACAACTGTGAATTCATTGCCGGTGACGTTTTGAAAGTGCTGGATACCATTGAAGATAAGCCGGATTATATCGTCCTTGATCCGCCAAGAGACGGCATCCATCCAAAGGCATTGGACAAGATCATTGATTACCAGGTGCCGAATATGGTGTATATTTCCTGTAAGCCGACCAGTCTGGCCAGAGATTTGGGCGTACTGATCGAGCGAGGATATAAAGTGAAAAAGACACATTGTGTTGATATGTTCCCGGGCACGGTTCATTGTGAAACAGTTGTCAAATTATCCCTCAAAAAAGATACACCTAAGATTGAGATAACAATGGAGCCTGATGAAGAGAGTAATTATACATCACAAGAAAAGGCTACTTATTCAAAGATTAAGGAATATGTGAAGGAAAAGTATGGTGTGAATGTGCATACTTCTTATATTGCACAGGTGAAGCGGATGTGTGGACTGGATATGGGCGAGAATTATAATAAGTCCAAGAAAGAGAATCCAGAGGTAAAGCAGTGTCCACAGGAGAAGGTGGAGTATATTAAGGATGCGTTGAGACACTATGGATTGATATAATATGCGGCAGAGGAGACAAAAGAAATGGAAAAGTTGATTGAAATACTTAAAGAATTTGATATAGACAATATAGGAGCTCTTATTGGCGTTAGCATTATTTTAATTAGTGTGGCAACAGGATATATTCAATTATTTCATGCATCAAGAATTGAAGCTGTATTGATGAGTAAGACCGAGGAATCAAAAAGATTTAGTTTTATGTATTTCATACTGTTCTTTGTGTTTGGGGTAATAAATTATCTGTTTACTGTAAATGTTACTTCTGTTGTAGTTAATGGTGCATTTTTGTTATTAACGTTATTAGTGTCTTCTATTTTACGCATCTTGAAAAACAGAGGAAAAGCAATAAAATTGTATTGGTGGTGTGAAGAAAGGAAAGGGGTTTTCATCATATTAACAGCTACAGCAATAATCACTTTTGCCATATCTACAGCATTTAATATTAATTTAATGAGTTGTGCTATTTTAGGTGCTTTGGTAGAAGTGTTTATAGTAGCAATAACATTTTTAAATGTAGGAGATATAAGGTCAACTTTCGTTTTGAATGTTGAAAATGAAAAATGGTATGTATTTAAACGCATGAATGAAGAATATTTATTATGTGGAAATGAAAATAATATTAACGATGCTACAAAAATAAAGTTATTACCAATAGCTTATGTGGTAGAGCAAAATATATGTTTTGAAAAGGTTGTATAGTATCATAGCTTTTAAGTATTGACACCGCTTCGCCCATAACGATAAATCAAGGGTTGAGGTGGTGTCATTTCTTATAGTTATAAGTTGTCAGAGAAGAAGGTTGAAAGATACCTTCTTTTTTTGATGTCTAAAATTAAATTATGCAAAACTGTGGAGAATGTGGTGATGTGCCTTGCTTGGTTTATCTCTGTGAGCAGCTTTGCTTTCGTATCCGTCATAATACTTTTTGACAGTCCTGCGATCCAGATCATAAAACCGTGCAAGTTCTGAAAAGTTTGGTTTTATATCACTCAATTTGAGGATTTTGAGCTGAGTCTTTAATGCTTCGTTCATGGATAACACCTCCATGAATACAATAGCATGCTGACCTTGATTGTACATTTTTATTTTCCACTAAATGTACATATTTATTTTATCATTTACAAATGATCAATGGCTGGTCGATATTTCGGCGAGCTTTGGCTTTGTTTATCGTATCA
>OLOO01000160.1_pt1 | contig 71486 bp, 57 predicted proteins | sample 1672621 | NCBI WGS metagenome assembly OLOO01 (sample SAMEA3136706, study PRJEB25190) | human gut metagenome | biome: human gut; feature: human-associated habitat; material: faeces | place: Austria | collected 2013 | reverse complement strand
GAATTCTATTGCTTATTTGTAAAATCAATATTAACTATATATCGCCAATATTAAGGATGGAAAGGTAATTTACTAATATGAGGTGAAATCATCAGCCTCATTGGAACCAAACGTTATTTCATCAAGACCCCAGTTCTCTTCGGACACTCCTACCAATGAATCCATTCTTTCGCTCATGTCCTGACTGACAGTAACACCACTTCTGTTGCTTACGCCTTCTTCCGCGATTTTAGCATCGAAGTTAGCAGCTGGATCATTGATTTCTTGTGGAGAGCCAATTAATTTATCGCCCTCCGCGTCTTCATTATCCATCGCTTCTTCAGCGGCTTGTTCTTTTTCTTCTTCTGCTTCATCTCTGGCGTCTGCTTCTTCTTCTGCTGCTTCCTCAACCTCTCCATGAACATCTTCTGGGGTTTCTTCTTCCTCTTCTTCCGGACTTGCCCCCTGTAAATAATGGAGTTTATCCTCTTCGAAGAAGTATGGATCCATAGATTCTACCAGCTGACGGTTTGGATGCTTAAGAGCCATATATTTTTTACCCTTAAATGCATCTAACGATTTTTCGATTACGATACAATCGTTTTCGTCCATGGTACGGAGCTGAGCCGGAGTAAATAATTCAACGCCCTGTCTGTTCATCGATGTAGACCCGCCTGTTTTTGCAAACGATACGTTCATAACGACACGTGTTTCTTTACCTAAAAGCTCAGAAACCCATTTTGTTGTTTCGGTATCGGCACCACCGCCAAGGTAGATTGTCGTATCACAGTTACCAGTGATATCAGACCAGTCGTCCTTATACATTTTCTTCATTTGAGCCAATGACTGAAGAATGATTGAAACCGAGATTTCGTATTTACGGATTGTAGCAACCTTCTGGTCGAATTCAGGAATTTTTCCGATATTCGCAAACTCGTCCAGCATCATACGTGTATGAATTGGAAGCCTTTGGCCATGGTTCGACTGTTCTGCATTTGGGAGAACTTCGCCCTGGCGGATCAATTCTCTTGCTGCAATGATATCCTCTTTTGTGCCTCTATAGGTTACCAGCTCCCCAGCTTCAGTACGAAGCTCATACCACTTATATTTGTTATTGTGATGGATTCGGCCTCTTTTTGCCCTTTCAAGAAAGGCTTTTGCTTCTTCGTGCATTCTAGCAGACTCTTCTGGATCTCCCGCTCTGAATGTTTTTACAAGCTGCTTATCACCATCTAAGATTAACTGTGAAAATTCAGCTGTGTTTTCGCAATAATCATACATTCTCTGGAACAGCTGAGAATACATTAGCGATGCCAGGAAGTTGAAGGTCTTTTCACCTGTAGGCAGCAGGATAAACAACGCTGTCTTTTCATCGCCGATGCTGTCCAGATCGATATCGTCTGTATCAGTAAGGTTGGCTACGTCTTCAAGGTCAAACGCCTGTAAACGTACGGCACAGGAAATCAAGATACCTTTCAGTGTCTTACCAGCACCCATCTTAAATGTCTTGTACTGCTTCACAGCAAAGCTTTCTGGGTCATATTTTTCTACTTCTTCAAAGATGCAGTCAAGAGGCGATCTTGCTGACGAATCGTTTTCGTTGATATCAGCAGCTCTCATCAGCCTCATGACATTTGAGAAGTTCTGACAGTTTTTCGTTGTGTAGTGATATAAATATGCAATCAGCGCTACCAAAAGAGCAGTTTCTGATTTTTCCCAGAAAGGGTCACCACCCTGCTTATCAGGAGGTGTCGTATTGCTAATCAGGGTTGTAACAAGGACCTCAATATCCTTGTCACTGTGAATGTAATTAAACGGGTTGTAATGCGAACCCTTATCCATATGGTTAATGTTAAAGCATTTGATTCTGTACCCCTGGTATTCCAGGAAACGTCCATACTCCTTGAACAGACCACCTGATGGGTCCGTACAGATATATGAACAGTTCGCCTGCATAATATTCGGACCTACGAAGTTAAATGATTTACCGGCACCAGATCCACCAATTACGAATACATTCATATTACGTCTGATTGCCTTGTTGTCCATCGACATGAAGATATCCTGCGAGAGAATCATGTTGTTCTTACCAGAGTTATCCGGAGAACCGAATGGCTCGGTGAACTTCTTATTGTATTCTGTCAGATTTTTCAGCCATTTTGCATCACCCTGTACGGTATCCGGATTATCATGTGCTCTAATCTTCTCGTCTAAGACGATCAGTCCAGCACATATCGTCATAAACACCGTAAGACCCAGGATAATGCTCCCTGCTCCGGGCGGAATCGGAAATACACTAAACGGGTGAAGGAACATGTGAGAGAGTCCTCCTGAGAAGATCTCACCTAAGCCGCTGTGCGGATAACTATACTTATACACTTCTGCATGCAGAATATATAAGTCCAGGAACAAGTAGACAGCAACCAGTCCTATAGCAATTTGCTTATACGCTTTTCTTCTTCTATCGTCTTGGTTCATCTACTCTCACCCCCTGTCCAGTCCATTTCTGCTTGGTCCAGCTGGTCCTTCGATAACCTGTTCTCCACGATACTTCGCGATTGTATTTTCGATATTTGTAACTTTGTTTTGACCTGCGTCTCTTGCATATACTTCAATCTGCAGAAGCTTCTCAATTGCAGGCGTAAGTTTTATCATATCCAAATTAAAAGTTTTGCTTACTTTTCTAAGCTGCAGAATATCCTCTCGTGAATATCCTTTTGGAATTTTTGCATCCCTTACTCCAACCATTAAACGGCCCATTTCATGCTGATAGTGGCGGAATTTATGTTCCCACTTCCCATCCATATGCGTAATCGTATCCTGTTTGGTTTTCTCTGCTATCATTGCATCCGCAAGCATTAAAAGCTGCTGTTCTCCGACTACAGTCTGATCCTGCATATAGCTTCTTTTTGTCTTGAAATGCGCAATAACGTCGTCTTCCGTATAGAGACAGATTCTTCCTAATATGTGGGATAGTGCCGCATTTAGCCTGCTTCCATACGCCCCGTCATCTTTTGCTACAGTCAAGTCTGTTTCCAATATGACGCTGTCGCCTATCTCAATAGCATGTCCAAGTTCGAAACCTGAGCTTGCAGTCTTAACGAAACGGTCTCCATCTCCAACAATCCATACCGGGGAATTAAATCCACCGTTTTGATCTGGAAATCCGGTTGCTTTCGCTTCTCGATATGCAGCAACATTCTGCGCTCTTTTCTTCATTTTTTCTGAAGTGCTTCCATTCATCACCATTAAGGATTCTGTCAATGCACTTCCAAAACTCTTTCTATGCTTCTTTCCATTTACAGCAGTCTTCCCGTGACAGCTGAACATATATGTCCCATCTGCCATTCGGTCGATTCCGACCGCTTCTCCTGGCAGCACCGTATTGCATGCCTGCTCGAGGTAAACGACCTCTTCCTCGCTAAGTCCGCATACTTGAAGCATTGTTTTGTCTTTTTCTTTTGATTTTAGATATAAATCGCTTGCCTGCTGTCCGGTTGTGACTGCACAATAACGAGATTTTTCCTTTAAAACATGACGGATTATCTTTTTCACGAGTTCCGTATCTGATGAACGAATCAAAAAGCCAAGGCCTCCGCCTGTTTCTTTTACTAGGATATATGGCGTTTTATGACGTCTTAGTTCCATCATCATTGCCTGCAGCATATCTTCTCTGCAGGTGAAAGTGCTGAGCGTACCGCCTTTTTGAAGCCATATCTTAATTGCTTTGGCTGAATCAAAGTTCTTATTTTCCAGATACCTGGTCAGCTGTTGGATAAAACTTTTAGTTAGCTTGCCCTGAGTCTTCGGATTGCCGAAGGCCTCTTCGAACGCTGCGTTTGAAACATTAAATGGCATCAATAAGCCCTCCTTTACTATGATTGTGACTATGTCTTACCTTAAACATATTTTTGGCATACATCACCAAAAAGCGAAGTGTTTGCTTTCTCAAGCTGGTCATACTAATCCTATGGGGCATTTTGCCCCATCCACCTTCGCAAATTTGACGACTATGCAATTATAATATGTCAGAAATTTGTTTGGATTGCCTGCTTTTTTACTATTTTTAGTCCTATGCGGGCGAAAAGGCTACCTCTGTCAAATTAAGCAATTAGTGCTTGCTTATTAGCTCGCCGTAAGATGCTGTATGTGAAACACAAAACCCAAACCTTTTCTGACATATATAAATTAAGAGATAAACATAGGGATATTTTTGTATCTTAAATTTTGCCTAGAAAAGGAGATAGAATTATGAAAAAAACACCGTTATATAATTACGAAGACGATCTTGATACATTTTTTAGGGAACTTGCAAAACCAGCAGGTAAAGCAAACGCAGCTTTTACCATGAATGACGTGGGTGGAGGCATGTATGCTGAACTTTCATTTGTAGATATGGAAGGATACAGTCATGGAATTGATTCCTTTTCTAATGAACAATTAGCTCTGCTTCGTCAATACGACAATGATGGCAAACATTATCAGTTTCTTTGCTATCCGGATATTCCAGCTCCCGTCATGCGCGTTATGGCTGTGTATGCAGAACTTCATCCAGAACCGTCTACTCGCATACAGTTGTGGAAACTCGGAAGAAGTGGTATTTTAAATCCTTTTATCATGGATATCTGCTGCTGTGTTCTTGATGCCGGGGTAAACCTCGCGGATGTTATCGATATTGAAGAAACAGACATGTGCTTGCTTGAATTACATAAAAAACAGGCTGAGCTTTTAGGTTTCAGCTGCGACTCTATTATTCTTAAAACATTTTCAAGAGCCGGTCATAATCGTCGAGAACCAGTAAACAATTATATCAGCTCGCTGAAAAAAACATAATAAAAAAGCGGCGTACCATGATTTCTACGGTATACCGCTTTTCTTTTTTGCTCTAATCTCCACAAGGTTGAAGCTCGTCCCAGACTTTAGCTAAATCATCACGAAGCTTTGAACAGTCTTCTCCATCTTTTACGTTCTTTTGGGTGTAATTATATGCTCCCATGAATTTCTTCCAGCCTAGATCTTTTATAAAAGTCTCGAACTCATTCCAACCATAATAGGCGATTAGTGGAGCGAATATTTCGCGTCTTTGCTTGCGACCGGCTTTCTTCCAAACTCCCGGTGTCAGCGCATTGATTGCTGCTACATCTTCATCATCTACAATCTCAAGGAACTCCGATAAAACTTCATTGATATATTCTTTGCTTCGTTCCAATTCTTCAGTATCAGAAGCAAATACCTCCTGTGTATGATAATAGATAAGGAATGGCAAATATCTTCGTAAGTTGTGAATTACATCATGCTGCTCCATTTCCTCTACTGTTGGGAAATTATTTCTGTCTGTAAATTTCATGACAGTTCTGGCTTCATTTGCATCGTCCGTGTATTCCTGGATTGTTTTTGCATTTGCGACCATTGTATCGTATTCACTTTTTGAGATTCTTACTATTTCAGCTTCTTCTAACATGCTTAACCCCTGCTACTAAAAACATATACAAATGTGTATACGCTAGATGATTCGCTGCAGTCTCACGACCTGCAGTTACTGCTTCGACGTGCATGCTTTGGCGATTGTAAACAATACGCTACTCGCAGGTTCATGTGCACTCCGCAGTCGTAAATTCCCGACTAAGCCATCGGTACATGCCTGTAAATTCCTTTCTATCGATTAGATACAGGTTTCATCTTAATAGCTTTTCCTTTCCTGATATATTTTTTGCTACTTGGTTTTTGTAGACTTCTACCATTGCTCAATCTTTACCATCAGGGTTCTGCCCCATAGTTAACAGGACTGTTTCAACCTGTACTGGCTTATCTTTCCTATGATTTTAGCGGTTTTAAATCACCAGCTAATACTCTGGATTTTGAGTATCTTCGAGTACATTGACTCGCATTTGATTATGCTCTTGGTTGCTTAGCAATCGTGCAAACTCTTCTAATTCGCGAGGCTTCTTCACCTGCGGATCGATTCTTATCGTCTTAAATTTCCTAACTATGAAGTCTACAAGTTCTTGGAATTCATTATCGAGATGCGGTGGCAGCCAGTTATCGCTACGGCACAAAAATATAATATCAAATTTACAGTCTTTAATTGATTCAAGCGTATTTAGAACCATGGATTTTAGCTGGTCATTAAATCCATAAACCTCTTCTGATACCGGGTTTGCAACCCAGGATATGCGAGTATTTGGGATCTCGTTATGAATATGCATCAGCCAGTTGCCGCAGTCCAAGTACGGGTTGTCATTAAACAGATCATGATGCATATCGACATTTGTGACATCCACAGACGTTGCCGCAAAAGATTTCATACTTTCATGAATAAAATCATAAATGTGTACGTGGCTGTTGGCGATACATACAGGCGCAGTCGCTTTGCAATTATTATTTAAAATATGCTGTATTAAGCGCAATTCCTCCTGATTGCAGAAGACTTTGTCTAACTTTTCTTTTTGAGAAGGGATTGCATAATGACCAGCCCATACAACTGTAGAAAGATTTGTATCCAAATCAATGCCATCGGGATAACAGGACTGGACTGTATCTTTATCTACAACCTGAAAATAATCAAAGTCTATGCTTAATACTCTTAATCTCTGCTTTTTCGCCATCATCTTTTCTTCTCTTTCGCTATAGCAACAAATTCTTTTTCATCCTTTGCCCCGGACAATCTTAATGCCTGCATCCTTATATCATCCAGGTTTAATCCTTCCATGTCTGAATTCCATGATTTCTGATAGACATCATAATATGTCTTCGTTTTTGGATTTGTATATACGTAAACCCTTGCTAATGTATGGCTTGGCGCCCAGTAGTTAAAGGCGAATGCCTTTGCTGTCTTATTGCATTCTTCTTCCGGAATAAGATACATTCCAAGAAGAACTTTAAATACATTTGCCGTTGCATATACATCATCGATAGAACGGTGAAATGTAAGTCCGATATCGCATCCGAGTTCCTCAGCTACATCGGAAAGTTTATGACTGGTCATCCCGAGTTTTTCTTTTGCCATCTTTAAAACATCTAAGTGGATTACAGGGGTAAAACTCTTGCCAGCAGCTCTTTGATACATATCTTCCATAAATCCTTGATCAAAACTTTCGGAATTGTATCCCGCAACCAATGGATGTTCACCAAAAAATGCATAGATTTCTTCAAATCCGTCATCTTCGTCTGGAGCGTCTTTTACCATTTCGTCTGTAATGCCGTTCACTTCGCTCGCTTCATCTGGAATATGAAATCCCGGATTCATAAAAAAATCAAGCTTGCCAATTTCTTCGAATTTCCCAACATTATATCTGTATTTTACAGCACTGCAGGAAAGAATTCTGTTAATGCTTCTTTTTAAGCCCGTTGTTTCCAAGTCAAAGAAGATCATTGGCTCTCCAGCGATGGCTCGTTCCATAAATAAAGTTACTGTATCAATATAATCTATTGTACTCTTTCTCATCATACTGCCCCCTTTGCAACAGTTTTTCTTCTCGTTGTCTTCTTTGTTGCTGCGGTCTTTTTTGCCTTTGTTGCTTTCTTCACTATTTGCTTCTTTGCTGCTGGCTTTTTCGCTGCTGTTTTCTTCGTTTCTTTTTTAGAGTCCCTTTCTTCAAATGTTTTCTGATTCTTTGTAAAATCAACATCGATAATATTTGCAAGTTCTCTGATTAAACAGTCTCTGGCCGTTTTGCCAAGAGTGGTTGTCCCGTCTGTTCTGTAAATATAAGTTTCTAAATGAAGAAACATTTCTGCCATATCATAGTAAGTATAAGCCATACTTTCATCAGCAGAATCAAACATATATTTTTTTACTAATGTAGATCTCTTTTGGCCAAGGATTCGATTAAGCGAAAGCTTAGTAAATCCATTGTTGATTGCGACTTTAATTGCTTCCCTGTTACGCTGTTTGCCTTGTTCAGTCGTAAGATCAAAGTCCCCAAGGGTTTTCTTCGTAAGATTTGATACAGCTTCAGCAAAAGACTCAAGCTTTTGAATGATTGTTTCTTTCACAACGTCCATAATATTCGAGATCACGATTTTACCAGAATGTTTACGAGAGTATTCGTTTACAATTATCGTACTATCAGTCCCATCTACGCGATAGGTGCCGCTCACAACAAGAGATGACAATCCACAGTCTGAAGATGTCATTTTGATACCTGGTACAAGCTTAACCGGAAGATTGTATTTTTCCTGAAAGCTCTTCGCTGCTTCTGGAAATTCAATTGTAACAGAAGAATATCCCTGGTTGGATTCCCAGTGTGTGAGTTTAGCTTTACCCAATGTTTTGTCTTCGTTGATTAATTTATAAAGATCTACAAGAGCCATCATTCCAGCCTCGTTGTAAGTGCCGCTGAACACCCCAACAACAATTCCAAATCCTGTCCTTACAAGCTCTCCTTTGTCATTGGTTTTAATATTGTGGCGAACTACCATTTTAAAGCCATCGCTAATTAAACGATCGTTTCGTCTATTTGCTTCGTCATCCAGCTCATCGTAGTGTTTAGGAAGGATTCCGTCTGCAATAAACATATCTCTAAAAAGACTTTTCTCATGAAGGCGCTCCCCTTTTGCATCCGCTTTCTTGCAAAGTGTAATGACCCCGTATCCTGATACCCCATTGTAGTGAGTATTCCCATCTTCATCGTTGTACGCAATCATAAGGCCTGAATTTTTAATGACTTCTTCGAAAAATTCGCAGTTTGCTGATTTAATGCCTTTTTTAATCGTTACAACAAAAGGGACATCCATAATTCCGTTATTGTGGTCTACAAGTCTAGAAAGATTCGTACGATCAAGTTTGTAAAAGTAATAGATACGCTTGATATCTGTGCTATCTTTGATAGGCTTGTCTTCTGTTTTATGGTAAGAAAGCAAAAACACATCCGAAGGGTCTACGAATGGATAAGACGTTCTTGCCGCAAGATCTCTCATCTCTGAGATAAAACTTTTTGCATCTGTACCAGACGCCGAATAACTGTCCAACAGTTTGTTTTCCATAATTTCTTCCTCCAAATAAAATTTTGTATGACCGGCTCCCAGCCGTTTCCATATTACAAGATGAATACAATAATTCCCAAGTATACGTATCCACCTTTTTTACTATATCTATATTATAGTCTATATGTTGTGGTTAGTCAATGTAACCATAACAATTTTATACACTTTTAATAAAAATTTTTTACATACAGCTATTTTTCAATCCATTTCTGACTAACCACGGGGCAAGCCCACGTGGTTCTCTGGCATTGTTTTTATAGCAAACTTTTATCTGATATTGATAAGCAAATGATAAATATAGCTTACTTAAAAAAAGAACAAGTAAATCTGATTGATCTAGAAAATTATTTAAAAAGTAAGTTTGAACAGGACAACGATATATTAAAGAATTCTAAACCTTCTACTCGAACAAACTTAAGAAGGCTGATTAGAATCTATGATTATTTAAAAGGAGAAAGCAAAAAAGCCTCTGATTAAAGCACCCTTTCAAAGGACACCATCAGAAGCCTCTTTCTTACTAGAAAACCATTCAACAAGGCGGCTCTCTAAAAGCTACCCTATCTTCCAGCTCTCTTCACTAGTATTATACACATTTATCATAAAATTACAAGTAAACTATTTCTAAAGTGAACTGCCCATCACCTAAAGGTAATGGGTTTTACACTCATCTCCTATAAATGAAAGGAGATAGCTTCCACTATTGATATTGAGTCATTAATACAATAATTCATTATTGAAATTTATTATTTCTGCAATAATCAGTAACACTATTGCCGTAATTATTACCATTTTCTTGTTTTTAACAAGGAAAGTGTTAACTATATTTCTTTTATCAAAGAAGTATACTAGGAGATAAAATATGAAACCAATAACAATTATTATTCCTAAAAAATTATATTGAATACTAGATTTTATATCTAATTTAAATATGGCTAAGACAGAACGTGTTAAACCACAACCAGGACATGGAATATTAAATAAATAAAAAAAGGGACATATCCTAATATCTACCAAGTTGAATATAACTGAAATAGTCCCTAATATAATTAAATCTAGGAAAATATCTTTCCTTTTCATTTTTAAATAATCATTGAAATTGTAGCTAGATTTTTTTGCTTAACTTTTTTACTAATAGTAAACCAGTCAATAATTGTCAAAACGCCGCAACAGCCACAAGTTAATAATTTTAAAATTCCCATGCCTGTATCGCCAATCATAAATCTATCGACACCAAGTGTCCCAAGAAATATTGAAACTAACAACATAGTAGTAGGCTCTTTTAAGTCGCAAGATTGAATTGTAACCAATGTATCATCTGAAGCTTTCTCAAGCTTTTGGCGAAGAACAGGGATTGCACTTGCTTCAAAATATTTGGCATTTGCTGTTAGATATAAATCTATTTGTTGTTTTTCCATAATAGTTTCCCTCCATTACCTAAATTATATATATATCTATATATAAGTCAATTATTATTTTCGTCTGATAGATCCCCATTCCATCTTAAATACTGGATTTCTGATTTTCACTTTTTCTCCGCTCTCATCCTTAATACGATATGCTAGTTTCGCTTTGTAATCACCTTCCGTATTGGATATTGAAATTCATCTCCCAATTCCTGTTACTTCCCATTTTAAATATTGAGTTTAGAATTCGTCTTTTATGTTACATCTCATTTTAAATACTGAACAATATTACATAAGTACTATATAATATGTAGAAACACCACAATCATTATTATAATTTACGGTTATAATACTTTTTTCTTCTATAATAATTATATATGTCAAAAAAATATAATTTTCTTCGACAGTTTATGACAGAAAATAGGAACATTAGGTCAGATTCTTGATTTCAATATTAAAGATGGGTTGTAACAAAAATGCCCCTAATTTCTCTTTTCACGAACATTCCTGTTACATTTATATTTTTAATATTGAAAAAATATTACGCTGTTTGACATACATTCCAAATTTAATATTGAATTCGGAAACTGATTTTTTTAGTTACCTCCCATTCTTAATATTAAATTTTGTCACATCTGCAATATTCTGGAATCCGCCTGTTTTAAGCCATTTCTCCTATTCGATGTTAAAGATGACACGTAACAAAAAGAATCCCTTCTCATCAATATTAAGGATGGGAAGGAATTCTATTGCTTATTTGCAAAATCAATATTAACTATATATCGCCAATATTAAAGATGGAAATGTAATTTACCAAAACTATCTTTTTGGAAAAACAAACTTGGTACTCTTGTTGTCGTAGTCAATCGCGATCTTAGCTTCGAATGGCTTTCCTGTCTTGCTTTTCATCTTGATTACTTCCGTTTCTCCCTTAGTAAATAACAGGTTGAGATTTTTCTTGGTAATTGGTTTCTTGGATGCAATCGTCCATGCAGAAAAGCCGCATTCGCACGTTAGCTTGTATCCGTTTTTCATGAGCTTATGCTCTTTGCAGCAGGGACAGATATACGAAGACTCTTCTTTTGGTCCATCAACGAATTTCATTTCTACTTTTTTTGTATCCCAGTTTAATTCCAGACGAGCACTAAAATGACTTCCATCTTTCTTAACAAAATCATTGATGTCTGGGGTTTTCCCCGCTGAAACCAATGCAAGCACCTCGTGATCATCCAGAATATGACCAGCACTTAAGCGATAAAGCTCAAATCCACAGGTTTTCCCTGGTACATTTTCACAGTAGAAATGAGAGCCGTTTCTTTTGATCTTGCCTCCACAGAATGGGCATTCCATATCCGTATCGACCTCAGCATCTGTAATGAAGGCGGTTTCTCCACCTTTGATTTCATTTTTAGCTACTTTCTCAAGCATCTTTTCGATAGTTTCTTTTGGGAGGTCTTTTTTGTAAGCAGTGGCAAACATCCTAAAGTGGCAGGAATTATCGTCCTTTCCTGAGCAGACCAGCTGAGCTCCCACTTTTACCATAGGCTTATCACAAACCGGGCATCTGTAACTCGTCGCTTTTTCGGCAAATCCGGGTCTCATTACAATCTTGCCGTCGCTGGCGCTATATTCCAGTGCGGCATCATAGCTCTTCTTTTTCTTTTCAGAATAGAATCCAGCGATAACGTCCGTCTTCCCTGTTGTAAAGAGTTTTGCAAACTGTTCAGAAGGGATTAGCTTACCGCCGATGCTTTTTCCAACATAGACATCACAGCTCTTATCTTTTCTTCCTTCGCAGGAATATCCAGTGGCTGTTTCAATGATTGTCTTGCCACATTTAGGACACTTGAATTCAGTCGCTTTTGCACTTGATGGATACGTAAGTTTTCCTTCGGCGTCGACTTTTACTTCCTGATTCCACGTAATGCCTTTATATGTCATAGACTTTGTAATCGATGTTCCGTTCATTAACATGTCCATGAATTCATCATTTTCAATTGTAGATTCGTAACGCTTTGCAAACCCTCCAACTTTACAGCCTTCTTTATATCCTGTGCAGTAGAAACGAGATGGACCTCTCATGATCTTCTTCCCGCATTTTGGACATGTTCCAAGCTCTGTGTATTGGCTTGCATGGCCATTATCGATAGGCTTCATTTCCATACCTTTGATTTCTTCAACAAGGGCTCTTACGTTTTCACGCATCTGCATCTCGAAGTCATCTTTAGTAAGCTCTCCTCTTCTTACAGCTTCAAGCTGCTCTTCCCACTCACCAGTCATATCTACTTTACAGATAGCTGTTCCACTGAGATTTTTGATGATTGTAATTCCTGTATCTGTTGGGACAAGTACTTCTCGCTTTCCTTCTTTCTTGATGACCAGGTATCCATTTCGTACCAGTTCCTCGATAATGCCTGAACGCGTTGCCGGTGTGCCAATTTTGAGTCTTTTTCCAAGCTTTTTAAGCGATTCATCTTCTAAGAATTTTGCTGGATTTTCCATTGCAGCAATAAGTTCTGGAGATGTATAACGTTTTGGGCAGGTGGAAGTTTTCTCTGTGTTTTTAAAACTATTTACAGAAATATTATCTCCTTTTTGATGAACCGGAATCATCATATCAGAAAAGCTTCTGTTGAAGATTTTCGTATAGCCAGGATCAACAAGTGTTTTTCCTGAGCTACGGAATGTATTTCCTTTGACTTCTGTGATGAGAGTCGCTTTATCCTGAATAAGAGGTGGAAGAAAAATAGCAACAAACTGGCGGACGATTAACGTATAGATGTCTTTTTCTTCCTTATCAAGAGAATTCCAGTTTGGAGCTTCTGTTGTTGGAACCAGGGCAGTATGTCCTTCATCGTTTGCTGCTTTATCATTGACCCATCTCCCCGTCTTCTTTACTCTTGCAATATCTTCATCTGTAATCCCGGCTACAAATGGGGCAAGTTCAGGAACATTTGATGCAGATTTTAACATCGCTTTGAAATTTTCATCACTATGAATGTATTCACATCCGGTACGTGGGTAAGACATAATTTTCTTTTCATATAAGCCCTGGATAATACGCTGTGTATCCGCAGCGTTGTATCCAAGCTTACCAGCTTCTCTTTGTGCGGTTGCAAGCTTAAAAAGTTTAGGGGCATACGATTGTTCACGTTTTGCTGTATATTCAATAACCTTAGCTGTTTTGTCTAGCGTTGCGATTAAATCATCCGCTTCTTTTTTTGTCTCGAACCAGATAGTTCCTGCCGATTTATCTGTTTCTTCTTCCTCTTCGTCTGCGGTCTGCATATTGGTAGCTGCAAACAATGTTCCTTCGAATCCTTCGTCGTAGACTGCTTTTACTCCGTATACAGTTTTTGGTTTAAATTCTTTGATTTCAAGTTCTCTTTTTACGACCATTCCAAGAGTTGGGGTTTTTACACGTCCAGCAGCAACTCTTCCGTTCGCTTTCATCGACGCAGCTCTTGAGACATTCATTCCTACTCTATAGTCAGAATGCTGACGACAGTAAGCAGCATCAAGAAGACGCACCAGCATTGGGTCTTTTTTATCATCCTTCATTGTTTGAAGAGCTTTAAGAATATGAGCGTCTGTAAGGTCATTGGTCCAAAATCTAAGAATTGGGAGCTTGTTATTCATTTGTGACAATACAATACGAATTAAAAGTTCTCCTTCCTGATCCGGGTCACCGGCATTGATGACATAATCATATTTGCCAGAGTAGATTTTTTCTTTTATCTGATCGAAACGTTCCTGCGACGTCATGAAATTTCCCTGTTTCTTTTCTTTTATCACTTCGTACTGGAATCCCCCGTAATCTTCCGGATTGATTGGGAGCGTATCCCAGGAATATGATTTGAGGCTTGGATCCAGCTTATCCGGGGTTTTTAATGTAAGCAGATGGCCTCTTTGTGATTCGAAGTCGATTTCATAAGGGACTTCGTTTTTATGTTTATCATAGACTTCTTTGATTTTACGCATTAAGTCTGGTTTTTCTGCAATCAATAGTGCTTTTAGCATTTAGTCTTCCTCCTTGCATATTTTGCTAATAAGTATATGTCAGAAATTAACTGAAATACAAAAGCTACATACAAGCAAAAAGCTACTTCGTTTCAACAGCTTGCGCTGATACTGTATGGCGGACAAATTCTGCAAAAATACTGCATGTGGAAAATATTTTTTGTTAAAAATCTGACATATTATTGTTGTAAATAAAGTATGATTCGCTTGGAGGAAATGAAACATGAAAGATTACACAAAATATGTTATTACAACTAAAAACAAATCAAAAATAACCATTATTCAGAAAAATCATCTACCAGCACCAACGAGGATTAGTAACCAATATTTAGATAACGTCGATATTATTAGAACGTTCGACTGCTTAAACGGGTCAGAAGCTCTTATAGCAAGAGACAATATAGAATTTATTGAATATGCACCTATGACACAGGAAGAATTTAACGCATACATGGCTGATTCGAGGTTAGGAACAAAAGAATAAGCCAGCGATACCAAAAGACCACCTTTACCAGGTGGTTTTTTAATGGTTTTTACAGTTTATTTCTCGGCTGGCAAAAATTTTCTTTTCTTGGGCCATCCCACTCCAAAAGAAGTAGGTTTTTCTGTTTTGAAGGTCTGCAAAGGTCTAATCTTCCTTTGCGAGAGGCAGAACTTCTTTTTTATAAATTTCAAGAACTCGAGCTATCATTCTTTTATCCATGACAAATCCAATTTCGCCCGCATTAATGACGATGACGTCGTCTGGAGCGTACAATAGGTCTTTTGCTGTCCATACCCTTCCATCCCATTCTTTCTGAGAGTAGACCCTGTTAAACTGGTTCCAGTCAGTAAATACTGGAGTTGCTTTATTTTCTCCATTAGGCAATGAAGGAATAATGATTTTTTCTCCTTTGTTTGAATTAGACATTCCTTTCGCTGGAACCAGAAATTTCGCATTAACAAATGTCCAGATCATATGATCTTCGAAGAAACGGAGCCTGCTTGCTTTCCCCTCGTAAGTAGCTTCCCAACATCTTTCCTGCTCCAGCATAGTTAAGACTCTCAAGAAGTCCGGATTCATAACTGGGATATTTTCGGGACGTGTATCGGAAATATCTGGGACTTTAATCAAATCTTCTGAAAGAATATGAATAGAGGTCTGTCCATAGTCCAGGAGCATCCCGAAAGCTCCGTTCATATAAAAAAACTGGCCGAGTGTGGCAATGACATCTTCCTTTGGTATTTCTTTGATTTCCCATCTTCTCATCTGCTGTGTAAAATAATCTAATGCTTTATTGGCAAATTCCCTTTCTGAGAAAACAAGTATGCAAGCGTCGTTATCTAAATACGGCATTCTCGTGGTTTTATCAATTATTACATAAAGCTTATCTGCTTCTTTTACTTTATTCACAATCATGGATTGAATCTGCTCTATTGTTTCACCGAATATCAAAGACTGACTTTCGTCCATGCGGAATGCTCCTTTATCTAACGCATATTTTGCGTCTTTTTGTATGACTATAAGGTCTTGTACAGATAATCTACTTAGCTTCCCTATTATTCCCGGTTCCAGCAGGCGAGGAATAAATTTATTTGAAATGTCATTATTATGTTTGTTTTTCTCTTCTCCTGTCATCTCTTGCTCCTCCTCCTTTAATTATAATATCCCCGCTTATAAGGCGGGACGAATGTTATTCTTTTGTTGAATTCATCGCTTTGCGTCTTGCATTGGCGAGCAGTTTATCCATTTCCAAAGCTCCGGCTGAAGCTTTCCTTTGATATATCGGTTTCTTTTCTTTATTTTCTGCCTTTGTTTCCTTCATCTTAATTCTTTTTCTGTTTTCCAAGAATTCTCTTCCATATTCCGTTTTTTCGATAAACGCTGGAGCATGCACAATACTGTTAAATTTTCCCTGCATTACATATCTCATAGCGTCTTCTGGCGATACATGGTCACCATCGTAAAGCAGATTGTATGCTTTTGCATGAGAAGATCCGAAGTCTTTTTCATAATACACTTCTTTCTCTGCTGTATCTTTAAATTTTTCGATAATTGCAATTGTTATGCCAGAAGCTGGAACATCCAGATAAGAATGTCTGTTATAGAGCACTCTTTTATTACTTAATGAACTAGTGAGTTCTTTTGCCATCAGCGCTTTATTAGATAGTTCCGATACGACTCTTGTACGAACTTTTCGTTCATCGTTTTCAATCAGAAGCTGGTTTACTTCCGTAGTTACATCTTTAGCACTAATAAACGAAACCATATCTGCGCGATTATTATGGACCGTTCCTGTCATCCCTACTAGAATTGCTCCTTCATTAAGGGATTTTATTTCGCAGCCCGTCCATTTAATATCTGCCCCGCATAATTCTACCTGCTTTATAAATTTTAAAGTGAGTACTGGAGCAATTCCTATAGCAGCTAGAAAACTTTTATCTTCTTTAAGTGAGCTGATAAGGCCGTTGATTGGAAATACTTTACTCTTTGTATTAAGATTACTGAACTCTAAAACCAAAGACGTGTTATGCCTATGGTTCTTTTCTTGCAGCATATTGATCTCATTTAACACTGTCTTGATAAATAATTTTTCTTCACTTGGAATTTGTGTCCTGTCGTATATCACATGAATACCCTCCATTTCTTTTTAGGTTTCTCTTTTATATATGTCGGATTTTCTCAAATATTCGGCAAAAAATTGCAAAAAAAATGACAGCAGGCTTGGGAGATCCTGCTGTCTTTAGAGGAAGAAACATTAATTTTGGCAGGACACCCTACCTCTATAGGTGGTGGGATGAATGCCTTCTTCTAAAGTATTTTGGCTTTCGCCTCCGACCATGAGACTGTCGGGTTTTTCCCTTGCGGGAGTGGTCCACATCGCCAATGTTAATGACAGGCTTTTCGATATGCTCACTTCTCCTGCCTGTCAGAGATGTTTAGATTATATCCGTAGAGGCCAGAACCTGTAAAGCATCCTGGCGTACCTGTCTATTCTGTCTTAACGTAGCACCCGAAGTGCTTAGGCTTATCAACGGGGCTTTTGCAAGCCCCCGCTTCAAGGCTTTAGCCTAAGTGGTGGGTTGTTGATGTGGCAATGATTTTTCGAGATTTTTTAGCTTGGGACTAAAAAATAAAGGAGATATCGAGTGACAAACCTTAATTATTTATCACTCTAATATTATATATGTCAGAAAAAGTTTACGGGCCTAGTTTTACATACAGGGTTTTTTGAATTTTCAGCAAACTACCCTACATATGTTAGAATGTCCCAAATATTTATTCCTTCCATACAACCAAAAAAAAGACACCAGCTTTCGCCAGCGTCTTATTCGTCCTTTCCATGTTCTAATTTTTCATGTTTTATCATTTCCTGAGGGGTTAGAACATCTTCCAAGCCGCAATGCTTACAGATGCATTCGTAAAGAGTTCTATCTTCATCTATAAAACCTTGTTTACAGATAAAACCGTGGAAGTCTTTGGAACCGCGTTTTTGACTGAGTGACTCATGAGCAATTCCCCCTTTTTTAAATGAATTATATGTTTTATGTTCTACTACAGCCCCATCTTCAAAACGTACGTCAATGTCCATAGCGTTTTTATATTGAATAATAGTAGCTTCCATGCCGCAATTCATCATTCGGGTTTCACCAAGACGGGCTTCTGCAAAAGCTTTAATGTTTGGATTGGCAATATTACCTTTTTTAAATTCTCTATACCCTTTACGTTTAGCAATAGTTCCGTCTTCAAAACGAACATCTATATCTGAGTACTTTCCGTATCGAATGATAGTAGCTTTCATACCGCAATTCATCATCCGGGTTTCGCCAAGGCGGTTTTTTGCGGATACTTTCATGTTTGGATTGGCAATTTTACCTCTTTTAAATGAATCATACTTTCTGTGTTCTACTATAGCTCCATCTTTAAAACAGACATCTATATCGTCGTATCTACCGTATCGAATAATAGTAGCTTCCATCCCACAGTTCATCATACGGGTTTCGCCAAGACGGTTTTCGGCAGAAACTTTAATGTTTGGATTAGTGATACTACCTTTTTTAAATGTATCATACGCTTTATGTTCTACTACTTTTCCATCTTCGAAACAAATATCAATGTCTGAATACTTCCCGTATCGAATAATAGTAGCCTTCATACCGCAATTCATCATTCGGGTTTCGCCAAGACAGGTTTCTGCAGAAGCTTTAATGTTTGGATTGGAGATACTACCTTTTTTAAACGCTCTATACGTTTTATGTTTCACCACAGTCCCATCCTCGAAATGCACATCGATATCTGTAGCACCCCCATATCGAATAATGGTAGCTTCCATACCACAATTCATTATTCGGGTTTCACCAACTCTATCTATTTTTGATGCCATAAGTTATCCCTCGCTTTTTTGTATCTGTTCTTACTTTTTATATATGTCAGAATATCCCAAATGCTTATTCGTTCTCTCCATGTTCTAATTTTTCGTGTTCCATCATTTCTTGAGGGGTTAGAACATCCTCTAAGCCACAATGTTTACAGATGCATTCGTAAAGAGTTCGATCTTCATCTTTAAATCCTTGTTTACAGATAAAACCGTGGAAATTTTTGGAACCGCGTCCTTGGCTTATTGACTGATGAGCGATATTACCTTTTTTAAATGAATTATACGTTTTATGTTCTGCTACTTTTCCATCTTCAAAACGCACATCTATATCTATGGAATTCCCATATCGAATAATAGTCGCTTCCATTCCGCAGTTCATCATTCGAGTTTCTCCAAGACGGTTTTCAGCAGAAGCTTTAATATTCTGATTGACAATTTTACCTTTTTTAAACGATTTATAACTTTTGCATTTAGCAATTGTTCCATCTTCGAAACGCACATCAATATCTTTGCTTGTATTATATCGAATAATTATTGCTTTCATTCCGCAATTCATCATTCGGGTTTCGCCAAGACGGGCTTTGGTATTTGGATGAGCGATGTTGCCCTTTTTGAATTCTCTATACCCTTTACATTTAGCAACTCTTCCATCTTCGAAACGCACATCCATATCCTTGTTGTTCCCATATCGAACGATAGTCGCCTTCATACCACAGTTCATCATTCGGGTTTCGCCAAGACAGTTTTCAGCAGAAGTTTTAATATTCTGATTGGCAATATTACCTTTTTCAAATGCATTATATGCTTTATGTTCCACTACAGTTCCATCTTCAAAACAAACATCAATATCTGCATATTTCCCATATCGAATAATGGTAGCTTCCATACCGCAATTCATCATCCGAGTTTCGCCAAGTCTATCTATCTTTGTTGCCATAAGTTACCCCTCGCTTTTTGTATTCGATTCTGTCTTAACGTAGCACTCGAAAGTGCTTAGGCCAGTCAACAGAGCTTTTGCAAGCACCACCTCAAGGCATTAGTCCAAGTAGTGAGCTATTAACAGTTTTTCTTTTCCTCTTTTATATTACACTCATTGAGTGTTCTAGTCAAGAAAAACCCGCGGTCTTATAACTCGCGGGTTGTTTTTTCTCAATAATTTTTGTCCAAGTGCAATATTCAAACAGTTTTCTAAAAACTCCTAGACACTCGCTGATGTAACGGCGTTGTTAAGATTTCTTCCGGTGTCATTCCTTTAATATATCGCTCTCTAAGAACGATATAATTAAAACCCGTAATATAAGCCCACTGCTGCAGTGTACGGCTTAATCCAAGGTATTCAATCCTAATCTCTTCCCTTTTATTCTTCTGGGTAATTTCGCCACCAAGCCTGTAATCATGGACCTCAAGCCTTAGGGCTTCTTTTTCGGACATTCCTCTTTTTAATCTTTGATAAAAAGTTCCCCTGGACATCCCTCTAATTTCACACCACTTTTTAATAGAGTGCGTCTCTCCATTATATGTGATTTTACGAGAAATATTTCCCCCGCGTTCTCTTTTTACAACTGGGGTCTGCAGGGCTTTGGCTCTATCCCAGCCCGTTCGGATTCTTGAATCATATACTGCACGGTCCAGTCCTAAAATCTCGCACCACTCTGAAGCTGTGTGAGCCTCCATCTTCCCGTTTCTCTCTAATTCAACAGTAATAATATCGCGACGGTATCTGCCCATGTCAACAGCTTCGGATACAGACATTCCTTCTGAAAGGCGTTTTCCAAATTCCGAGGGACTGCATCCACACATTGCCGATAGCTCACTTTTTGAGAAGGCTCTGTTGTTATAGAAAAATTTCCTCTTCGATTTAAGCAGCTTCTCGACGGCTTCTGTAATATCGATTTCGCTAGGTTTCGGCCCTCCCGGAGAGAGAGTGCCAACCGTTTTTTCTACGAATTCTAAAGATGACATACCTAAGTCTTCTGCCCACTCACCAACTGTTCGCGTCATTCTTTTGTATGCAACCACCCATTTTGTCATTTCGATTTCTTTCTGGATGCGCTGCATGACTTCTGGGCGGCTAACAGCGTTGTCTTTCATAGGCATGTCCTCCTAGCGAAGAAATGTATTTGCGTTCTTCATACTAAGCATTGATTTACCCTGCTTTACAGTTTCTAAAATTACTGAAACAATAATAATTAAAGATGTTCCACCAAATGATACGTTTGCGCCTGTTACTCCGCTTATAACAAGTGGAATTGTACATACGATTAGAAGTCCGATTACTCCAATCATGATAACATGCTTAAGGATTTTTTGAAGGTACAGTTCCGTATCTTTACCTGGTCTTTCTCCTGGGATTGTTGCTCCGGCTTTCTTTAAATTGTTTGCGATTTCTGCTGAGTTAAATGTAATTGTCGTATAGTAATAAGCAAAAAAGATTAAAAGCAGAACATATAAGATATATCCTACAGTAGGTAGCCAATCACCTGGGTTAAACCAGTTATTTGAATTCAGTGCTTTTGTGACAGTCGCCCAGATTCCGTTTGGAGTTTTTCCAAGGAGGCCTAAAATCAATGCCGGGAATGTCATTAAAGATGTTGCAAAGATAACCGGCATAACACCTGCAGTGTTTACTTTCATAGGAATATTAGATGCCCCATCACCAGCAAATCTTCTACCCTGCATCTTTTGCGTGTAGACAACCGGAATGCGGCGCTCTGCGGAATTTAAAATCAATGTAAGGCAGATAACAACAACAATAGTCATTGCAATTACAAGACCGGCCATTGTCATTTTGGTCCAAGTCTTGCCCTGCATAAAGCATTCATAAAGTGTTTTCATATCCTGAGGCATTCTCGAAAGGATATTGAAAAGAAGGATCATAGAAATTCCGTTCCCAATACCTTTTTCAGTGATACGATTACCGAGCCATACAAGAATCATGGAACCGCCTGTTAATGTTGCCACTACAACCGCATAAGTTAAGTAATTTTTTGTTATAAGCATTTGATTTCTAAAACCAATAACCATTGAAATAGAACTTACAAGGGAAAGCACAAGCGTTACATACTGCGTATATTTTGTAAGTTTTTTACGTCCAGACTCTCCTTCTTTTGCAAGCTGCTCCAGTCTCGGAAATGAAATTGTAAACAGCTGAATAATAATCGATGAAGTGATATAAGGTGTAACACCAAGAGCGAAAACAGAAAGTCGCTCAAGCCCGCCTCCGGTAAATGCATTCATGAGATTAAACGCCTCATTGTCACCGAAGTAGCTTTTTAAGAATTCAGAGTTTACACCCGGGACTGTAATCTGTGAAACCATGCGAAGAAAAATCAGCATGATCAGTGTAAATAAGATTCTGTTGCGCAGCTCTTTTGCGCCCCATACTTTTTTTAATGTCTTCATAAATTTCCTCCCTTATTTTTTGTCGTTTTTCTTTTCTTATTCATTGTGTACCACAAAGGACCTGTTACACATACAGATGAAAACGTGCCTGCAATCAAACCGATGATGATTGGCAGTGCAAATTCCTTAACAGCTGGAACACCCATGATAAATAATACAAATACAGTGATCAATGTAGTCAGCGATGAATAGATACTTCTGGAAAGTGTATCTGTAACTGCTGAGTTAACCGCTGTTTCATTGTCCATATTCTTATCTAGATTTTTATTTTCACGAATTCTATCGGAAATTACAATTGTCGAGTTAATTGAATATCCAAGAATTGTGAGCATGACTGCGATAAACGTAGAACCTACTGATGCACGAGTCCATACGTAGAATGCAGCAACTACGGCAATGTCATGAATGAGAGCAATTACTGCACTAGAGGCGAATCTTACGTTTCTAAAACGAATCCAGATGTAAATAAGCATTAAAACAACCGAAATGGCAACTGCTTTAATGGCATTTGTGCTCATCTCTTTCGAAATTGTAGAAGAAACATTTTCAGCTGTAATTTTTTCTTCCTTTACTCCAAATTCGTTTTTAAGAGCTTTGTCTAGCTTTGTTCTTTGCTTAACAGTAAGGGCCTGCGTCTTGATGATTACCTTATCGGTACTCGAAATCTTTTGGAACTGTATATCCGCATTGCCGGTTACTTTTTCAACAACAGGCTCTACTTTTTTATCCAGTTCCTTAAGAGACATATCTTTGCCGAAATCTACGGTTGTTGCTGTTCCTCCAACAAAGTCTAAACTATAGTTCATTGGGAAGCCACTCGTGTGATTGAAATATCCCATACCGACAGGCACAGATACAACCATGAATAATGCAATTGCGAATGCGAACGCTTTTTTCTTAACAAATCCAATTGGTTTTCTTTTTATTTTCTTTCCGTAATATTTCTCTGAATGAATTCCAAGCCCAACGAATGCGCGACTTATGACTTTTGAAACCACAAGCGCTGAGAACATAGAAAGGATGACTCCGACTGCCAATGTTTCAGCAAATCCTCTTACAGAACCACTGCCTAATACAAATAATACAGCCGCAGCAATAAGCGTTGTGACGTTTCCATCGAGAATTGCGGAGAATGCCTTGCGGAAACCACTTTCTATAGCGTCTGGGACTTTCGTTCCGAGAGCAATTTCTTCTTTCGTTCTTGTGTAAATAATAATGTTTGCATCCACTGCCATACCGATTGTAAGAATAACACCCGCAACACCTGGCAGAGTTAACGTAACATCAAACGCATTTAGTGCAAGAAGGTCTAGCAACGTAAATACGATCAAAGCCCAGCCAGCAGCAATACCGGATACACGGAAAACAATGATCATAAGCACGATAATAATTGCAATACCAATCATTCCTGCAATAAGACTTGTCTTGAGAGCTTCCTGTCCAAGCTGTGCTCCTACTACATTCGAATAAACTTCTTTAAGTTCAAGAGAAAGACCTCCGATTCGTATATTTGAAGCAAGAGCATTCGCTTCTTCAAGACTAGTCATTCCGGAAATCTCTGCGCTTCCGTCTGTAATCTCTGAATTGACCGTTGGGGCACTGATAATCTGGTTATTGTAGATAATATAAATTGGCTTCCCAACATTTTCTTTTGTTGCTTCAGCAAATTTTTTAGTGCCTTCCTTGGTCATTTTCAAGCTTACGGCATATTTTGTTTTTCCGGTTGTTTTGTCTCGATAGGAGCTTCCTTCTGCATGCTTGACGTCTGTCCCACTCAGGACGACTTCTGAATTCTTATTTACAAAATATAGAGAACCAGGCTGTCCAAGTTCCTCTAAAATTTTATTAGCATTTGTTACTCCGGGAATTTCAATATTGATTCGTTTTTCTCCCTGTCTTGATACCGTCGCTTCTGTAGAATACTGTTCTACCCTCTGGCGGAGCTTGTTCATCGTATCCGACATTTCTTCATCTGACGGGTTATCAGATACAGCTTCGTATGTGATACTTACTCCCCCTGAAAGATCTAATCCGGTTTTGATATTTCTCATGGATCCGGCATGTTTTTTGTCTACTCCGAGCGTGACAACACACCCTAATAATACCGTCGCCACCAGGGACAGTATTAAGACAACAATAGATTTCTTTTTACTCATTTTTTGTTCCTTTCCTATTTTTTCAAATTGATTTTAATATTTCCTTCATTATCCAGCTCTAATGTCATTGGCTTTACATGATTTTTATAAAATTGTTCAAATTCTGCATCACTCAATCGGATTTTTGCTTCAAACAATGCATTTTTTAATAATTGTCTTGCGTTGACTTTCACTTCCTGCTCAAGTATGTCGGAAGCCTCAGATAGGATAGCTCTTGTTTTGATATCCTGCCCATCTCCACCGGAATAAAAGCGTTCGATATATGCGTAATGAATATTTTTGCTTGCAAGAGCTTCTTTCATATCTCTGCCAAGAGCTTCCTGTTCCCCTAAAATAAGGAATCTTGCTTCTGGAAGTCCCTTGATTACTGCAAAATAATCACTGTCTGAGCTGCAAAGCATAAAAGAGTCTACTCCTTCCTGAAAAAATTCTCTAAAAATTTTGGATGAAAGACCGATATCCACAAGCGACTTGCTTTCCATTATGCGTTCCATCATAATATGTTCGATTTCATAAGAGCGTACGTATCGATCAAAAAATCTCCATATTTTTACAGTATTTGGGTCGTCAATCAGGATCAAACGATGAATTTTATCAGCAATCGGTTCGTCCAGCGAATTCAATGTTACTGCAAGCTTATATGGATCGGAATTTTCACAGTCTACAATGATGTCAAGCTTGCTGCTGTCTTCGATAAATTCATCAATGTTGAATTTTGTCGTATTGTCAAGTTTTGAAACTTTACTTATATCTGTAAACTGATCATTATTCCATTTGTATAAACAGGTGAGAAATTTTCTGTCGTTATACAAGATATTGCCGCTATCCTCGGGCTGCCAGTTAATGTAGACCGTGTATGGATACCACGGCTTGTATTTATAGTAGTAATCATTGATATGTTTCTGTACTTTCTGCTCTATTGTTCCGTTTGGCATAATAAAGATATTTCTTAAATATTTCCATACGATCCAGTCCGGGAAAATGGACTTGCAATTATTGATCCTATTGGAAATTTCTTTATTTGCTTCAACTACAAACGTCTGCAGGCGCTTGTTTGGATTCCTTGCAATTTCAATTCCATCTTCCGAAAGTGCTTTGACAATATCCGTTGTTTCTTCAATGGTGATTACTGTCCTATACTCGTCCCTGATCTTTCTCTTGATTGAACGATAATTACTTTCAATTGACGTTCTAAACATACAGAGATTTCGAATAATTCTCGCTGTCTTGATCTGATCGAGCTTCTCATACTCCTCTATCTGAGGCGGAGAGTATTCATCTTCGAAAAATTTCTTAGGGACCCCAATTAGATATGCTACTTTTGAAACAATTGTCTTGGTCGTTGTGTCATCCATCTGACTAGCTGGTGCTGTTTGAAAAATAAGCTCTTCCATTTTTTCCTCCTTCTTTAATAATCACGGAATTTGATACCTTTATCAGATCCAGTTTATATATGTCAGAAAATGAGCAAATTTCAATTTTCTCATACAGCGATTTTTGGAACTTTTTTGACACGCAGCAAATTTGGCTGTATGTGAAAAAGGTAAAATATAAAAATTCTGACATATACATAATAGAATTTTAAAAAGGAGGTTTTTTATGTCTACTATTGAAATTATCAAAATGCTGATCAGCGGTATTCTTATCGTAACGGTGGCAGCAATTTCGGTACTAGTACTTAAACAGGATGCAAAAGACAATAGTTTTGGAGCTCTTAACGGCAGCAGTTCCGCTTCAGATACGTACTGGGGAAAAAACAAAGCAAGATCTGCCGAAGGACGCCGTATCATGGCTACTCGTATTCTTGTATTTGTATTTATTGCTGAAGTTATCGCATTAAACGTTATCAAATAAGGAGGAATGCAGTTTGAACAAAAAACACAAGACTGCTTTTTTACTTGGATTTACTGCTATAACAGCTTTAGCTTTAACGGGGTGCGGGGCAAAGGAAACAACTGCCCCGCTCCAGATTTCAGCCGACACAACATTTCAGCAGATACTTCATTCCGATGGATTGTTCCGCGCTGTATTTGTTTGGTCGCTTGCAAGAATAGTCAATTTTTTTACAGGACTTTTTGGTCCCGTAGTGGCAATTATTATTATCGCTGTCCTTGTTAATTTGATTATATTTGCACTTTCCTATCGCAATTCCATCGGGGTATCTGCTTCTCAGATAAAATTTGCTCCTTATAGGAAAGAATATAAAAGCAGCCAGCAGGTTGAAATGTATCAGGAAATGCAGAAAGTATATAAACATTACAACGCCAGTGCCTGGAAGACACTTATTTTTGAGGTCATTCAGATTCCAATCGTGATTGCTCTTTATATGGCAATAAACAGTGCGGCTGCTATCGCGAAGTCTTCTTTCTTTGGAGTTCAAATGTCTACTCCAACAATGGTTGGGATTGTTTTAAGAAATCCAGTATGTATTTCGATTTTCATTGGGATGATGCTTACTCAGCTGTTTATTACTTTTGCTCCAGCTATTCGCAGCAAAAAGTCCATAACAAGCAGTTTCAACCCATCCAGCTGGCTTCGTCTTTTAACGGTCTTCTTCTTTGGGCTATCGCTGCCAGTGTTCGTTTCTGTTTACTATGCAGTATTTAATATCGTTTCTATTATTAAGAGCTGGATAATTGCAAATCGTGCTCAGAAATTAATAGATAACGAACTATTGGCTCTTCCACAGACAATCCATATGAATACCGTTATCGATGCAGAAGCTGCTGCGGTTGAAGAAGACAGCAAAGAAGAAGACGAGAATGATGCCCAGTAAGATAGAGAACCAGTCTGCAGAAAGAAAAACATGCTTATGTCAAATATCGATTACAAAATATTAAAGCAGGAAGGCCCACGGTTTTAACCGTGGGATGAAAGCGCATTTTCAAGAAGCTATAATTTAAATTGTAAGTAACCGTGTAAAAACGGTAGAGGTCGAGTGAACCGACCATTGTGGAACCGTAGTGATAGTCTTGTAAAAGATGCGTACCTATCAGGCCACATAAATTAAAATTCTTTGGACAGTAACTTGTTACTGATTGTAGTACAAGAGTACATCAAAAGGATACCACATCTGAACTACGTATCAGGTGGGGTAGTTCATCAATATGAAAAGACCAATTGAAGAGTTTCTGCATAACGGGGACCGCATACGCGCAGAAGATTACACTGAAGAAATTAAGAAAGTTGCCCGAGAATACAGATTTTATAAGATAGAACGTAACCTGATGGATTATGGGGTAACATCAAATAAGAAAAAGACCTAGCAACTATATGCTGCCGGGTCTTTTTTATGTCATTTCTCCGACACGAAGCGATTGCATATCTTCCAAACAACAGGATGTTCCTTCTTGATTTGGTATAGGAAAATTTCCTGTATTCGATCAAAAAAATCAGCTGGAAGGATTGAGCCCTTGAACTGGTTACAGGCCTTACAGGAACATTGGAGATTTTCCACTTCATCAGCACCGCCCATTGCAAGCGGAACGATATGATCCAATGTCATTTCTTCAAAGGCAATAGGATTGCCACACAAAGCGCATCTTCCATCTGCATGGCTATATATTAGTTTTCTTACATCTTGTGAGTATTGTTTTCTCTGGATCTTTTTTACTTTTTTAACAAGGGCTGGACCATTTGCTTGTTTGCCAGCTACGTAATAGCCTTTTGTTTTTCCTTTCGCTTTATTTCTTAATGTTTCGATTTCTTCTTGGCTGGCGAATTCATATGCTTCGTTTTTATCTTGTACTTTTTTTACGCCGCCATTTTCGTTTATTGCGATATAACATTGTCCGTTTGTTAGTTTCATATTGTTTCCTCCTTCCTTTCTATTTCTATAATACACTCATTGGGTGTTTTTGTCAATAAAATCAGCTGGTTCGCGTATAAAAAAAGACCCGGTATTATACCAAGTCTTTTCTCCGCGTTTCTGTGCTTTTCGTATTATATCTGCCTATTCTGCGCATATATTTAACGCTTCTTTTGTTGCTCCAACCGCTTCGTAAAACATCCGTTTTCGACACAGAAATCAAGAAAATCCTGAAAACCATCCTCCTGAATTATTTCGACTGCTTCTCTTAATTTTCCCTCTGGCAGTGGCTTTATTAAATACATTGCCCTTTCAAAACATGTTACCTTGCATTCCATATCGTTGTCTTCTCCTTTTTTATTCTATATATATTACTAGTCCTATATTTATCAATAAGAAAAGAGTACGCAGCATCTTCCGCATGCTCTATATTCTAATTTATTAAGACTGTTTCTTCTCATCCCAGAAATCGATCATGGTTTTTGCAAAAACAGCTTCTTTGCCCGTCCAGCCGTAAAGTACGTTGGTACGGTATCCATATTCCGGAACGAGCACATTATCATACCCTGCCGTCTGTACGCAGAATACATTGACATCTGGATTAACGGCACTGCGGTAAGCATCAATCAGTTTTGCAACGTCGATGTATCTTCCCCCATTTACGCTAAATCCAAGATTCTTATATCTTTCGTATTCTTTTGGTGTTCCATAGAGATCACCATGTCCAGCCTGCATATCAGAGTAGATAAAAATGTTGTCCCAGTGTTCCTTGTTCTTGATTGCCTTATCAAAGAACAACCAGATACCATTTTCAGTAGCCCCGCCTACCGCATCGTCCTGATTCTTAGAAATGGCGACCGCCTGTGAAAGGACTCCATCTCTTTTAAGCACAGGAGTAACTAAAAGCTTATCTCCGAATTCTCCCACATATCCTTCTTCACTATTTCTAGCTGTGATTACAGATGAGAGATTGCCGATTTCAGCCACACGGACAGTCCCGTATTCAGAAGGGATAGTTCCCCATGCTGAACCAGAATTATCTGACAAGCACATAGTCTTTCCCTTGAGCATTGGCATATTATCGCATGCGATATCCATACACTCTTCAAGTGCATCCAGAATGATCGTTTTGCAGTTGACGCCGTCATCATGCTTTACTGCATTATAAGCGCTGTAATAGCGGAATGGAAACTGCTTTCCACCTGGTACTCCTTTTTTCAGGGAATCCATTATGGTGCGGCAGAACTCTGCATCATCAATTTCCTTGAAGATCCCGCGAAGATTTCTAAGAAGAGCCATGTGCCCTACTTTGACAGTTGGAAGAATTTCTTTCCAGTTCTTGCCTTCCGAACGAAGATTTTCCCACGTCTTGTCTTCATCAGCTACTTTGACAGTACCTGTTTTCATGAGTTCATTTAAAGTCTCATTATTTGCGTGGCTGATGCGAACGACGTCGATCATTCCGATCCCTGTATTCTTATATTTTGCTACCTGATATCTTGAAAGAGACTCCAGCTTGTTTTTCCAGTTTCTTTTCAGGATATTAGGGATATTCTTCTTTGAACCATTGCGATACATGTAATATGTCATTTGAGATGCAGGTTCGTCAGCTCTAGACATCACTTCCGCATTAATTTCGCTGAAGACACCTGGGTTTGCTTCATTAAACGCAACTCTGGCTTCGTGATTTGCTGCGCGCACCATAATGATCTGAGGATTCAGCCTCATATTAAATTCTTTACGGAGAGTCTGCGCCCATGCAATAGTGCCACCGAAATCATATGCGAGAGCTGCATCGACAGCTCCTTCCATAATTTCAGAAGTGCTCTTACCTTCGAACTCTTCATCTAATACAGAATAAGGTGCCATAAGTCTATTTAGGTGATATACGCCATCACGTACTCTGGATCTGCCTTCTCCTTTTCTGTAATATGCAGGCTCACCAAAGATCGATGATGCAGTCACCATCTTTAATGTGTCCAGGGGATTCAGTTCATAAGAGATTCCACCCATGAAGTTTGTTACTGATTTTGTTCTTTCTTTGCTTCTGTTTTCTTTTACTGCTTTTGCCATGTTCATATTTTAACCCTCCGCTTTGGTTTTTTAACGTGCAAAACAAGAAAAGCCAGCCATAGCAAATACTATGTCCGGCTTCTTGTTATAAAAATCGCAGTGAATATCGATGTCGGTGTATTATTTTCATTTTTTCATCAATTTGAATTGTTTAGATAAGAAGTAACCGGCTGTCCCGCTACTGCGATATTTTACTTAAATATGGAAAGCCTCGCAAATATTAAGGTACAGCGTAATGGGAACTCTATATAAGAAAGGTCAGCTTGTTGTATCAATCAAGACTGACGACAGCGGTGTGGCAAGATCTGGCAATTTACTATACGGCACTCTCCGCTTCCTTTTAACCGGGAGCAAAGAATCCTTTGTACATAAGAAGATTGGAGAACAAAGCCAACTGTTTTGAGTAACTGTACCCGCCATTACGAGGCGGATACAAGCAACCAAAATTTGTTTCTGGCTAACTTGTAATGTTACTATAACATATATTTTTGAATAACGCAAGCCGTTTGGAACAACTTTTTTATTTTTTATTGCGTTTTTTGTTCCGTTTGGTATTATATATACGTATAAACAATTAATATCTTGGGTCGATTCTTTTCACTAACCCACAGGCAAGCCAGTGGGATTGATATTTAAAATCAATATAACAAGAAAAAGAAAGGAAGTGATTTATGTGAAGATTGGAGAGATTATTAAACAATACAGAAAAGAAAAAAGGATGTCCCAGGAGATGCTTGCCAGACAGACAGGGATATCAGCAATGAGCATTCGTAGATACGAATCCGGAGAAAGAAAAATTCGAGCAGATGATCTGAGAAGAATATCACAGATACTCCATATACCGCCCTCTGCTCTATTTGGCTTTGGACAATCAGAAGAAAATTCTATCCTCGCGCAGGTTGAACGCGAAATAAAGATGCTTTCAGAAGATGAATTAAAACAGGTCCATAGCTATATCGAATTCCTGCAGATGCAAAGAAAATAGAAAATACTTGACATGGCGTTCGTTGGGTGTTATTATGTGGGCAGATGAAGAGTTGATTGGTGGTTAATCTAAACCATTCGCAAGTGTTTCCACATGACGTGGAAAAGTTAACTTTGAGTCAATTGTTTGCCAAAATGCAGATATAGACAAAATATTTTTTCGTTTTGGAAGATGTATCTAAGAAGAAAAGGAGGAAAATGCTCATGAAACGCATGATTAATAAGCTTGGTTATTCATATAGTTCGTCAGAATCCCTGTTACTAAGTGAACAGAGTCATTTTTACATGGATAAAGCTAAGCAGACTAAAAAAGCGTATGATTGAGTAAAACTCCAAACTCCTGGGTTTTTAAATATCGCAAGATTAAGGCCGTTTGCCTCTGGTTATCCATGAAACAAACGGTCTTTTTCTATGTTTTTGGCAAAGTGCTACGCCTGAAAAACGAAGTTTTAAATGTTCAAACGTAATAATTCGTTTTTTTAAATAACTTTTTAAAAAAAGCTTGACATTGACACTCATTGGGTGTACTATGAATAATATAAAAAGTGTTATAAATTTTTCGATGCGTGCCGAAACTGGTATACGGGGCGGTCTCAGAAGCCGTTGGATAAATATCCGTGTGGGTTCGATTCCCATCGCATCGACCAATATTGGCAGGTATCCCGTAATTGGTAGCGGCGCTGACTGTAAATCAGCTGGCCTTTCGGTCTCTGGGGGTTCAAGTCCCTCTCTGCCAACCAAAAAAATAAACTCAACTGTCGCAAATTTTGAGACAATTTACATGGCCCATTGGTCTAAACTGTTCAGGACGCAAGCCTTTCATGCTTGTAATGCCGGGTTCGAGTCCCGCAGGGGTTACTTATATCGCGTTAATTAAATATGATCGTGATATAGCTTTTGGAAGCAAGTCATAAGGTAGCACTGAAGCGATACCACTTCGATACGGTAAGTGACACGGTGGTTTGAATCCACCTGCTTCCAATTTTAAAACAAAATATGCGTCCCTGGTGGAATTTGGTAGACACGCTGTCTTGAGGGGGCAGTTCGCTTTTGCGAGTGCGGGTTCGAGTCCCGTGGGACGCACCAAAATATGCCGTATATGCCGTATATGCCGTATGTCCGGGCTGGTGAGGAAGCTGTCTTGAAAACAGTTGGTCGGAAACGACCTGCAGGTTCGAATCCTGTGTACGGCGCCAGGCAGATGTGGAGTAATGGTATCTCAGTGTCCTGCTAAGACATCCATCGCGAAAGCGGTGTCCGGGTTCGAATCCCGGCATTTGCGCCTACAACAGCTCATGAAGAAATTCATGGGCTTTTTTATATGCAAAAAATACCCATTGTTGAATTTCTGCAAGAGCTGCATGAGTTTCTCTTAATGCATCATCCGCATCTCATGTGAACATTATGTCAGCCAAAGATCATATTCAGAAAAAATTAATTGTGAATATATAATTTTCAACGCAAAAAACCTGATTGCACATTTAAACAATCAGGAATAATCAGGCTTATTGGAATAAAGGGAACATTAGGGTGAAACAGGGATGTCACTCTTGTTATTCTTTAGTCGTTCTCTCTTCATAATTATCTTTGTAATGAGATAATCCTTTGTACTGCCATTCATCATTGAATGATGCATTGACTTGCTGATCATAAGCATGGATTGGTTTCGAAGAGAGCTGTTCAAATACCATTTGAGCAATACATAGATTCTTAGATATTCTAAATGTATCAAAAGAAATGTTGTCTACCCTAATATAGACAGGCGTTCTGTGTCCTGGATTATATACTGGTGATACAATAGTAATACCTTTTCTTATTAGTGAGTTCTTATTTTCTACTCTTATTAATAAATCAGCAGGAACACTTATCTCTTCAATACATTTGACCATGACAGCTTCTTTAGGTTTTAAATCATATTCATCTACATTACCATGTTCAGTGATGATTTCGGATATATGTATATCATAAGAAATACCTTTAACATTTTCTTCATCGTATCCATTAATGAATATTTCTTTACTTCTTTCAATTATGTCTTTGTCTACTAGTATCATAGAATATTACTCCCCTCTCATTTATATGGGTTAATAATACCACTCTGATGGAAATAAGACAAATCACTGTATATAAAAAGCAGGAAATCTATCCTGCTCATGAGTATTAGAATTACCGGTTTTATCCTGGTCGCCAGGTTCATATATCTATTAGATATATACTCAGACGAGATTGCTTTTAAGACTATCTCTTGTCTACAGTTTGTCTCCTAACTGCAAGGCTCATATATTTTTCCTATATATGCGTTCTACAGCCTCTCACGTGCTCTCTACGAGGTTTATATAAATCATATGATAAATTGTAGCCTTAAAACGTTTTAGCGCTTAAACGGTAAATATGAAGCTTATACGATGTCTTGTTTTATAAGAAAACCGCCTACCCTTTAAAAGGGTAAGCGGCTATTACTAACTTATTTGTCAGTTTCTTCTGTGCGTGCTGTTCCGTCTGTTGTGTCGGCGGTATTTCCTGGCTCTGAAAGATTATCGCTGTGATCATTGCCGTCACCCGGTGTTTCATCTGAGAGCGGGGCTTTCTTTTTCTTCTTCTTGAAGAATACGAACAATCCTCCAAGTAAGGCTGCGCCAAGGATTCCAGCTCCTGCACGGAAAGCAATGCTATTAAACATGCGAAGCAGAGAGTTTGTAGTTACAAGAACTCTTACAGAGTCTTCTTTTCCCCTGTTGCCTGCGGCATCTGCAACTTTTGCTGTTACTGTCTGCCACTTTCCAGCTTCTTTCAATTCATATTCTACTTTGCCGTCCATTTCGATAAGCTGTTTAGCACTATATTTAGCAACTTCTTTTCCATCGACGTAAATTGTAAGCTTTCCAATAGCCTGATCATCAGATACCTTAAATGCAATTTTACGAGATGTCTGATCATATACTGCGTCATCCTCTACACCAGTGATAACGACGCTAGGTGGAGTCTGGTCGATTACAAATCTAATCGGAGAATTTTTCAGTTTGTTATCCTGTCTGTTTCCAGCTGCATCTGTAGAGTCAACAGTAATTTCATACATTCCTTCGTCCTCGAAGCATTCTGCCTTGATAACGTATTTGTATGTTTTCCATTCGCCGTTGCCTGTAACATCCTCCACAGTGTACATGTCCTTTGTAAGCTTAGCTGCTGTTCCATTATGATTGACAGTAATTCCATGTTCCTTTAATTCATCAGCGTTTACTTCGTAGATCGTGATATCCTGACCCTTCTTGTGGTAGCGAGAGCTTAAGAATTTCTCAGAATCCTTTGAGAAGTAATAGTTGGAACCAAAGCGGTTAACCGAGAACGTGATAGATTCCGTTGTCACATTGCCGGCTGCATCTGCTGCTGTTGCTGTAAGAGTGTAGATATCATCTTCGCTCTGCACATGTTTGAAATCGGAAAGTGCGATTGTTCCTCCGTTTGCAGACGCCGTGAAGTTACCTGTTACATTTTTCTTAACATGTTTTAAACCTGCAAGGGTAACAGAGACTGAGTCTTTTTGGAAATTTACATCTGAGAATGTAACTGTAGGGGCTACATCTCCTCTGTTTGCGGATTTATCTCCTACTCCACCAAAAGTGATTTTTGGCTTTGTAAGGTCAATCGTAAATTCGCTTTGTGTGTAAGTTTCCGCTTTGTTGCCGGCAAGATCCACGAAATCAAGGATAAACGAATAATCTCCATCATTTGCAAAATGGATTGTCGCGGTGTGAGTATCTCCGTTATTTGACCAGCCGCTTACTGAAGGAGCTGCAATTCCTTTGCCTTCTAAATATGCTTTGATTGCAGAAGTAAATCCTTTTGCATCAAAGTTATGTTCCTTAACAGTAATTGTAGCTGTACGAGATGCATTGTAGTACTTGCCTTTTCCGTTGTTGTTGTCAAAACCTACGGAAATTACCGGTTTTGTACGGTCGATTACGAATTCGTCTGTCTTTCCATAGCTTGTCTTATTGCCAGCAAGATCGGCCGCTGACATTGTGAAAGTATAATCCGCATCTGCAGAGTAAGTGATTGTGCAGATATTGACGTTATTATCAGATACTCCTGCTTTATTACCGACGGACCATCCACTAATTGCAGGTCTGGCTCCGTTTGTACCAGTAATATTCATTGAGATTCCATCTGGGTCAAAGTTACGTTCATACACTTTTACAGTTGCTGTACGAACATTGTTGTAATATTTTCCATTTGAAGGACTATTATCATCATAAATGACCTCGATTCTTGGTGCTGTGATATCGATTGCAATTTTCTTTTCACTAGATGACTGGTTTCCTGCATAATCTACAGCTGTTACGCGGATTACAACATTATTGGAGTTGTTCTTTTCTGCATCGACTGCGATGGAGCCATCCATAGAATGTTTACGATCTTCTTTTGGTGAATAATCATAATTTTTTTCCTGAGTGACTTTGCCATCTTTCAACACCTGAACCTTGACTGTTTTTAATCCGGCGTATGTTCCGCCATTTAATACGTCTTCTACAGAGAATGATACAGGAACATCTCCATTAAAAACTCCCTTGCTTGCTTTTGCATTAATACTGATTTCTGGAGCAGATGGGTCTGTTTTGTCGGCGATAATTCCACCCCTGCTGTTAATATATGTGATATTGCCAGCTTTATCTGTAATTTTCGCATAAAGAACAGCTTGGGAATCTGGGGCCACACTAAGATTGCCAGACCAGTCTTTCCAGTCAAGAGAAGCAAGCTGTGCTTTTGTTAAGGCTTTAAATGTTCCACGAGCTTCTGCGTCTGGTACGTATTTGTAATACTGGATAGACGCAACGCCAGATGTTGCATCATATGCTGCCCTTGATACATCTACAGAATTCCCTTCAATTACGCCAAATTGTACGTTTTCGTGAAGTTCTGTCGAAGTAATCGCGCCGGTTTTCGTATTAATTGTAACAGAACCTTCTGGAGCTGTTTTATCCACGCAGAAGTAATGCTCATCATAAACAACAGCTTTGTTACCAGCAAGGTCTGTAAATCCACCTGAAAGACCATAAATAGCATCTCCAGAGAATGCCTGCATAGAAACTGTATGCTTATTCCCGTTAGAGTCCCATCCCGTTGGACTTAAGCTTCCTTTGTATGCTGATACATCTTCACCGGAATTATTCTTCTGGCTAAGCTTCAGCTCTAATCCTGATTCTGCGAAGTGCTTTTCATCTACAGAAATTGTAGCAACGATGTCCTTATTCCCAAAATAAGGAGAATCTGCATTTGTTGTTACGTATTTTGTGATATCACTGCCGTTACTGTAAGTAATATGCATAACAGGGGCAATCTTATCAATAACGATTTCTTTTCCAAGAGAAGCCGAACCTTCATTGCCTGCATAGTCCTTACATTCGAAGGAAACGTCTTTGTAGATATGATCTGCATCTGTTTCGTTGCCTACTGTTACCTGGTAAGTTACTTTACGATCGTCTGTGCGTTTATTTTCTGCTAAGTCTTTCTGCGTATCATCTACTGAAGTAATAATGATACCATCCTTAGCTCCTTCGCCGTCAAGAAGCTGCTTCATGGAATAAACTCTCTTAGTTCCATCTACTGTGATCTTCATAAAAGCTTTAGCGTCGTCATAATTTCTTTCCTGGAACTTGGTAGTAATGGTTTTCGTTGTATTGTAATACTTGCCATTTTTTACATCGCTGGTATCCATAGACGTTGTCACAGCTGGAGCTGTAGCATCAACTTTATAGATTTCATCCTTTTCTACTGTATTTCCGGCAAAATCTTCAGCAACCACATGGAGTTTAAGGTTATTTGTGTTCCATGCTGATGCATCAATTTGGATCTTTCCTGTTAATCTTCTTTCTCTAGGAGCATCACTTGATACAAGTTCTGTTACTTTGGATTTCTTTCCAGTGTTATCATCGATCAACTGATATGTGATTTTCTTCATACCAGAGAAGATGCCTCTTCCTCCATTATCTGGATCCTGAGCTGCAACATCAACGGTAAAATTATCCCTGTAATAATCAGAGCTTCCACCTTCTACAGTAATCGAAGGAGCTTCTGCTTCTTTCTTGTCTACAATGATGCCACCATCGGAAGACACATATGTCAGGTGTCCTGCTTTATCTTCAAAGCGAGCAAAAATAACTGCTGCTTTATCTGAATTTACTTTTAATTCTCCAGTCCAGTCTTTCCAGTCGAGACTTTCGAAATCAGTATTAATCGTAAATTTAGCTGCGGCTTCTGCATCTGCATCTACGATACAGTATTTTACGCTTTTCAAACCAGAAGTTGCATCGGCCGCATCGTTTTCGATTTTAATCGAATCATTATCAAACAGATTGAAGATAAAATCGAGAACTCCACCATCTTTTGCTTCTTCACGAGAATATTCTTTCTTTTCTCCGTTGCTGCCTGTTACGTAAAGCTTTCCTGTAGGAGCTGTTTTATCCACTGTAAAATAATGAGGAGCATAAGCAACTGCCTGATTACCAGCAAGGTCCATATAGGTACCAGATATCGCATAATTTGCATCATTTGTGAAATCTTTCATCTTATAAGAATGCGTATTCCCGTCTGCTTTCCAGTTCCCTGTTTGAGCAGCTTCTACGTCAATTTGAGAATATGCGTCTACGGTCTTTCCACTGGAATCCCTGGAAGTTACAGCCAAAGCGATATTCTTTTTATTGAAATTTCTTTCGTCGACGTTTACATCTACTTTGACAGACTTTGTGTCATAGTAAGGATTTACCGCATCTTCACCTACAAGAGTTTCTGTACCATTCCCGTTTAAATATGTCATAGAAAGGATTGGGGCGATTTCATCTACAGTAAATTCTGTTGCGGCCTTGCTGCTTCCAAAATTCGCTGGGGAACTGTTTCCGGCAGCGTCCTTATAAGAAACATTCACTTTATAATCATGATCTACAGGTGTTCCATTTCCGCCAAATCCGATTACATATGTGTTTTTACGAGCATTAGTGTATGTGGAAACATTGCCGCCTTTTTCAGAATCAATGCGGTCCTCTGCAAGGTAGATTCCATCAACTTCTCCATTTCGGATCTGCTCGATTGAATATGTCCCTTCTACCCCGTCAATAGTCGCTGCAATTGCAAGGTCTTTTTCATCAAAGTTACGCTCTGTAACGGATACTGTCATTTTACGGTCTTTGTTGAAATATTTTCCATTTCTTACATCATTGTTATCGTAAGAAGCGGCGAGCGTAGGCTTATCTGTATCAATCATAAGTGTCTTAGTCTCTGTATAGCTGTTTCCAGATTTATCATATACAGTAACTTTGATTTTTACATTATTGCTGTTATTCTTTGCTGCAGTAATAACCCCATTAATAGTCGTTTCTCTTGAAGAAGCATCAAATCCAGCAAAAGTATGTGCATTAGAGCCTTTGCCGTAAATATCTTCTGCAAACAATTTATAAGTGTCTGTACCGTTTACGCCTGTTCCTGCCACAGTTGAACCATCGTGAGAAACAGCAACAGATACGCTTTCGATACCAGAATAGACTCCGTTTTCGTCGGCCGGATCCCCGATTGTAATTGAATAATGAACGTCATCTCCATACACTTTCGCGCTATTGATTCCATTAATTGTAAGTGTTGGGGCTGTTGTATCTACAACTGTACCATTAGAAGCATATACAGCTTCATTACCAACCTTATCGGATGTCTTGACGAGCACGATATAATATCCGCTTGTTGTCCCATCTACTTTTACTTTTCCGCTTACTGGAAGTTTTGTCCATTTTGTTGTATCTGCTGTACATGCAGCGGTAATTGCCTCATTTGCAGCTTCTTCGTTAGCAACACTGATAACTGCATATTCTGTAGAGGCTACTCCACTCATGGCATCATTCGCTGCGACTTTAAGAGTGTATCCCTCTTCGCGTACTGCATGATCAAAAGTAAGTGTATTCAATACAGGAGTTTCTCCTGATTTTGTAACAGAGTGTTTTCTAGTACCGTCTTCAAAAGTAAGCTCTGGATATTCCGCATCAATCTTGACTGCTCCAGCAGGCATTGCTTTATCTGGAATACGCGTATCTGCATTTCCTGAATTGCTTAAGAAGAAGGATGCCTTTACATCTCCACTTGCTGCATTTTCAGAGATTTCCAACGCATTAGAGAATCCCATTGCTGTACTTGGAGCAATCTGCTTAATGTTTACCGTGTCGTAAAGATTATCAGAATCATTTGCTTTAAATGCGATTTTTCCACCAGGTCTTACGTATGTTGTATTTCCAGATTTAGAAATATAGCTGCTGTTTTTCTCATCTACAGCAACTTTGCTCCATGCTTTTGCATCAGACATATCTTCTGCGGAAACAATAATGTTCGCCTTCCCGTCTTTGATAACAAGACTATAATTACCAACCGTAGCTTTCTTTAACGAAAGCACAAGTTTATCTTCAGCTGTTCCAACTAAGTATGCTTTTGCATCTGGTGTTACAGCAAAGAGGTCTTTATAATCAAACTTTCCGATTGCTTTTGTATCGATTTTGTTTAAATCTCCATTAATTGTTACCAGGCTTTTAATATCAGTGCCGGCTGACAGAGTCCCTTTCTTAAGAGCTTTCCACCCTTTGCTTCCGTATACAGTTGAATAATCACTTAATGAAACATTAAGTTCTTTTGCATTGATCTTAGCTGCAGGGCCGCTAAATTGACTAAACTGATAAGAATAATTTTCTGTATTTCCAGTAAAATCAGCTTTTGTAATCTTTGTTGTACGTTCCCCGACGTCTGCAGAATCTGATTCCAAATCAACTGCTACTTCAAGTTTATCTTTTCCTACAAGACCATTCCCGCTCTTTAATGAACCGGCTGCAGAAAACTTTTTTGTTCCATCAAAAGTCTTTGCAATCTCCGGCCATGTAAACATGCTTGCGTCCAGTGTCCCAAGATCCTTTTTATTAACAGTTATCGTAACATCTTTTTCTGCTGGGTTGTATTGAGCTGTTTCGTTTGAGCTCACTGCAATTACAGCAGTACCGGCTTTTTTGATTGCAACGTTACCATCTGCATCGACATCTACAACGTCAGCTCCCTCTTTGATTGTATACTCGAATCCTCCGTCATATCCATCAGGTACAGTTACACCTGACAATACATTAAATCCATCATCTCCGTATGTTTTTGTAATTGTTTCGGCAGTAGCATCTAATTCTGGTTTTTTCGAAGTATTTACAGAAATTGCAGCATCTCCATTTTCTAGAACGAAACTGCTGTCGGTTGTAATATATCCTGCTTTATTAACTGTGTATTCAATTGTGTCTCCAGCAGCATATGAACTAAAATCAAAAGCTCCGTTTGCATATGGGACCTGAATAGTTTGACCATCTTTTTTAAAGACAATGTCACTATCCGTGATTGCTGTTCCATCTGCAACTGTAAATGTGACGTTTTCCGGAGTGATCTTCTTAAGCGTTACATCAACATCGCCCGTAACAAATGTGAATGGGCCTCCAAACGCCTCTTCATATCCTGCCGCCTTAATAGAAAAATAAAATTCTGAAGTATCATCAAGTGCTCCAGCAGGAGTAAAAACAATCCTATTTCCTTCTATTTTTGTAGCTCCTTCAAGCTCTTCTTTTTTAGAGCTATCTGTGTATACCTTTATGACAGCGTCTTCGTTTAGTGCGACTGGGTTTCCAGTTTTTGAATCTGTAATCGCGAACCCTTTTTCAGGAGTTTTAACTGTTTCCGCATATACAGATACCGGGGCAACAGAAGGCACAGCCCCAGATACAGCCATTACCACGCCTAAAGATGTGTTAATGATTTTATTTGTGTTTTTCTTCATCCTGTTTTTTTAGGCGATGGAAGCTCATGTTTATGACATGGGGAGGAAATCGCCATTCTCCTTCCTAAAAAATTTGTTGTATTCCTTAATCCTCGTTTTTTTGCAGAATTTGATATCTACAATTATTTACTTTATATATGTCAGATTTTCATCTTTAATTCTCTTTTTCTTCTTCATCTGCTGTGGAATTAATTGCCCGATTTGTGTTAACCATGACAATATTATGTGAATCTGTCATTTTATTGTCTGTCATAGGAGCTCCCCAGAGAGTATTGTCTCTGATCGTATTCTCTCTCATACGTTTTGCGCGTTTAGCATTTAGCACGGAGGTACCATCTGTCCCTGAATCCAATACCGCTGTTTCTGCTGCATCATTGTCAAGAACCCCGGTCAAAGCATCTTCTTCGTCATCTTCTTTTTCTTGTTTGATTCCTTTTTGGTCTTCTCTGATAGCGCTTGGTTTTCCGAGGTCTTCTGTATGTCCGGCTCCTTCCTCTGTTGTTGCTGTTTTTACCTGGTATTCATTTATAGCTGTTGTCTCTTCTGAACCATCGTCTATAGCGGTTGTCTCCTCTGAACCATCCTCAGCCTCTTTATTATGCGTTGAAGTATCTTTATCTTCAGATCTGTTATCAGGTTGTCCTTTAGAACTTTTTTGTTCTTCTGTTGATTTTTCATCATTAGAAATTTTAACTGGCTTTCTAAGAACTTCAGAAGGGTTCACAACAGAATGGTCTTCTGGCTCTGATTCTACATCTTCCAGTATACCGCTTGTTTCTTTTTCGATGTCTTTATTTACATCATGATGTCTTAGTGCAAAATACTCGCGGATGCCGGAACGCATGAAAATAAATAACGCAGCCCCAGCACAAATGATTCCCCCGATTAAGAAGGTTATTGTTAAGGTATTAAATAATTCTAACTGTCCCGTCATTATTCTTCGCCTCCCTCTTCACGATTCGATGTATCCGCAAACACTGTGGCAAAAGCATTCTCCGCCGCTTTGGTATTTGAACGAATTTCGTCTACAATCCTGCCGTCGTTTTCTTTGTCATAATTTTTCGATTTAACTAAGTTGTCGATTTCTTCAGATACCATATCAAGTTCATCCTGCATATCTTTTCTGCTGACTCCAGAGTTTTTAAATTCCATCGTATGAGCGCCGATCTGATAAGTAAGCTCCTTATAAACAACAAGTGCTGTACGAATATTATCATCTTTAGCAATATCACCAGCAGAAATCATGACTAAGTCATTCCAGTAATCCTTGTAGGATACCGTATTGTCTCCCGCTTTATTATAAACATTCAGCTGCGTATAATAATCTGCAATTTGATAGAATTTTTTAGCTCTTTCTACTTTTTCTTTTGAAAGTGTGCTGCTGTCCTTTGCAACTGCAAACCATGGCTTGCTAAGCGGCTTGTTTCCTGTTTCGTCATAATAGTAGAAATACGCCAGACCCATCTGGTAACAAAATTCATCATATCCTTCCGGGTTCCCGCTAAATTTTTCTTCCGCCGCTCTTGTTCCAGAAACATCCGTGTATCCAAGAACTCGGGTCATTTCATCAGCTTCTTCCTGCGTAAAGGAACCATCTTCCAAAAATACATCCTGCAGCAGCTCCATATATGCTGTTTCGCGTCTTGGAGCAAGTCTGATAGCATATTCGTAATTTTTAATTTTTTCTTCTGTGTCTGCGGTTACCTGCGCCTGACGAATTCTTTCATCGTACGTGCCGTTTACTAGGACTTTAGAGTACAGGTGCGTTCCAAGACTTCCTGCAAACATCACCCCGGAAAGCACGCACATCGTTATGAATAATTTTACGGACTTCTTTTTCTTGCTGATATATTCTGTTTCAAATTCTCTGTAATGCTCTAGCGCAAACTTAAGTTCCGCAACAGACTGATATCTTTCATCCGGATCTGATTTTGTACATTTTACAATGATAGATTCCAATCCAGAAGATAATGCCGGATTCCACTGACGAATTGGACGGATTTCATAAGGCGGCTTTGTAGGATTCTTACCCGTTACCAGCTGATACATTGTTGCTCCTAAGTTATAAACATCCGTACGAGCATCCGTCTGCCCTTTTCCACCGTACTGCTCTGGAGCTGCATATCCTTTTGTTCCAAGACATGTCGTATCTCCGTCGCTGTCGTCTTTGTATTCTCTTGCCGTACCAAAGTCAATCAAAACAACATTGCCATCCGGCTTTAGCATGACATTTGCAGGCTTCATGTCTCGATAGATAATAGGTGGATCCTGTCTGTGTAAATACATAAGTGTAGATGCTAACTGAATTGCCCAATCTACTACTTTTTCCTGAGGCAGAGCTCCTCTTTCGTCGAGAATTGCTTTTAAAGTTCTACCTTCTACGTAGTCCATCAGAATTAGATAAGTATCATCCTGATCAATAACGTCGATAATACTTGGTAAATGCGGGTGGTGAAGCTTTTTCAAAATAGACGTTTCGGTCAGAAGGTTTTGGCGGATCACCTCGCTTGATGCGTTTCCGTTTTTTCTAACCTCTTTTACCGCCCACTGCTTATTTGCTTTTTCATTGATGCAAAGGTAAACAATGCTCATTCCCCCCTTGCCAATCTGGTGCAAGACTCTATATTTACCATCAATAACCGAACCAATTTTAAGCATTTGGCATCCTCCTTCTTTTCCATAGTTGATTTTTTGTTGATATTTCTGTTTTTGAATTAGACCTTAATTGCAATAACAGAGATATTGTCGCGTTCTTTGCGTTCTTTATTGATTTCAACCGCTTCTTCAGCGACTGATTTCATAATTTCTTCATTTGTCATTGAATCTGGGCGAAACATTCTCGCTATTTCTCCTAGCTTCAATTTGTGTCTGAAACCATCACTGCAGATCAGGAATACATCCCCTTTTGCATAAATCCCAAATTTATACACTGGAACAACGTCTCCTCCCGCTCCGATGCACTGGAGTAAGATGCTCCTTCTTTTGTCTTTTGCTGCCTCAGCCTCTGTCATTCTGCCGGCATCAATTTCTTTTTGCGTTACTGTCTGATCATGAGTTATCTGGAAGATCTCGTTTTTATGAAGATGATATACACGAGAGTCTCCGACGTTTACACACGCATATCTCCCATTAAACAAAAATAAGCCTGCAAGCGTTGTGCCGCAGGCCCCTTCCTCGTCACTAAATATATTCAATTTTTCATCAACTTCCAGGATGTACTCATTTAAACTTCCACGAAGGCTGTTGTTTGTAAGTCCATCCTGCAATAAGCCTGGAAGTTTTTCATCGAACCACCTTGTTATCGTGTTGACTGCTTCTTTGCTTGCAATCTCTCCATTTGAAAGTCCACCCATCCCATCGCAGACAGCAGCAAACATTACGTCGCTGCCGTCTTGAAGCTTGGATTCTCTAACGATAAGAGAATCCTGATTTACTGGTTTTTTGATTCCAATATCTGTATGTGCCGCTACTAGCATAGCTCATCCTCCTTTTCACTGAATTGTCGTTGCACCAGCTTACTTTTCATGGAACTCGAATTCAACATCAGAGATACGAATAATGGAACCATCTTGGATGTAAACTGCTTTATATGCTGGGATTTGGTTATTATTTACAAATGTGTAATTTGTAGAATCCTGGTCTTCAATATAGAAGCCACCCTGGATAATACGGATCATTGCGTGAATACGGCTGACAGATGAATCTCCACCAATGCAGTAATCAACCTTTTTACGTTCCTTGCCGATAAGGAAGTTATCTTTTGTGATATCAATACGTCTGCCGTTATCCATTCGAATCAAATAGCCTTTAGGAAGTCTGTTCCTTCCTAAAACAGTTGTATCTTCGCTTCCATCATCGTCGTCTAAGATTGAGACTCCATCGTCATCGACTCCTTCTGCGTAGACAATACCGTTCTGCGTTGCATTGCCAGGAACTCTATCTGTCTTAGGCTTAACTCTTGTTGTCACGTCGATATCTTTATCAAGATCGTCAAATCCATCATCCTCAAAATCAGCATAGATGTCGCGTTCTGGGGTAGCCGCTTCTTCCGAAGTTGCATTGTTCTCCTGTGTCGCGCGACGAGCTCCTGCCTCTTCGCGTTCTTTTTCCTCTTTTGCCTTTCTGATGTTTTCAGCATTCTCGTTTATATGACGCTGTTCCTTTAGATCCGTTTCTTCCATACGTCTTAGGTCTTCACTGTATCCGTATTTTTCGTCATCCTCTGCAGGAGTTGAAGAACCTTTCTTATCGACTTTCACTTTTCCTTTTTTCTTTTTCAAAACAATAGCTGCGACAATAGCTGCGATAGCAGCAATTACTCCACCAACGCATGCTAATACTGCAATATCGCCACTGAGTATTCTCTGGAAGATGTTTTTACGAACCAATTTGTCCATGGCTTTGTTGATATTCTTTGCAGCAGCATCTACCTGAGCCTGAGTCTTTGCTCTCGATTTTAAGATCTTTTGACCTTTCTCTACCGCATTGTCCATGTCTTTTAACGATTCTGCTGTATAAAGTCTTCTTTCTACATCTTCTGCATTTTTAAGCGCTTCTTTGAGTTTCTTTGTTTTTGCAACAGCCCCTTGCGCTGCCTCAGCATCTTTTCTAGCCTGCTTTTCCGCTGCAGCTTTCTGCTCCGCCTGAACCTGAGCTAGAGTCTTGTAGTCAATGTTGTTAGAAGACAGGAAGGTCTGAACTGCTGTTTGATCCAGCGCTGTAATAGAAGCATTATCCTGACTTGAAATAGCTGATACCATTCCCGTGATATTTCCATTTCCATTATACACAGGAGCCCCCAGCGCATTTCCGGTTGTTGTATCTGCTTTAAAATAAAAACCGGCTTTTGCAGCTTCAGAATCTTCTGGAGTAAATATTTTTCCTTCTGATGTTTGGATGACGGCTTTTGAATCATCCTTACCTGCGTATTTCAAATTAACTGTATCATTCGCAGCAAAAGAAAGTTTACTTTCTGATGCAAATACACAAATAGGAGTTGTGGCAGCTTTCTTTAGAATGATTACACCCATTCCATTCTTTGAGATTGTTTTTTTATATTCTAGCTTATCACCGTTTGTATTAGTTATATAGATTTTGATATGTTTTTCTGTTGTCTCTGCATCTGTAAGAACAATGCCTACTTTCTTATACGCATCCTTTTTGGCGTCTACGATTTCTGAATACAAAGAACTATTAACAGAAACATCGGCAAGAGTCTGGCTGGTTACCAGGTATTTATCTCCAATTAAAAATCCGCTTCCCCTTGCCCATTCATCAAAAGAACCATCATCAAATTCATAACCGATGCGAACCTGGAATACTGCATCATCAGAAATTGTTGTTGTTTGGTTCTTCAGCTCTTCGGCCATAGAATTCGTTTTTTCGGTTTCAGTTTGTGATGTTCCACTCGGCGCTGTGGTTTGAACTGGTTCATCCGTAGATTCAGTTTGTTCTCCTTCGGCGTAGACTAAGGCTGTCTGACTTAAAGGAGAGGAAATTAGCATTGCTGCAAGGCCGAGTGCTGCATATTTCTGCAAGTATTTTTTATCTTTTTTATTCATTCTAATCCTCCTTTATCATAATCCTGGCAAAATACGATTTATCCTTAATTGCCTGTAGCGGATGCCCAATTTGCGAGCCCGTACTATTTATTTATATGTCAGAATTTTTCTTCCGCATGAACACGCCAGCTGTTTTTTTGTGCTATTAAAAAAAAGAACCGCTTTGGGTTCCTATCCGAAATGGTTCTTCTTAAAATTTAGACAACAGGATTAATCTCTCGACTGCTGCGTTTCCTGAGCTTTTTGTACCGCTCCTTTTGCAAGGGCCATCACATTGTCATTTCCTTTATCAGCTGTTTTCATCAGCTTTTTCCCGATGTCAGTCACTTTTGGTGCTTTTATGACAGATCCATTACCGTTGTTTCCTTCTCGGGTCGCTTCTGCCTGGTTCTTTGCTTTTTCGCTTTGTTTCTTTGCGTCAATAGAAGCTTTCTTTGCTGCGGCGGCTTCCTGCGAAGCAGCTGTTCCGACTCCAAGGGTAGCAGCTCCAGCCGCACTTCCAACTGTGTTTCCTGCATCAACCATTGCCTTTTCAGCAGCTGCTTTTGCTTCAGTGCCGGCATTTTTTGCCATTTTCTTGGTTCCAGCTGTCATTTTCTTCATCATTTTTTTTACAGCTTTTTTTGCGTTTTCTGTTACATTCTGAACAGCTTTACCAGCAGCTTTACCAGCCTTGGTTTCTTTTGCTGCACTCATAGCTTTATTTTTTGCCTTGTTGGCAACTGGTCTTGTGACGTTTCTTGCTGTATTTTCTACTTCTTTTTTGTTTTTCTCTAACCCCTGCAGAAGCTTCTTTCCGGCATTTATACCTTCCTGAGCTACCTGCGCATTTTCATCTGGCATAAATATCCCTCCTTTTCCGATTATTTATTAAGATCGATATCTTGTGCTAAATTTCCAGCTGGTCCAGCAAGTGCCGAACTGCCAGCCGTTTTGCTGTTGATTAGATTTCCAATGTCGTTTGTTAATGGGCCGTTGAGTCCTTTTGATACTGGATCGTCAGGCAAATAGTTCCCTTTGATAGGCATTCCTTTTGATGCAATATCTTTATTTCCCTTGTCGGACACTTTTTCATATTTCGCAGCTTCCTGTTCCAGCTTTTCTGGCAGTTCTTGAATTCGCCCAGCCGTAATTTTGCCCGCATCTTTAGCCATATTAAAAGGCTTTTCTACAGCGTCTGTAATCTTGTCACCAAGTAAACCCCTGCTAATTTTGTCAGCAATAGACAGTCCTGTGTTCATGACTTTACCCACGAGCTTGATTGGCTCCAGCATTACCTTTCCTCCTAATTCAAGTACTCCTCCAAACAATCCTTTATTTTTTTTCATCTTTTTATCCCCCTTTTTTCAATTACTTGTTAAGACCGATGTCTGGTTTTGAAAGCCCATCTTTTCCTGCCAGAGCCATTCCGCTTGCCTCTGGCGTAGCATTGTCGATAAGTTTTCCAATATCGTTGCTTTTAGCTATATTACCAGCCGTTTTATTCTGATTAGCGTTTTCTTTAAAGATCTTAGTGTCTTTTGTTTTTTCATCAATCTTTGCCATCGTCTGCTCTGCAGAGTATCCCTTTTTTGCAGCTGTTTCTTTGGCTTCAGCTACGGATTTATTATTCTTATCAAGTGTAGATTTTAAACTGTTAATAAACTCGATAGCCATAACCATCAGCTTATTCTTAAGTACGCTAAGCTGAAGAGCGACAGGAATTGTTTTTAATTTGTTCACAGCAGCTTCCTTAAAGGTACCTAATAACCTGAATGGGGCCTCGGCCTTATCCATAATTCCGTCTCCTAAGAGCCCTCTTCCTGCTTTATCAGCTAAATTACCACCTAACTTAACAAATCCGCCAACAACTCCGCCAACAAATTTGAATGGAGCTGAGATTATCTTTCCACCAAGTTCAAGTGTACCTCCAAGCAGCCCCTTGCTTTTATTTTCTTCTGCCATAATCTATTCCTCCTTTCTTATCTGTATCGCACGGCGGACATCGCCCGTCCAAGCAGTCTCTCTAATAAGTTGCTTCCTTCCTGTGCCATCGTCATTGGATATCGAACCGCCATATTCGTCATTGTACGAGATACTTCATGGCCTGTGTTTTTACCCCATGCTGCTAATTTGTCCTTGGTTTCGACTACACGAAGATTATCTGAGAAATCTCCGGTGTGATCGAGACGCTGGAACATTTCGTATTTTCGATCTAAAATCTTTTGATCAAATTCCTTACGCTCTTCATCGCTCATCCTTTTTAAATCGTCTTTTGGAATCTGGCTGTACATTTTTGCAAATTCTTCTGGGTTGTTCTTTTTAAAGTCGAGTTCTTCCTGAGAAAGAAGCTCGTCTGGAATTACTGCATCATATCGCGGATCAATCCAGCGCATTTTCATGATGCCGGAATCGAGTTTTTCATCTTTATATCTAACACCAGCCTGTGCTGCGATGTCTCGCTCTGGCTGCTGCTCTTTGATTTCTTCTGCTCTTTTTTCTTCCTGATGCTCTTTTGGATTCCATCCAAATTTACGATCAATATCTGTATTTTCGATAATCAAACTATAACCCATATTGATTTTTGTTCTTATCGGCTCGGTTTGTCCTTTGATTGTGTATTCAAAATCGCGTATCGAATCTCTTTCACTATACATCTGCTCGAATGTCCTTCTGATTCTAGCCTGTTCTTCTTCCTTAAGAGAGTCGAAATCTCTACCAAAAACCTCTTTGAATGTTTTCTGGTCTTTTCCTTCTCCAAATGTGCATTTACGAATATCCGGAACTCTCGTAAATTTAATATAATGAGGGGCGTGCATCGCCATTTTTTTGCGGGCGCCTGCCCATTTGCGGTCTTCGTCTCCCGGCATGTCGCATTTGATACGGAATGTGTGACTGTTTTCCGCATGTTCTGCAAGATATTTTAAAATAGCGGCCTCTCTTGAGTGGACGTAGTCAGCTTTGTCTGTATCCGGTGAAACGGAATTATCGTAATTGAGTGCATGCTGCAAATCACGCTGGACCTTGTATGCTGTTATTTGGTTATCCGCCGTTGCAACAGAACCAAACGGATTGTAAAGAAATGAATCCTCATTAAAAATACTCATAATCAATTACCTCCCTTCTATCAGCCACGATCATGAATATCGTGCGATTTGTTTTGCTTTTGTTCCTGACCCATGTTCTTGTCGATATTTGGGTTGTTTTTAGCAAGATCAACGACTGTTCTAAGCTGTTCCGCTTTTTCTGGGCCAAGTTCCCTATTCATTTTTAATAGGAAATCTTTAGCCTGATCTCCTCCAACTTTTTTATCATTGATGAAGGCATATGTGCATCCATCTGTAGGGTCCCTTCTAAGCTGCAATTTATCATTTCCTTGAAGGAATTCTGTTGTACGCCCAGTTTGAGCAGTAATGCCAACAGCAGCAGTAAGCAGATTGCTGGCTTTCGTGTCTTCCTGGCCTCTTGCAAGAGCCGCAGCGAGATTTCCGAATCCGGTACCCTTATCCATATTGACGCGTCGCGCTTCTACTTTTTCAGTTTCTTTCTTTACATCATGTCCTTCGTAATCGTTCGCACGGATTGTATGCGTTTCTTTTGCAACGACGTGCTGCTCAGTTTTTGTTCTAGGAGCTTTGTCTTTTTCTTTATTTTGTTCTGTCTTATTACGCTGTGCCGCCTGTGTTCTTGCCTTACCCGAACGTTGCATGGTTTCTTTTTCTTTGCCGTGTATTTTAGGTTGTCTGTTTTCAGAATGTACTTCCTGTACAGCTTCTCTATTTACATCATCCTGCGCAACAGCTCTCTCTTCGTTTGGCATATCTTTAGCGATTTCACGTACACCAGCTTCAAGATCTCCACGAGCTTTTTCTTTAGAATCGCGTTCTTGAGAATCTAACGTTCTGCCATTTTTCTTTTGTTCACGTCCCTGCTTTTTATCTGACACTGCAGCAAACTGCTCCTGAGTCATATCTCCTTGATTTTTAGAATCATGCGATGGACTTACATCTCGTGAATCCTCTGTGATCTGTGGCATTGTATTGTCTGTATCATTACCGGTGCCATATACTTGAGAAGCAAGCTGTGTAAAATCCAGCGCCCCCATTAAAGAAGGATCTGTAACGCCTCGTTTTAAAAGCTCTTCTTCTACTCTTTTGTTTACTTCTTCTTCAAAAGTCAGCTGAGCAGCTTTGTTTTTCTCTATTTCTCCGATTCCGTAAGCAATCCCGCCTTCAGTAGTCACAAAAGGAATCATTTCTCTGCCGTCATTAAAAATTTTTTCAATTGTATCTTTTTCTTTGAATTTTGGCATATTACAATCCTCCTTTTTCATCATAATATGCAAACGTCTTAAGATTCTATATAGCCACGTTTTGGAGTGGTTACAATATCTTTGCTTGCTTTCATTTCATGTTCGCTGGATACAGCCTTCTTTTTCTGTGGAAGAAAACTATCAATATCTACCTGCAGTTTTCCATCTACCACTTCAGAATGCTTTACCTGTGCTTTTGCTTTTTGTCCGTATGTGCTTAAAATTCTATTGTTTTCAAACGTATCCACGCGCTTCATAGCCTTCATGGCATCCTTCATTCCAACAAGAAATCCGCCATAATGAGTTTCAACATATTCGATCGCTTCATTTTTGGTAATTGGCATTTCATCCAGATAAAATTTCCCATCCAGACCAGCGCGTTCAATTTTAAATTCGCGCATCTTCTCGCCGTCGTAGAACTTTACGGTTGCGGGCTTTTTATATGTCCCGGACATATCTGTTAATTTTGCCAGATATAAACAAGGCATTATGTGCAGGTCTGGATCATATCTTTTGGTTGCCTCCAGAAATAGTCTTTCGAAATCACCTGGATTCTTAGCAATAAATTCACGAACGTCCGCATCTTTGAGTTTTTTCCCGTTGATCCATGTATCTCCCGTTTTTGCAAGCTGTACTGGAATTTCCTTCCCTGCATTATCTATGATCACAAATTTAAACGGGCCACACGCTTTCACTGTTTCTTTTACCAGCGCAAAAAAGCATACAAAATCCTTTCCAAACAAAGGCTTTTCTTTTTGACGTGTTTTTTTCTTTTTTCGGTATCCTGCCATACTCGTCATCCTCCTTTTACAAGTACTGCGAGAATTCCTATGATACATATGTCTGAAATCCTCGCAATAAACAAAAATTATTTTACAAACCCATCATCCAGCGGAAAATGTCTTGTATAATTCCCTGTACTTCATACTTTTGAATTCCTAACGGGTTTAAATAAATGATAAATAAAATCAATCCAAAAATTAAAATAGGGCTTAATTTTATAATTGGCTTCCAGATCCAATAAGAGTTTTTTAAACCTCTTTTTGCTTTCTTTGGCCAGTTTCCAATTCGATTTCCTTTTTTCTCCACACAAGCCTCGCAGGCTGGTACTAAATTTTCAAGAGAGTTTACATTGTCAATCCCCATTTTTTTCATCTTCATCTGCAATGCAGGGTCTGAGGCAACTCTTATCGCTGGATAGATATGATCTACGACAATGCGGTCCTCGTCAAACCATTTTCCGCAATATACGCATCTATATTTTCCCTTAGCATTTGGAGGATTATGTTTAAAAAACTCAGTACGGTAGCTGTATCGCCCTGCTGCTGGAGCGTTGCCAAGGCTGTATTCAAATTCGTTCCTTATGCAAAAGTTAACTACCTTGCTAATTTCTTCTCCTGAGTCAAAATTCCCGGAGTATGCTGTTTCCGATTCTTTAGAAAGGCCAAGCTTTTCAAGATGCCAATTAAAATACTCTAGTTTTTCAGCGCTTCCTTCTACTGTAATTTTTTCTGACATTTTTCTTCCCTGCCTTTCTTCTACTGAGCCACATATCTGATCTTATTGATAATCTTATCTAATGCAGTATACAGGAGATTTTCGTATTCGTCTTCTGAATATGTAGCAGCAGCCTGCTTATTTTTAAATTCTTCGCTGTCTTTCGAAACCCCAAGGCTTTTTGCTACGGCTTCGGTAATAACTCTTCTTTTTACAACCGGGATAATCCAGTTATTTTCCTGTTTCTTTATGGTATCTACGCTAATTCCTTTTTCTTTTGCATAATTCGCTACTGTTTTAAAATCACCGATATATTCAAGCTCGTACGCGATTCTTGCTTCTTCCATGTATTTTTTTGGGTAAGCCTTAAATACTGCATGATCCTCAATATATTGCGCAGCTGCTTCATATTTGCTAAAAAGCATAGAGCTGCCTGCATCTTTTTGTAAAGAGGCTTTTGCTTTCGCTATTTCTTCCGCTGATGGGTCTTTTGTTCTGGCGATTCCCTGAATCCTGATATTGTACGTTATCTTCTTTCCTGCAAACGTCGGATTTCCTTCATATGCAACAGGAAATTTCACGTCTACTTTGAATCTGTCGCCGATGTGATGTCCAATCAAAGACTGTTCAACCTTCTCTGGAAGGCTATATGAGCCAATGATTGCCAGCATTCCCGTTCTGCTTTGATCGAGTTTTTTATTTTTATATGATGTGGTGTAATCAATTGTAAGCTTGTCCCATCGTTTTGCAGTAACATCCTCTCCCGTAAGAGGCTTTGCATCCAAATTTCCACGAATGTACCCCTCTGCCTCGTCGTCTGTGATCACTGCCATTGGGCAAACCACAGTCATGGACTGCAGATCTGGAAGAGTAACGCAGTCCTCGATTTTGTAATCCTTGCCAGATATAATCTTTGTCCCATCTGGAGCTTTGCTTTTGTCACTGTAAGCAAAAGACGTAGCATTTTTATCCTTGCTAGATGAACTGCCTCCGGTTCCGTTCCCTGAAGCGATCACATCTTCATCTGATGCCTCCTGCATTGGTGATAATGTCTTGTCTGTTGTATTTTTTTCGCATCCCGCCAGAACTGTCATTGCAAGTAACGAACTGATTGTAACTATTGCTAATCTCTTTTTCATGTTTTTTCTCCTTTTTTTCAGTGTTGCCGTTCTATATTTTTTAGTGGCTGTAGGATTTTTCAGGAAAATGCTACTAAACCGCCACATGCTTTGCTTAATAAACGTGTTCGCTTTATATATGTCGGATTATCTTTCTGTACCTAATAATTTGAGTAAAAAATATGATAAAAATACAGAAAAGCGTGAAATATAAGCAACAAAAAAAAGAACCCCGCGCAGAAGGTTCTAGTGATTTTCTGATTTGCGAAACAAATTATAATAAAGAGATAGCATTCACCCACCACCTATAGAGGCGGGCATTCTGCTTGATTTAAGATAAAAAAGATTGAGTGTTTTCACTCAATCTTTGGTTAGATTATTTGTGCTGCTATAGCAATGTTTTCTGCAATTCTTTGAATTACCGATACGCAGACAGAGTTACCCGCCTGTTTGTATAATCTTGAGTTACTCATATTGCTTGGCAGCTTAAATGTTTTTGGAAACCCCTGTGCATTAAAACATTCATGTGGTGTCATTTTACGTATTCCATTATCAGTCATAATAAGACATACATTATGTCCACCCATTCCCTGATTAGCTGTTAGTGTAGGTACTACCCTTGATTTATTCTTACGTACATACTGTCTTCTCCACTGATAAACAGCACGATCATCATCCATTGCTTCTACTAGTTTCTCATAGATATCACCTTTATACTTACCAGGAGTATAATAGTATTTCTCATCTATCTTAGTATGGAAATCAATGATACTTTCTAATTGGTTTGTAAGTTCTACTTTATCTGGAAAACTAAATTTGTTACATTCTTCTTCATTTAAGAATCCTACAATATATATTCTTTCTCTGTTCTGTGGAACAAAGGTTTTTCACATTTTCTAAGAATACAATCTTAGGTTTCTTTGCTTCAATAATCCTTGCTACTTCAAAGAACAATGTACCTCTTCCTTTTTCATCATCAAAACCTTGTCTATAACCAGCTACACTAAATGATTGACATGGAAAACCTGCAAGACATACATCAAAATCTGGAATTTGGTCTGGCTGTACTTCTCTTATATCTCTACAATCTACAGTAATATCCGAATTCAGATTATATGTTCTTGCTGGATAAGGATCTATTTCATTCGCATATACAGTTTCAAAACAATCTGTTGATTCAAACCCTAAATCTATTCCTCCTACACCCGCAAAAAATGATGCACATTTTAATTTGTTCATTCAAAATCCTCCCATAAAATGCGGCGCGCCGCTTTTTATATATTATAATATGCCGCATTTATCTTGTCAATAAATAAGAAACAAAAGAGCATCTGTGCTAACAGATGCCCTTATGTTCCACGATTCCTGCAGATTGTTACTTTTGAATTAGCTCTACTAAAGTGCTTGCAAGGTTGTCGATTGACATTTCAGAAACATTCTTTCCAGAATTTTGGATTCCAAGCGTCCACTTATCATTAAGCTCTACTACAAGAACTGCTGACTTATTGTCATTAGAGTATCTAAGATATCCTGGAAGTCCGCCTTCAGTAGTGACGTCTTTTCCTTCTGGATACATGTCCTTGACGCCCTTGATGCTAAGATCATCATGCTTCATAATCGTGAATGTTAGATTGTTTTCATTTTGTCCCATAGAAGCTAAGTTGATTGTCGCTGGATAAACCTCAGCTTTTCCAAGTGCGTTGTTCTTTACGATATCTTCTACAGTTCTACCCGCAGTCTCTTCCATCTGAGTGTTCTTGCCTGTATCGTTCATTCCAGTAGAAGACATGTAATAATCGTAAGCAACTTTTACTCTGCAAAGCTCTGTCTGTTTCCCGTCTTCGTAAACACCCATCTTTACCGTAGCGTATTTGCTTGAACCTGGATATGCATTTACTGTTCCTTTTGAGGTTTCAATCTTATACTTTCCCGCTGGAGTTCCATTATCTACAGCAACTTCTGTTGATGTATCTGCGGATGAACCATTTGCCCCGCATCCAGCTAAAGTTAAAGCACTCACAAGCATTAATCCTGCTGCAGTTATAATACCTTTTTTCTTCATTAATTATTTTGGCGATGGAAACACATGTTTTTAACATGGGGAGGAAATCACCGTTCTCCTTTCTAAAAGACTCATTTTCAAGTTTCCTTAATCCTCAAGCATTTTGCAAAACGTGATGTTCTGCAAGCTTACAATTTATATATGTCAGAAAATCGTTTTTTTTAATTTTTGCATACAGCTTTTTTATTTTTTGCAACAAAAAAAAGCATCAATCCATTGATGCTTTCCTCGGAATTCTCTTTTCCGAATTCATGAAAGGAGGTCGAGATTAACGAAAATAACATTAAGGCAAGAACATTTATCCATTCTACTTATTGGCCGCGGGAAAATGCTTACATATCATTTGAAGAACTGGAGTAATTGAAAAATAGAGAACCTATCTTTCCCGCATCAGAGAAGGTTACCGGGTCAAAGCCGGATTACTGATATACAACCAGGTTTAACAAAACCGGCCGCCCTAATATTTAATAATTATAATAGTGAACCGCCCACCACTTAAGCTAACGCCCTGAAGCGGTGGCTTCCAGGGAGTCATAGACTTCCTTTGGTATTTTTATAATACACCCGCTGAGTGTTAATGTCAACCCTTTTTCACAACTTTTTAAATTTTTTATATTTTCTGTTTATTTTAATTGTCTTCTTTTTGTGTGAGTCCGGATACGATACATGATCAATGTACTTGTATTCAGAAATAGAAAGCATACTATAAGTGTCAGAACCCCTTTAATCCCTAAGGTATGCATAGAATTAATAAGAGGCAGCATACGGACACAAGAATAAGCAATACTGTATTCAATAAACAAATAAGTAGAATGCTTTTTAAATATGTATTGCAATACAATTAATATAATCATAGGTAGTAATGATGTTTTGATAACTGACAAAATTATTTCCTTATACATAGTTACAGCTGCTACTAAAAACATACACAAAAGCGTGTATGCTAGATGATTCGCTGCAGTCTCACGACCTGCAGTTACTGCTTCAATGTGCATGCTTTGGCGATTGTAAACAATACGCTACTCGCAGGTTCGTGTACACTCCACAGTCGTAAATTCCCGACTAAGCCATCGGTACATGCCTATAAATTCCTTAAACTGATTAGATATAGGCTTTCATCTAAATAGTTTTTCCTTTCCTGATATTTTATGTTCTGCTACTTGGTTTTCGTAGACTTCTACCATTGCTCAATCTTTACCATCAGGGTTCTACCCCATAGTTAACAGGACTGTTTCAACCTGTACTGGCTTATCTTTCCTAAGATTTCAGCGGTTTTAAGCTACCAGCTAATACTCTGGATTTTGAGTATCTTTGAGTACATTGACTCACGTTTTATTCTGTTCTTGGTTGCTTAACGTTCCTCCTTGTTTTCTATATCCTCGATGATTCGAACTAAAAACTCTCCCTTATATCCGATTCCAAAACTTTCATTAACTGCTGCAATCGCAATCATATGTCCTTCTAATTATTCCGCAATTGGAATTCCTTTGACCTGTGGCCCGGTTTGATAGTTTTCAATTGTGAAATCGTCTACCGTGAACTCGTAAAAATCTTTTACAAGCGGGTTTAAAGTTACCTTCGGCGCCGGATAAGTAGGTCTTTCAATCAGCTCTTTTACGATTGGGACATGCTTATCATAAATATGTGCATCTGCAATCACGTGCATAAGAATACCGGGCTTTAAGCCACTTGCTTGAGCAATCATCATGAGAAGAGCAGCATACTGTACAACATTCCAGTTTCCTGCTGCCAGGATATCCTGTGACCTCTGGTTTAAAATTGCATTTAGCCTGTCGCCTGTCACATTGAATGTTACGCTGTAGGCGCAGGGATATAGCGCCATTTCGTGAAGATCCTGGTGAACGTAGATATTTGTCATAATACGACGGCTGTACGGGTTATTCTTAAGATCATATAGGACTCTGTCTACCTGATCCATCTCTCCTTCTTTGTACTTATGTTTTACTCCAAGCTGATATCCATAGGCTTTCCCAATGGAACCATTTTCATCCGCCCATTGATCCCAGATATGGCTTTTTAAATCATGGATATTGTTTGATTTTTTCTGCCAAATCCACAAGATCTCGTCAATTGCTGACTTAATATAGGTCTTACGAAGAGTGATCGCCGGAAACTCCTCGCTTAAATCATAGGTATTGACAATGCCAAACTGCTTGATTGTATAGGCGCTGGTACCATCTGGCCATTTCGGTCTTACTTTCTCCCCTTTTGTATCGTATCCAGATTCTAAGATCTGTCTGCACATGCCGATAAAGATTTCGTCTGCCTTACTCATTCGTTACCCCTCCTGTTTTGTGGTATCCGCTTAGTGATTTTGGAGTTAAAAGTTTTTTCTTGCTTTTCAACCTCAAATTGCGGATACCAATTATTACTAATGCAATCATCTTTTTCACTATCTTTTTTAACACTTATTGGCAAGAAATCCCCTACCTATCGAGGTGGGAGAATTCTCAGCGTTTTTTAGTTTTACACAGCTGCAGGCTCTTTGAATGCAGTGCTGCTGATTTTAGGTTTTGCTCCATCGGTCACGCATTTCTTGGTAATCGTGCAGCTTATAACGGAATCCTTTGAAGGGATCTCATACATTGGGTCTCTCATGATTCGTTCCAAAATTGTACGGAGTCCTCTGGCTCCAGTTTCATTGCTAACAGCCTCTTTTGCAATTGCTTCAAGAGCTCCTTTTTCAAACTTAAGCTCAATGCCATCTATTGCCATGAGATATCTGTACTGATCAATCAGTGCATCTTTTGGTTCTGTAAGAATGCTAACCAGTGCTTTTTCATCAAGCTTTTCTAACGTTGCAATAATTGGCATACGGCCAAGGAATTCACCTGTCATCCCATATTCTCTGAGATCTTTCGCAGTTACTTCTGCGATGCATTCTCTCTCTTTTCTGGCCTTGTTATCTACAACAGCGCCAAATCCAATAGATGTCTTATTATCTGTACGTGCATGGATTATCTCCTCAATTCCTCGGAATGCCCCGCCGCAGATGAAAAGGATATTCTCTGTATTGATTTGATAGCATTCTTCAAAAGGAGTTTTTTTACCTGGATGCTTAGGTACCTCGGAAACGGTACCTTCGATAATCTTAAGCAATGCGTTTTGCACGCCTTCTCCAGATACATCTTTCGTAATAGAGCGATTTTTGCCTGAGGCGCTGATCTTGTCGATCTCATCAATGTAGACAATGCCTTTTTCTGCTTTTTCTACGTCGCCATCGGCAGCCTGAATCAGCTTAAGCAGAATGGATTCCACATCGTCTCCAACGTATCCTGCTTCTGTAAGAGATGTTGCATCCGCAATTGCAAATGGCACATCCAGCGTCTTTGCGATTGTCTGAGCAATCAGCGTTTTTCCGGAACCGGTAGGTCCGACAAGAAGCACATTGCTCTTTTGAATCTTCGTATTATCTGAAAGTCCCTTTACAGAAATCTTCGTTCCTGAACCATTTACTCTTTTATAGTGATTATAGACAGCAACTGAGATTGTCTTCTTTGCGTCATCCTGTCCAATAATATACTCATCCAGACGAGCTTTAATCTGAGCTGGGGTCATAAGCTTACCACTTTTTATGATAGTCTTTGACAGGTTTGCTCTGCCATCTGCGCGTGTTCTTTCTAAAGCTTCTGTACATCGATCGATGCAGGCATCGCAGATGTACGTATCATCCTTTCCTTTGAAAAGAAGATCAACATGGTGTTCATCTTTACCACAAATACAACATTTTCTCGCCATTTCTTGTATCCCCCTTAATTAGAATCTGTTTTTGACACACTGTATATGTCAGAATTTGCGCTTGTTCTATTTTTACACACAGCTTTTACAATTCACCTTGTTTTAGTTTAAAAAGATAATTAATAAATGCCTTAATATTGTCGAATTCCTGTTTCGAAAGACCGTCGCAGGCTGCAACTTCTTTTTTGATAGATTCAAGCATTTCATCTACGCTGTTTCTTTTGACGCAGATCAGCTTTCTAAGAGATAAGGGAATTGTAACTGCGGAATAAATACCACATCTTGCATCTTCATGCTGCTTAATCAGCTTCTTTACTACGCAGATGTCTTTCGTTCTTGCAACTGTCCTGATATAGCCATCAGCATCCTCAGCACCTGAGAAATATAACGTTTCGCTTCCGTCTATATACTGATTGATGCAGAACCATCCATCTTCAAATGTAATTAACAGCCCAGAGTGATTCCCATCTGTTGGAATCAATGCAGCCTGTCCTTGTCCATTTATTACAACAGCTGTATGCCCGGTTGTCTCATTTGCCAGGCTGATTAGCTGCGCGTAACGATCCAGATATTCATTACATGCTTCATCGTCAATTTCTACCTGTCTGTCTTCTGTAATTAGTCTTAAAAGCTCAGATGATGCATCGTCCCTGTTGAATATTTCCTGCTGCATTTCGCTTACTTTGTTTTCTTTTTTGCTTTCCAGGAAATCGTCTGCTTCAAAGTCGGATTCTACCCATCCATCGTCTCCAGCATATTCTAAAACCTCATTGCTGCTAATTTTTAATGCAAATGGAGACAGGGATGTCTTCGTAATCATTCCGGCTCCATCTGGGAATATTTCTTTTGGAAGTTCGCGAAGATCTCCAAACTCTGCATCAATACCTAACAGGTAAATGTCATTTCCAATCTTTTCTTTTAACAGGACAAACGGTCCGTCTGAGAGTTCAGCAAGAACAAGCATTATCGGCATTGCTATAAATTCGTTAAGATTTGTGACCATAAGCTTTCCGCTTCTTACGCCATCGGCTTCAAGCGCTTCTTCGTACATCTCAAGAAAAGTGTTTATCATTTCGTTCTTCATTTCAAGATCAGATTCCATGCTCCTGATAATGTTCTCCGTGAACATTTTTGCCTTCTCTGCATTGCTCTTTGTCCTTTTATCTTCTGTTCCGAATAAATCAATAATATTTGCCATACGCCTTTGTTACTCCTTACTTAAACATACTTTAAATGTCCTTTTTGGAAGCTTTCTGGAAACTTGAATTTTTTAAGGCTTCCGTTGTCCATGCGGATTGTTACTTTGTCTGCTGTATAACTAACAATTTTACCTTTTCCCAGCTTGTCATGCATAACCGGAGAACCAGCTAATTTCTTTTTCACAGTTGGCTCGTACTTTTCTTTAAGCTTGGCCATTGTTTTCTTCATGAATGGCGACTCTTTTCCATAGTAGCTGACCTGCAGATTATCTTTTGCTCTGGTCATTCCTACGTAAAGCACGCGGCGCTCTTCCTCCAGGTCTTCGCGCGTAATCGCGTTCTTACTTGGAACTACGCCATCGTTTACACCGATTAGGAATACAGCTTTCCATTCCTGACCTTTTGAACGGTGCATAGTGGAAAGGTCTACACAATCCTGTTTTTCTTTTTTTCTGCTTTCTTCTCGAACCATACGGCTAACATATGCTGCATGACGGAACCATTCTCCGACGGTCTTATATTTCAATGCATCATTCTTTAATTCATTAAAATCCTCCATGCTGTCCTGTTCATCCTGGTTGCTGAACTTCGCCGTCTGCTTAATATGCTTGTTGTATTTGATTCCTCCACGCCCAGCCAGCTTTTCGAAAAGTACTGCAGTTGGGGTGTCCATAGTAACTTTCCCTGGTCCAAATGCATTTAGCCAGTTGAAGATCGATTCCCTGGCTGCGTCATACTGCCAGTCCTGTTTGCTTTCTAAGTACGAAATTGCTTTTAACATCGATGTGGTGTTATATTCAACAACTCCCGTTTCTGAGGTTCTATCGATAAACGCGGCAGTCTTGAGGTACCTGTTTGGTCTATTCAATACATGCAATAGATTTTTGCGGATATCTCTGCCCATGGAGAGGTTTACATACGCCTTGATGTCTTCAAACATCCACTCATCATATAAAGTCTTGATGCGCTCCGAAGAATTGAACGGGATCTTTTCTCTTGAAAGAATCTGTGCCGGGATGGCCGCCTGCTTGTTGTTACGGAACAGGATAGCCATATCTTTATATGGCATTCCTTCCTCATGAAGCCTTTTGATTTCCTTTACTACGCTTTCTACTTCATCGCTCTTGGATGGGTAGCTAACGTATTTGAAATCGCCCTGAATTCCATCAACTTCTCCTCTGTTAGAAATGAATTTCTTTTCAAATCGTGTTTTATTGTCTTCAATCAATAATCCTGAGACATCGATAATCTTCTGAGCTGAACGATAATTTCTGCCCATTACGATTTTTTTCGGGCTGTGACCATCGAAATCCTTCATAAATCCCATCATGATAGAGGAATCGGCTCCTCGGAAACGGTAGATAGACTGGTCATCATCTCCTACGACACAGAGATTTGCTGTATCTCCAGCTAATAAATACAGAATATCTCTTTGAATACAGTTTGTATCCTGATACTCATCACACTGGATGTACTTGAACTGTCTTTTGTATTTGTTTAGCGTCCATTCTCTTTCTTTAAAAAGCTGCAGGCATCGAAGCAGCATATCGTCAAAATCGATTTTACCCATTTCACTCTTTTCCTGCTCATACCCTTTGTAAACAGATATAAAGACTCTTCTGTCGCAACTTTGTGGAGTATAGGTTTCAAGGTCTACGTAATTATTTTTCACTACGGATAATTCGGTAATTACAGAAGTAATCATTTCCTGAATATCGTTGATATCTGCGTAATTTTGCAATTTCTGACGGATAATTTCTCTTTTTTCTCTTTCATCCAAGAGGCTGTCTCTTGTACATACTCCTTCTTTGAGAAGTACCAAGTAGCAGAACTTATGGATTGTTGCAAAAGAAATACCAGGGTTTTCGTTATACATGCTCTTATAACGAGCAGCCATGTCATCAGCCGCAGCTTTCGCAAATGTAACCATTAAAATAGTTCTTGGATCTACCCCTGATTCCACCATGTGGTGGATACGGCGGATCAATGTTGTTGTTTTTCCGGATCCTGGACAGCTAACAATAATAACAGGACCGTCAATTGTATTGATTGCTTCCTGCTGTGATAAGTTTTCTCTCAACTTTTCAGTCACTGTCGTGTTCCCCCTCTCTTATATACTTTCTATTTTTTATATGTCGGAAATTAACTGGCTCTTCATTTCTACATACAGCATCCCGAGCACAAAGGCTAGAAAACTTCTTCTTTAAAGCAGTTTTTAGCTAGATCTGCTAAAACGTTTGTCATCAGCAAGTAACGAACGTATTTCGGAGATTCTCTATCTCCAGATTCCCAGTTTTGAATAGAACGCGTTGGGACCATGTATCTGTTCCCGAATTCTGTTTGCGTTAGCCCGGTAATACTCCTCAATGTGCGCACGTTTGGAATCCATAAGCTAAATTGCATTCCATACAAGTACACTTTAGCTTTAAGCAGATCTTCCGGATCCACAGCTAATCCAAAGTATAACTTTGCACGATGGCTGTGGATACTGACTGCAATCCCTTCTTTTTTTGCTTTTCTTTCCATAACCAGGATCTGTTCGTCATACATTCTTTTTACTGCATCTAGTAAGGACTCTTTATTTTCATTGACCCTGATCATGCATAAAGACTGCGTTGCGTTAAGAGGGTAATAATTCTTTTTAGATTTATTCATTATCTCAATTGCTTTTAGAATCTGTTCATCGCTGAACGCTTCCTGTGAATCGTCGACCTCATTTAAAAAACCGACTGGTATTTTTTTTACGATTACATACCAGCATCTATGTGTGTTATTCCCTGATATGTCTGTTTCTAAACTATCTCTTATTGCTAAAATCGTGTTCGTTGTATTTTTGTTAATTCTCATACTTTTTCTCCTTCGCCTGTGCAATATTTGCAAGTTATCACATATTACAATTTGCGGATTTGTTTATTTCTTTAGTATTATTGTATACTCATTGAGTGCATTTTGTCAAGGATACGGGGATTTTTTCGGAGATGAACCGCCCACATTAAGGAAATGGGCATTCTGCCTAATGTATGATAAAAGCACCTACGAAAAATAGGTGCTTTTGATCATGTACTGCAATTTGCGATTTAGATAAGCAGCCCTTTTAAGAATTCAGGAATTCCGTACTGCTTTTCTGCTTCAATTTCTGTTTCTTCCAAGGTATCCAATACTCTAAGCATTGCTCGCTTGAAGCTTTTCTTTTTTTCTTCCAGCTTTTCTTTAGGATACGAACTGTTTGAAACGAGCATGCTGTCTACCCAGGAATCTGGGTCGTTTCTTACGTTTCGAATTAGCTGTTTCGCTATAATAAATAACAGTTCCTCCAGCTCTGCGTTCTCTGATAGCCCGAACACCGTTCCACCCAGCTTCTTTATTTTCTGCTCTTCGTTTTCCATGTAAACGACAAATAACATATCCTCTGCTGTTACGAGACCGCAGACCCCATCTCCACTAGGGAAGAATAACTGCAGAGCTGGCTTTTTCCACTGTGCAATTTTATTCATGCAATCCTGTAATTTGATGCAGGCACTTGTCAATGTTCTGCTTCCCTTGATGTCGATGCTGCAGTATTCTGTATCGCCGATTGCTAGAATTGCTTTTCTTTTTTCTATCTCTGGCTTATTAAACATAATTTTCTCCTCTTTTCAGGACTTTTTTACTTACCTCTTCTATCTGGCTAATTTACGAAGATATTCGTCCATTTCGTTATAGGTTTGTGATTTTATTTCTTCTTTCTTTTCTTCAACTTTGATTTCAGCTTCTACAACTTCTGCGTCGATAATACCAGGTTCATCCACTGTTTGAATGTCTGGCTTATCTTTTTGTTCTTGTTTATCAAATTTGAAAACAAACCCAGAAATTGGGGCCCCTCTTTTTTTCTCGCGAATGATTTCCATTCTAAGATTTGGAATGTATTCCTTAAGTTCTTTTAACGCGGGGTTGATAGCGTAATTTAAAAAAGTGTTATTGGAATAGCTTTTTGGGACATCCATAATTCGTCTTAATTCGTCAACTTTAACTTTGTAGAAGCCGCTAAATTTAAACTGTTTTAATTTGCGGTACAACGTCTTGGAGTACTTTGACTCTAGCAACGTAAAGCTTCTTAAATCAAATTCTGTGAACTCCTTAGTTAACTCGTTAAGTATGAATTTGAAGCTTTCATTAACAGCTACGGTGAGGGTCTGCTCTTTTTTGTTGACTGTAAATGTTGGGAAAAGGACAAACATAAGAATTTCATTTTCTGATTCAATAGTTGATGAAATATTCATCATTTTCTGATTCATGCGTTTAAGTTCCATAGCAAAATGTTCTGCTGTATGGTTTGACCTGTAATTTACAAGTTCTTTTATTTCTTTAAAACTAAAAACCATTTTATTTGTTTCTTGATTACGCAGCTTGCTGCATAGCATCATCAAAAAGTTATAATCTGTTGTTGTAAATTTTGTAAACGCAATTTGATTCATTATGTTGTTATATTTTACAAGGTCGTTCTTCTTTTCCATCTGCACGTCCATTTCCTTTCTACGTCATTAAGCGTTACCTCTCGCTATATATATGTCAGAAATTTTTCACTCCACGTATTTTCTAATACTTTTTCTTTGCCTTTCGCTATATATATGTCAGAAATCTTGTAATGCTCATTTTTCTCATACAGCTATTTTTTAAAATCTTTATTATGCTTATTTTATGGAAAAGATATCCCTTTATTCTATGGAATTCTCTTATACTGGCTTTCAACAGGAAAAATTCTGTGTCTTTTGCAAAAAAAGTCTTTTTTCATTATCTGCTCCCTTTATTCTATGGAAATCAATCCCTTTTTTCTATGGAAATATTCCCTTTATTCTATGGAAATATTCCCTTTATTCTATGGAAATCTCCCTTTATTCTATGGAAAAACTCTCACACCCCGCTTGTAGCAAGGGCTCCCGGCTTCGTAAAAGATTATTTAAAACTATATTAAAATATTTTAAAGGGGAAGCTGTTCTTTCAGACGCGGATTTTTGCAGATTAACCCGTAGAAACTTGCTTTTACTTGCCGCTGGAGCGAAAAAAGCCTAACATGCTTTTCGCTATTTCGGATATCAGTTTTGTTCTGACATAGTTCGAAACAGGGTCTGCACTTATTGTGCGCAAAATAAGAGCTTATGCTTATTTTATTTGTTCCTAGCATCACGCGTTCAAATCGGTGATAAAAATGAAAGCCTCTGATTTTTTATCAAGACTTATAAGTTCACAGCGGTTCCAGCCTTCACCAGAGGCAAAAAACGATGGCTTCGTTTCTGTGGAGACTATACTCAAGAAACAGGCTGCAGGCACTTTCCCTTCATGAAAGAAAAAACGAGACCCTGCTTTATGGAGGCCTCGTTGTAAATGATAGGTATTTCGTTTTTTTGAAGATTGCACTTAAGAGTTGATTACTTTTACAGCTTCGTCGATGAGATGTGCCCTATTGCGCGTTAAAATAGGAATCACAAAAATGCGATTGTCTTTTGTCGTGATCTGTACAGACAGGGACTCATGTACATGACGTTTCGTATAGTCACTCACAACAGCTGCAGAAGCTATATTGCTACGTTCGATTTTTGTTAAGTTGCATCGGAAGTTGATATAGACATTTTCCTTAGTAACAGCTACTGGAAAATTAGTTTCCAAGAGCACAGCATTTTCAGCTAAGTCGTAATCTATTTCACTGGCGATGAGGACAGACATCGATGAACGATACATGGATTTGTATTCCTTGCTGCAGTATATCAGCAAGATGAATCCGGCTAACATTGCCAGATCGAAAGCTAAAAGCGATAAGGGTTTTGGCGTGATGATGGTCTCTAGCAGGCAAGTGGCAATAATTAAAAGCCATGTTGCGTAGATGCACATAGTCATCCAGCTTGAGTACGTGAGTTCAGATTTCATGATACGCGTAACGTTCTTGAATTTTTTGAGTTGTCCGTTGTTCATATTTTCTCCTCCTTAAAAATAGAACGGAGCCCAGGAGATTTCCCAAGCGCCGTTCTTGAAAATCGTGTAAAGAATCGCCTCGCCCTCCTAGAAGAAGTGGCTAATGATTCTGAGCGCTCCTGCGTCAACAAGAGCAATCGTTATAACAATCATTGCTGAAATGATGATCACAATAAAAGCCTGTCTTGCGATTGTTGCTTTTGTAGGCCATTTGATCTTATTCCACTCTTTTTTTACGCCCGCACAAAACGACTGCGGTGCTTTTATAATGTTTTTCATTAAATCGTTTGACGGAGACTCATAACTCTAGTCGCAAGAAGAGCCATCCGCCGACCTCCTTTCATTTGAATAGTTTTTGTTTGTTTTTAAATAAGCAGTTGTCCATTTCTGTTAAGCGCGTATGGCAGCGCTGTTCCTACCCATCGGAACTGCTTAGCCGTCAATTTAGAATAGAGGGCTAGGCATAATACACTTTGATGACATCCCTGTGCCTAAAGAAGGGGCTTTCTTGTTTCAAGGCTCTGTAGGTTGTCGTTCGAATTATGCCCGCCATTAATAATATGTCAGAAATTCTTTTTTGACAGGCCGGTATGTGAAGTTTTCCTACACTTTTCCAGACATCTCGATTTCTTTATTTACCTGCTGCTTAATAGTTATCATCCTGGAGATACCCTGGTAGGTCCTGTCCGTAATCTTAACCATAGATTCAAAAATCTGTTCGCGCTTTAACATATTTGCAGATTCTTTTTGATAGGTTTTCTTTAAATCGGGATCGTCTGTGATTGCAGCAGAATCCTTGTAGATTGTTTTTTTAAGATTCGCCTCTACCCTCATGCTTTCTAAAAATGAGTAGTATGCTGTTGCTCTTGAAATTAATTCCGCTGTTCTACTGACTTCTTCTACAGAATCTAATCTATCTGGGATAGTGATTGTGAAATTGTCTGTAAGATATTCGTGAAGTTTTAGCGGCTCTAGCTTCAAAAGGTCCGACCTGGAATAAGTTGTCCTTTGTATCCTTTTGTTTTCCATGTTGTTCCTCCTTGTTTTTTTAAAAATACGCCGGGAACAGGGATTGAACATCTGCTGCTCTCGACGTATATATGTCAGAAATTAACTAGTTTTTTATTTCTACATACAGCATTTTTTATGCGTGTATTTAGAAGTCATCATCGTCATCATCAAAGAAGCTGTTGCCGCTTTTTCTGCTTGCCGGATTGTCTTTCTGTGAAAGAAGACCCGTGTCGCCCTCTGTGTACTCTTCAATTGTCTCGTCATTGTCGAAATCTTCTTGAGTTACTTCATCCAGGTCTGTATAATCGTCATCTTCTTCTACTGTTGCGTTTCTTGATAGTTCTTCATCTGCTTCTTCCATTTGTCTTTGTTTTGCTACAGACTCTTTGTATTCAGCTCTCATCTGGGCGATGATTTCTTCGTCAGACATTGGACGTGGTTCTTCTGTCTCGTATATATCTTCTTCTTCGGCTGCTTTTCTTTCTTTTGCGTCCATTGCTGGGTTCTTTGGATCGCCACTAGACTTCGGCCAGAATTTCTTATAGAAGGCAATAAGGCCCCCGATCAGACCAGCGACTATAAATATTAAAACCGCTGGGAGAAAGATGCTGCCTTTCTTCTCCGGTTTAGGAGTTTCGGCAGTTTTCTTCGCGTCTTTCTTTGACGCGTCTTTTTTCTTTTCTGCCTGCTCTCCTTCATAAGAAATATCCTGTTTTGCTCCTGCATAATCAATTGCAGTGAATGTACACGGGATAGAAGTGGAAATAGTCCATTTGCCTTCCGTTGCTTTTGCGAAATCCATTTGGACAAAATTATTTTCCCAGCTTAGACCGACCGTAAGGCCGTCATCGCTGAGCTTTGTATTCGTATTGGTGACCGGGTATGTGTCTGCATGAGGAGATGTCAGTGTAATACGTCCAGGGACATCCCCTTTCCCATCGCCGTCTGCATCTGTTGTGTAACGGACAACAACTGATATTGGCTTTTTCGGATCGTAATCAAACGTATAATCAGTTACCTGGGATTCTTCTGTCCCGGAAATCTGAGTGCCTGCTCTTTGTTCATCCAAGTCCTTCTGAGCTGACTCTTCTTCTTTCTTTTCATCTTTCAGCACTCCTGTGTTAACAAGCTTGTCGTATTCCTTGATCAGCTTTTCAGAATTGGATACCGTAATCTTTTCTGCTGTAGTAAGATTGCTGTAGGCATCCCACACGTTTTTAACCATATCCGCATAAGACGCGTTAAGGTCTTCAACCGCTGGGAGGTTATCGATTGCTGATACAACGGCAGCTACATCTTCCTGCGACGCATAGACTGCGATCGGAGCAGAAAATGCCATGCTGACAGCAAGCATTGGAGCTGCAAATCGAATTCGTTTATTTTTCATCAAATTATTTGGCGGAGACTTGTGACTTCAGTCGTGAGAGGAGACAAACTAACTCCTGTATCCGCCATCCTCCTTTCAATGTTAATAATTCTTACTAGACACACATTTTATCTGCATGTCCCATAATTATATATGTCAGATATTCTGCTCATTTTTAATATCCTTCAAAAAAAATATAGGCGATATATTTAAAAAACAAAGACAGTCGACAAATTTTAAAATATGCTGTATGAAAAAACAAGGCTTGATTCTAAATCTGACATATAAAAAATATAAAAGGAAAAACGAAAAAAGTTTTCAGCAGCGAATTGTCTGCTTGATATGTCAGAAAACATAAAGAAAAAGAAAGAAGGAAAATACTATGGAATTAAAAAAAGAGTACCGAGAAATATTAAATCAGCTTGATCCAGGAGAGAAAAAGACCGTGCTGGAAATTCTGGAAAGAACAGATGCCGTAATCAGCAAAGAAAAAAAGAAACAAAAAGCTTACGAGTTTGTGCGCGTGGTTCGAGAATCGCTGAAGCACAACTTCCTGGAATGGTTTGTACTGACTTATATGCTTGCTTTTGTGCTTATGATGTTTCTATCAATCCACAATATCCGATGCGCTGCAGGCAATGCACATATCTTAAATGCCTGGTCCTATGAATTCTACCTTGAGAATCTCAGAGGGCATAATTTATTCTATGGGCTTTGGCAGATCATAATTGTCTCTGGTCAATTCAGCTTCTGGGTATACGTCTTAGCCTGGGTTTATTCTGCAATCGGATTTTTTGTAATAAACAATATTCGCACAAAAAGCTGGGCAGAAACAAGATGGATGCTCTTCGACTATCTCAACTGCCGAGAACAGTATGCAAACCTGGACGGGTTTGACGTGAGAAAGGAAAGAGAAGAAATTGAGAAATGGGCTAAGAGCAACCGCAACTATCATTTCTATGGAACAGCTAGAAATAAGAATAAATAAAACGAGACTGTTGCCGCTGAACAACAGCAGATTTAATCAGGCCCTGGGCTTTTGCCTGGGGTTTTCTTTTTGCGCGCTTAAGTTGGGCTTTATATCCGGCCCATTTTGCTATTTTGGGCTTCTTTAGCTGCTGATGTCCGGGCAGATCAGCTGTAGCCCATTCTAGTGCTGGTAGAATATTGGGCAACAAATGCAGTCCATATTAGACTTTAGGCTTCTCTGATTGTGGCAGTAATACAGGATATACTGGGCTACATATATAGTCCATCGTATTTAATATATTGGGCTTCATTTACAGCCCATTTCGTGCGCCTCCAGGTTCGACCAAAACAATAGACCAATTGGAATATTGGGCTATATATATGTTCCATATTCTTTATATATCTCCTGTTTTTTGGTTTTATATATATAGCCCATAATTTATATGTTGGACCACATATGCAGACCATCGCATTTTAAAATATTGGGCTATATATACAGACCCTTTTTATTATGGGTTTCTGCGGCAGAAGAAAATGCACAGAACGGGTTTTGGGCTACATATGTATTCCATTTTATTCAGGTATTCTTATTTCTTTTGGGCTTTATATACAGTCCACTTTTCTTGGTATTTTCTTTCATTTTTTTTAATTATGGACTTTATATGTGAACCATACTGATTTTGTTGGTTTGGTTCTTTGGGCTACATATGCAGTCCACTGTCTACTTCCGCAGTCAGAGGGTTCTACGGGGCAAAATAGACGTAGCCCATAGGTGGTTATGGGGCTGGTAGCGACAGAGGCGTAATATACATATTAGCGCAAAAGGAGTACTTTTTAGGGCTTTGGAACCGGTGGGCGCGGCAACAGGCTGGATGTAGCTGATAGATGTTTTTGAACTGGCTGGTAGCGGAAGAAGACGGGCGCGTGGTATTTTCTTTGCTTTTTCTGTTTAAGCTGGACTTAGTTACTACTGTTAATGGGCTAATGGGGCTATTTAGGGCTTTGATAGGCATTAGTACCGCTTAAGAATGCAGGATTTGATATGAAGCTTGTGAGAACTTTTAGGCTTTAAAGATTTTAGGAAATTATGGACTGCTTAACAAAACAAGTGTACAACTTGGTCCGAATCCAGGAAAATGCCGCAAAAATAGTAGGAAAAATTTATTAAAAATAGTGTGCGATAGAGACAGGGAAAATGATTTTTTCTGCGCCTTGTAAATACTCAATACGTGATAGCGCAGAATACACGTATATTTTTGCCGTTTGTAGTTTAAAAAATGCACGTATTTTCGTATACGTATAACAAAAAAGAAAACCGACTCCCTATTATCAAGGTAACCGGTTTTAAGTCAATTACCCCGACCCATAAAGGGTACGAGGCTTGCTAAAGGCCCTATCCCTTTATATCTGTCAGAGGTTTGTAGCTCATGCATCTGGTCCTGACGTCACTCACTAGGAGTGCTCCCAGATGCTGCTTTTGCATGCATCCCCTTGGTACAGAGGGACTATGGCTACATCGCCGGGCGATTGACAACGCCCGTTTTTTCATTCCGTCAGGATGTACCCAACGGAAATATGTGTTTTAATTTACTTTTCTGACACCAAACCTTGGATTGGTATCTCCTGATACATACATGGTTCCCAGAGTGTAGATGTTCATAGCTCCGACACGATCATCATTGGAACGATAACCACAGGAATCGCAGATGT
>OLOO01000155.1_pt1 | contig 72503 bp, 66 predicted proteins | sample 1672621 | NCBI WGS metagenome assembly OLOO01 (sample SAMEA3136706, study PRJEB25190) | human gut metagenome | biome: human gut; feature: human-associated habitat; material: faeces | place: Austria | collected 2013 | reverse complement strand
CCAGCGGAGACCTGTTATGTTCCCATCGTCAGGGTTGCGTGGCAAATGTGACGAGTAAAATAAGTAATAAGTAAATTAGTCAACAGCCATATTGGGAGAGAGCGTGTATAGATAGCACCTCATCAATAACCAGTATGGCTGTTTTTTGGATATATATGGAGGATATATGATTATGACAGCTGTAAGTGAGAAAGATGCTGTTATCTGTATCCATGACGATTATTGTATTGATATTGAAGCAGCAGAAATCTCACAAATTTTATTGAAGATAGGTGAGCTTATTTCTAATTCCTATCGCAGTACGAAGGCAGAGAAATTAAGTGAATCTTAAAGCATAGCAAGCTTCTTTCTCATAAGCAAGGATGTGGAAACATTAATCCGTATCTTTGCGAAAAGGAAAAGTGTTGAGTAAAATGGTAACAGAATAACCCGCGGGAAGGAGGTGTGATAATGGAACGGTATTTGATGTATTTGAGGAAATCCAGAATGGATACAGATTTTGACGAAATTTCTGTTGAAGAAACTTTGAACAGACATCGACGCATTTTAGAGTCTTTTTGTAAGGAAAGACGATTAAATGTTGTTGATGTCTTGGAAGAAGTAGTTTCGGGAGAATCCTTGTCGTCCAGACCTAAGATGCTTCGTTTGCTGGAACTGGTCAATACTGGAATGTATGCAGGAGTTATTTGTATTGATATTGAGCGTCTTTCCAGAGGGTCATCCTTGGAATCCGGTTATATCATGCAGGTACTTCAAACGAATAATTGTAAAATTATCACACCGTCCAAGATCTATGATCTTCAGAATGAATCGGATGAACAGTTTACTGATATGAAGTTTATGTTCAGCCGGTACGAATTGAAAACCATCACAAAGCGCTTGGTTCGCGGAAGAAATCAATCAGCTTCTGAGGGCAAATTTCTTGGTTCAGTAGCTCCGTATGGATACCGTGCCTATAAACTGGTTGGTATGAAAGGGAATAGCCTGCGAATTGAACCGAAAGAAGCAAAAGTGGTGCGGATGATTTTTGATATGTATGGGAAACAAGGAATTGGCTACAATACGATTGCCCATGAACTGAATCAAATGAACATTCCATCTCTAACTGGTACATGGGGGCAAACATCCATCACAAATATCTTAAATAATGAAGTTTATTTGGGAATGATCCGCTGGAAACATGAACCTACAAAGCGAGTAGTTAAAGACGGGATGCTTACTAAGAAAAGAGTTACCAGTAAAGACTATGAGTTGTATGAAGGATTACATGAGCCAATTATAGATCAGGAACAGTGGGATCGAGTAAAAGCAGTTCAGAGCAGTCGTAATCACGCATCAGTTCATAAGGATAAAAAACTTATGAATCCATTTGCAACAATTCTTTTTTGTGAAAAGTGTGGAGCAGTAATGAAGCGGAATGTTCCGGCGAAGACCCAAAACACTTCTCCATGGTACAGATGTCCAACTCGTGGATGTAATTGTCGGACTATAAAATGTGATTTTCTTGAAGCAGAAGTGGTGAAAGCCATGTCTCAATGGTGGGGTGAGTACACTATTAAAATAAAGGAAGATAAGGTAGCACAAACGGACTCTACGGAGACGGCATTGAGTATTGTAAGAGAGCAACTTACAGAGCTTCAGTTACAGCAGGATAAGATATGTGAATATCTGGAGAAGGGTATTTATACAATAGAAATGTTTACAAAGCGAAATGATACCTTAACCAGAGAAATACATAAAGTTCAGGCAGCTGAAAATGAGTTGCTGAAAAAACAGGGGGCTCAAAAAGATATTCATGATGTAGAGAAAGAAATAATTCCGACAACACAGCACATTCTCGACAGCTATCCACAGCTTTCTGTTGAAGAAAAGAATCGTTTATGGAAGATTGTTATGGAACGGATCACTGCTTACCGTACACCAGGTGGAGAAGTTAGCATTCACATCTATCCTAAACTTCCTATGCGATAAGTTTATATTGAACCGAGTGCAACAGCATCTCGACCAACGCCTCCTTTTGTGGTATAATTCAATATTATGCCATCAGAAGGGAGGCGTTTTTATGGGCGAACAGAAGCCTGAAAAAACGAAAAAACATATATGTGCTGGTCTGTTGGCCCATGTGGATGCGGGAAAGACAACGTTATCTGAGAGCATTCTTTATCTGACAGGCAGTATCAGAAAGCTGGGCAGAGTAGATAACAAAGATGCTTTTCTGGATACTTACAGTCTGGAGAGGGAGAGAGGCATCACTATTTTCTCAAAGCAGGCCGAAATTGAGATGCGGGGAAGATCGTATACACTGCTTGACACACCGGGACATGTGGATTTTTCAGCAGAGATGGAGCGAACGCTTCAGGTGCTTGACTATGCGGTGCTGGTGATCAGCGGTGCAGACGGTGTTCAGGGACATACACAGACACTGTGGCGTCTTCTGGCACGGTATGAGGTGCCTACATTTATTTTTGTGAATAAAATGGATCAGAATGGTACAGACAGAAGGGCTTTGATGGAGGAGATCAGACAGCGACTCGGGGACAGTTGTATTGATTTTTCCGAAGAAGCAGATGCACGCAATGAGAATCTGGCGATGTGCGATGAGAAGGTGCTGGAAGCTTATCTGGAAAAGGGAACTGTGACGGATGAACAGGTGCGCAGAATGATCACCGGGAGAAAGGTTTTTCCGTGCTTCTTCGGTTCAGCCCTGAAATTGACAGGGGTGCAGGAGTTGTTGGACGGCATTGCAAAATGGACAGAAGAGAAGCAGTATCCGGAGACATTCGGGGCCAGAGTATTTAAAATCGCAAGGGATGCCCAGGGCGGACGCCTGACTTATATGAAGATTACCGGTGGCAGCCTGAAGGTCAAGGCACAGCTACGGGGCCCTATACGGAGAAGACAGGAAGCCGGGGGTGAGGCAGAGGATACATTATCCGGGAAAGATGCTTCGGCAGGTGAATGGGAAGAAAAGGTTAATCAGATCCGTATATATAATGGAACAAAGTTTGAGACAGTTGATGCAGCTTCAGCAGGTACGGTTTGTGCAGTGACAGGGCTTACACAGACACAGGCCGGAGACGGACTGGGAGCGGAGGATGAGCAGGTAGTGCCCCTTTTGGAACCTGTACTGACTTACAGGGTTGAACTGCCGGAGGGCAGTGATCTGCACAAGGTACTGCATCAATTGCGTCAGTTGGAAGAAGAAGAGCCGGAACTGCATATTGTCTGGGATGATATTTCAGGACAGGTGCTTGTGCAGCTGATGGGTGAGATCCAGACAGAAATATTGCAGCAGATGATCCATGAGCGGTTTGGACTGGAAGTAAAATTTGGTACAGGACAGATTGTATATAAGGAAACGATTGCAGCACCGGTGGAAGGTGTGGGTCACTTTGAACCTCTCAGACACTATGCGGAAGTCCACCTTTTAATGGAACCTTTGGAGGCCGGCAGCGGACTTGTCTTCGATACTGTCTGCAGCGAGAATATGCTGGATCGCAACTGGCAGCGTCTGATCCTGACACATCTGGAGGAAAAGGTTCACAGAGGCGTATTGATGGGAGCGCCGATCACGGATATGCGCATCACATTGATTGCGGGAAGAGCACATCAGAAGCATACCGAAGGCGGGGATTTCAGGCAGGCGACTTACAGAGCGGTGCGCCAGGGACTGCAGAAAGCAGAAAGTGTTCTGCTGGAACCTTATTACCGCTTCAGGCTGGAATTGCCGCAGCGTTTGGTAGGACATGCCATGACAGATATTGAGAAGATGAGCGGCAGGTTTGAACTTGGAGAAAATGAGGGCGAAACAGCTGTATTAACAGGAATGGCACCCGTTTCAGAAATGCGTGAATATCAGAAGGATGTGGCTGCCTATACCGGAGGTACAGGACGATTATTCTGTACAATGGCGGGCTATTATCCTTGCCATAATACGGAAGAAGTACTGGCGGCATCAGCCTATGATCCGGAGCGGGATCTGGCGAATCCGACGGGGTCTGTGTTCTGTGCCCATGGTGCAGGATTTGTAGTGCCATGGTATGAAGTGGAAGATTATATGCATCTGGAAGGCGCCGGACTGGATGGAGAGACGGCAGGTGCTGGGGATGAGGATACGGTGATGGCAGCAAAAGCGGAGGCTGCCAGAAGCCGAAGCATTGCACCGTCTCTGGCGGATGATAAAGAACTGGAAGCTATTTTTGTCAGAACATATGGTGAAATTAAGCGACGAAAGCCACAGAAAGAACGTACATTCAGAGGAGCGGATACAAGTTATTCAGAAGTATCAGGCTCTTCAGGAAAAATGACAGGTGGGTTGAGTGATTCATCCGGTAAAGGCAGCTGGCGAGGCGAAAAGAAGCAGCAGGAGAACAGACGGCAGGCGACCGCACAGGAAAGCTATCTGCTTGTGGACGGTTATAATATCATTTTTGCCTGGGAAGATCTGCATGAATTGTCGGAACATAGTATGGACGCTGCACGCAACAAGTTGATGGAGACATTGTCCAACTATCAGGGCTATACAAGCCAGAGGGTGATTCTTGTTTTTGATGCCTATAAAGTGGAAGGATTTCCGGGTGAAGTGACAAAGTGGCATAATATTGATGTCGTTTTTACAAAGGAGGCAGAGACGGCAGATCAGTATATCGAAAAGACGGCCCATGCCATCGGAAGAAAGTATAAAGTAACTGTGGCAACATCAGATGGCCTTGAGCAGGTGATTATCCGAAGTCAGGGGTGCCTTCTGATGTCAGCCAGAGAATTGCGGCAGGAAATCGAGCGGATAAAAGTCGAAATCCGCCGTGAGCATCTGGAGAAGAATCAGGAGAGAGGCAATTATCTGCTGAATTATCTTCCGGAAGAAGAGGCCGAGCGGATGGAAGCCATCCGTCAGGGCCTGATATCAGCAGATGAAGCGGATGCGGACAAAAGGCGCCGCTGATAAATAAGATACCATGAGACAAGAACGATTCCTTTCAGTATGCTGGAGATACTGATGCTCCACCAGATGCCTGAAAGGCCAAGGGGTGTTTTTGTCAGAATAAGAAGTAAAGGAATACGCATACATGTCAGCAGGATGCTTTCGCTGGAAGGCGGCAAGGTGTTGCCCAGACCTCCGAAGGCACCTGCTGTTGTAATTTCGGCACACATAAAAAGCTGTGAAAAACCCATGATGCGCAGATAGTCGATACCGATCGGCAAAACAGCATCATCGTTCAGAAAAATTCTGAAAATCGGTCCCGGGAGGAAAACAAGCAGTAATGTGCAGAGACTTCCCCAGACAAGAACAATTTTCATGATGGAACGATAACCGGCTTTGACACGATCCAGCTGTCCGGCACCATAATTCTGTGAGATAAAGGCATTGATAGCGGCCATAAAACCGTCGGCAGCCATCCAGGACAGGGATTCAACCTGAGTGCCGACTTTCTGCGCAGCTACAGCGCCGTCCCCGTAAACGGCGACAAAGCGGGCAATCAGCATGGAACAGCATGAAAATAGCATATCCTGCAGAGAAAGCGGAAGGCCGATGCGTATAATCTGTGTATAATACTGAAATGGCCTTGGTTCCGCCAGTTTCAGCCCACGGTAAAGGGGGTGTCGTTTCCTGATGGCAAAGATAAACAGGATAAAGACAAACATCTGGGCAAAAACAGTAGCAACAGCAGCACCGGCCACGCCCAGAGCCGGGAAAGGGCCAATACCGAAGATCAGCAGCGGGTCCGCGATGACATTGCTGACAAGACCGCATGTATTCATGATAAACGGTGTCCGGCTGTCCCCATAGACATTGAAAGATGACGTGAAAATCTGGTTCATAAAGGTAAATATAACCAGGCCGCAGGTAATGCGGAGATACAATACAGCATCATGGATGACTGCCGGACTGCTCAGATGAAAAAAGCCGATCAGTGAGTGCGCCAGAATATTTATACCAATGCCGAAAAACAGGGCAAATACGATGCCAAGCTGCAGGGCAGCGCCGAGATAGCGGCGTGCATCATCGTTGTCACCGGCGCCGAGGCAGTGACCAATCTTCACCTGACCGCCCATCTTGGCCATCATGACCAGTCCATTGGAAAACCAGGTAAACATACCGGCTACGCCGACACCGGCCACTGCGCCGCTGCCAAGATGGCCAATCCAGATCATGTCGATGAAATTGTAGGCCATCTGTATAAAATAAGTCATGACAATGGGCACTGCTAAAATGCAGAGTGAGCGCATGATTTTGCCATGGAGTAAATCAATTGTTTTGGTCATAAATCCTCCTAGATTTCGAATCTGCCAGCAGGATGGCAGATATTGTAGTCTGTCGTAAGTTTAGAGAACAGAAAGGGATATATTTTAAACATTATCAGTGATTCTCTTAAATCTTAGTCACCAAATACTATGGTAACATATTTGGAAATTTGTGTAAACTGAGAAAAAGCAAGTATAAAAATTGCTCATGGCAGAAAATTCAGTCAAAGGGTCGCTTTACAAGGCAAGGCTGGCGATGTATAATGTGCAAGAGGCTAACTTAGTTATTAAATGCAAAAAAAATAAATGGATTTTAATAATAATATTGTTGTGATGTACTAGACAGATGCAAATTTCTCATTTCTCTGAAATATTGAAGAAATTTGCTCATGCCGGTAGATTCAGAAAGGAATTTAAAATGAAAATCGTTGTTTTAGCAGGTGGAATCAGTACGGAACGAGATGTTTCTCTTGTATCGGGAATGGGTATTTATAAAGCATTAAAGAGCAAAGGTCATCAGGTCATGCTTTTGGATGTATTTCTGGGTTATGCGAATGAGGACTGGAAGAATGTGTTTGAAAAGGATGTAGACTGGACAGCTTCTGTAGGCGCTATTAAGGATCAGAATCCTGATATTGATGCAGTGAAGGCACTTCGTCCGGATTGGAAGAAGAATTTCTTCGGCCCGCATGTCATTGACATCTGTCAGCAGGCGGATGTTGTCTTTATGGCACTGCATGGTGAGAATGGCGAGAACGGAAAGATTCAGGCATGTTTTGATCTGAATGGTATCCGTTATACTGGCACGGATTATGTAAGTTCAGCAATCTGCATGAATAAAGCTATTTCTAAAGATTTGTTTGCAGCAGGCGGTGTGCCGACACCTGTTGGCATTCGATTGAAGAAAGGGGAAACACCGGATGTAAAGGTGCCTTATCCTTGTGTTGTGAAGGCTTGCTGCGGCGGTTCCAGTGTCGGTGTTGTTATGGCGAATAATGATGAAGAATATGCGGCAGCACTTGAAGAAGCGTTTAAATACGATGATGAAGTCGTTATTGAACAGTATATCAAGGGCCGTGAATTTTCTGTAGGTGTTGTAGATGGTAAAGCGTATCCGATCATTGAGATTGCACCGATCCATGGCTTCTATGATTATAAGAATAAGTATCAGGCGGGATCGACGATTGAAACATGTCCGGCAGAACTCAGTGAAGAGAAGACACTGGCCATGCAGGCGGCAGCAGAGCAGGCTTTCAAGGTACTGCGTCTGAAGAATTATGCACGTATGGATTTTATGATGGATGAAAAGGGAGATTTTTACTGTCTGGAAGCCAATACACTGCCGGGTATGACACCAACGTCACTGCTGCCTCAGGAGGCAAAAGTGCTGGGCATTGAATATGCGGATCTTTGCCAGTTATTGATTGATATTTCCATGAGAGATGAATAACAGGAAGGAAACGGTATAAATTGATGAAAAATATGACTTTAGAGAATATTGCAGCTGCATGCGGCGGCCAGATTTATTATATGCGCGAAGATCTGGCACAGGAAACGGCAAAAGGTGTTGTTATCGATTCAAGGCAGATTGAACCGGGCTATATTTTTGTGGCAACAAAAGGTGAACGCGTGGATGGTCATCGTTTTATTCCCGACGTATTTGCAAAGGGTGCGCTGGCAGTTATCTGTGAAGTATTGCCGGAAGAGGACCTGGGACCGTGTATCCTTGTGGAAGACAGTTTTATGGCTCTGAAGCAGGCTGCTGCTTTTTATCGTCAGCAGCTGAATATCCGGGTGGTGGGTATCACCGGCAGTGTGGGTAAGACCAGTACAAAAGAATTCATTGCAGCCGTTCTTGCTGAGAAGTATAAAGTACATAAAACAGCCGGCAACTATAATAATGAAGTCGGTCTGCCGCTGACGATTTTTGGGATTCAGGATGATGATCAGATTGCGGTTCTTGAGATGGGAATCAATACATTTGGTGAAATGCATCGTCTCAGTGAAGTGGCCAGACCGGATATCTGTGTGATGACGAATATCGGGCAGTGTCATCTGGAAAATCTTATTGACAGAGATGGCATTCTTCGGGCAAAATCCGAGATTTTTGACTTCATGAATCCGGAAGGAACAGTGATTGTCAATGGTGATGATGATAAGCTGGCAACAATTCATGACGTTTACGGCAAAACACCGATAACTTTTGGTATGAACAAAGATAATGCCATCTGGGCAGATCATATTGAGAATCGTGGATTGCTGGGAAGCCGTGCGGATATTCATATGGGGGATGTGCTGGTGCATGCCAATATCCCTCTGCCGGGTGAGCATATGATCTACAATGCTATGGCAGCAGCGGCAGTGGGAGTTCAGTTTGATATGACGAAGGAAGAAATCACGGCGGGTATCAGCCATGTTGAGGCTGTTGCAGGGCGCAGTCATCTGATTGAGGCCGGAGATAAAGTTGTCATTGATGACTGCTATAATGCAAATCCGGTATCCATGAAAGCAGCGATCGATCTGCTTGCGACGGCACCGGGACGCAAGGTGGCTATTCTCGGTGATATGTTTGAGCTTGGAGAGAATGAGAGGGCCATGCATCGTGAAGTCGGACAGTATGCGGCCGAGAAGGGCATTGATCTGATTCTCTGTGTGGGTGAACTTTCCTCCGAGATGTATGAGGGGGCTGCTGAAAAAGGCGGAGAGGCCAGACATTTCGAGATAAGAGAAGCTCTTGAAGCGGTTCTTCAGGATCTTCTTCAGCCGGGTGATACTGTCCTTGTAAAGGCTTCTCACAGTATGGCTTTTGAAAATATTGTGCAAAATATACAGGAGAACGAATAAATTTTGTTGGAAGTGTTCATAGTAGGCCTGAGAAATAGTTTGCATGTTTGTTAATTTTTTAATTATCGCGGAATGCATTGCAATCTGAAAAAAAAGTGATAAATTATATATGTGAGATTGTCAAAAGACAAATTTAGGAGGAATATATATCATGAGCAAGAATATGCAGGGTTTCGGTATGATGATTCAGAAACTGAAAGCATCACCGAAGAAAATCGTTTTTACAGAAGGTACAGATGAAAGAATTCTTGAAGCAGCATCCCGTCTGCTGGCATCCAACTTCCTTACACCTATCCTTGTAGGCAAAGAAGATGAAGTTCAGGCAGCAGCAGAAGAATATGGTTACAATATCAGAGGTGCTCAGATCATCGATCCTGAGAACTTCGACAGAATGGATGAGATGATCGCTATGTTCTGTGAACTTCGTAAGAGCAAGAACATTCAGCCGGATGAAGCACGCAAGATCTTATCCGCAGGCAACTACTTCGGTACAATGCTTGTTAAGATGGGTGTTGCAGATGCACTTCTTGGTGGCGCTACATACTCAACAGCAGATACAGTTCGTCCAGCCCTTCAGCTGATCAAGACAAAACCAGGCAGCAAGATCGTATCTTCATGCTTCATTATGGTTCGTCCATCTGCTACAGGTGAGAACGAAGTATTAGCTATGGGTGACTGTGCGATCAACATCAAGCCAACAGCAGAAGAACTGGTAGAAATCGCTATCGAATCTGCTGAATGCGGCCGTATTTTCGGTATCGATCCGAAGGTTGCTTTCCTTAGCTACTCAACACTGGGTTCAGGTAAAGGTGAAGATGTTGACAAGATGCGTACAGCAGCTGCTATGGCGAAAGAAAAAGCGCCTAGCCTTCCAATCGAAGGTGAATTACAGTTTGATGCTGCCGTTTCTCCACGTGTTGCTCGTACAAAATGCCCAGGCAACCCAGTTGCTGGTCATGCGAACGTATTTGTATTCCCTGACATCAACGCTGGTAACATCGGTTACAAGATTGCTCAGCGTCTTGGTAACTTCGATGCATACGGCCCAATCCTGTTAGGTCTGAATGCACCAATCAACGACCTGTCTCGTGGATGCAACGCAGAAGAAGTTTACTCCATGGCTATCATTACAGCAGCATTAGCTGAATAATTGTAAGCGTGAGAACAGAATAGAATGACAGAAGAGAGGATATCCCATACGGACATCCTCTTTTTTTGTAAACAGGATTCCTCTTTAATATAATTTGAGTTTGACTGTTTACATTGTATATTTAATTTCATCATTTGCATTTTGTGTTCATTTCAATCGCTTAAGTAAAGGAAAAAATCAGTTGAAAAAAAGGAATATTCCTCATATAATATATGTATAAGTCGTATGATATTGTTACTGGGAATCAACATACATTCGGAGAGGAAGATGAATAACTGCTTCTCTCCGAATTTTCATGTGGGAAATGTTTGGATGTTATGATAATGGGGAATTAATAAAGAACAGGAGATAAGGGGTATGGATGAGAATACAGTCGCAGTGGGGAAAGATATTGATCTGGAGACGGTCATTTTGCAAAATGTGGATTTGGTGGAGAACATCGGTGCTTTCAAAGAAGTGGCAGAGCAGTTTCAACAGCTGATGATGATGTACAGTTGTGCCATCAGGGAGGTGCGGACGAAGTTAGAGGTGCTCAATGATGAGTTTCAGGTGCAGCGCAGTCATAATCCTATTTCTTATATTAAGTATCGCGTGAAGAAACCGAGAAGCATTTTGGAGAAGCTGAAACGAAGAGGCTATCCGGTGACTCTGCAGTCTGTGGAGGAGAATCTTCATGATGTGGCCGGTATCCGTGTCATCTGCAGCTATGTGCAGGATATTTATATGGTGGCAGATATGCTGACTTCCCAGAATGATATTACATTATTGGAAGTGAAGGATTATATTGCCAATCCGAAGCCAAATGGTTACAGAAGTTTACATCTGGTTGTACAGATTCCGGTATTTTTTTCTGATGGATGCAAGCCGCTGAAGGTAGAAGTTCAGATCAGGACAATAGCCATGGATTTTTGGGCCAGTCTGGAACATCAGCTGAAATACAAGACGGAAGGAGATGTGCCGGATAGTATTGCAGCGGAATTGAAGGATTGTTCGGATGTGATCGCCAATACGGATCAGAGAATGCAGAATATATACAATACATTAAAGAAGAATCGTCCGGAGAAAGAAAATTAGTATAGTGTTACATATTGTAATGCGGGGTATCTGCGGTGAGAATGGGCAGATACCCCGTTGCTTTTTTGATAAATAATGCTAAGAAATGGTAAAAACATCGGTTGACACAGAGTTTTGGCATAGATATAATAGAAATAAATTAAGAAATCTTGCAAAAAAACCAGAAAAATGAGGAAATGAAATGGCCTTAAGGCGCGAAAGAATGAGACTTGGTGATATTCTCATCAAGCAGAATGTATTAACAGAAGAACAATTGAAGCAGGCACTGGAACTCCAGAAGGGTTCCGGCAAGAAGATAGGCGAAGTACTGGTAGACAGCGGCATGATCACAGAAGAGATGATCGTACGTGCGCTGCAGATGCAGCTTGGCCTTAAAGTCGTGCATCTTTCAGGGGTTGTTATCCCGAAGGAGGTCAGGAATCTTGTCAGTGTCAGTCTACTGAAGAAATATCAGTGTATTCCTTTTGAATTGGATCCGTACAATGCGAATATCCTGCATCTGGCGATGGCTGATCCAATGGATATGACGGCCATTGACGATATTTCCATTGTAACGAACCTGCAGGTTGAACCGTACATAGCAACAACCAGAGAGGTTTTGACAGCCATCGACCGCTGTTATGGAGCATCTGAGACCATGGATGCGGCTCGTAGATTTACAAGAGAGCGTGCACTGCTCAGAGGAACAGCTGAAGATGAAGGCGAGACCGATGTCAGTGATGCACCAATTGTGCAGCTTGTCCGCTCACTGATTGAGCAGGCAATCCGTCAGCGTGCAAGTGATATTCATATAGAAGCCTTAGAAGAAAAGGTACGTGTCCGCTATCGTATTGATGGTGCACTCTATGAGAAGATGGTTTATGATAACAGTCTTCTTCCGGCGATTGCCACACGTATTAAGATCATGGGAGGCATGGATATTTCTGAGAAACGTAAGCCACAGGATGGGCGTATGAGCATTGAGGTTGACAGACAGGAATATGATATTCGTATTTCGTCGATTCCGACGGTTCATGGTGAGAAGCTTGTGCTGCGTTTATCTTCCAAACTGAATCTGACAAGAAGCAAGAAAGAGCTTGGCCTTTCAGATGCTGAAATGGGAATTTTTGACCATATGCTGGCGCATCCATATGGCATTATTTTTGTTACCGGTCCAACTGGAAGCGGTAAATCTACAACTTTGTATACAGCCCTGAGTGAGCTGAATACAGAGAACGTCAATATTGTGACAGTTGAAGATCCGGTGGAAGCCGATATTGAAGGCATCAACCAGATTCAGGTGAATCCGAAGGTGGATCTGACATTTGCTTCGGCTCTCCGTTCAATTCTCAGACAGGATCCGGATATCATTATGATTGGTGAGATCAGAGACCGTGAGACAGCATCAATTGCTGTTCAGGCATCTATTACCGGTCATCTGGTTGTATCTACGATGCATACGAATAATGCGGTGGGTACTTTGAACCGTATGGCGGATATGGGTGTTGAAAGCTATCTGATAGCGGATTCCATGGTGGGTGTCATTGCACAGCGACTGGTAAGAAAGCTTTGTCCACATTGCAAAAAGTCACATATGGCTACCACAGAGGAGAAGAAACTGCTCAGACTGCCGCCGGATAAGGAGAAAGAGATTTATGAACCCGGCGGCTGCCATTTCTGCAATCAGACAGGTTATTTCGGACGTATCGGTGTCTTTGAGATGATGGAAGTCAATGATGAGATGCGCAAGTTGATTTCAGCCAATGCGTCTACAGAGAAACTGACAGAGGCGGCCAGAAGAACAGGCATGCACACACTGCGTGAGAATGCCGTTCAATATGTCTTAGATGGTGTGACCTCCGTAGAGGAGATGCTGCGTGCATCCTATGAATAGGAATAGAAGAGCATGTATAGTTTAGATGAAATTTTGCGGATGTCTGTGGAAGAAAAGGCCTCAGATATTCATTTTACAGCAGGGTGTCCGCCTTATTATCGTATTGACGGTGTACTGACACCACTTAAAGGCGACAAGTTGCAGCCAACAGATCTGGAAGCATTGCTGCTGCCGATTTTGGACAATCGTCATAGAAACGAGTTGGAGACAAACGGACAGACGGATCTGGCTTATGCCATTCCGGGAGTCGGGCGGTTCCGTGTCAATGTTTATAAGCAGCGAGGTACTCTGGCTTCGGCCATGCGTTGTCTGCCATTTTCCATACCTGATGCAGACAGTCTTGGAATACCGGCGGAAGTGCAGGCACTGACAGCTAAGAAGAGAGGCCTTGTATTGGTGACAGGGCCAACCGGAAGCGGTAAGTCCACAACATTGGCGTCGCTGGTGGATATTATGAACAGGAAGTATCCGTATCACATTATTACGCTGGAAGATCCGATTGAGTATCTGCACAGACATCAGTACTCCATGGTGAATCAGCGCGAGATTGGCAGCGATTCCAATGATTATGCGCAGGCACTCAGGGCGGCACTTCGAGAGGACCCGGATGTGATTCTGGTGGGCGAGATGCGAGATCTGGAGACAATATCCACGGCGTTAACTGCGGCCGAGACGGGGCATCTTGTCTTATCGACACTGCATACCATCGGTGCAGACAAGACCATTGACCGAATCATTGACGTTTTCCCACCGAATCAGCAGCAGCAGGTGCGCATTCAGCTGGCATCCGTGCTGGAATGTATTATTTCACAGCAGTTGATCCGCCGGGAAGACGGAAGAGGACGAGTGGCTGCATTGGAGGTACTGTTTGCCAATACGGCGATTCGCAATATGATCCGTGAGAACAAGACTTATCAGATTATTTCCACGATGCAGACAGGCAAGCGTCAGGGCATGCAGACCATGGATGATGCCATTTATGAATTGTTTCTGCGCGGTGATATCAGTGCGGATTCTGCGGTTTCCTATGCACAAAAGCCTGGGGAGATGAGTGGCAAAGTCAATTTTGATATGCCATAAGATGCCGTTAATGAAGATTAAAGAGTGAAGAGAGGACGAAAAAATGCCGGGATTTTCTTATGTGGCTGTCGATCAGGCAGGCAAAGAGATAAAGGGCAGTATAGATGCGGAAAACAGTGAGAGAGTCGCGGAAACCCTCAGAAGAGACGGGCTGCTGCCTTTGTCGATCAAAGAGCAGGGTGTACTGAACAAGGAAATTGACTTCGCCATCGGCAAAAAGGTTAAGCCAAGAGATCTGAGTGTTTTCTGCCGTCAGTTTGTCAGTATCACAGAGGCTGGCGTTCCGATGAAAGAGGCTTTGCAGATGCTTGCAGAGCAAACAGAGAATAAATGGCTGAAACGGGCGATTGCGGAAGTCCTGACCAATGTAGAAAAGGGTAATACGCTGGCGGATTCCATGATGGCATTTCCGGATATATTCCCGGGAATGCTGGTGAATATGGTTCGGGCCGGTGAAGCATCCGGCAGTCTGGAACTGTCTTTCTCACGTATGGCGACCCATTTTGAGAAAGAGGCCAAACTGCGGGCCACCATCATGAAAGCGACGATCTATCCGATTATTTTGATCTGTGCGGCCATTGGCGTCGTGGCAGTGATGCTGCTATTTGTTATTCCTATTTTTGTTGATATGTTTGCAGATCTGGATGTGCAGATGCCTGCTCTTACCCTTGCGGTAATGGGTACCAGCAGTTGGATGGCATCCCATTGGTATGTGATCCTGATCATTGCGGTTATTGCAGCTGCAGCCTATCGCCTGATTTATCAGACCGATCAGGGACGGCTTGCGATAGACAACGTCAAGATGAAGATGCCGCTTTTTGGCAAACTGACAGTAAAAACAGCCTGTGCACAATTTGCCAGGACGATGAGTACGCTTCTGTCAGCGGGACTTTCAACGACCAGTTGTCTGGATATTGTTGCGGGCATTATGAAGAATGTTCATTATGCCAATGCCTTTTTGAAGGCAAAGGAAGAAGTGATGAAAGGTATCCCTCTTTCTGAACCTTTGCAGACAGCGGGCATTTTTCCGCCGATGGTTTATCATATGACGGGTATTGGTGAAGAGACCGGTAATCTGGAAGAGATGCTTGAGAAACTGGCTGATTATTATGATGAGGAAGTCGAGATGACGACTCAGAGTATTCTGGCAGCCATGGAACCATTGATCATCGTCTTTATGGCATTGATCGTCGGTACACTGGTCATCGCCGTCATCCTGCCGATTGGCGCTATGTATGAAGGCCTGGACAACCTGTAGAAGATCATTCAGTTATTCTGTGCTTCAAAGCAGTTAAAAGAAATCAATGGATTCTTTGCGAAAAGCATTTGAATACGCGATTGGGAACCGCGTAAAAAGTTTCCGATAGTAACATGAAGGTGATGCGGCTGGCATAGGGAACCGTGTTCATCCATAAAAGAAAGAGAAATAAAGAAGGAGATAAACGTTATGTTAAAATTTCTTAAAGACAAGAAGAAAGACAATAAAGGTTTCACTCTGGTAGAGCTTGTTATCGTTGTAGCAATCCTGGCTATCCTCGTTGGCATCCTTGCACCACAGTATACCAAATATGTAGAAAAATCAAGAAAAGCAGCCGATGCTTCAAACCTTGAGAACTTGGTAACCGTAATGAAAACAGCTGCATCTGACAGCACAGATAAAATTGCAGCTGGCACATACACAATTACACTTTCCAATACTGCTGATGTGACTGTTACAAATGATAAAAAAGCTGATGTGAAGGATAATGTAAACGAAGTGTTTAATGAATTCGCTGGCAATGATTGGGCTAAGACAAGACTCAAATCTAAGAAATGGACGGATGAGAATGGAGCAGCCATTACTACAATTAGTGCCACAGTAGTAGTTGGGGCGGATGGTTCTGTCACAGTTACATATAATCCTACAACTCTTAAAAATACTGCTGGTAACTAGGAGATCTTACATACTAAAATTTTTACTTAGTGTGACGAAACGCTCATCACCCTTGGATAAACATAAAAAATTAGCACTTGCTGTGAGACTGCTAATTTTTATGTTTTCAAAGCCCTTGGGAAGCGTTTCGCCCAACAAACAAATTTTGCAGCTATAAGAAAGGATCCCCCCTATGCTTCTTTTTTTAGAACTTATCCCGTACATCGTCATTTTCATATTCGGTATCACCATCGGAAGCTTCCTCAATGTGTGTATTTACAGGATGCCGCTTCACGAGTCTATTGTGACAGCGCCATCCCATTGCATGACATGCGGGAGCAGGCTTCATTGGTATGATATGGTGCCGGTATTCAGCTGGCTGATCCTCGGCGGTAAGTGTCGGAACTGCAAAACAAAAATTTCAGCACAGTATCCGGTCATAGAGGCGCTGAATGGCGCTCTCTATGTCCTGGTATGTGTAGTGAATGGCCTTAATGGCATGAGTGCGATTTATTGCCTGATGACGTCAGCCCTTATCGTGCTGAGTCTGATTGACTGGCGGACATATGAAATCCCGATATCTGTTAATGTTTTCCTGGGTATACTGGGCATTGCGACTGTTGTCGTGCAGCCGGAAGCATGGATGACGCATTTGGTCGGAGCCCTTTGTGTCAGCGGTATTTTGCTGGTGATCTATCTGGTCAGCGGCGGGAGAGCCATTGGCGGCGGCGATATCAAATTGATGGCAGCCTGTGGTCTGATCCTTGGATGGCAGCTGATCATTCTGGCATTTTTCCTTGGATGCATCATTGGCTCTGTGATCCATTTGATTCGTATACGGGTCAGCGGGGCCGGGCATATGCTGGCGATGGGGCCTTATCTGTCAGCGGGCATTTTTATAGCCGCATTATGGGGAAACAGCTGGATTCACTGGTATATGGGCATGCTTGGAATCTAATGAAAGTATCCGGCAGATTGATATCACAAAAAGTAACTGAAAAATGAATCAATTCTTTTCAGTTATAAAATTATATGGTTTATTTGAAGGCATCTGAATGACTGCATTAGCAGTACACATCATAAGGATGGTAAAAATAAAAAATATAATTTTGCAACTGAACATTTTTATGAGGAGACAAAAAATGGCGAGATTTATAAGTGTTGAAATAGATGCTTCCCAGCTGCGGGTGGCGGAAATTGAAGAAGTCGGAAGAAAAGAGCGAATACTTCAGTGTTTCAGTATCCCGATGCCTCAGGGAATGACAGAGGACGGAGAAGTGCGTGACACCAAAAACCTGGCAGAATTGCTTGTTCAGGGATTGGAAGCCCATGCTATTAAATCCAAAAAGATTTATTTTGTGGCGGGTTCTTCACGTATTGCCAGTCGCCGTATCCAGCTTCCGATGGTGAAAAAGAATCAGATACAGGAACTGATTCAGACAAACAGCAGTGAATATTTTCCTGTGGATATCAGCAAATATGTTTTATCTTATACGATTCTCGGCGAGATCAGTGAGAAAGCAGATAGCAGCGAAGAAACCAATCCTGATCGTAAGAATGCCCGAAATAAAGGCAATAAACAGTATGATCTGATGGTCTATGCAGCACCAAAGTCCATTTCTGCGGCTTATAATGAGCTGGCTGAGAATGCAGGACTGACGATACAGGGCATTGGTTATACTGGTGACAGCCTGTATCAGGCGGTTCGGGATATCTATGCCAAAGGCGTCCATTTGTTGGCGAAGATTGAGAAGAAGTATACCATGATCAGTATTATCAAAGATGGTGATCTGGCCCTGCAGCGAATGGTGAATTATGGCGTGGATATGGCCATTGATACAGTAATGCAGGAAACGGTTTTCGGTGAAATTGAGAATGAGTGGCAGGCACTGGATGCACTGTATACGGGTAAATGTCTCAATGCACAGCTTGATGCGGCACCCGTTGAGGGGATGCCGGAGCTTTCGGCTGCAAAAGCGGAAGTCACAGAGAGTTTTCGATATCTGATTGGCAATATATCCAGGATTATGGATTACTATATATCCCGAAATCCGGGAACTGTTTTTGACTCTGTGGCGTGCTGTGGTCTCGGTGCAGGCATTGAAGGTATTGCGGAATTGTTCAGCCATGAACTGGCCCAGCAGGTGCAGATCCTTCAAAATTTTGAAGGTGCAGACAGAGTCCGGGACGGCGAACAGCTTTATTTGTATGCAGCAGTAGCTGCACCTTCTGTATCAGGCCTTAACCTGATGGAAAAAGCAACGAAGAAGAAAAAACGTGAACAGGAGACGTTAAGCGGTGCCCTTGTGATCGCGGCTATCGGTATTGGTGCAGGTGTGCTGCTTTCAGCAGTGGGAATCGGCAGCCATGTTTATCAGAATCTGACAAAAGCCAGTCTGGAGAAACAGATTGCGGCAAAACAGGATATTCAGGATATCTATGACGCGTACAGCAGCGCAAAATCAAGAACAGCCAGTTATGAAGGCCTGTATGCTTATACAGATACACCGAATGAACAGCTTCGGGATTTCCTGGAAGAAATGGAACAGAAAATGCCGTCGGATCTGACCCTGGACAGCTTTACGTCGGATGGTACAGGGGTCAGCTTTGATCTGCATGTATCGAATAAGAATGAAGCAGCACAGGTACTGATTCAGATGCAAACCTTTGAAAGTCTGACATCTGTGACAACAAACAGTCTGGAAGAGGGCGAAAATGGTGAGGTTACAATGACCGTGACATGCACATATGCACAGCCGGCAGTCGTTGATAGCAATGCACAGTAAGGAGCGACAGAATGAATACAAAATTGTCAATGAGAGATAAAAAGTTATTATTGATTTTTCTGGGCATTGCTGTCTTTGCCCTTGGCTATTTGATTGTTTTTCATCCGCAGATGGATAAGGCGGAAGCCCTTCGGGCTGAAAATGTGCCGTTAAGAGAGAAACTGAATGAGCTGAAAGAAATTGAAGAGAATAAAGATTTTTATGTATCTGAAACGGCCAAATATAATGATCAGGTGAATGCTTATCTTGCAATGTTTCCGGTTGATGTGAAAGAGGAAGACGCCATTTTACTTGGCAAAAGAATGGAAGATAAATTGGGGATATCTGCTGCAGGTATGGATTTTTCGGATATGCAGCTGGTTGCTTCCATGGACGGTTCTGCTTCGTACAGCAGTCAGGATGATCAGCAGACATTATCTGAACAGGCCAATGAGCCGACACAGGATCAGATCAATCAGATTGAGGGAACAATGGATCAGAGTGAGTCGGGACGGACAGATATCGACGTATCATCGGAGGATGTATCACTGTATCGTATGCAGAATACGATCACATTTAACTGTACATATGATGAACTGAAGAATATTGTTGATTTCCTTGCCTCAGAAAAGACGAGAATGACAATTGACAGTGTCAATGTGACATTTTCATCCTCCACAGGGGAGCTTGGCGGAACCATCGTTGTCGATATGTATGCCATGACGGGTACAGGCCAGGAATACACGGAGCCGAATACCAGTCCTGTGAAATCCGGCAATAAGAACCTGTTTGGAACAGTTTCATCCAATAAGAAAACGTCATCAGATACAGAAGATGAATAAGGGGTAGAGGGGAAGTAAAGCACCCCTCTATCTGTGTTTTCCGGAATAACCGATATTTTCGGAAAACAAGCAAGATTATAAGGAGAAAGACCGATGAAAGGCAGAAAATCAAACATAAATGATGCCGGAATTTCGTTGCTGGAGCTGATTATTGCGGTCAGTATATTTGCGATCGCAGCGGTTGTTTTTTTGCAGGCATTTGTCACATCCGGGCATGTGAATAAAAAGTCGGCACTTTATTTGAATGCATCTACAGCGGCACAAAACCTGATGGAAGAAATCAAATCCAAGGGCTTTGAAGATGTTTCAATGGCGTTTAATTATCCAATCGATCCGATGACAAAGCAAGTCCGTCTTGGTTTTCTTTCAGATCAGACAGCGGATATTGAAAACGGCAGTATGGTTATAAAAGAAAGCCTGAACAATGGCGGTACATATCAGAATGTGCGTCTTTATCGTGCATCTGATAAGGATACATCATCCGTAACGGCATCTGTCATTTCAACTGATAACGGCAGAACGGGGACATTCAATCCGAGAACAAAGGGCAAAAATCAGTCCAAGTATTATTTCCAGATTGATGGTTTGAAAAACGGTGATGAAACATTTGATGCACTGGTGACATTTGATGGCAGCAAAGATTCCGGCTATAAGAAACAGTCGGGAACGTCACAAGAGAATCATAAGAATGATTATGAGGTGCCGAATATTTCAAAACTGGATACAGAGAGCAATGCTTTTCTGATCATGCCGCAGAATTGGGATGAGAATGCCATGAAAGCCATTGTCCAGGGACAGGCAGAATATGCCCGCAAAATCTATCCGGAGCAGATTGATGGAAATCAGGCACCGATTCTTGACGCCGATGAGGTTTACAAGTACACAAAACGTACACTTTATATCAAGGTGGAGGAAAGCGGTGGCACGGTGAAGGCCTCTGCAAAATATACATTAAACGCCTATAATTATTCGGTAAAAGGCGGTGAAGAATGGGAAAGCATGAGCATTTGCCCATGTAAGGGAACAGGAAAGACAAATGGTGCAGATGCATGTTTCTGCACTTATGAGAGTGCTTATGTGCCGTTTTACAGTTCGGAGACGGGAACGGAGCTGAAAAATCTGTTTGTTTTCTATTATCCGAATTACAATTCGACAAGTGCTGTTCATCCTTTGGATGAAATTGTTTTTGAAAATACATCCAACTATCCGATTCAGCTGTATGTAGCCAAACAGCGTACGGACAGTGCAGACAGCAATACATCTCTGCCGACGACAACACAGGAGCAGAAATACAGGATGTCTTTGACGGTTAATGAAAATCCCTCTGTACTCGGTCAGATTAACTGGAATACAAATCCGAGTCTTTACAGAGCACAGACGGTACTTCGTACCAACCTGGACCAGGACATCAGTACAGACAGCAGTTCGGGCAGAACAAGTGTGAATCAGATGAAGCTGGTTTATCAGGCGGTGGATGCCAATGGTACAAAAGGCAGGAGCGTCAGCGGTAAGAGTGCGAAACAAGTTCTGTCGGTGAACGGACTGGATGACAAAGAGAATGAAGATCGTATTTATCATATGAAAGTGGAAATTTACAAAGCAGGGGCTGCAGCAAATAATTTCCCTGAAAGTGACAGAATTGTTGTATTAGAAGGAGCAAAAGAAAATTGACGGAGATGGAGAAAAACGTGAAAGGCAATAAAGGATTTTCGTTAATTACAGTGATTATAACGGTTGCATTTATCGGCATCCTTGGACTGCTGGTGCTTTATCTTGCCCTTCAGAATTTTAATATGAAGATCACCGGCATAAAGGGAAAGGACAGCTTTTATACTGCGGAGCAGGCGCTGGAAGAAATCAGACTTGGGCTGCAGCAGGATGTGGGAGATGCCATGTCGGCTGCCTATATCAAAGTCATGGAAGACTATAACAAACAAAGTACGTCATCGGATGAAGTGCTGGATGAATTAAGACAGAAATCGTTTGAGACTGCTTTTTTGCAGGAACTGACATCACGGGTCAGACAATCCGGGAAAGAAGGCGCGTCAGATTTGCCGCTGGGACAGTATTCCATGGATTATCTGAGATCCTATGTGGATCTTGAGAAAATGGATGATTTTGACGCAGCTACAGAAACATTGATTGTAACGACACCGGAGGGAAAGAATCCGGTTTTGAAATCAGATCCTAAAAGTGGACTTCTGCTGAAAAATCTGAAGGTGATTTATGTGGATGCACAGGGGTATGCGGCGATTATTGAGACGGATATCCGGCTTGGTATTCCGAAGATACAGTTCCCGACACCATCTACGCTGCCGGATCTGATGAATATGGTTGTTGTGGCACAGGGTGGCATTGTATGCAAAAGCGCAGAAAATGCCGGTATATCAGCCGGTCATACAAGCATTATGGGCAGCATTTTTGCAGGCAATCTTAAAGATGACAGTGAAGCATCGGAAAAGTCGCATACATCCATCAAAGTTGAAAAAAATGCAGTACTGGCAATATCTTCCGGAGATAAAGTTGTCACAGAGGGCGAGGTTTCTGTTGATGAACAGGGAAGTTTTTCGACCGGTGCAGGTGTTACGCTCTGGACGCAGGGAATCCGGATGACAGAGGGAAATGTAACACTTGACGGAACGACTTATGTGGCGGATGACCTGACAGTTGAAAAAAATGCAAAAAGTGGTGACGGCAGTCAGGTGAAGATCGCCGGTGAATATTATGGCTTTGGTTCACCGGATTCAGCAAAAAAGAGCAAGAATTATACACAGTCGGGACAGAGTGTGGAAAATGATACGCCGAGGCTATATGATCACAGCAGTGATGCGGATTTAAGCAGCAGTATTGTTATCAATGGCAGGAATACGACCATTGATTTATCTGCAGTGAAGAAATTTCTGCTGGCAGGACGCAGTTATATTGCAGTATCCGGCGTCAAAGGATCGTCGAAGACCGCAAACAGTGATGTGATGCTGGGTGAGAGTTTGTCCGTTAAAGGTTCACAGTTGGCTTATCTGGTTCCTGCGGCACTCTTAAAGACAGGAAGCGAGGTAAGTGCCTCCAATCCGATGAATTATGATGATTATCTTGCAAGTGACCTGGTGAAGAAAGATGATGATCAGCAGGTTGACTGGGATGAAACAGTATCCGCATGGGGTGGAAAAAGTCTTTCGGAAATCGGCGTAGATAAGTCGAAGCCAATCCAGACGGTTTTTTATAACGACAACGCCGGCGGCGGTTATGTCTATTTCTATCTGAATTTTACAGACAATGAAAAGGCCTCTGATTTTATGCAGACTTATGCGGCCAATAGTACGAATAAGCTGAATCAGGATCTGTCTTTCTATTTTGGTAAAAATTCGGGCATCACAGTTGCAGATCGTGACAGCTATGTGCGCTATGTGACAAACGGCAACATTCTGACCTATGATGGTGATCGGTCGGAGAATGGCGTCGATGATGCAACAAATCCGGAATCAGATGAGAAGCTGCAGCAGGAACAGGTGAATATGCAGAATACCTGGTATGCCCTGAACCGCAAGATGATTACCAGTGTGGATCTTTTGAATACAGATGTCAAAGATAAAGAAGGCATCAGTCATGACGAAACAAATTATACGCAGAGCGTATTTGACAATCTGGTCAACGAAAAACAGATGGTTCAATTTCTGAAGCAAAGAGATCATGCACATCTGCAGTATACATTTACAGCCAGTGATGAGGATGGCAGCCTTCAGGCGATGATGGTGCATAATGGAGAGAAAAGTACTTACCAGACGTCTGAGGGGATAGAAACAGTTAAAGGAACGAATGAGCCGCTGGTGATTACGAAATCAATGGCAGAGAATGACAATCTGAGATTGGTTATCTGTACGGGCGATGTCGTGCTCCAAGCAGGCGTGAATTTTAAAGGTATTATTATGGCAAAAGGGAAAATTACCCTGGAAGCCGGGGCAACCCTGGAGTCGGCTCCTCTGGAAGCGGCGAAGGTATTTCAGAGTGTCGTTGTCAATGACGGCAATATTTCACCGAAGGATTTCTTCTGGGAAGGTGATAAATATGTTCTTGGCAACAGTACTGTTACCAATGACGAGGAAAAGAATACGTCAGATACCTATCAGCTGGGAGATTATATTACCTATGAGAACTGGAGAAAAGAGTAATGATGAGAAAATCAAGGCAGAAATCCGAAGAAAATAAAGGTTTTACACTGATTGAAGTCATTATTGTTGTTGCGATATTTGCCACATTGCTTGGCATTATGATACCATCACTGAATTCGGTACTGGGGTTTCATGTGAGAAGAACGACAGAGTCTATCTGCAGCGCATTAGACCGAACGAAAAGCGAGGCCATGAATCGGCTGGTGGCAGAAGTCAAGCTTTCCTATGTTGCCGGTGACGGTTATTATATCACTTATTATCTGGACAGAGGCAAAGACGGCGGCAGTGATGAGAAGGTCAGGGACGATCAGGCTGAAAAGATTGCTCCGGCAAAGACAAGAATCAGCTACACAGATGACAGAGGCGTTGTTCGCAATATGTGGGAATCAGGCAATACATCATTGATCCTGACTTATAACAGAGCGACAGGCGGTTTCAGGCAGATACAGACGGAGACCATCGGACAGGAACAGATACTGGATCAGCTGGATCAGGGCAAAGATGTTGCTTTCCATGACAGCGGAAGTTACTGTCAGTCGATGACGATTCTTGGAGGCGGCAGTCAGAAAAGCATACAGCTCAACAAAGATGCCGGTACTTATAAGGTTGTCGATGAACAGCCGGACAATTAAAGGGGAGTATACATGGAACACAGAAAATATCCATCAAAATTGAATAACCGTGGTCTGACCATGATTGAATTGATTGCGGTGATCGCGATCATCGGTGTCTTCGGAGTGGTCATTGCTTCCTTTATTACGTCTACGGCAAATTTTTACCGTCATGCGTCGGACACTGCCAATGTACAGCGAAATATGCAGAATACCCTGGAAAGCATCGAGAATCTGATATTGGATACGAATCAATCTATTTCTTATCAGGCGGATGGCAGAGCGGTTGAAAATGATATCGGTCAGAATGAAGCGGTCGAAAAGCTGCTTGTGATGGAAAGTGTGACAGAAGATGACAAGGGAAACAAGGTTGAAACCGTGGATGTGCTGAGATGGCGCCCGGATGAACAAAAGCTGTATTATATAAGAAATTCCCAAAATTACGGAACAATCTACGGTGATGTGCTGGCAGAGAATGTCAGCGGATTTAATGTGGATATCAGCAAGGCAAAAACAGAGGGAGTTCTTCGTTTTCAGCTCTCTATGACTAAAAGAGGCGAAAAAATAACACAGACATATACTGTGGCACTTAGAAATCAATTGGGTACAGAATCTTAACAACCGGGACAGAAGGATGAGAGCAGAAATGAAGGAGGAATTTTCTGTATGAAGCGCAAAGTGAAAAAAAGAATTGTCAGAGGTGTATGTCTGACATTGGCAGCAGCAGCTGCTGCGGGTCTTTTTTTGCAGACAACCATGTCTGTTCAGGCTGCGACGGCGATGCCGGGAATTGAAACAATTGTTAAAGACAATTCAGAAGATAAGCCTTTCAGGATTCTTGAACTGGTGGATAACAGTGCAGATGCTGAGATTGGATATTATATTTCAGGGCAGGAACCATATATAAAGCTGTATACCTATCAGTATACAGATGAGAATGGACAGACGCAGAGTGTTCATTTTAAAAATCTGGAGGAAGGCTTGAGCAGGCTGCCGGAGAAAGAACGCAAAGAATTTGTCATGAATGTTTCTCTGAAGGATGACGGTACCATCGATGAATCAAGGAGTACGGGTATTCAGCGTGTGGAGATGAAGGCAGCCGATACGGATGTGGCACCATTGTCTTATACAGCGTACAAAGAAAAGTATTTTCTGGAAGATAATGACAATGCAGATGAATGGAAGTCTATTGATCTGACAGATATGCAGGGAAAATCCCGCACAGACACGGTGAAAGTCAATGGTATCTATAAGGAGAATAAAGATGGCACCGGTGATTATACAAAAGAAGAGCAGCAGTATTATCCAATCCGAAATGATGTGGACAGCGACAAGCAGCAGACGGAGAAATATCGGGAAAATATTCAGAATTTTTCTTATATTGAAGCGGATAATGATCGGGCACCGTATTTCCTGACATTTGCATCTGTGGATAATTCAGAGGTGAATGCGGCGTTTACAGAGGATTCTGAGACGGCCCGGGCAGCACAGAAAAATATTCAGGCTGAGTATGATTACGAGAATGGTTATTATGGCTATTATGAGAATGTATATGCGGATCTGAACAGTGAGATCGCAGAAAATATTACGAGTGGAAAATATACATTTCCGGGAGAAAATCCTACAGCAGACACAAGTCAGGCAATACTTGTCAGGGATCATTCGGCACAGAATTCGGGCCCAACAGCCAATGTGACGCCGAGCGGCGCATTTGATGAGGCATCCACAGCCGGAAATCAGCAAAATCCTTATATTTACCTTGGTAAAAATATCGATGCGTATCCGTATTATCAATATACATTGATTGGTGATCTGAAGTATGTCATGCGGATGGCATCTGAAAGTGCAGCCGCTGATACACAGACGGCGACTGAGGATACAAGTGCAGTAGGGGATACAGGCGCGTCTGATGCGGATATCGACAATAGCGGTGATGCGACAGGCGGTGACGTGAATAGTGGTGTGAAGATTACCCTTGAGGATGATCAGTACTGGTATTGGGAATATAATGCGGATAATGACAGTTGGACGAAGACACCGCTGTCTGTTGTTACCGGCCGTCAGGCTGTCAGCTATCAGGATGTTCAGAAACTTCCTGAAGATCTTGGTTATAGTTATTACTATAAGGTCAATCAGGTATGGTTCTGCTGTCAGTCTGATCCGAATGCTGCGGAGGATCCTTCGGCCTGTACTTATAGCGGTTGGTATTATCCGAATTATCCGTCAGGGGAAGATGTTTATCTGCCGGTTGATGAAAACAGCAAAGAGGCGGCAACACACTATATTTCGGCGGCAGAATATACACTGACGCCGGGAACCGGTGATTATGATTTTGTTCCGGGCGGCAATACTGAAGCCTCTGTGCAGGTGAATAAAATCTACTGTCAGGGCGGTTATACCAATCACGACTGGCTGAAGCGAGATGTATTTTATCTGGAACCGGAAGACACATCTTCGACAGGCACTTCATCTGGTGAGACGGCTGAGGGTGAGACATCTGAGAGTGAGTCATCCGGTGAGGCAGAATCCTTGGCTTTTGAGAACTTTCATGTAGAAGTGGATACAAGAAGTGCGTCTGACTGGACAAAAGCAGTCTATAGTTCCGGTGCATCACAGGATAATTCTCAGACGATTTTGGAGGATGCTGGAGAAATTGATTTAAGCAGCTATGATTTGATCTATATCAACGGTCATTTGTCTAAAGCCATGGCAGATCAGGCGGCACAGTCCCAGGTGCCATGTGTTGTCAATTGTGATCGAGCCATAGATGATACTTTTAAAGAATCATTTGCAGCCTATATTAAGGGTGAGGATGCGGATGAAAGCTATGTGAATTATCAGGTGTATTTTTATAAAAATCTGTTTGCATCGACTACCGGAGCCGATGCGTCTCAGGAGACGTCCGCAAGCAGTTTGATCAATAAGAATTTTAAGACAACATTCAATGATGCGCAGGCACAGGGGTTTGAACCGATCACCAAGTATATCGAGCAGGAGAACCAGTACCGTGCCCTTGGGGAGAAAAATGACGAAACCGGGGAATCAGACAGTCTGGAACCTCTCAGCACGGATCTTTCTATATCCAGAGCATTGGAATATGTCATCAATTATCAGTACAAGCGAAATACGGTCAGCAAAGATGTGATCAATGTACTGGAGATTATGCCGGATAATAATGGTCATGATTATACAGATTTGAGCAGTAAAATCTATGAGTGGATAGGGAACGAGACACCAAAGGTCACACTTAATGTATGTTGTGAGCAGTATGGATATGGTGTTGAAAAAATGTCAGATGGAGACACAAAATCTTATTGGCATTCTGAATGGAATAATAAAGCCACGGATTCCAGGCATCCGGATGACAGACATTATATTACGGCAACATTTGATCACCCGGCAGAGGTGAGTGGGTTTGTTTATACGCCGCGTCCTGATACCGGCAATGGAGGACAGCAAAATGGTGTTTTGAAGAAATGGAAAGTTATTCTGACAAAGCAGGACGGAAGTCAGGTGACAAAAAGCGGTGAAACGCAATGTACGGAATGGAATCGCTCAACGCAGACCTTAAAATTCGATGAGCCTGTCGCAAATGTTACAGAGATGAAAATAATATTTGAGGAGGCACTGGCAGCGGATGGCAGTCGCTGCGCTTCCTGTGCAGAGTTGAGTATTCTATATGGCAATATACAGGTGACATCGATGACAGCGTCTGAATTTGTCGGACATATTGATGATCTGGCTTCTGAGTATGATCTGATTTATATTGATGGAACAAAAAACGGCAGTAATTCATATATTACAGGTTCAGATGCCATGTGTTACAGTCATGTGGGAAGCGGTGTACAGCTTCACTCGGGTGATGATAATACGGCGAATGGTTTGTTGAAGCTCCTTGGTCAGTTGGATACAGACTATCTTTGGAATTCGAATGGAACAAAGAAAAAAATAACCTATGAGAATAATCAAGGGGAATTGATACAAAAGTATTTATTTGCCCCGATCAATACCTATGGACCGGAGGGCAGCGGTTATTTCCGAGGTTCAGGCAATGACATGACGTCTTTGCAATGTGAAGAATTGCTTGATTTTGTTAAAAGTGGTTATCCGGTGATTGCAGGAAATGGCCTTGTTTCAGATGGGAAGATTAATAAGGAAAAAGTAGACAATGCATCTTATTATTATGAATTTCTGACGAATGCAATAGGATATGATAATGTTGTAAGTGTTGATGCGTTGAATAATGGAAATGGGAATCTTTCGTTTTTTGCTAATTTGGCAAAGCCGACGATTACATTTGCGGAAAACGGGAAACCGGCAGAACCAAAGCGAATGAATACATCGGATGGTGAATATGTGGATGGTGAGCTGAAATATGTATTTACAATTGGTAATGATTCTGATGCATCTCCGGCATTGACAACTTATGACTGCAAACTTTATCTGGATCTGAATTTTGATGGTAATTTATCTTCTGCGGAAGAACAGGGAAAGTATATCATGATTCAGGATCAGGACGGCAATGTGGTTTCTCGGGTGGATAATGGCAGCGGAAGCAAGCATTATGAGCTGCAGGCCGGAAGGCAATATACATTAACAAGAAAGTTACCGACGGATTATTTCAAGTTGATCACATGGAAACTTGAAGTGACCAGTAATAAGAACAGTTATATTCATACATCTGAAACAGGCTATGCCAAACAAAAAAATGCCGGTAAAAAGCAGGTGATCAATGTGCTCCAGCTTCTCCCGCAAAGATGGGACAATGTAAATGGCAACTGGAATCTGGCAACAGATTCGAAATTTCAGAGCATGATAAAAAATATTGATGATTTTGAGATCAAGATTGAGACAAAAACACTTACTGAAATCAACAATATGAACAAAGGCGAAATGAAGAAACTGTTGTCCGAAAAACAGATGCTGGTTATCGGTTTTGATGATGTTTATCAGGATATTTCAGATAAGAATGGACAGGTACAGGATATTCTGGATTTTATTAAATCAGGTAAGAGTGTTATTTTTTCACATGATACGACATCTTATATTAATTATGACAAGAATGATATGTATGAAAAAATAGCGGACAGTGATTATGAACTCGACAATAATGAACACACTTCAATTTATAATGATAACTGGCTTTTTAGCAGAAATCGAACCTGGGGATTATCATTAAATACTATTTTGCGTTCTGTAGTTGGTATGGACAGATATGGGATTACATCAACTGAGCAGATAAATGGGGAGACTGTTTCGGCATTATTGAAGCACGGAAAGGCATTAAACAGTCAGAGTGTTGATTTTGGTACATTGATGACACTTGCAGGTGATATTGCATGGCAGACAAATGGAAGCCGGGAGAGCAGTTATGCACAGACCCAGGCATATACCAACAATATGCTGCAGCCAGGTGCAATCGGAGATAAGGTAACAACAACGGCTACGAAGATTAATGATGGTGCGATTACCCAGTATCCGTATGTAATTGGCAATAATATTCAGGTAGCAAAGACACATGGCCAGTATTATCAGCTGGCGCTGGAGCAGGACAGAGATATCAATGGACGAAGCGATGGCACTTCAGATGTGGTTGTGTGGTATTGTCTGTCGGGAAAGGTGTATTCGGATTCACCGAATGATGCAAGAAATAACTACTATTTCTACAGTAAAGGTAATGTGATTTACACCGGTGCCGGCCATAATAAGGTTGACGGCGACGAAGAAATTCAGCTGTTTATTAATGCCATGGTCGCTGCTGCCAATGTTACGGCAGTGAAACCGGAGGTTGACTTTGTGGATACACTGAATCCGGATGCGGATATTGAAAGTGCCCGTTATTATGCCACAGACCAGTCCTCATGGAAAGAGGGGGAGAATAATATCCTTGAAAAGGATATGACCTTCAATATCAATGTCAAGGACTATAATATGGTCAGTGCGGATCTGAACCAGGAAGACCTTGACAAGCAGAAGATGGAGATTTCATTCTTTATAAATGATGACAACGGCAGTACGCTGGAAGCAAGCGGTGAAGCGGGAAGTTCGTCTGATGGTGCACCGTCGGAGAGTGAAAAAGTAACCAATATTACAAACCAAATCGGAACTTTAAAGAGCTATGACGGCAAAACAATCGAGGAAAGCGGTGATACTTTTGACATTACAGAAAATAATGCCTTCAGCCTGAATGTGGCTGATATTGAGCAATATTTGAGAGATACCGGCAGTTCAGATAATCTGAATGGCTACAAGAAGAGCTGCAAACTTTATGTCAGAGTGAAGAGTACCGTTTATCTCTATGGGAAGGAAAACTCCAATATTTCATGGACCAGCATTGACTTGAAACAGCGCCAGTTGTTTGAACTGAATTAAATGTCAGCAGATATTTTTAACGAAACTTAAAACATAACTTAAAACAAAATAAAATCAAAATTCCAAAAAGTCTATTGACATTGAAATGTAAAGGTGGTAAAATATATGAGGTTGTGTGATAGACACAACATCCGTACGAGAAAGCAGAGTACTCACTCTCACCTTAGCATTTCAGATGACTTGGGTTCATATTTAAGTATTTTACACATTACGTGTCTTAAATGGTGAGTAGTTTTCTGCTCACCATTTTTCAGTTTAATGTTATGAATAAAAGTCATGAGACATGGAGGTGTCAATTATTAGCGAATTAATGATTAATGAGCAGATCAGAGATCGGGAGATCCGACTGATTGGGGAAGACGGCGAACAGTTAGGTATCATGTCAGCCAGAGATGCAATGAAATTAGCCAGAGAGGCGAATCTGGATCTGGTGAAGATCGCTCCGACAGCCAAACCACCTGTATGCAAGATTATCGACTACGGCAAGTACAGATATGAGCAGGCGCGCAGAGAGAAGGAAGCACGCAAGAAACAGAAGACCATCGAAGTGAAAGAGATTCGTTTGTCACCGAACATCGATACGAATGACCTGAATACAAAGGTGAATCAGGCAAGAAAGTTTGTATCAGGCGGCAATAAGGTCAAAGTTGCTGTTCGTTTCAGAGGACGAGAGCTGGCCCATACAGCAGTCGGCAAGACGATTCTGGAAGATTTTGCTCAGAAGTTATCAGACATTGCGGTAATTGATAAACCTGCCAAGCTGGAAGGTAAGAGCATGGTTATGTTTTTAGTTGAAAAACGTAATTAGACCATTTTCATATTAAGGAGGACATTAAAATGCCAAAGGTAAAAACAAGTAGAGCAGCTGCAAAGCGTTTCAAAAAAACAGGTACTGGTCAGTTAAAGAGAATGAAAGCTTATAAGAGCCACATCTTAACAAAGAAATCTGCAAAGAGAAAGAGAAATCTCAGACATGCAGCTATGACAGATTCAACTAACGCAAAGGTAATGAAGAAGATTTTACCTTACCTGTAATAGAAACGGAGGAACGACAAAATGGCAAGAATTAAAGGCGGCTTAAACGCTAAGAAGAAACATAACAGAGTTTTAAAACTGGCTAAAGGTTACAGAGGTGCCAGATCTAAACAGTATAGAGTAGCAAAACAGTCCGTAATGAGAGCTTTAACAAGTTCTTATGCAGGCAGAAAACAGAGAAAACGTCAGTTCAGACAGCTTTGGATCGCAAGAATCAACGCAGCTGCAAGAATGAACGGTTTATCTTACAGCAAACTGATGCATGGTCTTAAGCTTGCAGGTGTTGAAGTCAACAGAAAGATGCTTTCTGAAATGGCTATCAGCGATGCAGCAGCTTTCACAGCATTATGTGAAACAGCAAAGGCTAAACTTGCTTAATCAGAATTAAGAATATGATAGAAGAGCATTCCGATAGGTGTCGGGATGCTCTTTTTTTTAAGACAGAAGTTACCCAGAAAATGTATGTGTTGAAACAGGCAACGAAAATCAGATAGAGTGAAAACATAGAAAAAGAACTCCCAGAGGAATGCCAACGGGCATTTCCTCCGGGAGTTCCAGAGATTAACTATATCTTATAGATCAAATAATCTATAAACTCGAAATATTAGTTCTCGTAGCCGTGTGCTTCACCAACACCTGTTGGGTTGCATTTAGCCATTGCAAGGTACATAGCGTCACGAGCTTCGATAGCCTTATCAGCCTTGTCACCGCTGTAATCATAGAAGCCTTTGCCTGTCTTAACACCGTAGTTGCCAGCCTGGTAAATTGCTTCGAATTCACCTGATGGATACTTAGCGTCTGAAAGGTCTTCCCAAAGATATGTAGCGATGTGATGATGAACATCAAGACCACCCTGGTCAACAACTTCGCAAGGTCCAAGGCAGGCATAACGGAAGCCAAGGCCGTACTTCATAGCGCCATCAACGTCTTTGTAGTCACCGATACCCTGTTCAACGATGTAAACAGCTTCACGAAGGATAGCAGCCTGAATTCTGTTGCCGATGAAGCCAAGAGCATCTTTCTTAACGTAGATAGGTTTCTTGCCAATCTTTAAGGACAGCTGGTAAACTGTATCAGCGATTTCCTGCTTTGTCTCATCGTTGTTGATAACTTCGATCAGAGGAACGATGTGAGGTGGGTTGAACCAATGCATACCGCAAGCTCTTGTCTTATCTTTGCAGTTAGCGAAAATCTTGTTGATAGAAAGACCGGATGTGTTAGTAGCAAGGATACAGTCAGGGGATACAACAGCTTCTGCCTTTACCCAGAAATCCTGTTTAACGTCAAGTCTTTCAAGAACGGATTCAACGATGATATCGCAGTCTTTAAGACCATTGATATCGCCTGTAAAGCTGAGCTTTGTCTTGATCTCAGCAGACTGCTCTGCTGTGATATCACCAGCTTCAACTAAGCTTGCCTGGTTGATCTCTACAAGATGTTTACCTCTTTCAAGACCTGCTTCAAATGCATCATAAATGATAACTGTGTAACCATACTGTGCGAAAATCTGAGCCATGGAAGCGCCCATTGTACCTGCACCAGCAATACCAACTACTTTAATTTCGTCGAGTGTCATAATTAAGTCTCCCTTCATATATGTAATATATGTTTTCCATTTATTATTATAGTAAATTGTACCAATAATGTCAAATGTTGATTTCAAAGTGCTGTAAATTTTTATCAAACATGATATAATGAGCGTTAGCGAGCGGGAGCAAGCAATGCTTGTTCATCGCGAGCGGCGAATGGCGATCATGATAGCTGCGTATGCAGCGTCAAGCACCAAAGGTGCGAATCATGATATAATGAGCGTTAGCGAGCGGGAGCAAGCAATGCTTGTTCATCGCGAGCGGCGAATGGCGATCATGATAGCTGCGTATGCAGCGTCAAGCACCAAAGGTGCGAATCATGATATAATGAGCGTTAGCGAGCGGGAGCAAGCAATGCTTGTTCATCGCGAGCGGCGAATGGCGATCATGATAGCTGCGTATGCAGCGTCAAGCACCAAAGGTGCGAATCATGATATACTAGGCATATAAAAAACGAATGATTAAGAAAACAGGAGGAGCAGTGATGTATAAAGTAGAAATTCATGTTCAGGAAAAGGGCAGTAAAGAGAAGAAGGAGACTTTTGTGATCGGAGATATTGATTCCTCTGCCTATCATGATGAGATGAATGCGGTTTCAGATTATCTGTACGGACTTGATATTCCCTTCGATGTGGATGCGGACGGCGATATGATGATTGATGATATTTTGATCAGTTTGTCGGAAGAGGAAGATTTTGAACAGTCTTTTACAGCAGGAAAGACGACATATCTTGTTCAGGGAAAGAAAGAGGATTAGCATGGAGGCGTTTTATGCAGCAATGTATCATAAGCTAAGTGCATATACGACAAAAAGCTTCATATATCGGGGAATGAACACCTGATATATGAAGCTTTTGTGCGCTTAATGATTAAAGTTGCAGTGCCTTTCTGACAGAAGGAATGATCAGACCGGCCACAAGGCCGATAAGCAAACCTGTAATGATGCCGGCGATCATAAGTACCGGGAGATAGAAAAGCAGATTCAGGTTCTTGACAACGAATACAGCCACCAGAATCTGGCCAATGTTGTGGCTGATGCCGCCGGCAACACTGACACTCATCGTGGAGAGACCTTTGATCCTGCGGCAGAGAACCATCACTGCGAAGCTCAGAAGTCCCCCGGTGATACTGTAGAGCAGAGCGGCCATATTGCCGAATGTAAAGGATACAAGCAGAATACGTACAACGGAAATCATCAGTGCCTGTCTGGCATTCAGTAGATACAGGGCCACAACGACCACCAGATTGGCCAGTCCGAGCTTGATGCCGGGAATGCCGAAGTTAAATGGAATCAGTACTTCTACATAGCTGAGAATCATTGCCAATGCAACCAGAAGTGCTGAAATAGTCAGTTTTTTTGTCATAATGAAAAACTCCTTATTGTGTCACTACATCGACGTCAGATACTTCGCCGCCGGTAATCTCAACCACCAGCTCGTGAGGCAGACAGATGATCGTTTCATGGCCGGCATGAATGGCTGCGTGCTGGACACAGTATTGATCCGGACAATCGGCATCCGCCATGTGGACGCTGCCATTCTCAATGACCACTTTGTTGTAGCCTTTAGCGTCATCGATCTCAATGGTACGGGACTGATCCAGGGGATAAGTGCCGTAGATCTCACCGCCAATTGTGATGGTGACGGATGCTCCGGTCTGATGCTGAAGAAACTGTGTCACACCCAGGCCAATCAGGGCAATAACGAGTAAAACGCCGATCAGGATAAAATCTTTCTTTTTAGGCATGGGAAATCTCCAATTCTTTTTTTGCTTCTTATATTATAGGTGATGGCAAAAGATATGTCAAAGATAAGTCATCGGTATTAATGAGAAATAACGTTCAGTAAGTACCCAAAGGGAATGTTTTGTAAAAACAATATACAATTTAAAAAATTTAAAAAAATACGAAAAATATTGTTGACAGAAGATGAAACAAATGATATGATATTACTTGTGAGCGGAACAGACGCTTGCGATTATCTAAAACGCAGTTGTGGCGGAATTGGCATACGCGCTAGACTAAGGATCTAGTCTGGGTTAACTGGGTACGGGTTCAAGTCCCGTCAACTGCATGAAAGCGGTTTCCATATGGAAGCCGCTTTTTGAATAGAAGGTGAATAGAATAAATATAGAAAAAAATTTTTATTTAAAAAACCTTTGACAAAAAAATAAATATATGTTATATTATTTAGGCAATATCAAACGCAGTTGTGGCGGAATTGGCATACGCGCTAGACTAAGGATCTAGTCTGGGTTAACTGGGTACGGGTTCAAGTCCCGTCAACTGCATAGAAGCGGTTTCCATATGGAAGCCGCTTTTTCGCGTCAATAGTAAGCTAAAGTGCACAATTGGTTCTATTTTGTAACCAACGGATTTTTCTTCCATAATAATATGACAGGAGGGAAAATGGATGTTTAAAAATTGTGTATTTAAAGATTCTGTGAATACAAGAAAGTGGATGGTCAATGCTGGCATTCGAGCTGTTAAAACAATGGCGCAGACAGCAGTGGCGGTTATGGGAACCAGTACAGTTTTGTCAGCTATTGACTGGCGGATGGTTTTGTCTTCTGCTATTGTGGCAGGGATTGTCAGTATATTGACGTCAGTGGCAGGCCTTCCGGAAGCTCCTTGTGAGGGAGAGTGACTCATCAGGATAAATGGGTGAAAAATAGCAATTTGCATAGAGATTTGACCTTGATTACAGACGAAGAATAGGATATTATATTATAAGCTGGATCAACGAGCAAAATTCACCGAAATTACATGACGGTGATGCATCCGTGTAAAAGATAACGGCCGCTTCGGCGGCCATAGTGAATAAAGGAGAGACGAAGTTATGGGTAAGACAATAAGAACAAGATTTGCTCCAAGTCCGACAGGAAGAATGCATGTGGGCAACTTAAGAACAGCATTATATGCGTATCTGATCGCGAAGCATGAGGGCGGACAGTTTTTATTAAGAATAGAAGATACAGACCAGGAGAGAGAGATGGAAGGTGCGGTAGATATCATTTATCGTACACTGGCCAGCACAGGTCTGATCCATGATGAAGGCCCGGATAAGGATGGCGGCGTAGGCCCTTATGTTCAGAGTGAGAGACAGGCGCAGGGCATTTATCTTGAGTATGCGAAGAAACTGATTGACAAGGGTGAAGCTTATTACTGCTTCTGCGATGAAGAGCGCCTTGCAACGCTGCATACAACCGTGAATGGCAAAGAGATTTTTCACTATGACAAGCATTGTCTGCATCTGAGCAAGGAAGAAGTTGAAGCCAAGCTGGCAGCAGGGGTACCTTATGTTATCAGACAGAACAATCCTGTTGAAGGCACAACTACTTTCCATGATGAGATTTATGGCGATATCACCGTGCCGAATGCAGAATTGGATGATATGATCCTGATCAAGTCCGATGGTTTTCCTACATACAACTTTGCGAATGTTGTGGATGACCATTTGATGGGCATTACACATGTTGTCAGAGGTAATGAATATCTTTCTTCTTCTCCGAAGTACAATCGTCTGTATGATGCATTCGGATGGGAAGTACCGGTTTATGTGCATTGTCCGCTGATCACCAATGAGGAACACAAGAAGCTCAGTAAGAGAAGTGGTCATGCTTCCTATGAAGATCTTATTGACCAGGGATTTCTGACAGAGTCGGTTATTAACTTTGTGGCACTTCTCGGATGGAGTCCTGAGGACAACAATGAATTCTTTACACTGGATGAACTGGTGAAGGAATTTGATTATCATCATATGAGCAAGACCCCGGCTGTTTTTGATATGACAAAACTTCGCTGGATGAATGGTGAGTATCTGAAGAAGATGGATTTTGACAAGTTCTATGAGATGGCACTGCCGCATATGAAGGAAGTTGTTTCAAGGGATGTGAACTTTGAGAAGCTGGCATCTATGATCAAGACACGTATCGAGATCTGGGCAGATATCAAGGATCAGATCGATTTTATCGAACAGGTACCGGATTATGATATCAATATGTACGTACACAAGAAGAATAAGACAAATCTTGAGAATTCTCTGGAAGTGCTGAAGGAAGTGCAGCCTTTACTGGAGAAACAGGAAGACTACAGCAATGATGCGCTGTTTGAACTGCTGGGTCAGTATGCAAAGGATAAAGAGAAGAAGGTAGGTTTTGTTATGTGGCCGATCCGTGTGGCTTTATCCGGCAAGCAGATGACACCTGGTGGTGCAACTGAACTGATGGAAGTACTTGGCAAGGAAGAATCGCTTGCAAGAATTCAGACAGCCATCGACAGATTAAGCCAGGAAGCATAGGAGGCTTTATGGAGTTAAATAAGTCTCAGCTTCAGGCAGTCTGCCATGATAAGGGGCCGATGATGGTACTTGCCGGACCGGGTTCGGGCAAGACCATGGTCATCACCCATCGTGTGAAATGGCTGATTGAGCATGCCGGTGTCCATCCGGCGGGCATACTGGTTGTGACCTTTACAAAAGCTGCCGCAGATGAAATGCGGCAGCGTTTTGTTTCTCTGATGGACGGCAGGACGATGCCCGTGAGTTTCGGCACTTTTCATGCAATTTTCTTTTCGGTGCTGAAACATGCTTATAACTATACGGCATCCAATATCATTCGTGAGGAGCAGAAACAGCAGCTGATCCGGGAGATCATTGAAGATATGCCTGTAGAACCGGATAATGTCAGTGAGTTTGTCAATGATGTGCTCAGTGAGATTGGGCTTGTTAAAGGAAGCGTGATGGATATTGAGCATTATTATGCCACCAGCTGTGCAACATCCGTGTTCAGAGATATTTATAAACAGTATGTTCAGAGGATGGAGAACAGCCGTCTGATTGATTTTGAGGACATGTTGGTTTATACTTGGGAACTTTTTACCCAGCGAAAGGATATTCTTGCAGCCTGGCAGCATAAGTTTCAATATATCCTGATCGATGAGTTTCAGGACATTAATTTGCTGCAGTACAAGCTGATCCGGATGCTGGCATTGCCGCAGAACAATATTTTTATTGTGGGGGATGATGACCAGTCCATTTATGGATTCAGGGGGGCCAGGCCTGAGATCATGCTGAACTTTGAGAAAGATTTTTCGGATGTGAAGAAGGTTTTCCTTTCTGTCAATTACCGCAGTCAGGCAGCTATCGTACGCGGGGCGGGATGCGTGATCAAGAATAACAAACAGCGTTTTGACAAGCAGATCCAGGCGGTGCGGCCGGAGGAGGAACCGGTGGATATCCGTGTTTTCAAGGGACCGGCTGATGAGAATGCGGCGGTTATCCGTGAAATCCGTGATTACCATGATCAGGGGATTCCGTATCATGCGATGGCGGTGCTGTTTCGAACCAATACCCAGGCCAGAATGCTGTTGGAGAAGATGATGGAGTATAATATTCCATTTAAAATGCAGGATGCCATGCCGAATATCTATCAGCACTGGGTAACCCAGGATATTATGGCTTATATTCAGATTGCTCTCGGAAGTACGGCCAGAAGTCATTATCTGAGGATTATCAATCGGCCGAACCGTTATGTGAGCAGACAGATGTTGGGTGAGCGTCAGGTGGCTTTTGATGTGCTGCTGGAGCAGTATAAGGATAAGCCATGGATGCAGGAGCGTTTGTCGAAGTTTGCTTATGATGTGCATATGTTGACGCAGATGCAGCCCTTTGCAGCCATTAATTACATACGGCATGGGATTGGATATGATGAATTTCTTGAGAAGTATGCCGAAGAACGGAAGATGGACGGACAGGAGTTAATTGAGCTGCTGGATGAACTTCAGGATAGTGCCAGGAATTATGCGACGTATGAGGAATGGTTTGGACATATTGAAGAATATACAGAACAACTGCGAAAGCAGGCCAGAAAACAGCGCGAAGAGAAGACGGATGGCGTGGCTCTGGCAACAATGCATCATTCCAAGGGATTGGAGTATCAGATTGTTTTTATCGTGGATGCCAATGAGACAGTGACGCCGCATCATAAAGCCCTTCTGGATGCAGATATTGAAGAAGAGCGCCGGATGTTTTATGTGGCTATGACCCGTGCAAAGTCCAGACTGCATATTTTCTTTTTGAAAGAGCGTTATGGACGGCCAATGGTGATGTCACGTTTTGTCGGAGAGATTCTTGTGGACAGAAATGCGGTCAAACCGGGTATGCGCGTGCAGCATCAGACATATGGCGCCGGTGTGATCAAGGAAGTGACGGATAAAGCGATTGTTATCCGGTTCGACAAAATACGACAGGAAAAGAAACTGGATATTCAATTTTGTCTGACAAATCAATTGTTAAAAATACAGTCTTAGTATTGAAAAAATACAGGAAGTATGTTATAAAGTTAAGGAACTGATTGATTGTTTTCAGACTGTTTAGAAGGAAAAGATTCTGACTTTCGGACAGCGGAACATTTTTATGAAATGAGGTAAGTAATTAAATGGGACAACCAAAAGACTCTGAGTTTAAAGACAGAGATACAATGACACTTGATCTGGATGACGGCGGAAAGCTGGAATGTATCGTTTTGAATGTTTTTCCGGTGAATAACAGAGAGTATATCGCACTTCTGCCAATGAATGACGAAGGCCATGTGGAAGAGGATGCACAGATCTTCCTGTATCGGTTCGAAGAACTGGGAGATGATGAGGTGAATCTTGAGACGATCGAGGACGATGATGAGTTTGAGCTTGTATCAGATTACTTCGATGAGATGCTCGATGAACAGGAGTTCAATGAGTTATTCAACGGCGCAGAGTAGTCGCAGTGAATGCAACCGTATATACGTATATAGATAAAGCTGCTGCTTTACGGGAAACCGCAGAGCAGCAGCTTTTTTATGTAATAGGAAATTCTGTTGGAATTTCCTATTACATAAAAAGGCACTGCGTGCCAGAAAGCGCAGTTCGCGGAGAGGAATATATAGCTGTGCTATCCGCTTACGCGCGAAAGTGTGCGTCAAGCGCACACTTTGTTTAGTGTTGTATTATTTATCCTCGTTCAGACTTTCAATAAAATACTTCGCAGCTTCGGATATTGGCAGCTTATCATTGTAGCCGACAACCAGCTGACGGGATGGAAAGACCTCAGACATAGTCAGTTTGAAAAGGTCAGGGTCGTTATCAGGCAGGCAGAAGTCAGGAATGAACGCAATGCCAAGGCCGATACGGGCAAGGTCGATCAGCAGATCGTTGCTGCTGAGTTCGACTTCGGGTACCAGATCCAACTGGCGCTGTTGGCAGATGTTGTGAAGAAATTCGCTGGTCATACTGCTCTTGTCCAACATCAGAATCGGATACTGCAGCAGTTCTTCAAAGTTCAGAGGATGATTCTTCAGATGTTCAAAGTTCCTGTTGGCAATGAAGACATCCTTGAAATCCTTGACTTTGCGGATATTGCCTACGGTATTCATTCGAGGATTCGGATAGTTGGTAACAATGAGATCCACCTGACCGTTTTCAAGAAAATCCACGCACTTGCCGGAGGTACCGTTCGTGACTTTGATATGGACATTCGGGAAATGCTCATGGAAAGCCTGAAGATAAGGAACCAGGTAATAACGGCAGATGGTGTCGCTGGCACCGATACGCAGCTGACCGCCGTTTAGCGCATTAGCATCCAGGATCTGGTTCTCACCGCGCATGATCAGATTCACGGCAGGTTCGATGTGCTTGAAGAGAACCTCACCTTCCGGCGTCAGTTTGACACGTTTGGTGCTTCGAATAAAAAGATGCTGATTCAGTTTCTTCTCCAGTGCCTTGATTGACTGACTGACTGCAGACTGTGAGATAAACAGGCGCTTGGAAGCGTCTGAAAAGCTGAGTGTTTTGGCAACATAATAGAAAACTTTATAAAGTTCGTAATTGATATCCATAGTTCCTCCGGTCAACAGCAATTATAAATAAAAACTGTTTTATTTATTAGTAAGAATAATTAAAATATATCATAAAATGCGTAGAAAGTAAATGATAACTGTGAACGTGTCAAACGATTTCGGCAATACGAAGGGCAGATATAAAAATTGGAATTGACAGAGGAAAAAAACGGGTATCTTCTTTGCAGAATGGGTCTGATCAAGTATTACGGGCATAGTGGTTACATTGCCAGTGTTCTGGAGGAAGATGAACTGATGTCTGTAAGAGCCAATGCAGCAGGGATTTTCAGAAGACTCAAAGGCCCGAATGATACCATCCGCATGGGGGAAGTCATGGCGGAAATTATCGATCCTTATGAAGGAGATGTCACCATGCAGATCGTGGCACCTACGGACGGCATCGTCTTCTTTGCCCACAATGAACCGCTGGTACTGGAAAACACGGTGGTGTTTAAGGTGATACGGCGATTGCATAAATAAGGCTACAGTTTTAAAGCACCTTTCGGACACTCGTCCACGCACTGCATACAAAGAATACATTCGGAACGGTTTTTGCGCTGCTCGGTTATGTTGAGAATCTCAACATTCATCGGGCAGGTTTTTTCGCATTTTTTGCAGCTGATACATTTGTCCGGGTCCAGTTTGATATGGAAAAGGGCAAAACGGCTGGCCGGCTTCAGAAAGACGGTGACAGGACAGATATATTTGCAGAAAGCCCGGTTGTCTTTGCAGATAAAAGCCAGTGCAATGCCAACAACATAGTATATAAGATTGCCGATGAGAAAACTGTACCACATAATTTGTTCAATGTTTTGGACATGAAGCAGAAAAAGGCTGCTGACAAAAATCAGGGAACCGACAAAAACAATATAGCGGATGAATCCCCATTTTCTGCGGGAAGATGCGGGCGTTTTAAAAGGCAGTAAATCAAGGATCATAGCTGTCCAGCAGGCATAGCCGCACCAACCTCGTCCGAAGATAAATGGGCCAAAGATTTTGGCCACGGCATAGTGGATGGTGGCGGCTTCAAAAACACCCAGGAACAGATAATACCAAAAACCTTCAATCTGCATGTTCTCATGCTGAAGAAAGCCGAGATAGCCCAGCATATAAAGCCCAACGGCAAACTGAATGACATGGCGGGCATATTTCTGTTTGCGGGCAAAGAGAAAAAGTCCGATGGCAATGGATGTGCCTATGTATGAAAAATTAAAAAGATAAAAGATATTGTCAAGTGCCTGCCAGAGAATGACGGCAATACTTTCAAAAACCAGCCACATAATGATTGGAATAGAATATTTTTTCAGCATAAGAACCTCCTGAGGAAATATGAAAGAGAATGAAAGACGTTTTACGTTTTTAACGGGTTACCCGGATAGCGGTATTAATGATTGTAAAAAAACTCTAAATAAAAAAGCTTTCTATAAAAGAATTGTAGCATAGAAAGCTTTTTGGGGATATAAAAATTTTCTCAGACTTCTCTTTTTTTCGCCGGTTCCGGCTCAAAGGCATAGACATCATTAATATTATCCAGTTCTACATCATTCAGGGGGCCGGTGTAAACAACGCCGGTGCATTCTGTGTCGGAAGCACTTGTTTTCAGATAATCCAGGTGATCGCATTTTTCATTATGCCTGGTAATGGATTTTTTTGCCATAATTATTACATCTCCTTATAAAATAATGAGTGCTCTTTATAGATAGGATAAGCAGTATGTGCGTTTTTATGCAGATTTGCTCATTAGCTGAAGTCATAAATGAATTTAAATATATTAATTTTATTAATAAAAATATTTGTGATATAGTAAAAAGGTAAATTAAGATACCATGCCGAATTAAGGGAGGTCATTATGAGCAGCGTTAGAAGAATATATGTGGAGAAGAAACCGGCTTATGCCGTAGCAGCCAAGGATTTGTTTGAGAATATTCGTGATTACCTTGGTATCCGCACAGTAACTGGTGTTCGTGTACTCATTCGTTATGACATTGAAAATATTTCCGACAAAACTTATGAGGAGGCTAAGATTACGATTTTTTCAGAGCCTCCGGTTGATGTATTATATGAAGAAGCATTTCCGATGCAGGAAGGAGAAACAGCTTTTTCTGTTGAGGCATTGCCTGGACAGTTTGATCAGAGAGCCGATTCTGCTGAACAGTGCGTCAAGCTTTTGAATGAAAATGAAGAACCGGTGATCCGTTCCGCAACAACCTATGTGATTGCCGGCGCATGTTCTGAGGAGGAACTGGCGCATATCAAAGATTTCTGTATCAACCCTGTAGATTCCAGAGAGAACAATGCAGATAAGCCTGAAACACTTGTGACAGAATATGAAGAACCGGCAGATGTGAAGATTTTTGATGGCTTCAGAAATATGCCGGAAGCAGAATTAAAGGCACTGTATGATTCTCTGGGACTGGCCATGACATTCAAGGATTTCCGGTTCATTCAGGAACATTTTGCGGCAGAAGAGAGTCGTGATCCGTCTATGACAGAGATTCGAGTGCTGGATACATATTGGTCTGATCATTGCCGTCATACCACATTCCAGACTGAATTGAAGAATGTCACATTTGAGGATGGTGATTATAAGGCACCGATGCAGGCTGCTTATGATATGTATCAGGCCCATCGTGCAGAAATCTTTGCAGGACGCAAGGATAAATATGTTTCCCTGATGGATATTGCCCTGATGGCTATGAGAAAACTGAAGAAAGACGGCAAGTTAGATGACCAGGAAGAAACAGACGAGATCAATGCCTGCAGCATTATTGTACCGGTTGAGATTGATGGAAAGACAGAAGAATGGCTCATTAACTTCAAGAACGAAACTCACAACCATCCGACAGAAATCGAGCCTTTTGGTGGTGCGGCAACCTGCCTTGGCGGTGCGATCCGTGACCCACTGTCAGGACGTACTTATGTTTACCAGGCTATGCGTGTGACAGGTGCGGCAGACCCTACTGTACCAATGGAGAAAACTCTGGAAGGCAAGCTGCCTCAGAGAAAACTGGTGACAGGTGCAGCCAGCGGCTACAGCTCCTATGGTAACCAGATTGGTCTGGCCACAGGTCTTGTTAATGAAATCTATCATCCGGATTATGTGGCAAAACGTATGGAAATCGGTGCGGTGATGGCAGCAGCGCCTAGAAGCAATGTTATCAGAGAGACTTCTGATCCGGGAGATATTATTATTCTCCTGGGGGGACGTACAGGCCGTGATGGCTGCGGCGGTGCAACAGGCTCCTCAAAGGCTCATAACTCCCAGTCCATCGACACCTGCGGTGCGGAAGTTCAGAAAGGTAATGCGCCGACAGAGAGAAAGCTTCAGCGTCTGTTCAGACGTCCGGAAGTTTCACGCCTGATTAAGAAATGCAACGACTTTGGTGCCGGCGGTGTATCCGTTGCTATCGGCGAGCTGGCAGCAGGTCTTCAGATCCAGTTAGATAAAGTACCGAAGAAATATGCCGGCCTTGACGGAACAGAACTGGCAATTTCAGAATCCCAGGAGCGTATGGCGGTTGTCATTGATCCGAAGGATGTGGACAAATTTATGGCTTATGCCGAAGAAGAAAATCTTGAGGCAACCTGCGTGGCTGAGGTAACAGAAGACCCACGTCTTGTGATGCACTGGAGAGGCAAGGAAATCGTGAATATTTCCAGAGCTTTCCTTGATACAAACGGTGCTCATCAGGAAACAGATGTTATCGTAGGCACAGCTTCAAAGGCAGACAGCTATTTTGAAGAAAAGACAGATGTGGCTGATGTGAAAGCAGCATGGCTGAAAGATCTGGCAGATTTGAATGTTTGCTCACAGAAAGGTCTTGTGGAAATGTTTGATGCTTCCATCGGCGCGGGCAGCGTATTTATGCCATTCGGCGGCAAATATCAGCTGACACCGACACAGTCCATGGTAGCAAAACTCCCTGTATTAAAAGGCAAAACAGATACAGTCACCATGATGAGCTATGGTTTTAACCCATATCTTTCCAATTGGAGCCCATATCACGGTGCTGCTTATGCGGTTGTAGAATCTGTTGCTAAGATTGTGGCAGCAGGCGGTGATTTCAGTAAGATTCGTTTCACATTCCAGGAATACTTCAAACGTATGACTGAGGATGCAAAGGGCTGGGGTGAGCCAATGAGCGCGCTTCTCGGTGCATACACAGCTCAGATCGGTTTCGGACTGCCATCCATCGGCGGTAAGGACTCCATGTCCGGCTCCTTCAATGATATCCATGTACCGGCAACCCTTGTTTCCTTTGCAGTGGATGTGGCAAAACAGCAGGATATTATTACACCGGAATTCAAGAAGAGCGGCAATAAGATTGTGAAGTTTGATATTGCAAGAGATGCTTATGATATGCCGGATTACGAACAGGCAAAAGTCCTTTACACAGCGATTCATCAGCTGATTCAGGATAAAGTTGTCATCTCCGCTTACACACTCGGTTTTGGCGGCGTTGCAGCAGCTGTATCCAAGATGGCTTTCGGCAACAAGCTGGGCGCTAAGATTGACAGCACTGTGAAAGCAGAAGATTTGTTTAAGACAGGTGAATATGGATGCATGATCGCAGAAGTACCGGCGGATGCTCTTGATAAAGTCAATGTGGCTTATACACTGATCGGTGAAGTGACAGATAATGCACAGTTCACATACGGTGACACTGTTGTGACAATGGATGAGGCACTGAAAGCATGGACAGGCACCCTTGAAAAAGTATTCCCAACACGTTCAGGTGTTGAGCAGAAGAAGATTGAGACACCGATTTATAAAGAGGGCAGTATTGTGATCTGCAACCACAAGATTGCACAGCCAAAGGTATTTATCCCTGTATTCCCGGGTACAAACTGTGAATACGATTCCATGAAAGCCTTTGAAAAAGCCGGTGCAAAAGTTCAGACACAGGTATTCAGAAACTTAAGTGCAGACGGTATCCGTGAATCTGTCGATGCCTTTGTCAAAGGTATCAGCGATGCACAGATTATTATGTTCCCAGGCGGTTTCTCAGCCGGTGATGAACCGGACGGTTCCGGTAAATTCATTGCTACGGCTTTCAGAAATGAAAAACTGAAAGAGGCTGTTATGAAGCTGCTCAACGAGAGAGATGGTTTGGCTCTTGGTATCTGTAATGGTTTCCAGGCACTGATCAAACTTGGTCTGGTGCCTTACGGCGAAATTACACCGCAGCAGCCGGATTCCCCGACACTGACAACCAACAACATCGGCCGTCATATTTCAAAGGTGGCTTATACAAAGGTTGTCTCTAATAAATCCCCATGGCTGGCAGGTGCGGTACCTGGTGAAGTCTATGCAATCCCGATTTCCCATGGTGAAGGCCGTTTCGTAGCCAGTGATGAATGGATCAAGAAGCTCTTTGCAGCAGGCTGTGTGGCAACCCAGTATGTTGATTTGGATGGCAATCCAACCATGGATGAGGATTTCAACCCGAATGCTTCCTACGCGGCTATTGAGGGTATCACAAGCCCTGACGGACGTATCCTTGGCAAGATGGGACATTCTGAGCGAATCGGTGAAGCCGTTGCCAGAAATATTTACGGCAATCCGGACCAGAAGATTTTTGAATCCGGTGTGGCATACTTTAAATAAAAGTAAAATAGAGATAATGGCAGTGCCCCGTACTCATGATCGTGAGTACGGGGGATTTTTATATCATTTGGGAGTGAAAAATAATGACACATCAGTCTTTAAAATGTCATAAAGCGGCGATTCTTTTGGGCGGTCATTCATCGAGAATGGGCGGACAGCCAAAGTTTCTGCTGAAGGATGGAAAAGGCCAATCTTATCTGAAAAGGCAGATCAAGGCATTGGAGAAAGCAGATAGGATTTATCTGTCAGCAGCCGATGCGGCGCAGTTGGCGCTTATTCAAAATGTATACAAAGATAAGGATTGTTATGGGCTTATAGACGTTGTCAAAGACTGCGGCCCCTTAGGCGGCCTATACACGGTCTTGCAGCAGTTAAAGGATGAAGATGAATGGATTTTTGTGACAGCCTGCGATGCCCCGGAATTGACAGAAAGTATGGCCGGCAGCCTGATTCAGATGTCTGGGGATGCGTATGAACAGGGATATGACTGTATGGTCTATCAGGACAGTCGTGGACGAATCCACCCTTTATGTGGTCTGTATCGCCCGTCGCTTTTGCCGGTAATTCAGCAAATGCTGCGGTATAAAGATTATAAAATGATGCATTTGCTGATTCGAAGCCGCTGTTTGATTGTGTCATCGGCAGAGATGGGGATACCGGATACATGTTTTGTCAATATCAATACGCCGGAAGCGTATGAACGGTGGAAAAATACCTCTTTGAGCATGCCGAAAGAACAGAAAATATTATGCATCTGCGGTATCAAAAATTCCGGCAAGACAACCTATATTGAAAAACTGCTCAAAGAAATAAAATCCCATGGCAAAAGTGTGGCAGTGATCAAACATGACGGTCACGATTTTGAAGGGGACAGACCGGGAACAGATACCTACCGATATCACCAAGCCGGCGCTGCGGCGACAGCGATTTTTTCGAAGAACAGATATATGATCAATGCAGATGAAGAAATCGATTTGCAGCAGCTGATCAACGGATTTTCAGATGTAGATGTTATTCTTGTGGAAGGTATGAAGCAGAGTGAATTGCCGAAGATAGAAATCGTCAGAGAGAAAATATCCCGTACATTATCCTGCTGCGGGAAGAACTTGATTGCTGTTGTGACAGATTGTGAAGCGGATTTTGACGGAATAGAAAAATGGCCATTGGAGGATTGCAGCCGTTGTTTGAACTATTTGCTTCAAGGCGGATTGAGGTACTGATAAAAAGATAAGTTATTGACATATGCCGATAACTGTGATATAAATGACATATGCCATTTATATCGAACAGTTGATGAACGTGAAATGGCAATAGGGATTGCGCGCATCCGTATTGCCGTTGATTTAAGAAAGAGGATGAAGAGATGCCGAGACCAAGAAAGTGCAGAAAAGTATGCTGTCTTCCGAAGGTATCCGAATTTATGCCTTCCGGAGGGGCGTCAGATGAGGCATGCGTTGTGATGACGGTGGATGAATATGAGACGATCCGTCTCATAGACAAAGAGAATTTTTCACAGGAAGAGTGCGGAAAATATATGCATATTGCCAGAACAACGGTGCAGCAGATTTATGACTGTGCCAGAAAGAAGCTGGCGGAAGTTGTCGTAGACGGCAAGATGCTCAGGATTGAAGGCGGAGACTATCGATTATGTGATGGCGCAGAAACAACTTGCGGGTGCGGCGGATGTCCGAAACATCGATGCCGAGCTCAGGTATTGAACAAGGATAAGGGGGATCATTAAAATGAAGATTGCAGTAACATACGATAATGGACAGATTTTTCAGCATTTTGGACACACAGAACAGTTTAAACTGTATACAGTAGAAGATGGTAAGGTTGTTTCATCAGAAGTCGTAGATACAAACGGAAGCGGTCACGGTGCTCTTGCAGGTTTTCTTGCAGAGTATCAGGTAGAAGTGCTGATTTGCGGCGGTATCGGAGGCGGAGCTCAGAATGCCCTGGCTCAGGCAGGTATCAAGTTGTTTGGCGGATGCAGCGGCAATGCAGATCAGGCCGTTGAAGCACTTCTGGAAGGTCAGTTGAATTATGATGCAGATGTGAAATGCAGCCATCATGATCATGAACATGGTGAGGGTGGTCACCAGTGCGGCAATCACGGATGCGGCAGTCATTCATGCCATTAATTGTATTCAGCCATTATCGAGCCATTATTCAGTGGTTAGAAGTAAGATAACAATTACAGAATAAAACATGTCTAAAAAGCGTACACATCAATAAATGTGTACGCTTTTTAGACGTATAGGTTAAAAACGCATAAATACAGGAAGCAAATTCTGTTTAAATTGGACAGTTTAACAATAAATGTACAAAAAATAGACATAATCAGCATAAAAACGTTATTTTACAGTTATAGATGTATTTTGGTTAAAACAATTATTTGGCTTAAAACAACTGTTTCGGAGAAAAATAAATCACACAGGAAACAATTGGCATGGTAATTGCTTATTATATAGGCAGGATTAAAAAATAAATACTTCATATAACTTAAGGAGGAAGTGAGTAAAATGGCTAAGACTCAGATTACAACAGCAGCAGAGGCTGCATCTCTGGTAAAAGACGGTATGACAGTGATGGTTGGTGGATTCATGGCCAATGGTACACCGGAGCCGATTATTGATGAGCTTGTAAAAAGTAATGTAAAGGATTTGACAATTATCTGTAATGATGCAGGTTTTGGCAGAAAGAAAGATAAAGAAACCGGAGAATGGAAAGGAAAAGCAAGAGGTGTCGGCAAGCTTGTGGAAAATGGACAGGTAAAGAAACTGATCGCTTCACATGTTGGATTGAATCCTGAATTCGGTGCAAAATATTTTGAAGGTGAGATTGATCTTGAACTTGTTCCGCAGGGAACCCTGGCAGAAAGAATCAGATGCGGTGGATCGGGACTTGGCGGTTTTTACACACCGACGGGCGTTGGTACAGAAGTCGCTGAAGGAAAAGAAATAAAGACAATTGATGGTGTAGATTATATTCTGGAGTTGCCGTTACATGCAGACATTGCATTGATCGGCGGCCATAAGGCAGATGCATCCGGCAACTTACGTTATATCGGCTCAGAACGCAACTTCAATCCGATGATGGCAATGGCAGCGGATACGGTTGTGGCTGGTGTATCCGAAATTGTGGAAGCGGGTCAGATTGGTGCGGATTATGTTGAAACACCTGGAATTTTTGTGGATTATCTTGTAGGAGGTGCAGAATAATGGGAGATATTAAGAATTTTATTGCAGCCCGTGTGGCAAAAGAATTAAAGGACGGAGATGTTGTGAATCTTGGTATCGGACTGCCGACATTGGTGCCGAATCACCTTCCGGAAGGTGTCGATCTGACTCTTCAGTCTGAGAATGGTTTTGTCGGGCTGGTGCCGCTTGAGGAAGGAAAAGAAAGCCCGCATGTGGTGAATGCAGGCGGTGTGATGGCCGGTATTGCGGATGATGGTGCATTTTTCTCAAGTGCAGACTCATTTGCCATTATTCGCGGCGGCCATGTGGATGTAACAGTCCTCGGCTCTCTTCAGGTAGATGAAAAAGGCAATATCGCCAATTACAAAATTCCGGGAAAAATGCTGCCTGGTATGGGAGGCGCCATGGATCTGGTGGTAGGTGCCAGAAAAGTGATTGTTGCCATGGAGCATACAAATAAAGGCAAGCATAAGATTCTCAAGGAGTGTACATTGCCTCTGACTGCAAAAGGTCAGGTGAATCTCATTGTAACAGAGATGGGTGTAATGAAAGTCACACCTGAAGGTTTGGCATTGGTTGAATACAATCCGGAATATACGATCGAAGAAATTCAGGCTGCAACGGAAGCAGAACTGATTATTGCGGATGATTTAAAGGAAATGGCTGTTTAGGGGAAGTACCGGATAAGACTGCATCAAATGTATTGGAAAACGGAATAGAACGGAAAAAAGAAGCTTTGTAAGATGGCTGTGGTGTGAGAAAATAATCCATCTTATGAAGCTTCTTTTATAAGCATAAATTGAATGGGATGAACAACCGGCAAAACTACTGTTCTGTGTCCTCAAGGTCTGATGCACAGTGTGGGCACTTAACGGCATCAATATGTATCTCTGACTTGCAGTACGGACAGACCTTTGTGGTCGGCGCAGCAACAGGTGCAGGCTTCTTCAGCTTGTTGATGAATATCATTCACCAGTGAAGATACGATTGTGCTGAATGCACCACCGATGATGACACCGAAGATCAGTGCTCAGATGGGCTCTGTTCAGTTTCAGCATCTGGCAGACGAATATCAATATCGGCCACACGATGCTTGTCCATCTTCATAACAGTAAAACGGATACCGTTAATATCGATATATTCGCCTTCTGTCGGAATATGACCAAGCTCATGGATCATATGTCCGGCGATTGAATCATAATCTTCAGATTCAAGGTGCAGATCAAGCAGCTTGTCAATATCTTCCAGCTTGGTGGTGCCATCTACGGTATATTCATGTTCATTGACCTTACGGATATCGTCTTTCTCTTCTTCATCGTACTCATCGCGGATCTCACCCACGATTTCTTCCAACAAATCCTCCAAGGTGATGAGTCCGGCAACGGCACCGTATTCATCTAACACCATGGCCATACTGATGGAATTCTTCTGCATATCTACCATCAGGTCTGAAATTCGCTTAAACTCGTAAGTGAAGTATGGGCGGCGAAGAATCTTGCGGATAGAGAAATTCGAGGGAAGATCGCTGTAACAGAAAACATCCTTCAGATTCAAGACACCGATGACGTGATCCTTGTTACCTTCATAAACCGGTACACGGGAATACTTGTCACGTCTGAAAACAGCGAGTACATCTTCATAGCTGCTCTCTACATCCATAAATTCTATATCAATACGCGGTACCATCACATCACTGGCAACAGAATCGCCGAAGTCCACCACGTTGGTGATCATTTCCTTCTCTTCGGATTCAATAACACCGTCTTCATGACTGACATCGATGACTGTCAGAAGCTCATTTTCTGTCATGGTCTTGGCCTGTGCATTCGGATTAATGCCCATCAGGCGCATCACACCATAGGAAAGGTGATTGATAACAAATATGACAGGTGTCAGGATACGGGTCAGCCAGTAGACAATAACCACATCACCAAGGGCCATCTTCTCGGCATTGATGGTGGCTGCTGACTTAGGTGTGATCTCACCGAAGATCAAAATCAGAATAGTCAGGATACCGGTTGCAAGTCCAACAAAGGTCGCTGCGTTGGCACCGGCTCCGAGCTGTGTGGCCATCTTGGTGGCCAGCATGGTAGATAATGAGGAAGCACTCAAATTGACAATATTGTTGCCAATCAGAATAGCACTCAGCATCTTGGATGGATTATCCGTCAGTTCCTTAACAAGACAGGCACGTTTATTGCCCTCCTCAGCAAGGCTGCGGATACGAATTTTGCTGACACAGGTTAATGCAGTTTCGGCTGATGAAAAAAAGGCAGATAAAGCCAACAAAACAATCAGAACAATAAGCTGCATCGCGTCACTGGAATCCAAAAAAAATCATCTCCTCTGTAAAATCGTATAATTACATTAATTTTATATGATGTGAATGGCAATGTCAAGGTGAATGAACGCTTCCTGTGTAAATGGAATGTGAATTTTTTATAAATGATATTGATTCTTGATTAGGAAGGGTGTACAATAGTGGGGATGTAAGTAAAAGAAAGAAAAAGTGGCTGATGCCGCAGTTATATATGTGTGGAGGGTTTCATATTGAGAAAAAAGTCTCATTTATCATTAGCAGGATACATTGTAGATATTGTGGATGCAGACATGATCGACCATCCTCTGGCTTTCAGATTCGGAAGTCTGGAACCAGACCTTGTGCCCAGCTTTATAACAACTAAACACAGAATTGATCTGACATTCCATAAGCTTGAAAAGAAGATTAATAAAGTCATTGATGAATATGACAAGAATAAAGGCATGACCATCGGTCTGTCCAAGGATCTCGGTGTCATTACCCATTATATTGCGGATTATTTTACATTCCCGCATAATATTGAATATCCGGGAACTATGACAGAACATATTCATTATGAAGCACAGCTGAAAGTGGATTTCAGGGAGTTTGTGAGAAAAATGAAAGAGACACATGCACATTTCCAGGAAGTGAACATGCGGTCGGCGGATGAGATTTGTGCCTTTATTAAGAAATGTCATACAGAATATCTGCATGCAGTGAAGTCTGTGGAGAATGATTGCAGATATATTCTGCAGATTTGTGCACAGGTTGTAGGCTCTATCCTGCATCTGCTGCAGCAGAACAGCATGCCTCTGGGATGCTATATGTAAAGATATGGTTGAAAAATCATTTAAAAGAGACTGTGAAAAATGAATTTATTACTCATTTTTCACAGCCTCTTTTTTATATCGTGGAGTCATGCGATGGTTATTAGTTGTTGACACCATGGTGCGCCGTCGGGCTTTCAGCGGTCAGGGGCAGAAATGTATACCCATGTGCAAGTCCCCACTGGATGATTTGTTCCACGGCATTGACACTGAAGCCTTTGATATCATGCTGCAGGACAATGGAGACATCATGCTGCTGAATCCCGGAGATGACATTTTGTACGACAACGGATGTATTGGTTGTTTCGCCGGCATCACCGCTGGTGACATTCCAGTCAAAATACTGATATCCCATATCCGTGAGGTCTTTGGTCAGTTTGGTCATAATACCGGAGCAGTAGCTTTTGCTGACGGTATTGGAGCTTCCGCCGGGAAAACGGACAAGGGTTGTCCGGATACCGGTGGCATTTTCAATGGTATCCTGCTGTTTGCGTAGATCGGCAAAAAAGGCATCCTCGCTGGCATAGATTTTGGAATAATCGTGTGTAGCACTGTGAATGCCAATGGAATGACCGGCGTCCGCTTCGGCTTTTAACAAATCCGGGTGACCGGAACCAACGGTAAAGAAGGTGGCTTTGACATTGTATTTGGACAGAATGTCCAAAAGCTTGGAAGTGTATTCACCGGGACCATCATCAAAGGTCAGATAGACAATTTTGCCGGAAGGGTTGACAGTGTCTGCCTGGCGGACCGGCTCAACTGTGACTGTTCGGGTGACCGCTGCTTCATTGCCGTAATTATCCTGAACTTTATAAGTAAGCGAGTAAGTACCTGCGCTGTAGGTATTGACAGAACCATCCACGGAAACTTTATCTGTCAGATCACCGTCCACATTATCTTCGGCGGTATATCCCGGATCGGTATAATCAGAACCGGCCTGTATGGTTATTTCACTGTCACCCTTTAAGGCCAGGACCGGCGGGACCGGGTCGTCATAGACAATGGTGCGGGTGACGGTTGTCTCATTGCCGGAGTTGTCGGAAACTTTATAAATCACTGTTCCGTCTTTCTCTTCATGGGTTACTTTATCCGTCAGATCACCGTCCACATTGTCGGATGCCGTATAGCCTTCTTCTTCATAAGGATGGCCGGGAAGGGTATAATGATCCGGATTGGTTGTCAGCTTAATTTCCGGCGGAACTGTGTCTTCAACAGTCACCGTTTTACTGTCCGCACCTTTCCAGAAAAGGAAAGAAGCATGGTAGTTGATGGTGTAACTGCCGAGTTTGGAGGTATTGACAGAACCCTCTGAGGTGACAGTAACAGGGAATCCCTTCTTTAACAGATACCGGCCTTTTAATGCGGCAGTGACGGTGCCGTCATCATAGGTATCGCCGTATTCGATTTTGACATTATTTTCAGAGCCATCATTGATTTCTATATGCCATTGATCGACAAAAAGAATGAAAAAACTTCCGGCAGCAGCCAGAATAAAAATAGTCAGTATGATCAATAAAAGTCGTTTGTTTTTTATCATAAGTAATTTTTAAGCCTCCGATAATTAAGTACATTAACAGCAAAAGAGCAGCAAAGAAATCATGGGTCCATCATTTCTCTGCTGCTCTTAGCATAGCACATAAGCCGGATAAAGGCTTTAAAAAATCCTTAAGAATTGCTGACAAGCGCCTGTCTGAATACTAAATTGTCTGTAAATTAATCGTCAGCTTCTGATTCCATATTGAGAATCTGGCGTTTTCTTGCCATCTCATCATTTTCAAGATATTCATCATACGTACACTGTTTGTCAATGAGACCGCCAGGTGTCAGTTCCATAATACGGTTGGCAACGGTCTGTACAAACTGGTGGTCCTGGGAAGTGAATAACAGAACACCCGGATATTTGATCAGGCTGTTGTTCAGGGCTGTGATGGATTCCATGTCCAAATGGTTTGTTGGTTCGTCCATCAGCATGGTGTTGGCGCCGGACATCATCATCTTGGACAGCATACAGCGGACACGTTCACCACCGGAGAGAACATTGACTTTCTTCAGACCGTCATCGCCTGAGAAGAGCATACGGCCAAGGAAACCGCGGACAAATGTCACATCCTTTTCAGGGGAGTACTGCATCAGCCAGTCAACGATACTGTCTTCGCTTGTAAATTCAGCAGTGTTATCCTTCGGGAAGTAAGTCTGTGTTGTGGTAACGCCCCACTTATAAGAACCCTCATCCGGTTCCATTTCACCGGCCAGAATCTTGAAAAGCGCGGTTGTGGCGTTGACGTTCGGGCCGACAAAAGCTACTTTATCATCATGGCCCAGGGTGAAAGAGATATTGTCAAGGAGCTTCACACCGTCAATGGTCTTGGAAATGCCTTCAACGTGAAGTACTTCGTTGCCAATCTCACGGTTTGGCTTGAAGTCGATATATGGATACTTACGGCTGGATGGACGTATCTCATCCAGCTGGATTTTCTCAAGGGCACGTTTTCTGGACGTTGCCTGCTTGGATTTGGAAGCGTTGGCGGAGAAACGCTGGATGAATTCCTGCAGTTCCTTGATCTTTTCTTCCTTCTTTTTGTTGGCTTCCTTCATCTGTTTGATCATCAGCTGACTGGATTCATACCAGAAATCATAGTTGCCGGAGTAAAGCTGGATTTTGGCATAATCAATATCAGCGATATGGGTACAGACTTTGTTCAGAAAATAACGGTCATGGGAGACAACGATAACGGTATTGTTAAAGTTGATCAGGAACTCTTCAAGCCATGCGATGGCATCCAAATCCAAGTGGTTGGTCGGCTCGTCTAAGAGCAGAATGTCCGGATTGCCAAACAGGGCTTTGGCAAGAAGAACCTTGACCTTCTGACCGCCGTCCAGTTCACGCATATAAGCATAGTGAAGATCTGTGTCGATACCGAGACCATTTAACAGCGTCGCAGCATCACTTTCAGCTTCCCAGCCGTTTAAGTCGGCAAATTCACCTTCGAGTTCGCTGGCACGAACACCGTCTTCATCTGTAAAATCTTCTTTGGCATAAATAGCGTCTTTTTCTTTCATAATCTCATAGAGGCGCTTATTGCCCAGGATAACGGTATCTAATACCTGATACTCATCATATTTATAATGGTCCTGTTCCAGTACGGATAAACGCTGGCCAGGTGTGATTGCGATGTCGCCCTTGCTCGGTTCGATGACACCGGAGAGAATCTTCAGGAAAGTAGACTTTCCGGCACCGTTGGCGCCAATCAGACCATAGCAATTGCCTTCGGTAAACTTAATATTCACATCTTCAAAGAGTGCGCGTTTGCCAATGCGCAGAGTAACATTATTTGCACTAATCATAGATAAACCTTTCTGTTTGTGTACATATCATTCAGCAGTTACGCCAATTTTTAATAATTTAGACTGCAATCCCTATTGTACCGTATTTTAGCTAATTTGCAAGCCTTTTCAATGGAAAATACAATTGACGGTTATGTAAATTTCATTTATCATTATTAAAGATAAAATAGATAGAGGTATTTTTTTATGAATATAATGAATATTGAACATATAAGCAAAATTTTTGGTGAGAAGACGATTTTCGATGATGCGTCCATCGGTATTCAGGAAGGTGACAAGATCGGTATTGTGGGCATCAATGGCACCGGCAAATCCACGCTGCTTCGAATGATCGCAGGCGATGAAGTGCCGGATTCCGGCAATATTATCCGGCAGAATCAGCTGAAACTGGCATGGCTGCCTCAGGAGCCGAAGTTCCCGGAGAATGCGACGATTCTTTCTTATGCAGGCGATGACGAGACAGGATGGAAGGTTCAGAGTAACTTAAGTCAGTTGGGGATTATGGATTACAGTACGCCTATTGAGCAGCTCTCCGGTGGCCAGAAGCGAAAAGTGGCTCTGGCTAAGGTGCTGGCACAGGATTTTGATGTGCTGCTTTTGGATGAGCCCACTAACCATTTGGACAGTGCCATGATCCGGTGGCTGGAAGATTACCTGAAGAATTTCAGGGGAACGATTCTGATGGTGACCCATGATCGATATTTCCTTGACCAGGTGACGAACAAGATCCTGGAGATCAGCCAGGGCAAGATCTACAGCTATGAATCCAACTATTCCGGTTTCCTTGAATTAAAGGCAGCCAGAGAAGAGATGGAATTGGCAACGGAGCGCAAGCGCCAGAGTGTCCTTAGAATGGAACTGGAATGGGCCAAGAGAGGATGCCGTGCCAGAACCACCAAACAGCGTGCCAGACTGGAACGGTTAGAGGCGCTGAAGAACGGAACGGCACCGGAGCAGGCACAGGTTGTGGAGATGGATTCCATTGAGACACGTATGGGTAAAAAGACCATTGAACTGCAGCATCTGAGCAAGCGTTATGGTGATAAAGTCATTCTGGATGATTACAGTTATATTTTCCTGAGAAATCAAAAGGTAGGCATCATTGGTCCGAACGGCTGCGGCAAATCCACACTGATGAAGATGCTGGTGGGACAGGTAGAACCGGATTCCGGTGTCATTGAGATTGGGGAGACCATCCGTATGGGCTATTTTGCCCAGGATGAGAAGAAAATGGATGACCGCCAGCGGGTTATTGATTATGTCAAAGATATCGGAGAATATATTATTACCCGCGACGGCAGAATCAGTGCTTCCCAGATGTTGGAGCGATTTCTTTTTACACCGGAAATGCAGTATGCGCCAATCGGCAAATTATCCGGCGGTGAGAAGCGCCGTCTGTATCTGCTTGGTGTTTTATGTCAGAATATCAATGTCCTTCTGTTAGATGAGGCCTCCAACAATCTGGATATTCCGACCATGACAATCCTGGAGGATTATTTGAATTCATTTGTAGGCATTGTCGTGGCTGTTTCCCATGACCGCTATTTCCTTGATAATGTGGCGGATCGTATTCTGGAATTTGACGGACAGGGTCACATTCGACAGTATGAGGGCGGTTATACCGATTATCTGGAAGCCCATGAGAAGCGTTTTGGCACAGCACCGGATATGAGTCTGACCAATAAGACAAAAGCTGACAGCGGGGAAAAGAAGAACAATTCCAAAGACTGGAAGCAGAACAGACCGGTGAAATTAAAGTTTACATTCAGCGAGCAGAAGGAATTTGATACCATTGATGATGACATTGCAGCCCTTGAAGCGAAGATTGAACAGATTGATGCGGATATGATGAAGTTTGCCACGGATTCCGGAAAACTCAATGACCTGATGAAGGAAAAGGATGCGAATGAGTCAGCCCTTGAAGAGAAGATGGATCGCTGGGTGTATCTCAATGATCTGGCAGAGCGGATTGAAGCTCAGAAACAGGGAGGAAAATAAATGAATCCTTCGGTCAATATATCCCGGTATCAGCGACTGGACGGCACAGTACTGAAATTGATCGCCTGTCTGTCTATGTTCATTGATCATCTGGGAGCGGTTTGTTTCAGCGGGATGATGGGATTTCGCATTATCGGACGATTAGCCTTTCCAATCTACTGTTTTTTGCTGGTGGAAGGGGCTGTGCATACCCGTAACATGAAGAAATATATTCTGCGTATGGGTATTTTTGCATTGATTTCGGAGGTTCCTTTTGACCTGGCTTTTTATCACCGGTTGGTATATATGGGTCATCAGAATGTATTTTTTACCTTGGGACTGGGACTTCTGGCTATCTGGTTCCTTGAGCACCCCATTGAGCAGCTGGACATTCCGGATGTACTCTATAAATTGCTTGTTATTATTGCAGCGGGGCTGATCGCTGAATTTTTCAATACGGATTATGGTTTTACTGGGATTGCGGTTATCTGTGTTTTTTATTATCTGCGGGGGCAGCCTCAGTTAAAATATTCCATTGCGGCGATTCTTCTGGCTGCTATGGGTGGTGTTGAAGTTTATGCGGTGCTGGCCCTGATCCCGATCCTGCTTTATAATGGGCAGAGGGGCCGGCAGACGAAAGTGATGCAGTACGGTTTTTATATCTTTTATCCGGCCCATCTGCTGTTACTTGCTGTGTTATACCATCTTTTCATCCTGTGAGGATGAAGAAGATTTTGGCGGAAAATCGCCGATGTAGGGCGGAAGATGGTCATCACGGACGGTCATCCGGTCTGAACCGTCGGTATCGTCAGTGCTGTCAGACTGTGCCATAGTGAGCGATTCGGCTCTTTGAAAATAGTGATTTGGATGAAAAGAAATCTGCGGTTCTATCATAAGTAAACCTCCTTGGACGATTGGGTTTTGTGATAGTATGCCGCAGATTTTTGTTTTTATGTCGATTTTTATTCCGGATAAACCAGTCTGCTGTCATCGATATTGTACAGTACATTGTCAAGATAGCGTTTGGCCAGATAGTTGGCCATTGGCAGGTTCATATCCAGATAATTGCCGCAGTCCTTCGGACTTGCGCCTGGCACTTCGTCTTTGAAGTCTCTGATGAATTCAAACATCTCAATCATCAGCGGCACAATCTCTTTGGAAGTCAGGTCACCGGCCAGCAGCAGGTAAAAGCCTGTGCGGCAGCCCATTGGTCCAAAGTAAATGGTTTTATCACCGTAAACCGGATGGTTGCGTAAAAAAGTAGCAGCCAGATGTTCAATGGTGTGTACTTCGGCCGTGTTCATTACCGGTTCATCATTAGGACTGGTCATGCGCAGGTCAAAAGTTGTGATGACTTCTTTGCCAATGTTATCCTTACGGGAAACATAAACACCGGGAACAAGTTTTAAATGGTCAATTGTGAAACTGGCAATTTTCTCCATAGTAAAATCCTCCTTAATGGGCGAAAGGCAGATGTTTTTTTGAAGTTGCCAATCATTCATCATTCAAAGCAGACACGTTCGCACTGCTTGATGTTGGCAGCGGTACATAAGGCATTAAAGGACAGTGCCTAAGTACCGGCCACATCAGAAGCACCTGCTTTTGAATGATGAATGATTGGCAACTATCTAAGAATACAGAGCATTTCGCGTTGAGTATAATTCTAAAAATAAGATAATGTGGTTGATGAATAACATCAGTATGAGATTACTACAAATAGGGACGGACGTCAATGTTTTAACTTGGGTTATTGTGGACATCTGGGATGGAATATGGTACACTTACGTTTAGAAAATAGCGGTAAGTGTGCCTGTTTTGAATTGATAATTGAATTTCTTCTTTGAAAAATAAAGGGGTTCAGCTTTGAATGGCAGATGACTTTGAGAGGAGTTTTTAGAATGGCAGATAAATATGTAGCATATGTGGGTTCTTATACAAGAGGCGAGAGTGACGGTATTTATATTCTGGATGCGAATGTGGAGTATGCATACTTTAAGGTAAGGGACTCATTTAAGATCAACAATCCTTCATTTCTGAGATTATCCCATGACGAACAGTACTTGTACAGCAATTGTGATGAGGGCGTGGCTTCTTTTAAGATTTTGCCGGACGGCGGTCTTGAATTGATGAACAAAGCTTCTGTGAATGGTCTGAGGCCTTGTTATCTGTCTGTGGACAGAGCCAACCGCTATCTGTTGACAGCAGGCTATCATGATGGCAAGTTGACTGTTTTAAGATTAAATGAGGATGGTACGATTCAGGGCGTGACGGATGAAGTCTTTATGAAAGGTCTTGGCAGTATTGCCGGAAGGAATTATCGCTGCCATGTGAATTGTGCGATTTTCTCACCGGATGAACGTTTCATTATGGCCGTTGACCTTGGTATGGATCAGGTAAAGGTGTATGAGTTTGATCATGAAACAGGCAAGATCAAGCTCCATGATATTCTGAGATGCGAATTGGAATCCGGACCGAAGCATATGATCTTTACATCGGATGGTCGTTATGCTTATCTGACCCATGAGAATAAATGCTGCGTGACGAAGTATGCCTATGATGCTGAGCCTGCTCATTTTACAAAGCTTCAGACAATTTCTACACTGCCTGAGAAGTATGATAACTACAACAGTGCCATTACGTTGAAATTGACCCCGGACGACAGATATCTTTTTGTTACCAACTCCGGCAACAATTCTGTAGCAATCTATGAGATTAATGAAGAAGATCAGATGATGAAGACATTATGTATTCTTCCGGTCAGTGGTGAATATCCAAGAGACCTGGCGATTATGCCGGGAGATCAGATGTTTGTGTCTGTCAATCAGGAAGGCAATTCCATGACATCCTTCAAAGTCAACTACGACAAAGGCTATATTATGATGAGCGGCGCACCATTGAAGATGCCGTCACCGACATCTATTCAGTTGAAACAGATTTTTGAATAATCGGTGATTGAGGAAAATGACAATTTCAAAGAGACATATAAAGTGAACTGAGGTGTCGCCAAAAAGTTAGACTTTATATGTCTTTTTTGTTAGCAGGGGACAAGTATTTATTTGGTAAGGTTTATAATGATAACAGATGAGAAGAAAGGGTGATTCGATGAAAGTTTTAGTAATACCGGATGTGCATTTGAAACCGTGGATGTTTGAACAGGCGGCAGTGTTTATGCGTGCAAAACAGGCGGACCGTGCAGTGTGTCTGATGGATATTCCGGATGACTGGGGGAAAGAGTATGATATTGCACTGTATGAACAAACCTATGATGCAGCTATTGATTTTGCCAAAGAATTTCCGGAGACAGCCTGGTGTTATGGCAATCATGACCTGAGCTATCTCTGGCATCGTCTTGAGAGTGGCTACAGTTCAATGGCAGCTTACACCGTGCAGAGAAAATTATTGGATTTGCGGGATACACTCCCGGAGAACAATCCGATTTGCTATGTCCAGAAAATAGATAACGTGTTATTTTCCCATGCGGGGGTATTGGATTATTTTGCAGAGAGCGTTGTACCGAAAGCAAAATATCATGACGTGGAGGCAGTGGTGGCGGCCATTAACGAACTCGGTCCAAACGAAATGTGGAACGATGCCTCGCCTATCTGGCTCAGACCCCAGCATTCCAATATGCGGTTGTATAAGCCGCGGAAACTATTGCAGATAGTGGGCCATACACCGATGGATATGATTACAAAAGAAGGAAACTTGATTTCATGTGATGTCTTTTCAACTTACCGTGACGGCAAGCCCATTGGAACAGAAGAATTTCTGCTGCTGGATACAGAAATATGGGAATGCAGTGGCATAAAATAAAATAGGATAGTAAAAAACAAAAATGAAGGAAGACTGTAGGATACAGGATATTCCTTCATTTTTGTGTTAAAGGCTATAAAATAGATTAAGAAAAAGTGCCTTTGGCGCTGCAAGTTAAGGTGACAGATTTGTTAATTGTTTTTCTGACAATGCCATTTTGATATAGTTTTCCAGTGGCTTTGGCTGTAGCGGAAGAACCGGATTTGTTTGCGGAACGATTGCTTATTTGCCAGTTTTTGTCATATGAAGTTGCACTGACACTTGAATTGGTGCACTTAGATGATGTTCCATCATATGTAAATGTACCAGTGACTTTTACATACCAGAGTTCAACATTTGAACTTGAGTAATAAGAAGCAATTTTTGATTTTGTGGTAGTGGATGAGGAACGTGTAATGCCGCTATTAGATTCATCAATGATGTATTCTAGCATATAACTGCCATCGTCATAATAGGTATATTTGGTTGAGATGTCAGTGCTATTAGTATTAGCAAAAACAGGTAGTTGATAGACAGAGGTGAATGTTATTAAAGCGGTCAGCATAAAAATAAATAATTTTTTCATAAGTAAAATTTCCCCCTAAAGTTATTCAATTCTAATAATTTCATATGCAGGTATAGATTTCTCTAAATCTATACAGGATTTTATATAAAATCCTGCGCATGTAAGCAGGATAAAAATTATAACAATTAGAGTAAGCTTGGCATGTTTTCGCTTTTTTTGAGAATTATCTAAATGATTTTTTAGTTGTTCCGATTCGGCACAGGAGATAAACATTTCTTTGAATTCATCAGTATCTCCAAAATGATTGTTTAAATCATTGATTGTGGCAAAAGGATGTTCGCTGAGAAAGTCATCGATACTGCTTTCTACCATTTGCATAATAGAAGCTGTCTCTTTTGGAGAGTGTGTAAAAGCAAGTTGGTGTTTAATTTCTGAAAGATAATTATGAATTTCTTTATCTGTGATGGATGATGGTATTTCCATTTTCAGACCTCCAATTTTAAAAAGTTATTGACAGTGGTAATATAAGCAGCATAATTTTTCTTCATGTCTTCGTAATATTCTTTGCCTGTTTCGGAAAGATGGTAGTAAACACGAATTTTCTTTTTTTCAGTTACAACATTAGATGTTGAAACAAGGTCTTTCTCAAGAAGACGATTTAATATGGGGTAAAGAGATGTCTCTTTACAGGCACACAATTCATGGCTTCTTTGCTTTATTTCAGAAGCCAACTGGTAGCCATACATATCTTCTTCGTCAAGAAGACTTAAAAGAAGAAGCTCTGTAGTGGCTTTTTTTAATCTTAAAATAATGGGAGATTCGCTATGGTCCATAAAAACTCCTTTCATTTGTATAATAACAAAATATTAAATAAAAAGCAATACTATTTAATGAAGAATACTCTTGACAAGAAAATAAAAATACAGTATGATGTAATCAGAAAATTAGAAATAACAAATCAAAAATAGATATTTCAAATAGATATGTTTGAGTATTTGTTAACTAAAAGGAAAGAGGTGATTCTGATGGCAAGGTGATTTGTGTGGGGGTGTAGATAAAAGATAATCCTGAATTATTCACAGCTGTGCCGTGAAAGTGGCTGAAAGCCACATAGTTACTGTATTTAAGCCGCTTATTGCATTTCATCTAATAAGTGAATAGAAAAAGAGACCAAATATGTGGTAAAATTTAGGTGTCGAATCCAAATAAATACCGCAGAAAGGGTCTCTCTATGGATATTTTAAACACCATCACACTGAAAAGCAATAGACAGATTAAAATAAATTTTAACGGAGGCGATTTATCCTCCGATGCAGGACTTCTCCTGATAAAAGAATTCGCTGCAAAGATCGGCTTCCCCCAAGCTGATTAAAAAGAAATTTAAAACCAATGATACATCAGTCCGTTTCCACAAAGAAGATGAAAACCTGATGCAAATGATTTATCAGATTATCTCTGCATATTTCGAAGATGACTGAGCGGATGAACTGACCATTGATCCTGTTTTCAATGCCATTCTTGAAAAGAACAGTCTGGCTTCACAGCCAACACTATCAAGATTTTTCAACCGTATGGATGAAGATACACTCCTGCAGTTTGATGACATTGATAAAAACTTTAGGGATATCATCTATTCCATAAAGTGTCCGGAGCATAGCTTCTGGATCTGGACAGTACTTTATATGGCACCTACATGGCTGTTCCTATGCCATCCGCTTAAAACAGAATTCTTCACTCATGGCTCTTGCTTCGAATAAAGATGAAGATTTATACAAAGCAACCAAAGAGGACAAGATTAGCTATGCTGTAACTTATGGTGAATTTCTGTATCAGGCCGGCTCCTGGGATTATCCAAGGCGCGTGGTTTTCAAGATTGAAAAACCATACGGTCAGCTGATGCATATGTACACCTTTATTGTTACAAACATGGATATGGAACCTTATCAGGTCATCTAGTTTTACTGTGGGCGTGGCAAGATGGAAAGTTTCATAAAAGAGGGCAAAGGTGGATTTGACTTTGCTGCTGTCAGCAGTCGTTCCAAAGTAATAAATGCCAACCGCATGCGACTTCATATGCTTGCCTACAACTTATTCAATTGGTTTAGGCGACTGGTACTCCCTGCAAATATGCGAAAACAACAGGTGGATACCATTCGTTTAACGCTGAATTAACGTACCTTGACAGTTCAAAATGACTCAATCGGATTTCAAGGGGATAGTCTACCCATTTTTGTGGGTAAATCGATTGATTTCACGGGAACTGGTTCAAGGAGTTGTAATATGGAGCATTTTTATATGCTCATGAATAATTCAGGTTTATTTATATGGTTTATAGTATTTCAAAATAACTAAAGAATTTTTAGTGAGGAGGTATTATGAAAAAAGTATTATGTAGCATACTGGTGGTAATGATAATGGTTTCAATGACGATGGTATCTTATGCTGGGGTAAATACAAGTCAGGAAATTGATGTAGAAGACATCAGAAGCGAAATGGATAATGATGTATTAGAGCTGTTGAAAGATATTCCTGTATATATTACATATACTTATGATAGGGAAGAAAATATTCAAGAGGAAGCAAATTCATTTATAAAAGGAAAAATGTTACAACAAGATAGTAGTGAAGAGAACAATGAGCAGTATGATATTGTTGAGCTTACAGATGAAGAAAAAGAAAAGGTCATATTTGAGCCATTATTTTATGATATTATCAATAACGTTAAAAAATGTATTGAAGAAGGCGTAGAAGTTACCTATTTAAATATTTTTTTGCCAAGTACAAGTGACTATAGTATAGAAAATACTTCAATGCGTGCAAGTAGTAATGCTAATAGCAAAGCATATTGGGAATCTACATGCTCTTCTTTGGGGACATATAATGGTTATAAGTTTTTATATCTTGAATCTTCAATGGGAGTAGAATCTTCATGGGTCAAACCAGGAAATTTAACAAGTTCTATGAAGTGGAGTGAGGTGGCAAAAGCATCTCTAGAACTATTGGTTGATAGATATGTGAAAGATTCATACTATGATGCGATAAAAGCGGCCTCGGGTTTAATGTCAACTGTTTTTAAAGCATACCAAGCACCAATTTCTATTTCGTATAGTAGTTCAACTGGTTATGTAAAGGCGAAAATCTCTGGTGATTTGTATCATAGGACAGTATTAATTAGGGATGATTTAAATAGAATTAAGGGATATGCTTATTATCAATGGGGGAGTACAGAAAAACTAGTTACTGCTATGCGTATAGAAGCAAAGTATCCATATAAGAAAAATTCGTCGGGAACTTATCAGTATGAATATCCAACATATACATCATCAAAGCAAAGTTGTAATACTCCAGGGTATTACGGAAATACTACGTTATATAAAAGTATAATAAAATATTATACAAATACAGGAGGATATTTTACTCATGATGAAGACTTAAAAGTGGGAAGTCTAGTAGCAAAGTTATTGAAATAATAATTAAAGACGATTTATGATAAGTAATAGTGTTTTATAGTTTGTAAGGACCTTCAAGTTGATGTAATATAAAAGTAATCAGTTTGGAGGTCTTTACTGTGTGGATGATACATGTTTAAAACCAAGAATATGTTATAGGTTCAGAATGTTTGAAAAATAAGCAGATACAAAGTAAGCGATGAATAACTTCCTGTTTCTGGGGAAGCGTATCCTTTCGTTCCGTGATTTCACATGCCTTGGCCCGCAGGCGGCGTATATGGTAATAAAACTTGCTTGGCTGGATATGATGCTCTTCACACCAGATTTTATCCGGAAGGCCGCTGGTACGGCACTCATGAATAATATTTAGCCATTCCTCATCAGATCGGCGCGGATGTCTTTTCAAAGTAAATCACTCCCTAATTATAAAAATTATTTGGAGTTTTTTTTACACAGGACCCTAATGATGTGAAGTAAAATGATCCGAATAGTAAAGTCACATAGAAGATGTATAGAAGCTCCACTCCATGAGAGAATTATCTCATGAAAAAAGAAAGCTGTCTAAACGGTGGGTTATTCATCGCTTACGATACAAATGAAAGAAAAGAAATTAGAGTCTTCGAATATCAGGTTAGGTTGGCATCATACCACAGGATAAATGATATTGAAAATGTAACTATAGATTGTATAAATAGGAATTGTACGGAATGAAATTCTCTTAGAAATTCAGTTTTATGCTATAGATAAAGAACTAAGTTCGAGGTGAGATATTTATGGAAAAAAAATTGATATTAAGTGTATTGGTTGTGCTGTGTGGAGTGGGTGTTATTTTGTTATTTTTTTACCAAAATTATATATCTGGGGAACATATTGCAAGAATAATTGAAAAGGGAGATATTGGTCAGATTATGATTGAGAAGTGGCAGGTTATAGATAGTGAATTAATTTTAACCAGTTCTAATGAGTATGATTCTAATGACAATGAGTTGGTCAATGATATCAGTCAACTGAAACTAAAAAATATTCGGACAAGACCATTATATAATACACATAAAAGTAATGAACGATATAATATTCAGTTTCTAAAAGACGGTAATATTTGTGGAACAATAGAAATACATGGAGATGGATTTTTTATGTTTGACTGGAATTATCGTGATAAAGAATCTGTTCATTACCGATGTATGATGGAAAATAGTTCGGAATTTTTGGAAAAACTGAAAAAAATATATTTATCTATAAATGAGCAAATACCCAAAATTGCACAAAGTTACCCTACAAGCTCTAAAACCTCTTCAAAAGTGACACCATTTTTTATTGCCTGAAACAGATTCTTCAAATGTTCTGTTTTCAACTGCTGTTGCATGTAGGCATAGCCTTCATCAAAAGAACAATACGTTCCTTTGCAAGTGCAACACATATAATGGACAAATGACATAATCAGCCAGTATCGTTGGATTCCTTTTTGGGAACGCAGCTGATATTTATCCAGACCAAGTTTTTTCTTGCTTTGTCGGAAAAACAGTTCAATCTGCCAGCGTTGGGTATAAAGTCTCAGGATTTCCTGCGTGGATAATGCTGCATTTGTTGAAACAAAGATCCGCAGTGCTTTTGGAATCCCAAAACATTCTGCTGGATAGCTCAGCAGAACCACTGCATTGGGAACATCGTTCAGATTCCCTTCATACCGGTATACGTAAAACTGCCTTTTATCAACGGTCAACAGGCACACAATTCATGGCTTCTTTGCTTTATTTCAGAAGCCAACTGGTAGCCATACATATCTTCTTCGTCAAGAAGACTTAAAAGAAGAAGCTCTGTAGTGGCTTTTTTTAATCTTAAAATAATGGGAGATTCGCTATGGTCCATAAAAACTCCTTTCATTTGTATAATAACAAAATATTAAACAAAAAACAATACTATTCAATAAAGAATGCTATTGACAAGATAATTAAAATACAGTATGCTTTAATCAGAAAAATAGTAAAAAAACAGATAATTGCATAAAATATTTTCAATGTTGTGAAAATATTAGCATAAACAATTAAAAAACAAGAAAAAAGAAAGAGGTGAGTCCGTTGGTGCGGATATTTTGACATACTATACGATTAAAAATTATTGGAAAATGAAAATGAGGTGAAATTTATGAATATGAAAAAGAAAATGATGAGCTGCGTGGTTATGATAGTAACACGGATTTGAATTGACGGAATTAGTTGCGTATGATAATCTATAGTTAAAAAATACTTTGAAAAAGCCACAAAGATTTACACAATTAAAGAACGGGAGGCGATGGTATGATGAAGTTAAAACGTCTTGGAAGAATTTCCGTATGCATGGCAGTATTGATGGTTATGCTGTTGGCGGCAGGTTGTCAGAAGAGTGGTAACAGTTCTGAAGAAAGCGCCAACGCGGTGCTTAATCAATTTTTAAGCGGTACAGTGCAGGATGCCGATAAATTTGACAGCCAGTATGTAGAGATAGCATCTGCCGAGACCGGCGATGAGACCGGAATGGTATCGATAGACGGAATGGAAGATTATTTCCAGAAACAATTTGGAGAGATAATGACAGCTGATTGTATCGCAGATTTGTTGGCCGACCGTTCAATGATAGCTCCGATGAAACTGGCACAACAGCTGGATAAAGATATCATTGCGCAGGATATACAGTTGACAGCAAAATCAGGAGAAGATAATGCTTACGACTTCAGCACACAATTAGTCACCTCCGATGATAAACAGCCAGTCGGCACCGCAACAGGATACGTGAAAATGCAGTCCGACAACTCCAACTGGAAAGCCTCTGCTCTGACCATAAAAATAACAACAAACTAAAATTACGGATTAATCAGAAGCAGCATTCACTAGTCAAAACGAGTTAGGGTGCAGCGTGGCCTCAAAATTCCCGAAAAAGATATAAAAAGCGTCTATTCAGACACAAGTGCTTCAATGCTCGCCGGTACTTAGGCAGTGTATTTTACTGCCTTATGTACCGCTGCTAGCATTGGCAGCGAGAGCGGCTTGTGTTGAATAGACGCTTTTTATATCTTTATTTAGAAATGACAGGCCACGCGTCAAAAATTACTTTTTGTTCGCACGCATACGCTGTTTCGGATCCAGAATCTTCTTACGGATACGAATATTCTTCGGTGTAACTTCAACAAGTTCATCATTTTCGATGAAGTCAAGGGCTTGCTCAAGGCTCAGTACCTTATGTGGTACAAGCTTTAAGGCTTCATCGGAACCTGAAGCACGGGTGTTGGTCATCTGTTTACGTTTGCAGACATTCAGTTCAATATCGCCGCCTTTAGGGTTTTCACCAACGACCATACCCTGGTAAACCTGTTCGCCAGGTCCGAGGAACAGTGTACCACGTTCCTGTGCATTGAACAGACCGTAAGTGATGGTTTCACCGGCTTCAAATGCGATCAGGGAACCTGTCTGACGGTAAGCAATGTCACCCTTGTATGGGCCATAGCTGTCAAAAATAGTATTCAGGATACCATTACCCTTTGTATCTGTCATGAATTCACCACGATAACCAATGAGGCCACGGGATGGAATCAGGAACTCAAGACGAGTGTAACCGCCGTTGGAACGGGACATACCCTGCAGTTCGCCTTTACGGAAGCTCAGCTTCTCGATAACAATACCGGAGAATTCATCTGGTACATCGATGACAGCCTGTTCCATTGGCTCAAGAAGATGACCTTTCTCATCCTTGTGGTAAATAACTTCTGCCTTGCTGACTGCAAATTCATAGCCTTCACGACGCATATTCTCGATGAGAACGGAAAGATGCAGTTCACCACGGCCGGAAACTTTGAAGCAGTCTGTGTTCTCTGTATCTTCAACACGGAGGCTGACATCGGTATTCAGCTCTTTGTAGAGACGTTCACGAAGGTGTCTGGATGTTACGAACTTGCCTTCGCGGCCGGCTAATGGGCTGTCGTTGACAAGGAAGTTCATGGAAATTGTAGGCTCGGAAATCTTCTGGAATGGGATTGGCTCTACAAAATCAGGGGAGCAGAGTGTATCACCGATATGAATATCGGAAATACCGGAAATAGCGACGATGGAACCGACGCCTGCTTTCTCAACTTCCACTTTGTTCAGACCGTCAAACTCATAGAGCTTGCTGACTTTCACCTTGCGACGCTTTTCAGGGTCGTGGGCATTGACGATGATAGCATCTTCATTCACACGGATAGAACCGTTGCTGACCTTGCCGACACCGATACGGCCAACATATTCATTATAATCAATGGTACTGATCAGTACCTGTGTGCCCTTGTCAGGATCACCTTCCGGAGCAGGAATGTGGTTGATGATCGTCTCAAATAATGGCTGCATGCTGTTGCTGTCATCACCAATCTCAAGCATAGCTACACCTTCCTTGGCAGAAGCGTACACAAATGGGCAGTCTAACTGTTCTTCACTGGCATCAAGATCGATGAGTAGTTCCAGAACTTCGTCAATAACTTCGTCCGGTCTTGCTTCAGGACGGTCGATCTTGTTGATACATACGATAACAGCCAGGTTCAGTTCAAGGGCTTTCTTCAGAACAAACTTTGTCTGAGGCATTGGGCCTTCGAAAGCATCTACAACGAGGACAACGCCGTCTACCATTTTAAGGACACGTTCTACCTCGCCGCCGAAATCGGCATGTCCCGGTGTATCGATGATGTTGATCTTGACATCCTTATAAAAAACTGCTGTATTCTTGGAAAGAATGGTGATACCACGTTCACGTTCGATATCATTGGAGTCCATAACTCTTTCCTGTACAACCTGATTGCTTCTGAAAACACCGCTCTGTTTCAAAAGTTCGTCTACCAGAGTCGTTTTACCGTGGTCAACGTGAGCGATGATGGCAATATTTCTTGTATCTTCTCTCTTTATATTCATATAAATCCTTCTTTCTGAAAAAGAATCTGCTTAACAACGCTATTTATCATATCAATTACGAAAAGGTTTTTCAAGTTTTTTATTGCGGAAATCTATAATAAAACGGAATAAATGCATTCAAAAGGCCGAAAAATGACTGATGGCCCCCTGCAAATGCCATTAAATGGAAGAATCTGTCGATGAATGAGAATTTCTTTTCATAGTAAATCATGGTAGATTTGTAATTGTCACATGACAGCTTGATGCAGACAAAAGAGGTGTGATGAGAGCATATCCGTTCATGAAAAAGAGATAGCATAAATCGGATATGGACAGAATACATATAAATACATATTAAAAAACTTATATTTACCGGAGTGGTGAAAGGGGATTAAAAGATGGCAGATAAAGCAATGGATAACAATCAGGTGACAATCGTTGGAACGGTTGATTCGGAATTCACATACAGCCATGAAGTTTTTGGAGAAGGCTTTTATATGCTGGAGGTGGTTGTCAACCGTCTGAGTCATATGGAGGATCGGATTCCTTTGATGGTTTCTGAGCGGCTTGTGGATGTGAAGGAGAGCTACAGGGGGAAGATCGTGGAAGTACACGGACAGTTCCGTTCTTATAATAAGCATGAAGAAAGCAGAAATCGTCTGATTCTTTCGGTATTTGTCCGGGAGTTTGCATTTGTGGGGGAAGAAGGAACGCTGACAAAGCCGAACAGCATTTATCTGGATGGCTATATCTGCAAACCGCCGGTATATCGGATGACACCTCTTGGACGTGAGATCGCAGACCTTTTGATGGCTGTCAACAGGCCGTATGGCAAGTCGGATTATCTGCCGTGTATCTGCTGGGGAAGAAATGCACGGTTTGCCGGCAAATTTGAAGTGGGAACACATATCCATCTCTGGGGAAGGATTCAGAGCCGTACATATCAGAAACGGCTGGATAACGATGTAGTGGAAAAGCGGACGGCCTATGAGATTTCCGTCAGCAAAATTGAATGTGTAGAATAAAGGTCAATATGTAGACTAAAGGCATCAGAATGGTAGTTTTTGCTTGACGTTTTCCCGGGAATGTGATATTTACTATATATTGTTGTAACTGTTCAGAGCCAACCTCCAAAATGCTACGCATTTCGTCGGTGTGGC
>OLOO01000147.1_pt1 | contig 73866 bp, 65 predicted proteins | sample 1672621 | NCBI WGS metagenome assembly OLOO01 (sample SAMEA3136706, study PRJEB25190) | human gut metagenome | biome: human gut; feature: human-associated habitat; material: faeces | place: Austria | collected 2013 | reverse complement strand
ATAAATATAAGCATTGATTGCCTTATATGCATTTTGCACGCTTTCTTTATCTGACGAACGTTCAGATAAGTACATATCAACGTCTTTTCTCAATCCATCAATTGCGTCTTTGCTTTCCTTATTAAACGTTTCATATTTATCATATCTTTTAAATATTTCTGCAACACGCTCAAACTCGGCGTCTTTATATTCAATATCACCGGCATCAAGACCTTGTTTGTACTGAATCATAAAGTCTCTTATCGATGAAGAGGTCATGCCCTCTCTGGTATCGGAATATCCTTTAACATATGCATTTACGATATTGTAATGGCTTTTACTTTCTAATGCCTCTTTAACATCATAGTGGTCATATTCAATCCCATTTTTTTCAAATTCAGACTTACAAGCCTTTTCTATGGAATTCATGCCTATATAACCAACTCTTCCATAATCTTTCAAATAATCATCATAAACTTTGTCTATTATCTCCTTCTTTGTCATATCTTTATCCTCCTCGCGGTCGTCATATTATTTTTCATGACCGCTTATTTTTTTGTATATTTTTATTATGCCTTTTTTTCAATTTCACAAAAAACCAGCGGCAGCAGGCATTTCTTCACGTTTCCAAATTCAGCATACTATATATGAAAAAATCAAAAAGAAAGGAATACAAAAAAATGTCAAAAGAAAATATCCAGACAAAGCTTATCTGCCTGAAGGATTCAGGGCTTTCGCTTGACGAATGCCAGTTTACCGGGCGTCTTGAATTCCACGACACCCACTCTATTGCAAGTCTTGTCTCAAACACAACATGTGCTGAAATAATGGCAACAGAAATTTTTCTGAATTTTGACAAGGAGATTGACGAGTTCTTTCTCTTTTCATTGTTCACTGATTCGCAGAGAAGATTTTCCGCCCTCAAAAAAATTACAGTAGCTCAGACAAATCAGTATTACAAAGATATTGACGGAGTACTGTATACAAAAGACGGGGAAACACTTATTTACTGTCCAATCTGTCATACTGGCGATGGAAACGGAGAAATGCACATACCAGACGGCGTCAAATACATATCACAAAAAGCATTTGCTTACAATACAGGCATAAAAAAGCTGTATCTTCCTGATTCTTTAAAGATGATATTTGAAGCAGCCTTTTTGGATATGAACGAATTGCAGTTTGTGGATTTTGGTAAAGGCATCAGACATATTGGAAGTGAGAATAGCCCAGGCATATTTAGGTTATGCCGCAAGCTTGAAGAAATCATCATTACGGAGCAGGTGAAGTCAATAGGGCCAAATGCGTTTTATGACTGTAGTAGTCTGCAGCATGTCAATCTTCCAGAAGGCCTTGAATATATCGCCCCATATGCGTTTTATGATACGGGTATCAAAACGATACATCTTCCGACTACATTATATGAGATAGGGAAAGCGGCTATATCTTCGGCGGATAATGTTTACATTGACCGCTCCGTCAATAATCCAAGCGGTCTTATACAAGGCGTAACGTTTAGTTACGAAAATTATAATGGTAAACCGAAAGAAGCCGTTGTAACAATCCACGACAAAGGGCATAATACTTATTATTTTCCGAAGGTCTGGGCATTCCAGTCATTCATTGATGCAGTACGGAAATTCTGTGACAGCGGCATGATGTACAGGACGAATCCGGATTTCGTAATTGAGTACCTTGACCTTTCAACGGTGAAATATGATATTCTTAGCCGGCTGTACAGGGATAGTCCAAAAAACAACCGAGTTTTGAACGAGTTTGCAAGCTTTGGTGACTCAGTCATAGACAGGTATTTGAACCGTCGGACGTTCAGACTGCCTGGCCGAGAAAAGGACAAACAGACCGAGAAGATGATATGCGAGATGATGAGTCTTGGAATTGTGTCATTTGAGACGCTTTATTATCTTTACCAGCATGCTTTAAAGGAGGACAACACCGAGATGATAGCGTATGTATTATCGAGCGCCAATAAGTTTTACCCAGACGAAAGCCTTAATGAAGCTGAAGATATGAATATCTGAAACGTTTTGTCGACATTACAAAAGCCTTAAAAATATTACTATTTTTAAGGCTTTTTCTTATCTTTCTCTTCCCATTTCCATATCCAGAAAATCCAGGGCTGCATCGGCCTCCGGGTCACGGCTCCGGATGAAATCAAATTCCCTTTCAAATACCGGATGCTCGAAGTTGAAGGCTTCATCAATCTTAGTCATCTGCCATACGTCTTCTTTTCCGATTTCTTTGGCTACATTAACGTATGCCTGGGCAATAACGTCTGCACCGTATTTATCGGTTTTGTTTAGCAGCTCGTCTATTCCAGGGTCTCCATCTTTAACAAAACCTTTCATCATTTTTTGCACTTCTTTTACGTCGTCCTGGAACTTGAGCTCCTTGGCGTCGTTTATAACACTCTTCACGCTATTCTCAATGCGCATATGCTTTTCAATGGCATTGTTAACTGCCATACCACATGTAGCCAGAACCATAGCTCCACGCATTGTATAATCGTCTCCCGTATAATGTTCAGCTGCATGCATTCCCTGGCGCTCAATTTTTCCAACTGTTTTTTTAACTTTTTTTGCTGCCGGTTCTACCTTCTGCGAAAAATTTTGCACCAGGCCTTCCAAATCTTTCTCGTCAGATTTCGGGCGATTATTTTTAAATTCTTTTTCACTCATTTTTGTATCTCCTCGCCGGCTCTGCCGGCATATGTATTTCGGGTTTATTGCCGATATATACAATATGCAAAATATGGTTAGATATCATTCAGCAGTTCTTCTATTTCATCAGCCAATCTGGTCAGTTCTGTCTCTATCTCCTATGCCGTTCTGTTAGAGCCTTTCGTATATTCGCTCCATCCTTTTGGATTTTCTCTGAATATTTCCAAAACATCCTTGCAAAAATCAAGTGCTGAAAAATTTTGAGCGGTATATACCGAATTGTATGACGGACTAGAACCACGATTAATCAGAAACAATACATCCCTGCCTGATAATACGACGTTGACAGGGTCTTCCGTATACTTATTGAGATATCTGACTGCTCCAGCTCCAGTCATTAACCACGACAAGCACGCACTTAACGTACCATGCATAATATACGTCTTGTCTGACAACGGCTCGTTTAAATAAAACAAGTTACCCTTAACGTAAAAAATAAGATTACAATATCCATTCCACAACTCTAATATATGTCTCATATTAATACCTTTCTCGATTTGAACCTTACCGTTTATACAAATATACAACAGAATTACAGCTCCAACAATCAGTACATTTACATATATTTTTTTTCTGTATTCTTGTATTTCTTTTTGAAGCCTTTGTCTTCCTACCCAAGTCTTCGAAAACTGACTACTCCCCGGGGCAAGCCCATGGGGGTTCCGATGATTGCATTCTATCAACATCCGTACACCACAAGGGCTTTGGGATGAAGCTATCTGCCAGAGCATCTTCACTTTACGTCCAGGCAGTCCCGAAGGACCGTCGTATTATCGGATGCTTTTCATACTGTTTCCAGCATGGGGATGGCATAGTCAATCCCACCTGTTGTTTATGTCATGCAGCTTTAAATTTAATTCCGCTGTTCATTACTGTAATCTTATTGTTTATTATATATTGTTCTAATTTAAGATATTTTACATACAATTCATCAAAATATCGTTTACATTTATATCTGCTGATGTTCTGCAGGTCTGTACCGATGCAGTACATTAAGAACGATGAATACCAGTCACGCTGAACCCGTGTTCCGTCTGTCAATTCATACATCCTTTGAGAAAGTGCTTTCTTAATGTATTTATTGCAGGTATGGTCGTACTGGCTTGCCCGATATGTTGCCGAAACTTCAATGTAGACTCCGCCAGTTCTTTCAAACTTGGCTTTCGCCTGTGCCTGGAAATATCCCGGGCATCTGTTCTTAATGGATTTGCCATGGCGCTTCTTTCGCTTATATTTATATATGAGTTGTTTTGTATCATCAGATTTCTGAACGATGGATGGCTTATCCTGATGTTCTGTCTTCTTAGAGCGCTTCTGCAGTTTCTTCGCATTCTTTGGCTCCGTAATAAACACATTACCGAGCGCCCTCATATGGTTTACTTCCTCATTGATTGCTAGATGCCTGTTTTCAGCAGCAATACGGCATATATTTCTATATTGGGAATGCAATTTCTTATACCGGTTTGACTTCTTCCAGGTCTTCTTCCCTCTACGTACCGTTCCGTCGTCATTATAGTTTTCAGGATTCATTGCACGTCTTGACCTGTCCATCTTCCTTAAAATCCGGGCTTCTTTCTGTTCTCTAGCCTTGATTGATGCTCCGCGCTCTGCAAGGTTTTTTAATCCGACTTCTTCTTTTGATGTATATGCTATGCTCTGCGGGCCGATATCGCAGCCAATAAACCCTTTGCCGTATTGATGGCGTCTTGTCCCGTCTTTATTAAACTTCGTTTTTGCTGTGCCTTCAATTGTGATATGTGCGAATATCCGAAGTTCTCCTCGGATTTCCCTGATTACAAGTGATACGTAGCAAGGCCTGTATGAATCAAGCAGTTCACCTGTCTTTTCATATAAGTCAACAGCCGCTTTATCGATTACATCAGGATTTTCAAGATACCGGCATACTGCATTGACTTCATCTTCGGCAAATCTGTCATGCGGCTCTAAGATATCACTGATGATATTTCCGCTTCTGGTCTTGTTATGTTTTGGCTTATTTACAGTAAGGTTAAATTCTGATTTCATAATATGCAGCTTTAGGCTATTATTCCCATTATCGCTTACTACTGGATAAACTGAGATTCCACGTTTTATTTCCTTTGCACGTATTTCAGGGTAGTCTCCGTATTTCTTAAAATGAATTGTATTTCCGTCTCCGTAAAGGCACTTTTTAATACCACTCCATACGTCCTCAGCTTTTGACCTTGCAAAAATAGAATTAATATGATAAATGTCTTTTATTTTATTCATTTCCTTGCGACAGAAATCCCATGTCACGTTATATGATTCTTGTATCTCCTGTATTTGAGCAGTAACAGAAGCAAGCAGCTTCTTGTCATCTGTATCTTTCGCTTTCTTATACAATGATTTCAGGTTTCTGTATCGTTTTGTTCTTACAAGCTGTTCGTAATTACGTTTCATTACCGTAGCAAGGCAGTTTCCTGCAATACGTATCAGATTTGATGTATGTAGAATCATTCTTTTCTGCTCTTCTGTGACATCAGCCTCCAGAACAAGGACATGCCGGTTTGATTCTTTATGATAGTTCTTCAACGCCTGCTTATATTTAATTTCAGCATCATCAATATTATTTGTTTTCTCAACCATATCTTATCCGTGTCCCTTACTGTATTTATCTTACATATTTAATATGCTTTAATATGCCGAAAAATTTTATAATCGGACACTTTTTTGCGAAAAAAAAATAAAAAAAATATTCGCATTCGTCATGCGAATTAAATCTGTAAACAGTATTTTTATTTATTCTTAAAACACGTTTTTACTATTCGGCTATCGCCGAAGCGGCTTTATCCCCGACGTAAGCATCGGGGTTTGCAGCCGCAGTCATTTATCACTTTTTCTCATCGCAGCAAGTCTGAGCAAAGCCATATCTCGCTCTCCTCTTTTTCTGCAACCTTCTTTATTTATTCCCCATTCCATGCATAAACCTCCTTGCAATATCTAGTTCTTCGCTGGCATATGTATTTCGAGCTTATTGCCGATATATACAATATGCCAAATATGTTAGATATCGAAATCTGTTTTATCCTCTTTCATATACTCCAGGAGATATGCCCTCAGCATCGTATTGTCTGAATTCTGTGTCATTGCATCAATGAGCTTGACGGTGCAGTCCTTAAATAGCGGAAGGCATTTGATGATTTCTTCATAGTGGCCAGCATCTATAAGCCGGTCAGCAATCCTGATATCATTTTGCATGATATACTCTTTTGGTTCTTCATATCCAGCCATGTATGACAGCACGGCAGCATCGCACGCAAAGGAATCAACACCAAGGGCATATGATTCGCCATATCTTTCAGGATGCATTAAGAGGTTTGCCATCGCTTTCTTGTCTGAAACTACACATGGAAGATACACAGTCTTGCCGGCAATTTCCAGTTTTGTAGCATGTATTGAAGAACCTTCCATCCGATTCAATGCTTCCACGCCTGAAAGAGTGCAATCTTCCACCAGCTGTTTTGCAAATACTCTTTTTGGAATCTCGTCAAGGATGATACTTTTTGCTGTGTCGAAATTATCAGGCCTGAAATATTTAAGGCTTTTCGGTAGTTTCACGCTTTCCATATTTGAGGAATGAGTATCAAACGCACCGCAGTCAATCATCTTTAAGCCATCATTAAGAATCACTTTTTTCAGGTTAATGCAGTTTTTAAATGCATACTCACATATCTTTTTTATCTGCTGAGGGAGCTTCAGGACAGTCAGCGCCGAACACCACTCAAACGCAGTTTTTCCAATTTCTTTTATTCCACGCCCAAAATCAATCTGGTTAAGCTTGATGCAATGCACGAAAGCTTCGTATCCAATCTTTCGCAGGGAATCAGGAAACGTTATGGATTCAACTTTGGAATTTGCAAATGCCCGTCTCCCAATCTCCTGGACGCCATCAGGGATTACGATATGTCCCGTTCTTTCAGATGGACATTTAAGCAGTTTCTTTTTGTCCTTTGTGTATACGATGCCATCTTCGCTGGTGTAATATTTATTATTTCTTATTTCTATCTCATGAAGACCTTCCCTACCGAGCGCCACAAGGACTTCTACGTTCCAAAACTGCGAGCTGTCAGTAATCACAATCTTCTTAGGCGGATACATGATGGAAAGTAGAACATAAACGTCCTGCACTTCAACATATTTCAGGGCGCTCAGCTGATTCATCGAACAGCCGGCATCAACCCATTTTACCTCCGGCGGAATCGCAATCCATTCTACGGACGGATTGATACTCTTTAACATTAACCCAAATTCCGTCATATCTGTTTTTAAATAATCGTCCACCTGAAATCCTCCTCATTTCTTATATATAGTATGCCTGATTTTTCTCCATTGGAGCAAAATTTTTCCTGATTTTTTTATCTCTTATGTCTGGTCTTTCCAGGGAATTCCGCACCTGCTGCCGAAAACAGCAAAATAAAATTCAGCCGGCAAACAAAAAAAAGCAAGCGCGAATTTTTCAGGCGCGAAAATACGAAGTGCACATTTTCCAGCAGGCGGCATCTTTGTTTCCGTCTTGGCCGGTTAGCAGCCCAGAACCCCACGCTTCCAGACCGTCAGCACATTCTTTTTCGGCGCCAGCCGGCCAACATCTTCCATTTCCATTCACCAGCCACAGTGGCCAACCAGTCAATCGCCAAATGCTTTTTTGCAGCTTCGGTTTTCCAGACGCGAAAACACGAGGTGCGTATTTGGCAGCATCCAAAACCATCGTTTCCGGCTTGGCCGGCCAATACCTCCCGCTGCAAATCCTATTACAACCTCCAACAAGACAACTCATTTCATTCCGGCGCCAGCCGGCCAATACCTCCCGCCACCATTCTTTCCATACCGGCCCCACAATCCTCAATAAGCCAACTCCCTTCCTCCCGGCTTGGCCGGCCGACGCCTTACATCCCTTCCTACCACTTTTTTAATATCCACAAAGCATCATCTTCCCACCAAGTATCGCTCCCCACCATTCTTCTAAAATCCACCAATAAAAATCTTTCCAAAACATCTTCCCGCCGCATCTCCGTCATCTTTCCAGACATCACTACGCATCATTCAACTCATCTTCTTTTTTCCATTTTTCCATTTTCTATATCGAGTCCAACATCCTCCCGGCCTTCATCTTTTCGTACCTCCAACTCCAATCTCATCCCCCACTTTCCCAATGCCCTCCACTTCTTCCGTCCTGCTGCCGCTTCTCCAACCCGCAGGCCAAACGCGAAACGTAGTTTCGCGCGCGGGTGCAGCCTGCAAGGCTGCCGATGGTGCGGGCGAGGAGCCCGCGTTTCTTTTTTTTCTTTCTTTTTTTATTTTTTTCTGCTTCTCTCTTTTCTCTATCCTTTCTCATCTCCCTGGCGCCGCGGCTTCGCCGCGACGCCTTCATTTTTCTTTTTATTTTTTCTTTTTCTTTTTATTCTGATTTTTTATTCTTGTTTTTTCTTTGTTCTTTCTTTTTGCTTTTTCTTTCTTTTTATTTTTGCTCTTATCTTTGTTTTTTGGTTTTTTATTTTTATTTTTGCTTTTATTTTTATCTTTGCCTTCTTTGTTTTTTCTCTTTGTTTTTTCTTCTTAGTTTTTATCTTTGATTCTCCTTTTCTTTTTTGTCTTTCTTTTTGTTTTACTTTTTTACCATCCTCGCTCCAATCTCTTTCCTCATTATCCAACCGCTCGCCAGCCATTCATTTTTTCTCTTCCGCCGCCAATCTTTCACATTCCATCCAGCCGCTTCAGCAGCAGCAAAAAGAAGAAAAAATATCGGCAAAAGAATCAACGGGGGTGAGATGGCCTCCCGGGAGCGAACGGGCGGCAGGAGGGAAGGCAGAGGGACGGAATGGGATGAAGTGAGGAAGAAAGATATGTATACTACGCGAGAAGAGATAAGGGAGAAAAAGCAATGGGCGCCACCGGGGGCGGGATGGTTTCCTGGGTGGAACTTTGCCGAGAGGCGAGCCCTGCCGCCGAAGGCGGCAGGGCGGGAAAGAAAAGGCGGGAGAAAGGGCGAAAAGTATGTATATTCTATATGCTTACTTTTTCCTCTTTTTTTTTGTGCATCTTTACAAACACAAAAAGGGATGGTTCTTTTGTGCATATCTTTATGTATACATAAAAAAGAAAAAAATGTATATGTAAAGTTACATACCGCAAACAAAGCTGGCGTTATGCGTGCATATGTTTATGTATGTATTTTAAGAAAGTGTAGCGGCTGGTTTAGATGTACGGATTTCAGAAAGTTTTGTGCAGGTTTATTTGCATATTTTTTCTGCTGGCAGCAGGAGAAGTATGTATGTTTATATGTACAAAAAAGAAAACAAAATGTATATGTTTACATACATAAAAAAAGAACAAAATGCATATGTTTACGTATTCAAAATTTGAAGTGATATGCATAGCTTAACGTATACACAAAAAAGCTGCCGGCAGAATGCCGGCAGCAGAGATGCATATGTTTATATACGTACATTTTTTGCCACACGCAAACTCCAGCGGGCAGGCCAGCGGGCAGAAAGTAAAAAAAATGCATACACTATATATACACTAAATGTCCATTTTTTATATTCAAAAAGTGCATACACTATATATACACCCGAAACCACATTTCCAGCCGGCAGCAGTACTTCCAACGGCCCAGTCACTACTCTCCCACCCCGCAAATTTGCCGGCAGCAGGCAGAAATAGGACAAATTACCACCAACCACTACTGCTCTTCCACCCCACACGCATACCCACATTTTGCGGGCAGCAGAATTAAGTATACGACGCAGCAAAGCCAAGCAACCACAATGCAACCACTACAATACATCAAAAAGAGGTACATACTTACCCAGCCGCAGGCATACACATATTTTTTCGCCCATTTTTCCCGCTTCCTTCAAAACGGCAGACAGGGAGCATACATCCGACCGTAGAAGAAAAAAGAGAAAAAGGGGTATGAAAAGGTGTTAAAAGGTATAAAAAGGGTGTAAAAAGTGGTAAAAGGGGTAAAAGGTATAGAAAAAGATAAAAATGGATACACCAAAGATAAGAACTTTCAGTAAGAATAAGGCTAAGCAGACAGAACCACAGGCAAATTCAGACCATACCAGACAATAAAGCCACAACATTAGACTGCATCAAGGCAAAACAGTAACACCAGACCATACAAGGCTAAAACTACAGAATTAAGCCAACCACAAGGCAAAGCGGCAAAATCAGACCACACAAAGCCGAACATAAGGGACAAAACGGGCAAACCAGTTAAACACAGGCAAAACAACAAAATCAGTACACACAAAACCAAAAGGCCATAACCATCAAAACAGAGTCAGACCAAAGAATAAAAACGCAAAGGTTATAATAGATAAGATAATTTTAACAGGGATAATAAAAAAGAGCAAAAGGGATTAAATCTATAAAACAAAACATAGAAGTAAAACTCTTACTTCTTTAAGTCCTAATAAAATTTTTATTTTTTTTGTTTATTTGGAAAACTTCATCCCAAAATCTTCTTCTGGTAAAGCAAGATTACCAAAAATAATTCTTGGCTTTTCTCCATATATTTATTCACATCATACCCCTTCACTATCCAAAACATAAATATGACCTATATACATATGCATTTTACCGAAACAACAAAAAGACGGCAGAATCATCTGCCGTCTTTTCCAAACTATGTCTTACTATACCTATACATTTATTTTTCTTCTCCTACAATCTGGTATTGTCTCATATATCCCTTACTGTTAGCGTCATACTCTTGCACGTGCTCCGCATCCGGATACTTCATCCCAAGCTTGCCTATGGCTTTCTGCTTTATCTCTTCAAGGTCTACACTGTTAAGTACTTCGTTCTCATAAGCGTCATTATAATTTCTCAGCTCCTCAAGCTCGGATTCCAGGTTGGCTACTGTCTGCATTTTGTAAGTCAGCTCTGATTTCAGCTGCAGGTAATGAATGCATGAAAACAATACGGCGATTGACGCAATCATAAGAAACACTACGAAGCCACGCTGCATCTGTGTAGCGTTCTGTCTGTTCCTGCTTATTGTAGCCGCTGAAGTACGCTTTCTGTTCGCCTTCTGTTGCCGTTCTCTATCGATAAAAGTCTGCTCTTTTGCCTGCTGCTTCTCTCTCCGTCTTTCTTTTTGCTGTCTTTGTTGTTCTATTTTTTGCTGCTTTTTTCTTTCCTCTATACGATGTTTTTCTATCTGGAAATCAATGCGTTTTCTCGCAGATGTGTTCCTTTCTGGCTGTCGCATTTCGCTTCTGCTGTTATATTTATCTTTATTTCTATCTTTACTTATATATGGATTGGCGACTCTGCTTTGAGGTTTTACATGTCTTACCGTATTTCCATCTGTATAATATTCGCGCTTCTGAGCTCTTGCTCTTGCCGCTATCTCACGCCCTCTTTTGCCTGCTTCTTCTCTGGTCATGGTTATTCTTACTGTTACTCCGTTTCTACAAATATTTCATACAGACAATATGCAGAAATTTTTTATTTTTGTGCTTTTTTTACGAAAAAAAAAGAAGCGAAATTTTTTCGCTTCTTTTTAATATATTTTTAGCCAAGTATATCCTCAAGTGATACGGCTTCATCATCTGTCGCTGTCTCATCAGATGCAGAGTTATCAGTAGCCTCTGCTGGCTTTGCGATAGGTGTTCTCGCATGTGAAATAATCTCCCTTACCTTCTCTTCGTCTTCAGGCTGGATGGAGCCCTCATCAATTTCAGATTTGATAGTATCGTCAAATTCGCTCTGCAGACTTTCCGTCGGACGTGTCAGGATGTAATTTTCATATGTAGCGAGAATATACTTCGTGATATGAGACATCAGCTTTGATTCATCTACATTTTCTAACGGCTCTCCTGTCTCACTGTCTAACAATTTCCCCTGGTTCAGCAGACAATCTGCATAATTGCCTAATGAGAACGGAAATGCCTCTTTCATATTGTTTTCAAGCTGTAAAAATCTTTTAGCTGTATTTTCATCAGAAGCATCTTTGATGGCGTTTATATCGTATCCAAAATATGATAAGCCATCTTCTGGAATCACGATATCATCAAGGTCTTTTCCGTCCTCAACGCTATCGCAGGTCTTTTCAGCATCGTCGGATGCGTCTCCATCAGCTTCAGCATCTGTGTCTGTTTCGGTTTCTGTATCAGAGTCCTCGTCAGTATCTGTATTTGCATCAGTATCTGTTGTTTTGCTGCCTTCTGAAGTTTCACTTTCGGTGCTTTCATCATCTTCATTATCGCCAGTTTCTTCCGGCTCTGACACGTCACCATTCGGTGCCGTTTCGCTTTCGTCATTTTCGATATCTGTGGTGTCTGCGTTATCAGCAATATCAGTATCATCACTTGTATCGCCATCTGTCTCGTCTGTATCCTCCACAGTTCCAACTTCACTTTCGGTGTCTTCTTCAGTGCTTTCGCTGCTTTCTGCGGTATCAACAATCAAGGAAGCATCATCAGTTGAAGAAGCAATTACATTATCACCGAGCAGGCTGTCGTCAAGATTTTCTGTAATGCTGTCATCCGGAACCAGCTCCTCGTCATCGTCTGCATTGGTGTCTTCAATATCTACGTCAATATCAATGTCATCTGATGCATCAATCTCCTGCTTGATGTTGTTATTGATTTCAGTGATATTTTTTGTGTATGAATTATCGTAATTTTCATTTACGATATTCTGGGTCAGATTTGTAATGTTTTCAATCTGGTCATTTGAAATGTTGATATTGTTATTGTTAACAATATTAGTGACATTCTCCTGAATCTGCTCCTTGTCCTTCATATCGCCATTAATAGCATCAACCTTTGCCTGATTTATAACATATTCAGCCTGAACATTTCCGATATCTTTTGCCAGGTCTTTTGTCACAACAACTTCCTGGGTTGCAATATCTTTTTTTGCCTGGTCAATTGTTTCACCGGTTGCTGTTTCATACGCCATGATGATTCCGGTCAATGCACCGGTTCCAGACACCTGGAACGGGCAGGCAGATACAACTTCGCAATTCTTAATGCCAAGGTCTGCGAGAGTAGAAGCAATCATATTTGCAGTTACATACTGCAGGTTTGCCGTTCTTACCCTGATTCCGCCAGATTCAGTTGGTTTGATGTAAGCGCAGCTTACTGTTCTTGTGCCAATCTGTTCAAGTGGAATATAACTGGAAAGATGAGAAATTTCATCTTTGTTAGTTACGTTTATTCGCTGAACGCTCTGGTCACCTTCAATGCCAAAATATTTAAGCATTGTTTTCTTCTGGGCATCTGTCAGGTCATTACCAATAGAAACTACCTTTGTTGCATCTGCAAATACATTATATGGCATACTAAGTGTAAGTCCTGATGCCGCTGTTGCTGCTGCACAGATAAAGGCAAGCAGCTTGTTATTTTTTTTCATTATTTTTTCCTCCTGTTAAATATTTAGCAAAAATCTGTTTTTCTGGTTCTGTATTTAGCATACATTCCTGCCGCAATTACGCACGCTGATGTTACCGACATTACCTCATATTTTTTCTCTCGTTTTTCTATATATTTTTCAGCTGTATACATATCAGGCGTATTTGCCATAAAAGTATTATTTTCAGCGGCATTGACCGGCAATGCAAAAATTAATGCTGATACAGAAAGCCATGGCAAGATTTTCTTTTTTACCATTTTTTCTCCTTCTTTCCGAAGCTTTTTTTAGTTACATATACAATATGCTTAATTTTCCAGAAAAAAGAATTTTTTATCGGTTTTTTTTGCAAAAAAAAAACAGACGGCAAATTTGCCGCCTGCAAGTCAAGCAATCAAAGTGCAAGGTCTTCCTTGTACCAGTATTTGTCGCCATAGGAAACGTGCTCCAAGTACCAGTCTTCCACCACTGCTTCCCCGAAATCAGCATTTCCGGACTGCATTTTTTCAATCCCTTTTTTGTATGCCTCTTCTGGCGTTTCAGCAGAAATTGTGAAATACATTCTTGCATCCCTTAAAGAATAGCAGTTGTAGCTCTTCAGTGTTCCATTGCATTCCAAATCTCCAATACTGGAGTCCTTTTCCGGAATATCAGCATACACTACAAAAGCAACTTCGTATTTTTCAGGCATCATCTACAATCCCCTCCTCTACTGCTTCAGCATATGCATCATCCATCAGGCGTGTTACCTGACAGCATGAGCATTCATCGTTTTCGCAATATTCACAAAGTACTTTTCCTGCCATACTAAGTTTTTCGTACAACTCTTTTGTCATTTTTTTTGCCATATCTTTTGGCTCCTTTCTTAAATTACTGAGAACTTACCTAAGGTCGCTAGAAGACCAGGAACGGTTTCCGTCTGTTACATATTCCAATCCCCATGTCTCTACATTGGCTTTACCGAAATTGACATTTCCCTCTTCAATCATCTGTAAGCCATGATTATAAGCATCTCTTGGAGACCTTGCGCAGATTGCCAAAGAAACTTTGGCGTTATTCAATGAATATCCACCATATGCATGTGTTGTTCCACTATACACGATGCATCCCGTGTTGTCAATATCATGTATGGTTGCATATACAACAAATACAACTTTGTATTCTGACATCTTTGTCATATTTTTTTGCTCCTTTCTTGATGGCTGTTTTTTGGATTCGCTTTTAATATGCAGGAATTTGCAAAAAGAAAAAAAGGAAGCTTTTAGCTTCCCAAGAATTGCCGCTGGATGCTTGTCTTGCCGTTCAAATTGAACTTCCAAAGCAATAGTGTATAACATAATCCTTATACCAGATATGGATAGTACGGTATCATGCGGGTTGCCGCATCGTTATCATCTTAACGGAGACTCCATAGATTCTTTTAAGCTGCTCTGTGCACAGCCAAGTACTTTTTTAATATGCAAAATATCCAAAAAGCAGAAGGCTTCGCCTTCTGCTTGAAACTACGCTGCTTCTTTTGGGTTTGATTTTGCCTTGCTGCTTAACAATGCTCTCTCATTTTCTTTTTGAAGAATTTTTGAGAATTCTTTTCTGTCTTCGCTCTTTATTTTTTTAAACGATGCCACATTGTATTTTTTTAACAGCATATCAAATGTATTGTTACATACAGATATAAATTGTGCTGCGTCAACATATTTCACATGCTTTATATTTCCGGCAAGAACACAATCATCAACGCCTTTGCCATATTTAATTCCCCAGACAGCAAATCTGATTTTTAAATCCGGGATTTTATTGGCAAGCATTATTGTCATGGCGGATATTGAATTGAATACCTGACGGTTTCCCATGATATCGGAATCAAACATCATAAAAATACTTTCGATGTTATGCTCCTCTCTCATTTTAAGGATAATTTCATCAATACCTTTCCAGGACGATACCCCCTGAATAGATATCACCATATTCCCATTTGCAGCCAGCATTTCTGACTTAAAACGTCCTTCAGTAATACAAAGACATTTTTTAGGGTTATCAGGAATCATGATATCTTTTTGCGCTCCTGGAGTGCTGCCGCCGTCACAAGCCGGGCTGTCAACTGCAAAAATAGAAGTGAACCAGCAATATCTCTTCTTTTTTTCTGCCGTATCCCGCCTGATTTGAACAGCGGTTGCAAGACCTTCAGCATTACGTATTAAAATACCAATGCCTGCTTCATTGCAGTAATCAAGTTTACCAGTATCCTTTCGTACAAAGAAGCCTGGGACATATTTGATAACATCTTTTGAATAGCCAGTAAGCTTTTCAATCTTATCAGTCATCTTCTGGCGTTCATTGTCATCAATGATAAGCCTGAAATAGTCCTTTTTTATCCTCTTCTCTGATAACCCTCTGATTTCAGACAGATATTTTTTGTCTTTTTCAGTAAGTGGTGATAATTTTTTTAATGTGTTATACACCTTATCACATACCTCAGGTTCTGCTCTTTTCACATCTGCATTTTTAGTATATCTTATTTCTTTTGCAGGCTTGATTTTTGGTTTTTCTTTTCGCTCTCTTTTTTCAATGTCAAGGCCAAAAAGGTCGCAGGCAATGTCAAATGCCTCTGAAAAACCTGATGTATTGTAATCCCACTGAATAATATCAAAAATATCAGCATCTATACCACAGCTAAAGCAATGGCAGCGGTTTCGCCGTCTGTCATAGCTCATGCTTGGTGAATGGTCTACGTGTTCTGGATTTAAACACAGGAAAGGTCTTCCTAAATTTATCCCTTTCTGTGCTAAATACTGCGGAAGACTTGAAGAAATTATATTTTTTGCCGTTTCTCTATCCATAGTCTTCTCTCCTTTCATTGTTTTTGTTCGTATTTAATATGCAAAATTTTCAGCAAAAAAGAAAAAACCGGCAAATTTAATTGCCGGCCTTCATATTTAGTGAATAATTAGTCTTCTGAGGTTACAAGCTCATCATCCTTCCAGTATACAGACATTGCCCACGGTGGAACAGCCTTATGGTCGTAATCCTCCAGGAATGCAAACGCTGTCTTATATGGTGTAGGCATAGCTGGGTATGTACCATATCCATCTGTAAAATAGATAAGACCGCAGAGATTGTCAAACTCCTTATTTTTGATAAGGGTATCAACATACTCAAATACAGGTCTGAAGTCGGTACCGCCAAAGCCATACAGCTTCATATTCTTCATGAAGTCTTCCATCTCTTCCATATTTGTGATTTTAGTATCATTCTGGATACGTGCATCACACTGAACGATATGGATATTTACCCTTGAAGAAAAACTCTCTGTCTCTTTCAGGATAGAATAAGTTTTATTCAGGAACCTTTTAACAAGTTCTCCGGAACAGGAACCTGATGTGTCAATGGCGATAACAAAGTCTTTAATAACTTTGTCTTCTTTATATTCCAGCGGCTCAATCAGAAGAACCTGTTTATCGATAGTCTTCTGTCCAGTTGAATCAGGCAGGCCAGTCAAGCCGTACACATAAGACATATAATCAAATTCATCCTCGTTTATTTTCATAACTTCTTCAGTTACAGAAAAAGCACGAAGGAATTCGTCATATTCCATCTTATCTTCTGTCAGAAAATCAATCTCCTGCATCAGGTCACCGGCTCCATCGCCTTTATTGAAAGAAGACATGTCTGCGGCAACCTGCCTTGAGACATCGCTCCACTCTTTCCTCTTATCCTGATTATTGTTTCCCTGGCTGTTCTGCTGATTCTGTCGGTTCTGGTTATTTCGGTTTTTATTGTTATTATTACCGTTTCCATCTCCGCCCTGCTGGTTTTCATCCTGGCCGTCTTCGCCATTACCGTTGTCATCGCCCTGCTGATTCTGCTGGTTCTGGTCATCATCTCCGTTACCCTGCTGACTCTGCGCGTTTGGATTCTGGTAAGGGTTGTCGTCATCGTCCTCATCGTTGCTGTTACCTTTTCCGCTCTGCGGGGGATTCAGCCATACGTGGTCATCCATGTGAAATAATGCAGTTAAATCAAAGAAATTATAATTACTCTGGTTCTGCATCAATTCATTATAAACCAACTCAGGAATAAACATTTTGACTTTGCCTTTAATACCGGCAATAATCTGCTGACGTTCTACGTCACCGTCAATTGCTTCCGGATTTAATCGCATTACTGCATTTTCACAGCAGATATCTAATGCGATATTCCATACGCCATTGTCAATATTCAGCTGCGTCTGGAATGGATGCAGATAAATGCAGTGAAACAGCATATGCAGGTATGAACGGATTAATCTTTCAGGCGAATTTTTATACCTTGAAATCACATCCATCGGGTCTGCATAGACCTGATTTGCATCAGTTCCGAAGATTCCGATTCCCGGGTCGACGTAGTTAATCGGCATTCTGTAAATAGCAGGGCTTAAAGCCTTATGCTTAAAATACAGCTTGTTTTTTACAAGTTTCATGCATTTTTCAGCAAGCTGCTGATACTTTCCGAGCTCCGGGTTTGTTGAGTTTGTAATAATTGCGTTATTCATTTTTTTTACTTCCTTTCTTGTTTGATACTTTTTTGTTTCATTCTTTAATATGCGGGATTTTTAAGACAACAAAAAAGCCCGGGATAAAAAATCCCGGGTTAACAAAAAAAGCAAGTTATGCAGACGCAAGGACGTCCTGAATCTCTTCTTTAAGATTCTTGTCCTGGTCGTAAACCAGCATAGAGCTGTTGTGCTGGAAGTAACTCTTGTTCTTATTTGTCGCGATAAATTCAGCAATATTTCTATTAACTGTAAGTTCAGCAACGAACAGGGTCATCTCCTGGTTATCATCACCCCATGCTTTGGAAATGAATGTAAACGCATTATCCATCTGCTTATCAGTTTTATTCTGACGTGCAGTATGTGATTTAACGTCTGCCTGGAATGCAGCTCTAACAACCGCAAACTGCTCGGCATTGCCGCTGCCGAATACACCTTTTTCATCAATCTCTTTTTTGTACTTCTCGTACATTCTGATTTCTGTATTGTATACGGCTTTTTTCTGGCCTGACAGCGCGTTTGCCTGTTTCTCCTTTTCCATCTTGTCCTTTACCTCATCAATTCTGCCCTGCAGCATCTGATAAATGGCATCGGAGCTTCCGACAGCTTTTTTAAGTCTACGGAGATTTGTTACAACCTCACGCATTGCCGCATCATCGGTTGTTACAACCTTGGCGGATGTACCGATGGCCTCCATAATCATGGAGATGATGGACAGGCGCTCGTCAAACTGCGCTTTCGCAGCCTTGTTTACGGCTCCTTCACTGATGCTTCCTGCAAGAATATCAGTGATTGCGTAATCAACACGATACTTCTTAAACAGGTCATAGTAGACAGCAAATTTACGAGCACATTCCTTATTGGTAATGTACTGCATAATAAGGTCTTCATTAACAGGGAAGTTGTTTCTTTCGTAAGCCTGAATCTCAGTGCTTAAATCTTCCCATCCACGGGCGGTAATATATTCTTTACCATTTACTGTGGATTTGATGTCGTAGAAGTACTTATTATTTGTTTCAAGAAATGCTGTAATCGCCGGATGAATTCCTGCATTGTATGCATATTCTTTCCAACATTTCAGTTCCGGTTCAATCTCAACCATCTTTAATCTATCCTGAGTAGCCACGTCAAAATCCTTAACAGATTTATTGTACTGCGGCGGGTTACCTGCTGTAACTACTACCCAGCCTTCAGGGACAGACAGATTTCCGAATCTCTTATACTGCAGGAAAAGCAGCATTGCCGGCGCAAGAGTCTCTGATACGCAGTTAATCTCATCAAGGAACAGAATTCCTTCTTTCTTTCCTGTTTTCTCAATTACATCATATACAGATGCAATGATTTCACTCATAGTGTACTCGGACTTAGTGTAAGTTTTTCCACCATAAGTTACTTCTTTCAGAAATGGAAGGCCGATTGCACTCTGACGGGTGTGATGTGTCATGGAATAAGATACCAGAGCAATATCAAGTTCTGATGCAACCTGCTCCATAATAGCTGTCTTACCAAGACCTGGTGCACCCTGCAGAAACAGTGGACGCTGGCGCACTACAGGCACTCTGTACTCACCGTGTTCATCCTTCTCAAGATAAATTTTAACTGCTTTCATAACCTCATTTTTTGCTTCTTTAATGTTCATTTTAGTTCTCCTTTTCTTTGTTTTTTTATTTTTGTAATGCTCAAAAATTAAGAGCAAAACTTATTTACAGATTTAATATGCTAGAAAAAAGAGTCCATAAAAAACAACACATTGTATTTTTTTAGATACAATTTTGCGGCTTTTTACTATTGTGAGTCTGACAAGCTGACGCCTTAGCCCTTTTTGGCCTTGCGATTTTATGCAGCAAAAATTCCAGCATATTATTTGTGCTTAAAAATTTTTTAATTTTTGATGTTTTAACATCAAAAAAGAAAGGGGAAAAGGATGAGAAAAATTTTTTGGCAGGCACATTGTCTGCGTATGGTAGTAACAGAAGAGCTGGAGGAGCTGAATCGTCGTACCGACGTAAGCAAATGGCTTCTCCGGAAGGTCATGCTGAATGACCCTGACCCAGAAGAAGAGGAGGAGGAATGTAGTTCTTCCCCTCTTGGCGTAGTTACGATGCTGAAAGCCGCAGTTGCGGCCACTGCATTATGGGCAGCAATGTCTGCAATCATCATCCTTTTAGGATGATGATTGCATGCAGCCACTCTCATTCAGAAAAGTTTAGCCGGCATTTTTGTCGGCTTCTTTTTTTATTGTTAAAAAATCCGGCATATTGTTATTGTCACAAAAAAACTTATAAACGAAAGGGGAATTTCATATGACAAACTTTATTGAAAGTATTAAAGAAGGTTTTTCTATAATCAAGGAGGAGCTTGAAGAACTTGACAGAAGAACAGACTTCAACAGACTGTTTCTGGACAAGATGCTGAACAAAATGAATTTATTGGACGACAACGCGGATATCTTAGAATATCTTGACGTTGATGACAGCGATGATTATTACGATGATGACCGCGAAGAACATTTTGGCATTGTCAGCCTCGCATTAATGTTTGTCGCATTGGCTGCGATTACGGCAATCCCTTGTCTCGCAGACCTTATTTGAGTTTTTTTGCAGCGGCTGCGCCGCTGCTTTTTCTTTTCTTATTTTTTTTGTTTTTCGTTTTTTATTCGTATTTTTTTCTGGCATACTATATTTGTATCTAATAATTAAGAAAGGAGATTGCGAATGAAATTTTCGCCAAACCCACGCAGACGCTGTGGGATGGTATTTAATTCAGGATTTATTTAGTAATGTTTATTTTTCAATATTACTTAATTACTTATAAAAACTTGAATTAAACAAAAAAAATAAAAAAAATAATAAGAAAGGCTTAATATAATGATTTTCTTGAAGATTTAGGGGTAAAGATTCCGGAAATTTTATACTAAACTTTTCTGTCTGTTTTATGAAAAACAGAATAACATGCGCGCTCCTTAGCGTGAAAATATAACCGCGGATTTTTTATCTGCGGTTTTTTCTTGCATATTGTTATTGGGAATTTATTAAGAAAGGAGGACAGGAAAGCTTAAAGCAGGCAACATTACAAATTTGTTACAAAAATTTCAGAAAAGGAGGATTCCGTTTCTTTTCTTTCACAGCCTGCTTTAAGCAGTTTCAGCATATCGGCCTGGTAACGAGTCCGGCAAAGCCGGCGAGTTATCAATCTTATGCATCGCGTAGATTTGCGTATTTAGTTTTCCGTCGGATATAAGCGCAGAGAACAAAAAAATATTTTTTTCTTTTTTCGTCAAAAACTATATTTTTTCAGCATATTATATATGTGACAAGATAAAAAAATCTTGTGCCTGGTATATTCCAGCATAAAACTAAAAGCATATGGTGTTGCATGCAAAAGACCTTGTATGTGTAAAATGTTTAAGGCCGTGTACCCGATAGAAAAACGGGGAGGTGTCAGCAACAGCAAAAATTGTTGCATAGTATATTTTTTAAAGGTAATCCCCGTAACAGGGGATAGAGGTATAGTGTTAGTCCTGCGAGGCGAATTTGGCCTCGCGAAGAAGCCGCGGTTACCTCTGGTTTCCAGTCGGTCAATCACACACTCTTTCTTTTGTCGGTATATAAAAAGACATATGTCTCACTTACACATGTCTTTTTTTTGTGCCTCAGAACCACATATCATACAATCCCTGCATGATTTTAAGTTTTTCATCAAGCCCTTTTTCCTGGCATTCTTCTATGTCTTTTCTTAGCTGCAGCTCTATCAGCCTCTCTTCCACTCTTTTGATATCGCCTTCTGACGCGGCTGCTGCATAGGCATACGCGTACATTTTTCTTGTCCGGTGTTCGAAATCCAGCATGTAAATACGGTTTTTTCTGAAAAGCATATTAAGTTCTTCTGGGGTATCGCCTGCTTTCTCTTTTTCTTTTGGCATTTTTTTGACCTCCTTTTTTTTGTGTGTTTATTACAATATGCAGAAATTTTTCAACACTGTTCCTATTTTGCGGATTTTTCTAACGGTTAGAAAGAAAAACAGCCGGGAGGAAATCTCCCGGCTGCATGCCTATTTAATTTTCACAATAAAAGCTCCGTCATCTTCATAAATTACATCACCAAGTTTTTTTACGTCTTCTTTTACTGCTGTTCCATATTTTTCAAGTTCTCTGGTTCCGAAGAAGATATACTTTATATCGTATTTTTTTATAATCTTTTTTACTTCTTCTGTATCAGTTGACGTGCTGTAAAGATAATCAATATCACTGATTCTTGCTGAGATACCGTCAAGGCTGTCTCGCCATAACCATTCATGAACCTTCCATCCGGCAGGTGTTGACATACCTGAAATAACTGATGCTCTTTCATATGCAGTATAACTATCTCCTGGTGCTTCTGCAATAGCTCCGTCTATTTCATTATTCTCTGAATATTCCTTCAGCCACAGCAGGGCTTCTTTTTCTTTGGAAAAATCCTCTTCGTCAAGATAAACCAATGCACTGGTGCCCTTTCGTGTTGAAGCATCCGTCCATGTTCCGAACCAGGAATTCGCGGCATTGAAGAAGTAACCAAACATCAGGATATTTAATGAAACAAGTATCCATGTAATTACTTTAACTGCTTTTTTCTTATTTTCTGATAATACATAGAGCATATATCCGCAGCAAACACTAAACATTATAAATGACTGATATGTAAGCTTAAACATTGTATTTGCCCTGGCATGTGTTGCTTCATAAATATCAATTACATATACCAGTTCAGGAATGATGACAAGCCCTATTGCGCTGCATCCTAATATAAAAGCAAATATATTTGCCGGCAGGATTTCACACCGTGCTGTCTTAAACCCTTCTTTCTTGCTGTCTGAAACTATCTTCGCAATAAAGACACAGGAAAAAACAATTACCATAAATACCGGAATACCCCAAAGGATACATAGCTGATAAAATGCTGAATGATGTTCTGCGATGCCTACTCCTTTAAATACACTCTGGAAATTCATTGTGAAAGGCATTACGGCAATCACCCCAACCACTACGACCATAACGGTCTGTAAAGCGGAATATACTATTATCTTTTTCCACTTCTCTTCTGAAATGATATTGGATGCGAAAATAGTTAATGCGATTACTACAATATATATAATAAAATCCCAATAGTTAGTCCAGTTAAACAACCCCCACACAATACCAATTACAAACAGTTGAGGGAATTTCCATAACGTTTTTACTGTAACACTGCTTTCTTTTCTCAGTTTCAGAAAGCTGTACAGTAATGCGATAACAAGCACCACAAACATAATATTTATCATATGAGCATGGAGGTCACCAAGAACGAATGAATAACATGGAAATTCATGTATCGTCTGGTCGTTTTTTACTTCCGGGTTATAACCGATATATCTTGTTGCATCCGGGAACCAATATCCGGACGGCTCCCCGCTTACATTAAACAAAGGCTTTATGATTCCGTATATGATATAATGAGCATTACCCGCAAAAACTGCCACACAAGCTGATAAAGCAGCAAAGAAATTGATTTTATAATTCCTCTTATTACTATATGCATTACATGATGCTGCCGTTGCCGGTATCATTGCCTTTCTATCTGTAAGCATCTGTTCAACTAATGCAAACACACCCATAAACATAAGGGCTGGAATCACGGCACGCATCATATTATACGAATATTCTGCTTTTGAGATACCGCCAATCATTGTTTTTGCAATAAATGCTGCATAATACTGTCCGCCGTAATAGTAATTGATAGGCTTTCCGGCAAACCATACATCATCGGGAGGAAGTTTTGACGAAACCAGCATTTTCTGCAAAAAGCCATAGTCCATAAACTTTTCTGTTCCATAAGCTGACGGGTTAAAACCAATCAGATATACCCAAAATAAGAAGATGATATAAAAGATGATTTCATATTTTGCATACTTTTTAAGCCCATCAGTGACCATTTTAAAGCATATCTTCTGCCCTTTATTTGTTGCTTTGTATATCGCAACATTAAAAACGGCGTATGCAATAAGAACACCGATTCCGGTCATATTTGTAAACGGAACCTTAAAAACTACACCAAGCACCCACATCACAAACCCAGGAAGCACGATGCCAAGCGTTTTTCCGAAAGGCAGCAGGCTTTGGCATTGATTAAATAATACCTGCGATAAAGGTATTGACATTACCGTCATAAGTAATAAATATATCTCCCACTGCAGGAATATTGTACCATCATTTTTTCCCAGCATCATGTACGGCAGGCTGACCGCGGCAAGTACGCATGCTGCAAAAATCAGTATGACTTTTATAAACTCCTCTTTTGTAATCGTGGCAGATGTTGCTTTTTTTGAAATTTTGTTTGACATTTTTTTTGCTCTCCTTTTGTATTTTTCTATTTCTATTATGCCGAATTTTTTAAAAAAAACGCAATTTTTTGCGAAAAACCAAACATCAAATCAGCCCCACGCCAAGCAAAACCTGGTGCGGGGCTGATTCTTAGGAGGGCTCATAGATGCATATATTATCATCTGATTTCTCAGACATATACAATATGCTAAATATTTTAAAAAAATAACGTTTTTACCATTGTTTTTTTATTTTTTTTAGACTGTTTTGTATATCCTTACGCTTCCGTCCTCAAATACGCAGTCGTAAAGCTGTTTGATAACCTTATCACTACACGGATTATCTTCATAAGTCATACCATCAGTATAAACAATATATGTAATACCCTCACATTTTACAAGGTTCTCAATTTCTTCTTTATTATCAGAACCATAAATTGTAATCGCATTATGGGCTCTTGTTTCAGTATCATATCCGGCAGACCAGGCATAATATGGCCAGCCGTTGTAGAGCATAATCCCAGCAAAGGTGGTCTCACTCATTGAATCTTCACCTGTCAGCACCAGGTCAGTCTCTTTTATATTGTCTTTCAGCCATCCTGTCAGCTTACTGTCAAGGTCAATACCAACAGCGTTCTTATCGGAATTATAAATGGTCAATAAATCATAAGCCCCAGTAACGGTAAGCAGAGAAATTAAAATTACAGCAATGCATTTTGTCAATATTCCGTGCCAGTCCTTCCAAAGTCTTACAATTGCATACGCAAAGAAGATATTCAAAAAGATTGTCGCAATAATAATGTATTTATGATTGACCGCAATATCTGGTGTCATAGATACAGTAAAAGCAAAAATTACCGGAAGGATGAATGAAAAAATCATAGCCTTAAAGCTCGGTCTTAAGACCAGCATCAGAACTACAACCCCGATAAAATAAATACCGGCAAGTTTTATAAGGTATGTGATAACACCAGGCATTGTCAGTTCATCAGCCAAAAATCCAAACTGGTAAGTCACGCCTATACTCTGCCCGACGCTCTTATCCATAAAGAAATTTGTCTGAATAAATGTCAGAATCAAAGTTATCACTGCTGTCACGGCATAATCAAGCTTATGGTTAGACCAAACCGCAAAACCAAACAGAATCAGAAGTGTTGCCACTACTACTGCCCCATTCCAGAATGACAATGCCCCAAGCATAAGACCAACTACTGCTGCCGTTTTCCAGCTGGGGGAAATTGTCCAGGCATCTTTTGATGCTACAATATGTTTGCCGACTATCATACATCCGGATTTCAAACGTGAGAGTCGTCCCTCACCGTTTACTTCTATATCATCAAGCCATTCAAGACGGTCTATGAAATACATAATTGCGATTGCCGCAATTAAAAGCCCGAAGCCAAGATGCCTCTGATTTAAAAATACGTTGTAATTCCAGAGCCCCCAGTCCTCATGATTCGTATACCCGATAAACTGTGAATTACTAAAAAAATCAGACCATCTGCCGTCAGCAAGGGTGTTTACAATCTTATCAAGGGCTGCAAAGCTGCTTCGGCAGAAGAACATGAAAACCGTAATTACGCCGGCTGCAGCATATCCGGTTACTTTCTTTGCAATGAAATACAAAAGCACCAGGAAGCTCCAAAGTGAAGTGGCAGAAATCCAGTTGAAAGCCCAGTCAATCCTAAGCCCTAAATATTCAAGGTTTCCGGCCAGAAATTGAAACATGAAATGATATTTTACATCTGCTCCTCCGTAATGCGGATACTGTGTCGGAAAGTTATCATGCAACGAAAACGACCGAATCATCGCTGTATGAGGTGCAAAATCGCTGAAAATAGTGACACCTGATTTTATCAGCTCTTTTCCGTTTTCTGTTGTTACATGGAACACATAAAACATCGTCCATAAAATAAACACAAAAAGTACGATAAAAAATGCAGATTCCTTTTTGGTAGTATTCAAAGACGTTTTTGTTTTATCTTTTGCGATAAGCAGGAATGCAATCAGCAGCATAATTGCAATTGAAGCGATATTTCCGTACACTTTAGGATGTGTCAACCCAAGTACTACTTTTGAAAAGTATGATACGATATATACAATCCATCCGGATATCAGATAACCAATGCCAATGCCTGCTGCGATTCGCCCCCAGATATTTACTTTCATACGTTTTGTGATTTCAAAGCCACACAAAAAGCTGACAACTAAAAATGCAATAGCGGGCATTTATTTATCCCCCTTTCTGTAATGCGGCAAAATATCGGTATACTTATTGATATGTTTTTCGCGAAGCTTATCTACAGTATCAGAGATATCTATTTCCTGCTGCTTGTCATCGGCCATTATCCAGGTCAGTTTTCTCGGTGTCATTTCGTCTTTTACAGAAATCACCGATTCTTCATATGTGATATCACTCATTGACCAGCCGTCTTTAAATGACTGATTATATTCATAACATTCTTTACAGTAAGGTATATACCAGCCGCCATAATTTATCATCGGCGTGTCCATCTTTCCGCATCTGGCACATACATGTCTTGAAATCTCACTGTATTTATCTATAATGTCATCTGCTTTACATTCCTTCGGAGTACCGGCTAGACACAGCCTTAATTCGCCAAACTTCTCTTTCGCCATCACGACAAAAGCGCTGTTCAGGCATCCGCATCTAATCAATTCAGCCCGGAGCTCCTCACATAGTTCATGCCCGAACCTGTTCACCCAGCCGTCAGGGATATCACGGCTTTCAAGGCTTAAAATCGGAGGAGTGTTTTTTATCTCTTCTTTTGTCATTTTCATTCCTGTATACCAATGCCTGACCGGCACAAGGAACGGGTACCGCCTTCGCATATATTTCCATTGCTGTTTCTGCATAACAGACTGCTTGTTTATTTTTCGTTTTATTTTTGTCATTATTTTTCTCCTTTCAGGTTTTATTTTACAAAAAGAACAACGGCGAGAAAGCCCACGGTTTCAACCGTGGGATGAAAGCCGCTTAACTGACTGCTCCGCACAGATAAATCTGGCGGGTTCCCAAAAGAGAACCGGCTAGACGTCTCCATACGCCACCGTTTTTCATCCTCCGCATCCGACGGAAATGATACTGCAAGCTGCGCTTGCGTGTACTAGATGTGGGCGGGGTTCCGCCCGACAATGACCGTGTTGCAAGGTTATAAGACGATTATATTGAACGATGGATTTTACCTCTTAAGTTTTCCACAAGATAAGCAAATGGGGCTTATCCCTGTACTTACACTGTATATGCAAAACATATACAAAGGCGGGCTCGCAGCTGAGCCTGTAGAATAATTCTAATTATGCAGCAGCGGTCTCTTCACGGAGCTACTGCTTTTTTATATATTTAATATGCCTGATTTTTACAAAAAGTAAAACTTTCTACGAATTTTTTATATGGGTCCGTTTGTCGTTTTCCTCTGCACGGATAAATCCGGCAGCATCCAACTCTGCCCTTCCGTGAACAAAAATATAAATTATTTTTTTAAAAATAATGTGTATGTAGCCATTGACAACATACACACCGTATGATATAATAGCATTATGAAAAATGAATTTAAGTATACAAAAACAACCGTATCATTGATTAACTATCATTTTGTCTTTTGTCCAAGGTATCGAAGAAAAATCTTTAATATACCTGGAGTCGAGACAGCTTTCAAAACTATGGTAATGGATATATGTAAAGAAAACAATATTGATATTCTTGCAATGGAATGCCATATTGACCATGTCCATATGTTTGTCAGTGTATATCCACAAACTGATATTCCGGGTATCATGCACCTTATTAAAGGAGTGACATCAAACAAGCTTAGGGCTTTATTTCCGGAACTGAAAAAGATGCCATCGCTATGGACGAGAAGCTATTTTGTCAGCACTGCAGGGAATGTCAGTTCTGAAACTATCAAATGGTATGTAGATACACAAAAAACACGATATTAGATTAATTTTAGAAAGGAGGAACTCCTATGCATACGCTCAGACTTCCATTAAAGACAAATAAAAATACAGAAGGTCTGTTTGAGAAACGTTTTCAACTTATAGCGCGGATACATAATCAGACCGTGAAGCATGCGAAGAAACTTTTGACACAGCTTGATAAGAGTAAAGAATACCGTACATTAAGAAAGGAATACGGTGAGTTAAAGATAAAGGCGGATGCAGGGGATGAACTTGCTGCAATACAGAAGGCATTAGTTGCAGATAAGATGAATGCCTTCAGAGACAGTCTCGGGCTGTCTAAGAATGCATTTGATAAATATGTTGCCAAGATGCAGCATAAATATAAAAAGCATATCAATTCTCACCAGGCACAGGTAGAAGCGGAACGTGTATGGGCCGGGGTCGAGAAGGTACTGTTTGGCGACGGAAAAGACGTCCACTACAAGAAAATCACAGAATTTAAGACTATCCGCGGCAAGAACCACACAACGGGAATTTTCTTTTGCAAAGACACATCCGATACAAAATGCCCGTACTTTGTAAAGTGGGGAAGCATTGTTATTCCGGTAAAAATGCCAGATACAGTAAAAGCAGACCTTCCGGATGGAAGCAATTATGTGTTGGAGTCTCTTAAACATGAAATCAAATACTGCGAACTTGAACGGCTATGGTTTAAATCCGGCTGGCGTTATTATGCAAATGTTTATTTTGATGGAGATGCACCGAAGAAGCTTCAGCCTGGGAGAGGTACTATGGGTATTGATGAAGGCCCTTCTACTGTTGCTGCTGTTTCTGAAGACCTGGCTATCCTTGAGGAACTTGCACCAAAATGCAAGGACTACAATAAGCAGATTGCCAGATTGCAGCGCCAGATAGACGCTTCTACCAGAAAGACAAATCCGGAGAAATTTAATGAAGATGGTACAGTAAAGAAAAAATCCGAATACAAAGGCAAACGCTGGACATTCAGCAAGACCTGTTTGAGAAAGAAAGCAATTGTCCGTGAATTATACCGCAGAAAATCAGAGTACTCTACGCACATGCACGGAAACATAGTAAACCGTATGGTGAAAAATGCTTCCATGTTTATAACGGAACCGATGGATTTTAAGGCCCTTGCGAAGCGTGCAAAAGAGACCCGTCGGCAGAATAAAGCGACAATCATTAAGAAAGCAGACGGAACAGAACAGGCCGTATACAAATACAAAAGAAAGAAACGTTTTGGAAAATCCGTAACGGACCGAAGCCCCGCAGAATTAATGATAATTCTTCAGAGGAAGTGTAATCAGTACGAGTTGTTCTATTATGAAGTTGATAAATGGGAATACCGGGCAAGCCAGTACGACCATACAACAAACACGTATATAAAAACACAGCTTTCGCAGCGGTTCAAGACTGTTGGAGGGAATAATGTCCAGCGTGACTTATACAGCGCATTCCTGCTTGCATGCAGATGGCATTCTAAAAAGCCAAGCAGGAAGAAATGCAGGGAGCTGTTCCCGCATTTTGTAAAAATGCAGAACCTACTAATTAAGCAGATGAAAGAAAATGGAATCTCAAGGCCTGCATGCTTTGGATTCTAAGGCCAAAGAAAAATAAAAGGGGCTGAGCTAGGCCCGGCCCCGTATAGGAACTATTTAAATTTTTATGTAACTTGATAATTGCCATAGGGACCAGATGCTGTCCCTGCGGATATGAGTAAGAAACCGGGCTTATACAGACGGACCTTCCGAAAGTTTTAACCGAAAAATGTGGCGAATTCAATGGCCGGTGAAGAATGTGACAATATAAACCGGTTCGGTCATACCGTTTGGCGCTAACACAGGCTGCAAACGTGGAACCCTTTGTTTCGCAAGAAACCGTACGGGGATTGATATTTCTCCCGTATGGCAACGGAATCCCACGACTTTAGCCGTGTGGAGGCATCAATCAGCGTCTGCTGTTACATCCACGTCTACATTTTCAGCGTCTTCGTCAGCGATTGAAACGTCGCCTAAGCTTTCAGCGTCAGCATCAGCGTCAGCATCTTCAGCTTCTGTTGTAGCTTCTACATCATCGCTTGCGTCAGCTTCCTCAGCAGCTTTCTTTGCTGCGTCAAGGTCTTCCTCAGAGCTCTTGTCTGCCAGAACCTGGATTGCTTTTGTTGAGAATGTCAGATAGTCATTCTGAACGTCAACAGCGCATGTAACTGCCAGCTGTCCGTCTTCTGTTAACTGCAGCTCAAGCTTAGAGTTATTACCTGCGGTAAGTTCTTTGATTTTGGATTCAAGTTCGTCAGTATCTAAGAGACTGTCACCAATGGCTTCTTCTTCCGGGTCTTTCAGCTTGTTTGCGAAATCCTCATCCATAGCAATCACATATTTCCCATCTTCAAAAGCCATTTCAAAGCCAGGGATATCTGTTGACTGGCCATATTCTGATGCAGCATAGATATCAAGTTTGCCATCTTTGATTGTAAGGAAGGAAGAATCCATTCCATAGTCATCAGCATTAAGGGCTTCACCGAATACTCTTAAACCTGATAATTTCCATACTCCATCAAAGTCTGCTTCTGCAGCGTCGTCTTTCATGACGATATCTTTTGCCGGCTCTTCTGCCTCTTCTTTGGAAGCATCTGCTGCGTCAGCATCTTCTTCTGTTTCAGCTTCAGCATCAACCTCTTCTGCTGTCTCATCAGCTGCCTCTTCGGTTGTTTCAGTTGTTGCCTCCTCTGTTTCTGCAGCTTCTGCAGCGAATACGTTTGCTGCTGGCATTACTGCTGTGCCAAACATAGATGCAGCCAGAACGACTGCGGCGATTTTATTTTTCATGATTTTTTTACCTCTTTTTTTATAATATTTTTTTGCTGATTTTTTTATCAGCAATATTAATATGCTAAATAATTTAAAAAAAAGAAAAAAAATGAGATATTTTTTTTGTATTTTTTTGATAACTCGCGCTTCGCGCTCGTAACCAGACTTCGAACGGGGATTCAGACCCGCGTACGAAGTTAAAACCGGAACATTTGACTCGTGGACGACTTATTGTCGGCCGGAGATTTCCAGTTCTTCGTTAAGTACATGAGAAACTGCGAGCATATGCTGATTTTCAACCAATATTTATCCTGAAGCAAAAAAAGCCGCCCACAAGTATTTGTAGGCAGCAGAGGAAAACTAGTCAACAGACACGTACTGACAGCTGTACGGTTTGATATCGTCAAGCTTAACCTTCATTGATTCTATACCCGCCGGTTCACGGTTAATCATGATATCATCAATGATAATTGATTTCTTCTTAATTTTCTTAATCCTGCCGATATACTTATCACCGGTTTTTTTCATCTCGAAGGCGATATCCTCATCTTCGTAAAAAGTTTTGTTGTTATCAGTATGTAATGTTTTTTCGACTTTAACTTTTACTTCCATAATTTTTGCTTCCTTTCTTGTTTGTATATTTGTCTATTACATTTTTAATATGCCGAATTTCGATGCGGCAAAAAAAAGACAGCCGGCTAAAAAAGCCGGCTGCAATAAAATCAGTCATCATCTTTATATCTGCCCAAAATTTCAAGCAGTTCAAGAAACAGGTTGATGATATCAAGATAGATATCCAAAGCACTGTCTATTGCATTATCCAAGGTTAACGGATACCTCTGTGAACGCCATACGTCATAAGCGATATATAAGCTGAAGATTACGGCGCCAATCCATGCAGCAGCAATGCTGTACATTCCAAAAATCAGCATCACCAATCGGGCAAGAATCAGACCGATTAATGAAGCAAACAAGATGCCGCCTAACTTACTGCAAAATTGCGGGCATATGATTGCAAAAAGCGTCATCGCCGCAGTAATGCATAATGTAATCATAAACGCTTCCACTACTATCCCGGAATCCAGGCCGCCATATGCTTCAACAGCGATAGAAATTGACATACCACATGGTAATACAACCAGATTGTAACCAATAAAGCTGATAACCGGATTATGCGAAAGTCCTGACATAAGGCAGCCGATAATTGCACATACCAGATACCCAATCAGAAAAGCCGTCGGGTTTAGTGCCGCCACCGCATCCGTAAAATACTTGCAGATGATAAAGTTAGCCGCAATGCCATACAGCAGTAGGCCACACAATGCCGCATTGTATCCGCGCCTCGTCATCATCATACCGTCGTAAGACTGCAATCTTCGTTCTTTTCTTTCTTTACTTAGACTCATCATTTTAATGCACCTCTCTTTTTGTATATTTTTGCATATACAATATGCAAAATACCGCGGCCGGCAGAACGCGCCTGCCGCAGCTTCTTATACAAGCACCATTCAGTCCCTTGGCTTCAGCAAACAACACAATTCAGTGTTAGCACTTTTTTATTTTCGCTCGTCAAAGCAAGCTCCCGCTTTTAAGCGTGGAGAATCGGACTCCTTACCTCATTTTTCACCTGTTTCCTTATTTTCTTCCTCCTTTGGCATCATTTCACACACCATATCCCAATACTCCCTTTCATGTCCAGACGCAAAATCACGCATCATGTCCACATACATCATCCATTCATCTGAAGCTGTTTTTAAATACTCTTTTACTTCCTCCGGATACAGAATCAATACAGCCCGGTGTTCAAGCAACGGCATCTCTTCTGCCGTCCTTATTCCTTCGTTTTTCGCGACAAACTCCACCCAGTCAGCGTCTGTGTAATCTTTAAAGCCAAGACTTTTCAGCCGGGTTTTTCTATACCTCAGCCTTGCAAATTCCCTTCCGTCATCTGTAATATTAAGCACTATCTCATGGCCAATCTTTCCGGTCTTAACTAAACCATATTCCTGCAACTCATCGACAATATCAAGTATCTCTTCTGCCCTAATCAGGCCAAACTTGCCGGATTCAGGAATACTGTTTATTTTTTTATCTTTCTGCCGTAAATCCCTGGCCACGGTTTTTGCTGTTATTTTTCCATCGTTTTTTCTGATTAATTTTAAGACATATAACGCAAGCAGATTTCCATAAAGCGGGATGCCGTACAGCCGCTCTGTCTCATCAGCCTTGTGTTTTTTCACTTCGGCATCATGACCGTCAATAGCCGTCTGCGCCCATTGTATGATTTTACTTGCCCTGATGTCTGCTTCTTTAAATATCTCTTCATGTGTGTCAATTCCATCATCGAACACGAGCTTTGCGTCAAGAGTCCTTGCCACCGCATCAAGCTGAAATGTAAGATGCGGGGAGCAGATGACAGATTCGTTTTTATTCAGTTCTTCTGCAACACGCATACACGCTTTCAGGTCATTTTTGTGGGCATTCGCAAAAGTAACAGCGTTCTCAAATGAAGCAATCTTTTTCATAAGAATTACGCTGCCATCAGGGCTTACCGTAAACATAACATCATAAATGTAAAATCTGACCATACCGCTTGCCGGCAGTATCATCGGTTTCTGCAGCTCTACAGGTTTTAATATATATCCGTTTTTCTGTATATGTCTTACAAACTTGAAGAACTCAGCATGCGGCATCAGTGAAATCAATGCCGTGTCAATTGCCAAAGCCTGGTTATTTTTAATATAATTCAGCACGCTCGCACGCAGATTATATTCAATATCTTTATTAAGCCTGATTTCAAAGGCGTCACTTTGTGTAACCCTCTCAATTCTTTCCCTGACCATATCATCAGACCAGTTCTGAGGGGGAATTTGTTTCGGCATTATTTCCCCTATTTTTTTATCCATTTTTGGCTGTACAACAATACGCATTCTGACTGAGCCGAGACTGTCTTCAAATACCGGAAAAATATCAAACTTCATTTCGCCACAGTTTACCTTTTCAGCCTCTTCGTCTATTACTTTCACCCATCTCATGCGTTTCTCTCTGTCCTGCACTGTCTCAAAAATGCTTCGGTCAATCTCTTCCTTCCCCTGCTCTGCAATCTGCGCCATCTTTTCTCTTTGTTGTTCAACCTGTTTTTCATGTGCTGCTTTCTTTTTTGCATCCTTTTTTGCCAGCTTTTTTAAGTTTTTGTTTCGCAGGCTTGTTTTTATTTTCTTTGGCCGTGGCGGCATTGCAAGACGGCATCCTTTTGTTACATAGAACACCGGCTGGTTTTCAAACATACAGACAAGATTCCCGGCCGAACTGCGAATATAATCACATTTATCCAGGTCAACGTCAAGTTTTTTACCGCTTTTTTTAATAAGATTCAGCATCATTTCTTTTTCCAGCCATGTAGCCGGTCGTGATTTTGGCATAAATATCAACCTCCTTTAATTTAATATGCGGGAAAAATAGAATCTTCAGATAAAATATTTTGTTGTTTGGCAGATTTCTCATATTGTATACAAAAACCAAAACAAGGAGGTAGCGAAGGTTTTGCATAAAATATGGTATTCATCCATAAGAACGATTGAATCGAAAAACAAAGTAATTCGTAAGCAGCGAGAAGAATTAGCAAAAGCAAATGATACAAGCGCAAAATTTGCTAACGCAAGTTCAAATTTGATTCACGAATTATCAGAAAAAGGAATGACTGCCGATGAAATCGCAAACATATCTGGACTGACGATTCAGGAAATTCAGGATATTTTAGAGCCAAAAACAAAGAATTAACAACAAAAACTGAATATAGTAAAAAGCCAAAAGCGAGCCTTCGGCTCGCTTTTCTCTACTCAATCACATCCACAACACCATACGAATTCGGAATCTCTTTTATTATTTCAGTTTCATTATCTCTTCTTACATCATACACTGGGCCATATTTATCAAACTTTGTCAATTGATACTTATGCACGCCATCCGTACACGGCGATACAATTACAAATTCTTCTAGTTCTTCATTTTCTGTCAGTTCGTTTCTTGCATACATTGATGCTGTCGTATTTCTTACAAGCTTACACAATACAGCTTTGCGTTTTTGCAATATTTCAAACCACTCTTTCGCTTTCTCGTCATCCTCAAATAATGTCTTTCCTGAAATATACGGCAGCTTTGGAACCTGCGGCAAATTGGTCATTGTTTTTGCCTCCTTTTTTATGGATTCTTGTGGATATTTTTAATATATATCAGTGTAGCAAAACTGGCAAATTTTTTGCGGATTTTTTTGAAGTCTGGTATTTTTATGCAAACGAAAATTTGCCATTTTTTATAAGAAAAACAACAATATGACGACAGGAGCTGCTTTACATAAATATGATAATTGTATTTAATTTTACCTATAATTCTAATTGCAGTAAGGAGTCGTCAGAGGAGGAAAAAATGAAAAAGACATATAAGAAAGAAAGGAGGTCATTTACAAAAGAACTTTCTGACTTTCAAAAATACTCAGATGATGCAACACTATATGATGATAAGTTTTCAGAAATAGTGTTGTCAACGCCAATAAACGGTTCCTATAAAGCAATGGAAGAAATAATCCGTATCATAACCGGAAAACGAAAACACGTCATTTCCGTAAAACCACAATTTACAGTTGTTGGTGCTTCACTTGGAAGTGATGTAAGATTTGACTTTTTAGTTGAAACCGATGACGGCGATTTATATGATATTGAAATTCAGCATTACGAAATGAAAAATTTGGGCGAAAGGCTTATTGTATATAATGCAGCAATAACTCTTTTGCCAAAGACTCCAGGCCTTGGATATAAAAATTATCCGTCAACGCATGTAATATGTATTGCAGATACAAAGGCGTACCAAAACGAAAAAGATATTCATCGCGAAACTTATGGTGAGAACCATGAAATAATATGTGTTACTTCACATAATAAATATGAGAATAAGGAATTAATGGATTTAATGCATGATTTTTCATGTAAAAACGTTTCAGATATTATAAATCCTGTCATCAGAGAGACATTAAACTACTTTAAAAACGAACAGAAAGGAGTGGACATAATGAAAAAAGAATATGATGACATTGTAGCACACGCAAAGCCAAAGTGGGTCGAAGAAGGCCGCAAAGAAGGCCGCAAAGAAGGGCTTAAAGAAGGGCATGAAGAAGAACGCGAAGACAATATCAAGAAAACAATACCTGTAATTCTACAGCTTGGAGGAACCATTCAGGATGTAGCAAATATATTCGATACAACGCCTGAAGAAATCCAGAAAATATTAGATGTTGAGAACAATTAATCGCAAACAAAAAAACATAAAAAATAAAACAATTATCATATTTTAAGGGCAGCTTACACTGCCCTTTTTTTTGCTGGCCTTACGGTACTCATCATTCATAATCATCGAAATCATCCAAATCATCTAACTGGATGCATTCTTTCTGTTTTATACTATCATCATAATCAAAATTTACATCCAAATCCTCAGCCTGTGCGTCCTTCTTCTTCATCTTATGCACCAGCAATCTCCTGTCTCCATGCGATAGCATATAGCTCTCGTGTATATTACCAATCTTCTTTGCATCCCCGATACATTCCGATACTATCTTCCAATACCATTTTTCACCGTAATCTTCGGCAATCTCCATCATTGTCAATGCATAGTCTTTCCAGACGTCAGACCGGCAGACCAGAAACGCTCCAATCTCATTTGCTTCATCAAACGATAATACAATACATCTATGCTCCAGCAGCGGCAGATAATCAGATTCGGCGGTATCCTCTTTTATATTCATGCCGTTTATCGCCCAGGCAAACCAATCAAAATCATTATATTCAGATATATCTTTTCGTAAAACGTCAACAACATTACCACCTTTTATCCATCCATAATCACGGTAAATCATTTCAGCAAAAATCATATAGTCATCTGTGACCATCAACTCAATATTCTTGGCTTTTGGCAGGAATGGCTCACCTTTTACAGCAAACATCTTCTTATGCTTTTTTACAAGCAGTCCGCAGGAAACCATGTCCTCAACGGCAGCTTCTATTTCTTTTTGTGAAAGCATAGGAACGACCACCTTATTTTGCACTTTATCAATCTCCTCCGAGATATTGTCTTCAATCCAAAGGTATTGTTCAGGCCATTCTTTGCCTTCTCTTTCGGCAATCATTTTCAAGATTACAAGATGAAGCATGCTGCCGTATATTTTTAATTTCCTAAATCTGTCCTCTATCCTTTCTCTCAGTTCAGCCTCAAACTTTTTATAATCGTCAGTCATAACGTCAACCCAGGCTTCAAGGGCGTCAAAATCAACGACATTTGACATATGCTTTTTGTACTGCTGCTTCTGAAATTTTAATACAGCATAAAATCCCGTTGTGCTGACGTTCATTTTAAGACAGGCTCCGTCGCACTCAATCTTCTTTGCCAGCTCTATGCATCTTTTTAACGCAGCAGAATTCCTGTTTATAAATTCAACGATTTTTTTGTAATCTTCTTTTTTGGTATATTTTACTTCTCCATTTTTTGATAATTCAAAAATATTCTGATAAAACGTAAATTTCATGTTTCCGTCTTTATCAATCACCGCATCTGATATGTCATGCCGCACCGGGTTTATGTATGCTATAGAATAATTAAGCCAGAAATATCCCTTGAATGGCCAATCAAAGAGGGCTGTAAAATCCAGGTCATCTACCACATCAGGGCTTGACTTTACCATTTCAATCACCTTGTCTGATAGCTCTTTTCTCTTGTCTGCTTCCAGTTCAATATCATAGGACGGCTTATTTAAAGCACTCAATGTGCTTTTCTTTATTGTATCAATAGAAATGCCCTCATTGTATTCATGTGATATTGGCACAACCTTTCCAAACGATTCATCTTTCAATATCGGCCGTATTGAAACAACCCTGACGATTTTATTTTTCTTTTGTTTTTTAATCGTCATTTTTAACTCTGCACCACTGAAGATAGATTTCTTTGGCAGGATTATACTTTTTTCAATACTTTTTATTTCTTCTTTGTATTTTTGAATTTTTGTCTTCTGAAGATTCTTCTCATCTACAGCCGGCTGTTTTTTCTTTTGTTTTTGCTGTGCTTTTTGATTTATAATCGACTGCATTGATGGCTTCACCAACTGCATGTCATGTTCAGATTTTGTTGTTTTTTTTGCCATATTTTTCTCCCTTTCTGGAATTTGCCGGCCAGGCCGGTTTCTTTACATATACAATATGCTAAATTTTTGAACAAAAAATAACGGACACATATGCGTCCGTTATTGTATCGATGTTATAAATCAAAATCTTCGTCTGGCTTTCCCGGAACCCCACTGTTTTGATTTCCAAGCATTAATGACATCACGTCTTTTAAGCTTGACTTTGGCGGTTCTGGGATTTCCAGCTTTTTTGGCATTTCCTCTGATGCTGCCTGAGGCGTTGCGCTTTCTGCAGGCGCCGGAGAGGAATCGGCAGGAGCTTCTTCCAGGTTGTTTTCCACTTTGGTTTCCGGCCCGTCGTCAAGAGATAAGTTTGCAGGCTCTTTTGTAACAACTGGAAGCGGGTTTGCAGGCTTATCTGTTTTTGGCCCGCGTAAAGCTTCCTCGCTTTTCTGGATTTCCTTATCCAGCTCGTCCTCAAGAGCCTGGACGGATTGATTTGCAGAACGTACAGGAGCTGCGGCTTCCGGATGCTCAAGAAGTTTTTCGATATCAGCATCACTAATCTCTACACATACCGGGCCGGCAGGTTTTACTGGCTGACGGTACTGTGTCTGCTGCTGCGGCTGCTGATATTCTCTCATCTGTCTTTCCGGGAACTTCAGCTGGAGGTCTGACGGCAATTCATTTTTCAATGATTTGTATATGTCAGCAATATCCATTTTGCCAGCTGTATATTCGCCGACGACTGCATCCATATCAACCGGTGCATATTCAACACCGGTTTCACCACACAATACGGCGATTGAAGAAGGATTACTGCCGTATTTATTCATAGTCAGCAGGTCATATCCTTCTGCCTCGGCTAAAATTCCGATTACCTTTAAAAGCTCTTCTTTCTCTAATTTTTTCATAACACATAATTCCTTTCATTATATTTTTAAAGTTTATTTTGCTTCTTTTTTAATATGCTAGAAAAATTAACACACAAAAAAAATAAGGCGAAAGCCTTATTTCTTCTTGGCAAATACGAAAAATTTGCTGAATATGTAGTTTAGCACCAGTACCACGAACTGGGTTATAAATTTTCCAAGCATATCATTCATATTCATCTGTTCTACAAATAGCCAGACACCGCCAAGCTCTATCACCATAGTAAGGGCCCGGGCTCCAACAAATTTACCGAACGCCTGGAATTCTTCTTTCATATTTGACGGTTTTGCCTGGAATACGAAGCGTGAGTTTACAGCATATGCAAACAGTATCGCAAGGATAATTGAAATCAAATTTGAAATATTAATTTCCACATCCGCACGCCGCAGCAGGTAGAAACTTGCAAGGTTAACAAGTGTAGTGCATCCTCCAAAAAATACATATCTGATAACCGAATTATTATAAATGGTTGTGATTAATTTTTTCACTTTTTTAAACCTCTCTTTCTCATGATGTTAATATCATTACAATTGCATACAGAACGCAAGCCAGGCCTGCAATAATAGCCGGAACAATACCGAACAACAAGTATACAATGCCAACCAGTCCAACTCCTGCCATTACACCACCAATCAGCAGAACCTTAAATCCAATCTTTTCCTGATTCATACTGCATATGAGGGTAATCCCTGCCAATACAATCGTTATCCCAAGACACAGTAATATTACAAAAACTTTATACGACATATTCTTACCTCCAATTTTTTCTTACATACAATATGCCGAATTTTGAAGGAGGCGTTGTATTTTTTGGCAATTTTTTTCACCCATTTTGCAATCCGGCATATTAAAGACGTGAATATTGAAGAAAGGAGCAGAAAAATGTGTATTTTATACAAACAAACGACGAAAGAGTTTGTACATTTTGACACAAAAACAAAAAGAAGTGATTTGATAACAGACATCAGGCTTGCGTCAGAACTTACAAATGCAGAGGCAAAAGAGCTATTAAAAAAATGCACTAAAAAACTAAAAGGCTTCCAGATAACACAGATAGAGTCTTTTCAGGCAAAAGAACCGGCAGCACCGGCTATTGTGATGCCAGCGCAGCCAGTAGAAACAACGACAGCGGCCGCAGAGTCAGTGCAGCAGGCACCGGAAACGCCGACGGCCGCACAGCAACAGGCAGCAGTGCAGTCAGTACAGCCAGCAGTAACGCAACCGGCAGTGGTACAATCAGCACAGCCAGCGTATCCAATGATTCAACCGATTACAAAAACACCCAGGCGATGCTTTACAAGCAAAGAACGCAGTGAAATCTATATAAGGGATAAAGGTAAATGCGGTATCTGTGGAAAATTTATCCCATTGAACGAGTTCACGATTGACCATATCGTTCCAATCTCAAAGGGAGGAACATATGATTATGATAACCTGCAGTGCTGTTGTTTCAAGTGTAATCAGCTTAAATCAAACGAGACGCCTGATGATTTCTACGAAAAAATGTTTATTGCTTTGATAAATCACGCAAAGCAGCAGAACAACAAAAAAATGAAAAAATTTCTTAAAAAAGCAGAAAAAGCCTTTTTTGAGAAACCCAAGAAAAAATCTAAAAAATCTTAATTGCCTATTTCGTCGTAAAAAAATCCGCAGGAGATAATCTTCTGCGGTTTTTGTTTTGGCTATTTTTTCGTTTTACCCTGATTGAAATGCTTTCTGCAAAGAGAGATGTAACTTTCATTTGCACCAACCATCACCTGCTCTCCTGCCCTGATGATTCTACCTTTTGCGTCAATCCTTGCATTACAGCGAGCGCCTTTTCCACACCAGCAAACAGTCTTGATTTCCTCAATTTTGTCAGCCCATGCAAGCAGCCATTTACTGCCCTCAAATAGATTCTGCTGAAAATCAGCGCGCAGGCCATAACAGATAACCGGAATTTCAAGGTCATCTACAAGATGGATGAAAAATTCAATATCCGACTTCTTGCAAAACTGCGCCTCGTCAATGATAAAGCAGTCATATTTCTTCAAATCATCATCAGGCATCACAACCAAGTCTTCTACAGCAATGCATGGCTGTTCCAGCCCGATTCTTGAATGCATTACACCGATTTCCCTTGTATCAATTTTGGGTTTTGCGAGCAAAGGAAGCTTACCTCTCTCACGGTAGTTATAAGCCACCATCAATGCATTTGCTGTTTTAGAGCTGCCCATTGCTCCGTATCTAAAATATAATTTTGCCATTTCTTTTCTTCCTTTCTTTATATATTTATAAAGATAATATGCTGAAATTTCGCAAACAAAAAATCCTGCCGCACTGCAGCAGGATTCAGTCTTACATCTCTACAACATCATAAGTTTGTTTTACACGGACTTCCAGCTTTGCATTATCCGGGTAATTCCAGAACTTGCGGACTTCCGCATATGTAGCAAATCCAGGTGTTACAAATCCGGGCTCGCGTTTAAAAAGCAGACTTCTCTTGCCAATTGGTTTCCTTCTCTCATCATATCTGACAATGTTAACAATATCATAAGTCTTGCATTTTTCTCCAATTCGGCCTGAAAATACGACGTCATAGTTTCCAATTCTTAGTGTTTTAATCATAATGATGCTTCCTTTCTTCTTTCAGTTTTTCGTATACAATATGCCAAAACCGGCAACTATACAAAAAGCTTTTAGAAACGGGAGTATCAGCTATTTCAGTTTTAAGCATCCAACAATAAGTTCTATTTCGTCATGGTCCATATGCTTTTTATCCATCAGCTTTCTTAGTTCTACAGCATCCTCATACCCACCAACGATTTCAAATTTTCTTGAATCCAGGCCGAAAATTGTGTAATCAGACTTATCCTCAGACTCTTTAATTATTCTCATTTTGGGTTCTGTTTCCTTTTCCCATTTTTTTACCTCTTTGTCTTTGCTGTTTCCATAAAACAATTTCAGCTTATCCAGTAAATATTCAGCATCAATATTGGAAACAAAACCAACATACATTCCTCGCGGGTAATCTTCATACTCCGTGCCAGCAAACATTCCTGAATGTTTACTGTAAAAATCATTACGCGCTGTTTCAAAATCACTTCCCGGAATCTCCCATCGGGAAATGGTATCGTACTGCACGTCTGGACATTTAATTTTTAAAAAATCACAGAAGCAGTCTCTCAGCCTGCGTGGAATATATACTGTGCTTTTCTCATCTGACATCTTAATGTCGTTGAATGTAATCATTGCTTACTCTCCTCTCTTGCTTTCACCGTTCTTAACATAAGAGCTAAGTCTTCATTGGAAAGCTGTCTCTTTTCTATTAATGTTTTTAGCTTATTGATTTTGTCGTCACTTCCAGAGACGACGAACGCATCTAAATTTGTCATCTATTTTATCCTCCTTGTATACATGACGGCTTACGCCATAAAAATTTATCTGAAATTAATATGCTGAAAAAATATAAGGGTCTGACAAATTCAGAAAAAAAATTAGAAAAAAAATCAAAAAAAATATCTGTCGGCATTTTTTATCCATACGTTTTCCGGCATATTAAAAATGTAAATCATTTACAAAAAAATCAAAAAAAAGAAAGGAGCAGAAAAAATGATTAACAACAAAACTGATATTATCGGTTACATGCAACTGTTTTTTAAATTCTGGCCTATTGGCAGTCCTGATGAGGCATATTATATGGAATACAAAGGCGATTTCTCAAAGCCATTAAACGAAGATTTTTTCAAATACATTCTCGGTTCATTTGGAAAAATCTGCGAGGAACAGGACGAAAAGAAGCGCATATTCGAAGGAAAATATATTGATTATGAAACATATGCTTCTGAATGTCTTGCAGATGCCGAAAATTTCAATACAAAAAAGGCAGGCTTTGGAACTGGTTTGCTGCCAGGAAAAGAACCTTTAAAAATCAGCCAAAATTAAACTATCTTCCCGCAACAATTAATGCTGCGGGATTTTTTTACGAATTATTTCCGTAAAAATTCAGCATATTATTTACAGCTTATACATTTGAATGCTATATAAAAATATAGTATAATAAATACATAAGAAATAAAAACTCAAGGAGGGTAAATATATGTATAAGAAACGTAAATATTTATATGCGCTGTTCGCGTTCATGATTGCAGCGCTCATCTGTATCCCGCAGGCATTGCAGATGCGAACGCAGGCGGCAGCTAAGAAACCTGGAACGGTGAAGCTGTCAAGCATAAAGGCCACTGATTATAACAAGATTAATATCAAGTGGAAAAAGACTTCTGGAGCTACAAACTATATTGTATACTACAAAGAGGCTGGTAGCAAGAAGTGGATTAAAATAAAGACGCTGGATAGTGCAAAATCCAGTTATACGCATACTTCTTCCAAAAAATATCCAATAGACACAGGATATAAATACACATATACAGTTAAAGCCTATAATAAGAAAACAAAAAAGTCTGGAGCGTACAACAAAAAGGGATTGACAACCAATACAGTTCCTCAAACTGTAAAGCTAAATGAAGCTAAATTAAATTCTAATGGTTCTGTTACAATTTCATGGTTTAAGGCTGGCGGTGCTGACCAATATGAAGTATATGTAAGAAATAAGGATAACACAAAATGGTTATCTCTTGACACCGTTTCAGGATTAAACTGTACAGACAAATATCCTTTTGAAGGACAGGATAACATCTATACCGTAAAGGCATATGCCAAATCAGGAAAAGCCGGTAAATACGACACAAATGGTGTTAAAGTTTACGTACCATCAGGCGATGACGATGATAAACCTGATATCACACCAGCTCCAACATTTACGGAAGAACAATTCGCAGCTGAGATTTTTAGATTAACGAATGTTGAAAGAGCAAAACATGGAGAGCCGCTAGTACAGACTAATAACGACTTAAATAGAGCCGCTATGCAGAGGGCAAAAGAGATTTCCATAAAGTTTTCACATACGAGACCGGATGGGACAGATAGTACATCTATCTTAAGTGAGTATGGAATTCCGGATGATAAAGGAGGAGAAAATATTGCGGCTGGATATAATTCTCCGCAAAGCGTAATTGAAGGCTGGATGAATAGCCCAGGGCATCGTGTCGCATTATTAAATACATATTCCACTCATCTCGGGGTTGGAGTATATAAATCTGGTTCTTCATATTATTGCGTGCAGGTTTTTACCGCTTATGGCGAAAAAGAAAAGCTGACAATTGATGCAAATGGCGGATATTTTCCAACATTGAATAACGCTACTGTATATGATATGTATTTTTATCATGGAACGGCACTTGAATTTAGCAGAGACGTTCCAACACCTGTCAGAGATGGATATACATTTACCGGATGGTTTCGGTATGGTAGAATTATGACTGGATTAAGACTTACCTGTTCGGAAGAAATAACAGCAACATGGACTAAAAACTGATAAATATTTTACCAAAAGTAATAAAACAAGAACCACCTGAATAGGCAGTTCTTGTTTTATTACTTATTTGTTTATTTTTTTCGCTTTCTTGCTTTTTGAGTTCTAACATTACAAATCACAAACCCAGCACTTATCGCCATAACAATTCCAAGTCCGATAAATCCATACTTCCACTTACCATCATCACCAGTCATCGGCATTTTAAATACTGCGTTATTGGTGATTTCGTATAAGCATTCATAAAAATACCATTTGCCAGAATAATTGATATCTTCTTTTGCTGTTTCGTAGTTAACATTACCATATTCATTAGCTTCATCTTCGGTCATTGTCATCGGCAGTGTTACAATGATAGGTTCTTTTAACAACGAATTTCCATCAAGGGTTTTTATTTCTGTAATCTGATAAATGCCTTGGTCGAGATTATCAAAGAAAACATCACCGTTTTCATCAGTATGCCGTATTGTAGATTCCCCTTCTTTTAATAGTCTCTTGAAGTTTGGATGCATTTTTGATGTCGGGACTATCGCTTGCTTTAGAAACTTTATCTCAAACTCAACACCGGCTATTGGAGTTTTTCCGTCTGCTTCATATTTTTTCAAATTTACACGGCATCGTTCAAGTTCTTCATACCATGCTTTTGCATTATCGTATGTAAGCTTAAAGTCTGCATCTTTTGTTGTTGCAATACCTACAGGCTCTGTTTCTACTACATATTCTGCCGGAGCGTCAACCTCTGTTATCTGGAGATATCCTCCAATTGGGATTACTATATTTCCATCATACTTAAAGAAGTCATCACTTTGATTGTTTTTATCAAGATGAGCTTCGTCCATTCTGACATGTCCTTGCGTATCTGATTTCAAATACCACGTTCTGACAAGGTCACTTTCATTTGGACCATCAGCATCAAAGTATTCCACTTTAAAGACGGCGCCAACGACTACCTCACCTTTAACACCCAGCTTTTCAATATCCAGTTTTCCATCACAGAAAATCGGTTCATTTTCGAATGGAATTTCAAATGTCTGTCCTGCATCATCAGGCATGACAACAGATTGTGACTTCGTACCCGCATATACGGAATGATAATTTGGCGCTTTTATTTCTGTGATATAGTATGTCGTCTGGACTTTCTCAATCCAGTCTTTCGCCTCCTGTATCAGATTGCCATGAATATCGTATACTGCATCCAGATGATGCGGAATGCTATTATCTGGAAGAGACAGTACGTTTGAGTATCCAGACTCATCTGTTGTCAGTATTCCCATATCTCCAGCCCTGCTTGATGTTACTCTGTATTCTGCATTTGCAAGAGTATAACTCTTCAAATCCATAATATCCTTAGGTGCCTTTGACGTCTTTTTGACATACAGTCCACCGCTTGGTGGAGTTGGTGGAGTCGGAGTAACACTAATAGTAGGGGTAGGAGTAACTGATACATTCACAATTCCCGTGCTAAACGTTTTCAACTCACCTTTTGTGTTTGCGTCTTGTACCTTCAATTTATCGTAATCGGCTTTTTTGAAGGTTACTTTGAAAATCTCATCTGTTCCAATATAACCGTCAGGGGGCGTTGTTTCTTGACAATATAATGTCACTTCAGTAATATTCATATTAAAGCCAAGTGATAATTCATTTGTAGTGCCATCAGCAGATGATTCCAGGACTCCAAGTATACTTTCATTACTTAGAGATTCATTGTCATATACTGTAAACTTTGCTCCTGCAAGTCCTTTTTTGTCTCCATCAACTTTTTTTGCATTTACACGCACTTTCCATCCTTCATCATTTATAATTCCTTCTTTTGGACCAAATGTTTTTAGTTCACCGTCAGGGGCTGTATAATCAGCTTTTTTAAATGTTAAAGGGAAGACGGTTTCCTTTATAATTTTACCTTGTGGAGCTTTTGTCTCTTTGCAATAAAAAGTTTTCTCTTGTTCTGAATTAGGAACAAGGATTTTTGCTATATCTGTCATTCCATCGTCACCAGATGTAATGGTTGTAATTGCATCAGCATCTTTACATGCCTCATCTGAGTAAATAGTAAATACAGCACCAGCTAAAGGCGTTTTGTCACGATTGATTTTTTTAGTTTGAATTCTGACCTGCCATCCTTTTTCATTTACAATACCTTTGCCACCATCTGTCAGGCCAAAGATTTTTAATTCTCCTTTTTTCTGGTCCTCTACACTGAGCTTTTTGAAATCTGCAAGTTTAAACGTTAATTTAACTGGGATTTCTAATATTGCATATCCTGGAGGAGCCTGGACTTCCTTACACCATACTTCATATGTTTCAGTTGTTTGTGGAATGTTATCTATCGTTTCAATATTCGTAGTTCCATCATCTTTTGACGTGATAGTTGCTAAAGGTTTTCCGGAACAGTCTTCGCTATCGTATATATCAAATTTCGCTCCAGTCAATCCCTTTCCATTTTCGTCAATTTTCTTTGCCTGGACTCGAATTCTCCACTTATCTCCAGCTACCGGGTCTTCGATTGTTGGTGTATTGTCAGCAACGGCATTCTTATCGGTAAACTTTTGATTGTTATCCCTAAGAGCTTTAATTACTATTACATGCACTTTACTGTCTTTATTATATCCATCTGGAGCCAGGTATTCTTTAATATGTAATTCACAGACAGGTAAAGCTGTCTTATTGATGTCAGCAGCAGTTGTGAACATTTCATCTGATGCAGGCACTTTACCTTTAAACCTTGCATCATTGTCTGCCAAATGCTTGCGGTCATATTTTATTTTTCCATTTTTATCTGTAACAAAGTACCAGGTTCTTTTGCGTTTATAATCACTGCCAGTTCCTTCACTGTAGTTTACTTTAAACACAGCTCCTTCTAATGGTTTTAATGTATCACCCTTTAATTTCGTTAATAGCTCTCCGGTGAAACGGAATGGCACGTTCAATACATATCCGTTTTCATCCATTGACATCTCATCTCTGTCCGAATCTTTAATAAAATCAGATAAATCTTTTGGTTTATCACCCTTCTTGATTTTTATTGGACCATATATTTTACCGTTTTCTATTGTTCCGGAAATTCTTTTAAGTTCTTTAACATAATAGATTCCAGCTTTCAAGGTTGTTTTACCTACAGCTTTAGAAGATTTGCCACCATTAATATTAATGATTTTTACTTCCTGACCTTCAGGGCAATTTTTATTTGTATAAATTCCAAATTTTGTAACTAAATCACCAACCCTGCTCGTTTGCTGTGTAAGCTGAGGGCTTACAAATCTTTTATGAATAGTAAATTCTGCTTCATCTGGTGTGATAATGGCTGTAAATGTTGAAACCATTGTTTGTGCTGCTTGGCCTTGCGGACCATGACATGACGCATGTAAGTAAAATGTTGCATTATTGCCAGATTTTGCAATACATTCAACATAAATAGAACCTACTAAAGGCGGACCCTCGAAAGCATTATCTATATCACTAATACATCCACCCCATAACCAATTTTTAGAACTTTTTCCGTATTCTCCTGCTCCACCAATATTAACAAACATCTTATTCTGACATGAGGTTATATTAAAAATCTGTCCCCATCTCCATTCTTTTCCGTAGGCTTCAGAACCAGCAACCCATCCATATGGGACTTGAGCTCCCCAATCTGTATCTCCAATATACATTGTAGTTGCTGAACCAGTCCATAAGTCACCTACTTTAACAGAATTTGGGTCACCTTTTAATTTTACATTAGCATTACATCCTTTATATGCATAAGATGGGTTGATGTATCCATATGGGAAATCATTTGCAAATCGAGCAATCGTCATCATTCCCGTTTGGTCTTCTTGTGGTTTTACTTCATCAGGTATAAAATCTTTATAAAATGCATCTTCTCTTGATTGCCAGATTGTTACAGTGATGTCTTCTTCTTTATATTGTTCAGGAATACTTAAATATCCGGTTTTTTCATCATATAGACACTCATCTGTAATCGGATGCTGATATCCTTCCGGAGCTCCTCTGTTGATATCCACATCTATTGTAATTCCGTTTGCATTATAATCATATCTTGATGCATTTGGATTAATCTTGAAGAGCATCATATCATTCAAGGTCTGTTCAATAGGATAATAAATGTTAAATGTTGAAAATACATATTTTGTATGTTCATCAGGGTCTGGTCTTGTTTGGTCGTAAAGCATATAATATGCTCGTAACTGTTTTTTATCATTATCAGACACCATTTCACTATAATCTGGACTAAAAATTAAGCCACTATTTAAATCAATATAATCATGTGAGGAAATATAACCGCTATATTTTGCAGCTGCTTGAGATGTAGAGTCTGCAACAACATTATAGTCTACTGTATATCCATAGTTTGAGGAGCTTAATCTTTCACCGCTTTCATTACATGCGCCAACTACAATAGCTTCATTTACTGAACCTGGCATATAATCTTTAACATCGGCTCCGTCATTTCCAGCTGCGGCAATTACAGATGCACCGGCATTAACAGCTTTCTTGATTTCAGATTCCAACACGCTATTCAACATAGTCGTTCTTGATGATATAGATAAGTTTATGATTTCAGCGCCTTGATTTAACGCATATTCCATAGCCGCAATTATTCCAGAGATATTGCCATGACCATTATTATCAATAGCTCGTATTGATAATATATTTGCATTCGGATTTTGCTCTAAAATAGATTTTACCATTTCGTTGCCATGACCATTTCCTTCAAATGATTTGTCGATAACAGAAACCCTATTTGTAATATTATCATTATCCGAAGCTCCAGTATCTATCAATGCAATTAATTTTGTATTACTATCAATAATAGTGGACTCATTTTCTTCGTATATGAAATTTATAGGATTTGTGTCCTCACTCATAGATGTTTGATTACATTCATCTGCTAACAATTCATCACTTGCAGCGGAAATTATCGCATCAGGTTCAGCTGCTAATCCGGCATCCGTATATTTCACATATGCCTTCATTGCATCTTCAACAGTCTCATATTGAATCAGATAAATATTCTGATAATTTGCAATTATGTACTTGCTATCAGTAGAAACACTTTCCGCATTATCAGAGATTACTACAAGTCTGGCAGAAGCAAAGCTTGTGTTGTCAAGATTTGATATATCATATGACTGTTCAGTATCCTGTTTGTCATTTTCTATCTTATCTTCAGTATTATCTGTGTGACTGTCAGCCTCTTTAGCCTTTTCTGTTTCTTCTGTCTCTGCGTCATTAATTGTGGTGTCTTTATCTGCACTGTCTGAAGCCTCATCTGAAACGAAATTCTCGTCTGAATTATCAGAATCTGCATCTTTGGCGTCTTCTGAATCTCCATCATTATTCATGATGTCTTCACTTGACTTCTCATCTGGCTCTTCACCAGCATTTTCATCAATATCTTTGGCGATGCTGCTATCATTAACAGTAATATCTGATTCTTCGTTATCTTTTTTATTGTCATCAGTATTCACCGTCAAATCATTGTCAACAGCTATCTCTTCAGATACATTCTGTTTGTCGTTACTGTCAATATCCTTGAGGTCTTCAGATTTCTCTGGGGCATCAGCATCTTCGGCTTTTTTATCATCTCTTACTTTGGTTGCAGCCTCTTCATCAGCCTTTACGTCTTCAGCTTCTGAATTTTCTGGCTTATCTACATCTGCTTCTACCTTGATTTCTTCTTTATTACCAGCGGCTTCTTCAGCTTTCGCATTTACTTCTTTCCCGGCTTCATCAGTCTCATCATTAACGCTCAAATCTTCCGCAATATCTTCAGCAGACCCTTTCTTCTCAAACCCAATCTTTACAGTCTTATCATACTCCATAAACACCGGATATTTAAAAGCCTCTACTTTGTTTCCTGCATCAAATCCAACGTCCTCAGCGATTTCAGTACCAGAAGAATCGTCAGTCAATTCATACAACTTTACTACGTAGCCGTCATCTGCATATGCCTTCACATTAACAGCATCATCGGCTTTTGCTTCATATGCGTAAGTATAACCATTATCTATCGCATTTTCTGAGGATATCATAACGTCATCTTTATCGTATACATCAATATGTAACCTGTCCATTTGCTTTTCCAGCCGGACAGTCTGTTCACTGTCTTCGCCTTCATTAATTACAACCTTGCCTCCGACCGTTTTCAGATTGACGAAGAGGAACTTAGTTTCGTCTGTCTTTTCATCTGTTGATGTAGAAATCTGTGTTACTGTTCCATCATCATTTACCGTAATATCACTTGCATATGCCACATATGAAGACAATATCGGTGTTGCAGCAGTTAAAGCCGCTATTGCGACAGACAACATTTTAACCTTTAAATTTTGCATCTTTTTACCTCCTATTTTTTATTATTTACACTTGGATTTTAAGCCTGGAGGAAAGGCTACGTGGAAACCAGGAAGATTTCTCTTCCGTACTATATCAGGCAAAAGCCCTGCGAACCAGCAAAAGGCAAAGCCAAAGCCCAATAGAAGGCTTCGTGCAGTTTCCTTCAACCTTTTATACGCCAGATGCATTAGGTTATATGTCACATTCGCTTAATCGGAGCCATATCAAGCTGGCATATTTTTAGCCTATGGCTTCCTGTTTAGCAGATGGTTTTTTCCATCAAGATTAATATGCAAAATAAAAAATTTTTTTGACGTTTTTTTCACATTTTTTTCATATTTTTTTGTCAGAGCTGGACGAGCTGAAAATACGCAAGAAAATACAAATGCCTGCGGGCATTCTGGGAATGTACCCGCAGGCATATTTAGAGGAGCCGCCGGCTTTGCCGGCAGCTCCTCTACTCTCTTCTCGTGTTTTATGATTTTTTTAATGTCTCAAACGTCCATTTCCTCTTTCCGTTTGCTGATATAAGATTGCACCGTCAGCATATCGTTACCATCATAACAAAAATACCCCTCAAACAGACCATACAGTTCCGCCTCCCGTTCTCTGTTTTTCTGTTTTTTCGCTTCCATCAAATCTGTGAGTATCTGCGTCTTGACAAGTTCTCTCTCTATTTTGTTTTCCACGCCTTCCAAACCAGACGTATGAATATACTGCATTGCATACATATAGCAGTCTGCATTACGATACTCCAGCGGCACTTCGCAAATGCTAATCTTTCCGGATTCCAAGTCCAGAATGCATTGAGATTTCTTATTACTTACCGGCAGTTCGAAATACGATTTCTCGAATGTTGTCATCTTCTCACCTCTTTCCGATTTTTTAGTTCTCTTTTTCTCTTTTCTGTTTTCCAATTACATACCCCAGCATGAACGCTGATAGCAGAACCTGAACAAAGTCAATGTAGAACTCAATTCTGTCATATCCGGATGCCGGTTTTTTGCTATTGCTTTTTGTATTTTTTAACATTACTTTTCTCTCCTCTTTTTTAGTTTTTTTCTTATATATCCAATATGCCGGAAATCTCTGTGAAGAACCTATGACTGAAGTCACGGGCTTCCAACAGTCCGTCAAGCTTTTCTAATCTTGCGACCCGGTTGCACCTTCCATTCTGTCTTCTTTCCTGCTTCATCTGTCCGATGCATTGCCTTCCGGTCGTGTCTTACTCAGACTCTCTGTCAGTATCCTTACACTGACAGTCCTACTACGGTGCAGGCTTTTTTAAGTGGACTTTCACCACGGCTTCCACGCTTCCCCGAGGTACCGTTGCTTCGTTATCTGGTTATTTCCGTTTCCGGAGTGATTGTTTATATGTGACCGGTTTTACCCGTTGCTGGGTTAACAGTTATTTCTGAAGAATCAGTTTGCAGATTTGTTTGTTACAGGGAGACCGGTAATCTGTATCCCTTCATCCTGGAGCATCTTTGCCCCAATCTTATATATATTCTGTTGAGCATTGACATCACGGTCATGCCAGGTTCCACATTTCGGGCATTTCCATTTTCTGACGCTCAAATCCTTAACATCTGTATTTTTATACCCGCAACATCCGCAGGTCTGTGATGACGGATACCATCTGCTGATTTTTCTGAAATACTTACCAGCACGCTCCATTTTATATTGTACCATTGTTAAAAACTGAGACCAGCCAACAGACGTGATTGACTTTGACAGATGGCGGTTCTTCATCATGTTCTTGACAGCAAGGTCTTCACATATGAATGCAACGCAATTATCTGTAATCGCTCTTGAGAGTTTATGGTGAAAATCCCTTCTCTGGTCAGCAATCTTACGCTGCTCTTTGGCAACCTTAGCCCTGGCTTTCTCCCAGTTCTTTGAGCCGGTATGCGTCTTGTGGTCATACTGTTTTCTTGAAAGGCTTTGTTGGAATCTCCGTAACCTCTTTGCGTGAATCTTAATCCACCTCGGGTTTGGTACGGGGATTGATTCTTCCAGGTTTCCAAAAACACCAAATTCTTTCAGTCCAAGGTCAACAGAGATTATCTCCCTTGCGTTGATAACAGTTGGAAATACAGGTTTATCAATCACGCTTTCCATTCTGAGAGCGATACGGTATGAGCCATCTGGCTCTTTACTTACGGTTGCCGCCTTGATTGATACTCCATGCGGTTGGATATCGTTTAATGTTTTCCCCTTTGGAAGGATAAATCTCACATTTCCGATTTTTGGAAGCTTAACATACGGAATGCCGTCAGTCATCTTCAGCTCGATGTTGTTGTTTGTGAAATTTGTTGTGAAACTGTTTCCGTTTGGTTTTGTTCTGGAAGCATATTTTGGGAATCCAGATAATCCCTTAAAAAATCTATTATATGCGTCATCTACATTCCGGCAGGCATTTTCATAAACAAATTTATCCGTATTATTGAGATATTCCTTCTCCTTCTTTAATGCCGGAAGGTATTCTTTTTTATACTGTAAAACCGTTAATGTCTTTTTCGTTTCCTTGTAATATTCCTCACGTTTAGAAAGGTAATCATTATGTACGACCCTGGCATTCCCTATCTGCTGGTTAATCGCAGCCTGTTTGCCTTCCGGAATCAGCTCTAAAAGGACGCCATAATTATATATGCATTTTCCGTAAGGTTCTAATGCTTTATTCTTCTGCTTAATGATATTAAATCCGCCTTTTCCTCCACGAAACTCAAAAGTACCGTCAGTCTGCTGTTCTGCTGTGACAGTGTACTTTATCGACTTTTCTTCGGCAGGGTTTGTCTTCTTAACGGTCTTCTCTTTCTCGGCGGTTTTCGCTTTCTTGGCAGCCTGTAATTTACTGGCTTTCTTTCTGTTTGAGTTTGCCGTATCGTGCATCTCCTTTCTGTAAATTTCTTATACATTTAATATGCTGAAAAAATTAAAAACGAGGCGATTTTTTGCGAAAAAATTTTGACGAAAATAAAAAAAATCTCTACGCCGAAACGTAGAGAATAAAATGTCGTGATAACTCGCCGTGCCGTTTAACTCATCGACGGACGGGAAACTGCGGTCAAACTTACTTTCCCGTCGGTCTGAAGGTAATTTGACGTGTACGCGGGAGTTAGAAATCCCGTCCGTGTCTGATGCAAGCGAGCGTAAGCTCGCTGCATCACGACTGAAGTCACGAGAATGCGACGGCTAAATTTTTTTCAAAAAGAAAAAAAAGAAGCATTTTTTGCTTCTTTTTTAGATTTCCAAAGCATCAGGAAGCCTTAAACTGTATTTCCGCATCTCTTCCAGCAGGTATGCTGTGGACGTCGGCAGCTCCTTCTCCTGAGCGATTGGCAGCGTCTGCAGCAGCGCTTCTGCGTCCATCAGGCCGAGAGCCACAAATTTTGATAAGGCAACATCATCTCCGCCTTCCGCAAACGCTTTTGCGATTTTTACCGCATTGTTTTGAAGGTATTTTTTCGCATCTGACGAGCATTCCAGGAGGTACAGCTCCAATGCTACGTTCGCTTTGTTCTGAAAATCCTGCAGCGTTCCAAAAATGAGGCGGTATGACAGAAACCGGCTTATCTCATCTGTATCGCTGGCGAGAGCTGCGTGCACCATATTCTGGATGACAAACATATTGATATAATTATTGATACATTTTGGGAGTCTTATGCTTCTGCCGTTGTATGTCAGCAGGAATGTTTGCTGTGCTTCTCCTGTCTGGAGAAATATTTTCCCTTTGCTTAACTGAATTTCGTCTGTCCGGTAGAATATCGTGGATTCTTCTTGGATTAACCCATACAGTAATGACGACAATGTTTCGTCTACATCTTCGCCAATCGGCTTTGTCCAAACAATCTCCTGTACGTTTGACCGGAAAGTTAAGTCTTCTCCGCATTTTTCTATCCCTTTCCCGAGAGTAATTTTTTTAAGCGTTTTACAGTCTGCGAAAGCAAAATGGTTCAGTCGTGCCACGGTATCTGGAAGGGTCAGTTCTTTAACATGGCAACTATCGAATGCGTAACTTTTGATTACATTGTATGGCTCGGTCAGCGTTACAACGTCTACGATTTCGTCATCCTTTTTGACATCATAGTACTTATTCAGTATCTTAGCACATGCCGATGCATCTACAGGATACGGCGGCCGATATGTTGTTTTGAAATCTTCGTTATCTGTTTTTGGCATTTTTTTGCTCCTTTCTTTTTGCTTTTGTAATTAGTATGCGGGATTTTTAAAGGAAAGAAAGAATGGTTTTGCTGACTACACAAAAGCCGCAGGGTATCCTGCGGCATGTTTGCGTGTGTTTCTCATCAATTATTTTTTCAATTTTTTCAGCACCTCTTCTGACTTTCCTTCCGGCAACGCATTAACACTTTTTTGTACAAGGTCAGCAGCAAAATCTTTATCGGTATGGAATCGTCTGATTAACTGGTCTGTTTCTTTGTCCTGAATTACTTTAGCTTCCAGACGCTTAATCCTGTCTTCTTTGAATCCAAGAATTTTAGAAAACTCTTCCGATGTTAGGCCATACTCCTCCCTGATGCCGGCAATCTCTTTTGATGTAAGCAGACCGTTTTGTATACGATATGCGTTACGGCATCGTGTAAGATTTTCGTTAAGCATGCCGCCATTAACAAACATATTCATATCATCGGACGCATTCTGGCAAAAGAATATTTTTTCCGTATATGACACCTTCTGTCCTTGGACCATAGCTGTATCTATACGCTCCCACTCTTCCACCTCATGCGTTTTATCGCACATCGGGCACTCATCAAAAAGCACCTTCCGTATCAGGACATCTCCGTCTCTTCTTTTGTACTCCATATCACTTTTTTCTTCACATCTCCAAAAATCCAAGCAGTTCAGCCGGCGTAACCGTCTGCGCCACCTTTGTCATATATTTCGCATACACTCCCATGATTGAATCTCCGTAATTCCACTTGTCAACCTCTTCAGTATTCAGCCAGAAAGCCTTTTTCGCCTTTCTCGCAATCGCCTTCACGTAGTCCTCACCGCTGGCGTTTTTATTGTTTCTCGCGTCACCGATGAAATAAATGTAAGAATCACCGGTTACCTCACTCATATGTTCGTTGTAAAACGTCTTGAACGGGACTTCATAGTTAGAATACGCCCCGGAACGCGGGATTGCATCCAACACAGACTTAACGGTTTCATTCGGGTTGTCAGTGTCAAAAAACTTTGATATATCATACAGCCTGTTTGTAAAAGCATAAGTCTTACAGCCGCCAGGGAAAGCTTCTTTCATCGCATGCATAAACACCAGCATCATTTCAGACGCCTTCTTGCAGGAGCCTGACACATCAAGAATCAGTATCAGATTTGATTTCTGTCTTACCGGCTTCTGATGGATAAGCCTTAACGGAACACCTCCTGTCTGGCAGCTTTTCTTGATTGTAGCCGGAATGTCAATCCTGGACGCCTTATTTGCACGTATTTTTCTTGACATTTTTGTCCTGAATTTTCTTGCGTTGTCTTTGATATAATCTGCAATCTGCCGCTTCTCCGCATCTGTCATTTTTGAAAAGTTCTTTTCAAGAACCATATCTCCGACGTGTTTTGACCGGACTGCATTTCTGGCAAGAGCTTTATTGAATTCTGCACGGTGTGAAAGAGACTGTTCCTTCACTATCTCATTCATTCGGTTCTGGAATTTTCTGTCTTCCTCTTCCATTTTTTTCTGCATTGTCTTTATGTCGTTTTCGGTCTGTGCAATCTGGCTGTTCAGACTCTTCGCATCATCCTTAATTGCCTTCAGCTGTTTTCCGCGTTCCCTGATGGCTTCCATCAATTCACTACTATTTGGCTTCATGCAGGCTTTCATGGAAGCAGCTTTCACTTCCTTCATAAGCTGGCTCTGCTCCGGTTTTATTCCGCTTTTCACTGTCTCCACGAGGTTTTTAAGGTGCTGCTGCCCTTCCAGGCACTCGTCAAGGTTTTTAATACTTTTCTGTAGCTCTTCAGTCTGTTGTGCTTTTTTCACTTCTTTTGATTCTTTCTGACCGGCTTCCCGCTGCTCAATCAGTTCTTTCTGACGCCCGGTCAGCCGCTGCAGTTTTTCATTTATTTTTTGTTTGTTTTTTTCATGCTCATTTTTCGCATTTCTCTCTTCGCGATGTCTGTGATAATACCTTTCAACGAATTCTTCATAGACCTTATTAAACATCAATGCTTCCTTATAGCTGTGTGTTACCATTGCCGAAAGCAGCTTTTTTACATCCATCTGTCCGCCATGCATATCGCTGATGACGGAAAAAATTTCAGACGAATTACAGATATAGCCAAGGCTGCTGAAATATTCGCATGCCTCAAAAATAAATTCATACAGGTATGAAGAATCGTCACCAGCGCTACCGGCGGTGTCTCCCGCCGGCATAGTCTCATCAATATCTTCCATCAAGCACACGCCGGTTGTTATTTCATCGCATCGGTCAAGCATAGGGCATGATTCGCATCTTCTTGCCATCACAAGCCCTCCTTATCCAGCAATCACTCCCGCATAGGATTCGACAGTCTTTCTGATAATACCCATATCACGTCTGTCTTTTGCGAGCAGACCAATGGAATTCATTACTTTTACCTTATTTGCGTCATTCCTTAAAAAGTTTGCCCAGTCTACCGCTTCGGAGATAGACACCGGATGCTTGAGGCTTTCCTCCTGTAATGATACGATACAGGATGCAATACCGGCAGCCACTTTGTCATTTACTTTGGCATTATTTTTCAGGATTTCGATGATTTCCTCACGGGTTTTCTTTGGAATATACAGATACCCACATCGTCTGCGCATAGCACCGGACAGTTCACGGTATCCGTTTGATGTGAGAAAAACGATTGGCTCCTGGCCTTCCGGACAGTCTACTGCTCCAAGCTGTGGAATATTGATACCATACCGCTCAAGGTATTCATACAGCATATATTCAGTTTCTTCTGATGATTTATCAATCTCATCAATCAAAAGCAGTTTCCTTCCGGTACCGTTAATCGTCTGCAGGACTGGACGTGGAATCAGGAATTCTTCTCCGTAAAAATCAACATCCCCGGACACTTTTTTGATTGCTGCATTTACGTTAAGGTCTTTAATCTCTTCATTGATTTTTGGTTTTACAGCTTCCAATGTCAGCAGCTGACGCTGATAATCGTAATCGTATAAAATATCATCTTTTGTAAGCCCGTCATACATCTGCAGACGCAGGAACGGCAGACCAAGCATTTTTGCAACGGCAATTGCCAATGAAGTTTTACCGACACCAGGGTCTCCTTCAATCAGAACTGGCTTATTTAATGATAATGCAGCGAATACTGCATAGCAGATATCATCATTTGGAATATATCCATTATCTTTTAATCCCTGTCTAATTTCATCAATTGTTAACATAATATAATTATTGTCTCCTTATTTTTAAATTCTCAGAGGCCTTATTTCCTCTGGCATATTTAATATGCTGAATTTCTGCAGAAACGATATTTTTTTACGGATTTTTTTGTGTTTCCATACAGAAAAAATTGGCACTCAGACCAATACCAAGCATATCCAAAATTCAGCATATTATTTTTGCAAACAATAAACACGAAAGGAGTTTTTAAATGGTAGAAATAAAAACAGAACGAGCAAGCTATTATATTTCAACACATGGAAAATGTGAGTACATTGATATTGAACCAGGAACTGATACTTTTACGTTTTTGTCTCCGGAATCCTTGAAGGATATCGTGCATCAAGCAAAATCTCAAAGCTATTTATGGCAGAATATCAGTATATGTAATCACCTTACACATGGTCTTGTATATAGGCTCAAAGGTATAGAACAGACATTCCCCGATGTAAAAACGCTTATCATTGAAGATGATATCGGAGCCATACATATAGACAACCGTATGTTTCCAAATGTAAATCATATCATTTCCAATAATAAGCGATACATTAACGATGTTCCTATGCTCATCGCACAAAGTGATGAACCAGGATATCTAATGAACGCCTTTTGCATAAAGCGTGGAGAAACAGTTGATTTGCGTAATGTCAAATACATTTGCAATGGTGCATTTTCAGGATGCCATATTTCAAAAGTCATCAATTCTGATGATGTCTGGGGATGTGAAGAAAATGCATTTAAAGATTGCAAGTTTCTGTTTAATGATGAAGAATATGCTGACGGTACAATAAAATTCGGAAAAGTAATCGTATCAATAAAGCCAGGACTGACTAAGCTTAATATTCCTAATGATATTGATATTTATTCGGCATGTGAGTTTCCAGGCAGTATTAAAGAGGTAAGTTTTGATTCTTTTGACTGTCTGGCGAAATTCAAATGGTATCTTGAAAAATATGATATTGATACAATAAGTATCAATGACAAGCATGCATTAGAAACGCCAAATATATCACAGTATTTCGGCAACATAAATGCAAAAAACATCAATATCACAAAAGAAAACAAATTCCTCAAATCAATTGATGGCGCTATATTTACTGCAGACGAAAAAATATTGCTATATTGTCCACAAAATAAAGACAGGTATACTATACCATGCAAAACAGAGACTATCGGGTCATATGCATTTTCAGGATGTCACATAACGTCCATAACAATTCCAGACACAGTTAGCGGCATCGGCTCTTATGCTTTTTATGGATGCGAAATGCTGACAGAGGTTAAGCTTGGAAACGGCATTACTGATTATGGGGAATTTGGTGCTTTCGGAATCTTTCAGAATTGTACTGGCTTAAAGCATATAGAAATTCCATCATGCGTTACTGCAACATGTGAAAATATGTTCCATAACGTCAATCTGGAATCCGTGGTATTACATGAAGGCCTCCGGTATATCGGGCGTAATTCATTCAGAAACGTCACAGTTGACACCATAACGCTTCCGGCATCATTAAAGATGATAGCGCCAGATAACTTTCATGGCGTAAAAGTTTTCAACATCTGCGGCGATGTCCCTGTAGGACTGATTGTAGATATTGCAAAAAGCACACAATCATACAGTAAACGTATAGAGGCAATTAAGATTAACAACGAAGATGTCATTTTTGTATTGAATATGATGCAGGACGGGCAGGCAAAAAAGCTGTATTTCACAAGATATATCAGCACCTGGCAGGCAAATAAGCTTGATTACCTCCTAAGCACCTTTAAGACACTGCCTGATGACTATCTGGTAGATTTATGTAAAAATATCAATGACCCCGAACTTTCAATAAGGTCTATCTTAACGCTGTATAAGCATACTCACAAAAACGGACTGAGAAAGCTTTTACAGATTATGTCAAATTCAATCCTAAAGCATTGCCTCAACATGCAAAATAACGAACTGACGATAGAGCTTTTATCAATGAAAATATTTACACAGCAAGAGCTTCACGAACTGCTGAAATTTGCACAAGAACAGAATGATACGGTTCTTACGGCAGCAGCATTAAATGCACTGGCAGACTGTAACGATGCTTCTGATTTTATCATTTAACTTTCCCCGGCAGAAATCTGCCGGGATTTTTTTTGCAAAAAAAGAAGCGGTGATGTTATCACCACTTCTCTTTGCTATTTAGAAAAACATCATCTGACCGCCCTGGCCTTCAAAAAGTAAGTCTTCAATATTGACTTCTTCAATATTATCAGTTTCTTTCTTTGCTTCAGGTTCATATTTTGATAAGATACCCTTCTCAATCATATCTGTAAAAAACTCATCAAAGCACTGATTGATAAATTTCCTCTCATCCTTTCGCGGATAAGCGACCATCACGCCGGAAACTGCACATTCAGCATGTCCTACGAGATAATCTGAGCGTCTGCCATCCAGCTTATCTTTGACATAGCATGCAAAAGCACGGGCAAACATCTCATGAGCAGATGACCAGTAACCGTTACCGGCTTTTTTGTATTCACCATCAAAGAACTTTGATGACTCATAGAAAAATGTCTCCTTTCCGTCCTGCTCTTTGAATGCTTTAACCAGCTTTTTAACAGATTCTGGCATCTTTGACAGGTTAGCAGATGCAAATCCATGCACACCGAATTGCTCTGCGATATACGCGTCCATTGCATGACCCCATTCATGAGCCAGAGAGCCAGCACCACGCTTTTTAGTCATGTTGATGACATTTTTGTCCAGTTCATAATGCGCCATAGCGTTACCGCGTCCACGTGCTCCGAAAGCAATTGCCAATCCACCTCCAAGACTAATATCTTTTGGAGAAATACATACAGCCTTATACAGGTCTTCAAAAGCGTCATAAGCCATATTTATAGAGCCAATACGGTCTTTTGAAGTAGTATAATTGCCAAATTCTCCTCCACGCAGTCCATATCTTGCCATCAGTACTCCGCCATCAGAAAACTTGAAGAAGTTATAGCTGCTGCCGGTTCTCTCAATAACTGAAAGATGCGGCGGCAAAAATGTTTCTTTCTTTGCATCTTCTTTTTCAGATAATCTTTTGGATTTATCTTTGGCAATAATATTTTTTGCCTCAAGCTCTGACAGTGCAACGCCGATACGGGTCTTTTTGTTGTACATCGGAACGTATACGGCATTCTCATCCGATTCAGCAAGAAGTGAAGTATAGTTTGCTGTATCAAAGAATGTTACAATACTATTCGGAAGTGTAATAACATTTTTGAAACGCTTATCATCAAATTTTTCGCTGCACATGTTTTCAGCAGTACATTTGATGATTTCATACTTTTTGCTCTCCTTTTCGTCAAGGGTAGCCATGAACATGGATGCGTCGCTATCCTTCTTGATACGGTCAATATGATACACATATCTTAATACCGTATTACCGTCAAGAAGCTGCTTTGCGATGCTGCTGGCATACTTCCAATGCTTGTCTTTCGGGTCATCAGAAGCCTTTTCCAGATACTTAAAGATTCCGGGAATCTCGCTGTCTGAACCTTTATAGAACTTCTTGATGTCATCAAGAGTCCTGCACTCTTCCGCATCTGACTTGACATCAAGGACAAAGGACATATATTCCTCAATCCCAATGTTTTTAACTGGCTTAGGTGCAACTGCATCACGCATCTGGTCTCTCCAGAAGAGAACTTCACGCGGGATACCCTGTTTTTCAAGAGCTTCATATTTAGGATGTTTCCAGAGGGCAGCTTTTCTTGCCATCTTGCTCTGTTCATCCTCTGTTGCCTCTTTAAAAATTGCCCATATATCTTTTTTTGCTCCGCCAATCTTCTGTCCAAAATCGTTCAGTTTTTTCATAATTTTCATTTCCTTTCTTTGTTCTTTCTTTGTTTGTGTTACAAATCTAATATGCAAAACTTCCCGTAACACAAAAAAGCCCGGCAGGATATGCCGGGCGCGTGTTTAAATATTAAATTTTGTTGATTTTTTAGGGGATTTTTTCTTCTGTTCTTCAAGCAGATATGATACAAGCACCACCATCTCTTTTTCACTTGCAAGCTTGATAAAGTTATCAAGACTTTTTGATGCAAAAAATCCAAAACTGAAAAAACGTATCAGCTGCTTTTCATCACCATTTTCAAACAGACGCTTGACAATGCTCTTTTTGGCATTTTTCAATAGTTGTTTATAGCAATCCTTTTTTGTGATGTCATACAAACATATCATCATATCCTGCCGTAAACTTTTATCGATGGCATTCATGCCATCTTTCTGAAACAGACCATCAATCTCATCTTCCGGAACTACGTCGTAAAAGGAAAACAGTTCATCAAGACGCGCCGCCAATTTAGAAGGCATGTGACGCGGAAGATAATATGTCTTGCCATTCACGATTAAGGTTATGATTATTTCACCGTCAGCCTTACGATGTGAATATGTAGACGTAACTGCCTTCAATAAACCATAGGGAACTCTTTTTCCTGTTACATGTATTACTGTTGCCTGAGAGAAATTGTAATTACCAACATATTTTAATGATTTCGGCAATGTAATTTCATGTGCTGGATATCCAGAAAGTGCACCGCTTTCTATGGATTCAAGCCCTTCGTTTAAAACAAGTTTGTTTATCTTGGAATTACTGAACATATTCTTAGATAAACCTTTCACATATCCAGGAATTTCAAGCTCTGAAAAAGTTCCACACGATGAGAATATGCCATTACCACAGCATTGTTCAAAATGTGTCATTGTATGGTTAAATTCAACTGCTGATAACTTGCATTCACAAAAAGCATTAGCATGTATATAGCATAATGATTCTGGAAGCTTAACAGAGCTTAATGACGCTCCATAAAATGCATTATCCCATATAGTCTCAGTACCTTCCGGGATTTCATATCTTCCCTTTATATTGTTCTGAAAATATACTAATACTTTTTTGTCTTTTGTAAAAACGGCATTATTTACAGTGCAGTAAAATGGATTATCTACAATATTTAATTCCTTTACTCTACAAGCATAATTTAAAATATCCTGCATTTGGAGAAAAGTAAGATACGATGTATCTTTTATTGTCAATTTGCCTTTTATGCCTGGAATATATCTGAGCTGGTTTATATCATAAATAATTACTTCTTTATTATCATCTTCACCAAATGAGAGATTATCCACCGCAACATTTATATCACGCGGTATTTCAACAACACTGTCATCATTAACAGCAACCAGGATTCTGTTATTAATTGTAAAAACACCATTCACGTATTTTTGCTCATTGAATAATACTGGATATCCATAAAATGATTTTTTGCTGCAGCTGGTAATATCACCTGTATTGATAATGTTTTCAGATTGGCAGCCATCAAACGCATAATCTTCAATTTTCGTTATGCCGGCCATATCAATCACATAATCTTTACTATGGCAGAAAACATTTTGCAGGATGGCTTGTCCGTCATTGCATTTGCGAGCCAGCATGCCACCAGAAAGATGCGTTTTATTCTTTGATACCACCTGTTTAAGATTAGGAAACATCATATTACTGACGTAAACATCAATCACCATTTCTGTAATGACTAAAGTCTCAACATTTGGAAACTGCTTTTTAACAGACCTGAAGTCATACATCACGTAATCAGCTTCTATTTCATGTGAATTTGAAATAAGTGTAAGAGTCTGCACGTCATCATCCACATCAATATCAGTACAAATTAACGTATATGAATATTTGCTTTTTGGCCTTTCAGTGTATAATGTAACTTTACCACCTTGGGTTTTGATTTCATTTAACATTTTCTTTCTTCCTTTCTTTGTATTTTACATACACAATATGCAGGATATCTTTTACATACAAAAAATGCCGCAGAATATCTGCGGCTGCAAAAACAGACTGAACACGCTTATTTCGAAAAATCAATCCGATGAAGCAGGATATCACCCATTGCCGAAGCCAGGCAAAAAATCAGATTTCTTTCGTTGATTTTTGCATTGTATGCAACCTGAAACGCGTAGTCTGGGTTGTTTTCTGGAAGAACCCTGATTTCAGTATCGGTATTAAGATTGCTATCCGAAACACATTGTATTCCGATTTTATCCATCGCGGACATTAAATCTTTGATAGATACTGGCACTGTTAGGCCAAGAGCTCGTCTTACAACTTCGGCACATTCTGCCATCTCGTATCGCATATTTTCATATCTGACATATTCGTTCATTTTTTCTCCTTTCTTTTAACAGGCAGTAATTGGTAGCTGCCAGAATTATACATACAATATGCCGAATTTCGGCAACAAGAAAAAGCCGGCATTAAATGCCGGCATGATTTCTTCAGATGACAAATTTTTTACTGTTATCTTTAGTTTTTAGTTTATCCAGAACACATGCTGCCAATACTGGAGCATCTTCTGTTATCTGTAAAATACTTTTTAACCTTGCGGAAGATAAGATATCAAGATTGATGAAATCAATAAAATCATCATAACGCTCTGTTTCTATGTATCTTTCAAGCATACTTACAGCATATTTTTTTACATATTCTTTTGCCTGTTCATCTTTGCAGTCTTTATATATTGCAAGTGCAGTATCCTGCTTTTCATCCATGCTTGAAGAGTACATATAAAAACGATTAGTAATGTCATTTTTGCCTGCAAGAAAATCAAATATCGCACATTTTACTGTATTGATATGCTTATGTTTTAAATGTTTTGGCACATAAAACGTTTTACATATTCCAACATCCTCTCGAGCGTCAATCGTCAATACTGTAAACGACTGGCTACTTCTTACAGCAGGTGGTAGGATTATGGCAGTAAGCATATCTTCTGTAAAATGTTCTGCATATACATTTTTTACATATGATAAGGCGCATCTTCCGATTGTGGATACAGTTTTAGGGATTGATATGCTTTTCAGACCTAAACACATCATAAAGCTGTCTTCTTCTATTATTTCAAGGCCTTCGTTCAATGTGATTTCTTTAAGCTGGCTCTCGTAAAATGCACCTCTTCCAATGCTTTTTACCTGCCTTGGAAAACTAATCTTTTCAAGACCTGAAGATGCAAATGTATACCATGACACTGAAGAGCCGACATGCGTCAACCCACATCCAAAATCAATTGTTTTCAGGTTTTCACAATCTGCAAAGGCATTATCACTAATCAGTCTCAATGTTGACGGAAATTTTACAGAATTAATTTTGCAGTAATTGAACGCTTCACGCTCAATCTTAGTGACTCCTTCAGGAAGTTCAACCATACCTGTTTTTTCAGCCAGGCACGCAACTACTGTCGTCTTAGTTTTATTATACACAATATCATCAAGTGTCACAAAGTTCTTATTATTGATAACTTCAATATGCTTAACACCATATCCTGTTATATCCTTAATTTCGCCACTGTCTATATCATTGCATCCATCAATAATAAGTGTTTCAGGCAGATTTCCATCATAATCGCAGCAGAATGTAGATGTCTTTAATGTCATTTTTTTAATTTGGCTAAAATCAAGACCATGAGCCATACACCTGGTTTCCTCTGGTATCACGACATTATCGGCTGTTTTATCTAAAGCAATAACAATACAGCCGGCCATTTTAACGCCATTGTTAAATGGCTGTTCTGAAAAATATGACCCGTCAAAAGCATGCTCTTTACATTTAATGTAATCTGTATCACAGTTTTCAAGAACGCGGCTTTGACATCCACAAAATGCTCCGTCTTCAATCACTTCAATTCCGCGCATATCTATCGCATCGGATGTATTCCAGCCAAAAACATTAATAAGACTGCGGCTAAAATTGTTGAGAAGCAGTTTATTTTGCTTTACGGTATAATGGTTATTACAAGATATAACTTCTTTCACATTTGGAAACATCTGATTTGGTAAACACAAATCACCGCATGTATCAAGGATTACAATTTTAGAGACATTTTTAAACTGTTTTTTATTGTCATCCAGACAAAAATCAAATACCATCAGATACAGTTCCGTAACGTCATCTTTAATGTCTAAGTCATAGCAGCACTCTCTATTACTACCTTTACTTTCAATGTAGAATACAACACCAGGCTGTGCATCATATTTTATGTATTTGTCCATCTTTTTTTCTTCCTTTCTTTTTAAATATTTTTTAGATTTACAAAAACAATATGCTGAATTTCCATATCGAAAAAACAAAGTCCAGGCAGGTTTAACTGCCGGGATTAGGCTATAGCGCAAATGCAATATTTTCTTCTTTTTGTTCCGTTTTTTGCCCGTTGAGGGCATAAGCAGCTATTACTGACTTGTTTTCCAAATTACTGTTCAGGATTTCATCAACTATTTGTCCTACGTCATTTTTGTCTACTAATCCGGACTGCAAAAAGTATATCAATCTTTTTTCATCGCTTAGGTCAATCAGCCATTGGATAATTTCTTTTGAATTCTTTTTTAAATACTCTTTTATTTTTTGGTTTTTGTTGTATCTGTACTCAGCAAAAGCGGTATCATATTCATATGAAGGTTCATTCGCCAATCGACATAGAGCAGTGTCTTTTACCTTTCCCGGGTTAGAATCGTATTCTTCAAAAGGGTTCCATGAGATTGATTTTGGCAGGAATGCATGGAAATCATCGGACTTAAATATAAGTTCTGTATAATGTTTTGTAGTGCAAGTATTAATGACATTATTATAAGAAATGGAGCTCACCAGTCCAGCCGGGATTGAATTTAATACTACCTGGCTTGTATCCAAAAAGGCATACGTCCCGATACATTTTAATGACGCCGGAAACTCAACCGTTTCAATTTTACTGTCTGCAAAAGCGCTGTCTTCTATACATTCAATGCCTTCATGCAGGATAAGTGTTTTAAGCTGCTGACATTTTTGGAATGCAAATGGCGAAATAAACGTAACCTGTTCAGGAATGTCAAGAGAAGTAATTTTAGAACATCCACGAAAACAGTTGTTGTTGTCATAATCTCCAATCTCTTTAAGCCCGCGCCCAAAATCAACACGTTCAAGTCTCTTACAGAAAGAAAAGGCTGACATCCCGAGCTTTCGCAGTGAATCAGGGAAAACGACTTCCTGAATACAGCTGTTACTGAAAGCTCCCGGTGCAATCTCAACAACACCATCGGGAATTACGATTTTTCCTTCTCTTCCGGCTGGGCACTTTACAAGTATTGACATATCTGCACTATATATGATTCCGTCAACACTTTTATACGCGCCATCTCCGATAATTTCAAACTCCTTGCAGGTTTTAAAGGTCATACAGAAATCATGCAATTCACAAGAATTTTTAAATGCTATTACAGGTGGGGCATCATCCATTCTTACAGTTGTGGTAACTGGATGTGTCAGGCCCGGAAGACACAATTTACGTATCTTACGAAAGCGAATATCCGGCATGACCATCGTTATATATTCCGGAATTTCTATTTCGTCAACATTTTCTGCTATTTTGACAAGAATACTTCCGGCTGTTATTATTGGCTGCGGATTATCTTTCAACAAAGCTGAGCCGGCAAAAGCTTTCTCACTGCAGACTTTGATATCTGCTGTATTAATAAACTTTTTTGCTCTGCATCCATTAAAGGCAAAAGCTTTAATAAGGAATACATCTTTGAGGTCTATGACCGCATCATCCGTTTGATAAAAAGCATTCAATAAAACATGATGTTTCACCAGCATATTTCCGGAGGCAAACATTGGATTGTCAGATATTACTTTTTTAACGTTAGGAAACATTGCGTTCCGTATGACGATATCAATTACATTAGGCCCAATGTATAATGTTTTCACTTGTGGAAACACCTTATTAACATCAGATAACTTATAAGAGCACTTCTCTTCTTCATTTCCAAGAACCAGACAGTCAGCATCTTCCTGGATATCAATGTCACAGCACATATCACGAAAAACATCAAAATAGAATATTGCTTTATCATGTTCAGCTTGGCTATACATAATTATTACCCTTTCTTTTTTTTGGTTTCTTACAGTATGCCGGATTTCGCCAAATTGAAAAACTACAGTTCCAAATCGCTTTCGATATCCTTTTCCTGCTCCGACTCTCCAATTACCTGTAGCAGGTATGCTTTTGCTATCACATCATCACTGCTTAAAACAGGTCTCTTGTTATATTCTTCAATCAGATATTTCGCCATCATCTCACTTACCAGTCCGGTCTTCAAAAACTTAACAAGCCTTTCCGTTTTATTTACATCAACCAGGTACTTTGCAATCCAGTCAGCCCGGCTTTTTACATATTCATCAAGAATCCGGTTATGGTCACCGTTCATATAAGCACAGATTGCCGTTTCGTTTTTTGAATTGATATCCGGGGACATAGAAAACAGCATTCCATAATACCAGTCTTTTTTCTGCTCAATAATATTTTGCGCTTCAGACACGTATTCAATAGGCAGATGTCTTGGCAGATAAATCAGCTTGCCGTCAACATCAAGGGCAACCGTACATACATTGTTGTAATCATTAAATGTTACATCAGATATCGCCCTGACAAGATTTTTTAATACATGCTTTGTATGCACGACTTCAGCATTTAAAAAGTTATTTTCACCAAGAGACTTCAACAAATCTGGGAGTGTCACCTCTTTAATATTTTTGCAGTACAGAAAGGCATTGTTTCCGATGTCTTCAAGCCCTTCATTCAGCTCAAGCTTTTCTATGCCGCAGTTTTTAAACACTCCGCGGCCAATCGTCTTCATTTGTGAAGGAAGCTTTAATTCTCGCAGTGAAAAACATGATTCAAAGGTTTTAGAATCATGTGACATATCACCGATGCGTTCAAGACCGTGTCCAAAATCTACTGATTTTAACTTAGAGCAGTCAAAAAACGCCCTTCTTTCAATTTCCCGCAATGAATCCGGAAGAACAATATCCGTAATTGATGTATCTTCAAAAGCGCTCTCTGCAATCACCTCAACCCCATCAGGGACTGTTACTTTTCCTGGATGGTTTCTCGGGCATTTAAGCAGAGTTTTTCCGTCTTTTGTATATACAATACCGTCAATTGTTTTATAAAATTCATTTTCTTCACATATTTCAATATATTTCATACCCGGACGGATGAAAAAATTCTCATCAACCATAAACCGGTCAGTGTTTTTTACAATCAGTTTTTCCGGCAGTCCGGAGAACAGTCGCAGGACGCTTACATCCTCAACTTCAATACATTTGATATTGCAAAGTGACATATTCCATAATGTACCCTCAACATATTTAGGGAGTACTATCTTTTCAGCATTTCTATCCACATAAGTAATTATCGTACCAATAATCTCAACACCATTTTCCAATATTTTTTCCTCCTTTTTTGTATATTTACAATATGCTGAATTTTCGCAAAAAAATATAGCCACAGCGAAAAAACTGCAGCCATATTCTCAGCTTCTATCAGAATCAGCGTGATTCACGAAACGACAAAAGAAAGCCAGATTTATCTGGCTTTCTTTTTTACACTTCATAATTGATATTTTTTTCAGTTTCTTTTAATTTTTCCAAAATATACGCCGCTGCCGTTGTATCAAAAGCACTCTGCGCAAGTTTTAGAATTTCTCTCAGATGTTCTTCATCATAATTATTAATATTTAACATTTTGATGAGCTCTACATAATTTTCATTATTGATAAGCATAGCTGCAAGTTGAAGAAAGGTCTTTTCTTCATACTTTTTAATCGTATCCATTGATTTAAAATATTGACTACTGCCAATCCAAGATGGACGTTTTATATATATTGACTTAGTACCTTGAACTATTTGTACTCCTTTTTCTCCATTGTCATAATGTTGTGTAGTTAAGGCTTGCGATAAACCTGAAGTGTGACTCATACGTTTATCTATAACAACTTTACTGATTCCAAATAAGCATCCAGAACCAAAATCGTCTAATGTTGCTGGCAGTACAATTTCGTTTATATGACATCCAGAAAATGCCTCTGTATCTATTGATTTTAATCCATCATTGAGTGACACATACTCAAGTCCACTTCCACAAAACGCATACGCGCCAATACTTTTTATTTGTTTTGGAAACGATATACTTTTTAAATTTCCGCATTGTGAAAATACTCCGCTCTCTGGATGCGGATTACCTATTCTTTCTAACCCAGAACCAAAGTCAATACTTTTTAAATAGGAATTATAAAAAGCAAATGTTTTTAAATTGCGCATAGTTGAAGGCATTATTACTTCTTCTATATTAGAGAAAGCAAAGGAATTTTCGTCAATGGTATTAACTCCTTCAGGAATTTTATATAAACCGGTTCTTCCAGGTGGAAATTTTAAGAGATATTTTTTATTTTTAGTGAACAAAACTCCATTTTCACTGGAATAGAACGGGTTTCCATCTTCAACATCGATATATTTCAATCCTTTCATTTTCAATTTTGAAATTTTACTGAAAAATGGTGTATCTTTTGCAATAATTAATTTTTGCGGTAAATCGAGAATACATTCCAAAATTTTTAAATTATGGACAACAACTTCTTTAACTTTGTTTAGATGAACGTTTACATATGTCGTCTCAACATTGCTTGGAATTTCTAATCTATAAGCTGTTTCGTCAGCCTTTAATAGATAATGCCCTATAACTACGCATTGATTTTTTAGAACCTTTTTATTATAAAAAAATGAATTATCAAATGCAGCACTAATGATATTGTCTACAGAATCAGCATTTATAATTTCTTTAGCTTTGCAATGATTAAAGGCTTTATTTTCTATAACATTAATCCCAGTCAAGTCAATGGTTGTATTTTCGTCTTGGCAAAACGCATTAAGTAAAAATTTAACTTCATTATGTTCAGATACAAGATATTTTCCATTTTTATATTTATTACTGTAAGATATTACTCTTTTTATGTTTGGAAATAAGTCATTTGGAATTGAAATGTTATCAATTTTACTTCCAATAATGAGCGTATCTACATCTGGAAAACTTTTTCCCCCAGCAATAGCAACCATAAAACGAATATCTCCAAAATCAAATTTCACGGTTTTGATTCCTGGCTTAACGTTAATATCGTCAATAAGTAGATTATCTTCCATACGATTTACATGAAACTTAACTCCGTTTTCGGTATCAATTATGTCGTATATTTTTGTACTCATAATCCTCTTCCTTTCTTTTTTATATTTTCCTACAATATGCTGAATTTTTGCAAAGAGAAAACACACCGAAAAATTTTGGTATGCTTTCTTTATTTATTCACGGTCAGCATAATATCCGGAAAAATCCCGGTTGTCTTGTCTCATCTTTTCTTTTTCAGCTTCCCTGTTCATCGTGTACAAGTCCATAACGGTCAGCCCGCTTCCAACCTCTGTCTCTTCCATGAATTGTTTCACTTTTTCCAGCTCCTTTTCCAACACCTGATTTTCCTTCGCAAGCTGTTCAGCCTGGGAGCGCAGGTCTTGGTTCTCCTTGGCGGTGTTAGTATTTTCAAATTCTTTCAGCATTTTTATCAGCTCAGCGCGTTCTGTTTTCATTGCAGCGATTGATTTAATCAACGGTTTTACCTGCAGCCAGTCGGCGTTACTTATAATCGTGTAACCGTTTGAGGTAGAGGTCTTTATATTATCAATATTTTCTTTTGCTTTTTCTGATTTCTCAAGCGTCTTCAGCACTCTTTCCTTTCTCGCGAGTTCTTCTTCAGACCTTGAAATCTGTCTTGCCAGATAAGCGCATCTTTCGTTTAAGGTCTTCTTTTTTAATTCTTTTACGTTTCTTTCATAGTCAACAGTATCTTTCTTGACCATATTCAACTCTTTACCCATCCGCTCAGACACGTAATCCTGAAGTGCTATCTGGAATTTAGCTCCATAACAGTCAGCAAGCGCTTCTTTTGCGCATACTTTTAAACCGCCATTTTTATCTTTTACTATCGGAACAAATGTAAAATGCATATGCGGTACGTTCTCATCCATATGTACATATGCTGAAATTATATTTTCTTCACCGTGTTTTTCTTTGAAGAAATCATATGAATATTTGAAAAAATCACGGCATTCTTCATCATCATTTGGAACGTAAAACGTCTCTCCGTCAGAATCAACGACTTCATGACACAGCTCCCTCGGCATTGTTACCGCCCAGCTGCACACGGTCTTGACATCATCCCTCTTTAACATCCTTACATCATCCTGATGTATTTTATCTTTAACAAATTCATAATCAGAAACCCCCTCATGCCTTCCGGCTGCCATATTGAAATTGAGGCAGGTTCTTTCCTGATGTATATGACTGCCCGGCGTCTTCTGTGTTCTGCTGCAATGAGTCAGTAACCGTGGAGCTTCATTTAATTTAAATTTTGCAACTGATGCCATTTCGGACACCTCCTGTATTTTTTTACAAAAAAAATAAGGCCAAATCGGCCTTACCTTTTGTTTATTTTCTTTTTTTTGGTATAATATTTACCAAGAATAATATGAATTTTTCAATCAGCAATAAAAAACGAAGCAGACAAATGTCTGCCTCTGTTTACAGCATTAACAAAAAGGCCATAGTCAAAGACCCAAGCTCTAAAAGCCAGGTTCTGAGTTTATGGTTTTCTGTCTTTATCGCCATTGGAATCCATAGTGCAAGAATCATAAATACCATCAATGCAGCCTGTTTTACCCAGGACGGGAATTCAATGCCACCAATGCCTGCACCAAACATTATCACAACAGCGGCGAACATATATGCGGCGCTGCAGATACTGTACAGTTTATTGACTCTAATTGACGGTGCCTGTTTCTTTGTTTCTATTTTTTTATCGTTATTTCCAATTTTTTCCATAACAAAAATCTCCTTTCTTAACGAAAACAATATAATAGTCTATCATATTATGCAGATTTTTTGTGCTTATAAAAATAAGGTATATATTCTGCCCAACTAGAACCCTTTCTTCTGCAAACGTGCGACCTTATTTTCAATATCTTCGCCATTATCATTTAACTTGAAACAATGAATCATTTTTGACACAAATTCTCTGTATTCGGTTTCTTTTCTGTATTCTTTTGTAAATACTTCGCATATTTTTCTTAACATTGTATTTCCTCCAGCTTTTAAGGTATTTTATCATATTATGCAGGATTTTTTGTAATTTGCATAGTACACAAAAAAGCGCCTGGAAAGGCGCTTTTTACGAAGCCTGAAAAAAAGTCCAGCTTTGCCGGCAAATTGTCAGCAAGGCAAGACACTGAGCAAGCTGTCAGTATCCGGCTTTTTGCAAAGCATCTACATACTGCATCAAACCGGCAACATTTTCATCAAGAAGCATCTCAAGGACACCATCGCCAGCACTATTCATTGCGGCATTAAAAACTGTACAAACCGCGTCAATTGAAAGCTTTGTTGTATCAAACACCAGAAAATGCACCTGATGCGCCTGGTCTTTGCGAGTCCTAATGAAGCGCTGATATGATACAGAGATATATTCTTTACTTCCGATTTTTACCGGGACACAAAAATCCTCCGTTCTCATTATCAGCATTGCAGGCTCCCCTACTGTTCTTCCGTGCTTTGTTAATACATTACCATTAACATGAAATGGTCCAATATTATGCATCATGTATTTAATCTCCTTTTCGTTAATTTTGTATATATATAAGATGCTGAAAAATATTACAGACGAAATTATACGAAATAAGAAAAATAGTTGACAATAATAACATTATGTAAATTACTATTTAGTATGCTGAAAAATCCATCCATGCGAAAAAGAAGGCTGGCGCTTCGCGCCAGCCTTCCAGCAAATCAACAATTTACAAAGCAAACCTGTTAGACGTTTTTTTGTCTCCGATTTGTTTTAAAATATACGAGGACACAATTGCCAGTTCCTTCTCTTCTGCCTTCGGAATCAATGACTTCAATGTAGGTTTTGAAACAAATCCAAGGTTTAAGAACTGAACGATTTTGTCTTCATTTCCTTC
>OLOO01000139.1_pt1 | contig 76262 bp, 58 predicted proteins | sample 1672621 | NCBI WGS metagenome assembly OLOO01 (sample SAMEA3136706, study PRJEB25190) | human gut metagenome | biome: human gut; feature: human-associated habitat; material: faeces | place: Austria | collected 2013 | reverse complement strand
TGCCATCACCGAAGGTGATTTTAAATGCATTTTGACTCGTAACTGTGAAGGTACTAAACAGTTACGAACGAAATTAATTTTCTGGAAAGTAAACAAGGGATGCCGCCTTCTGACAACACCCCTCTTATGTATACGGGAGTCAGGCCCCCCTTTTCGGTTCTTCTGTCACCCGATTCTCAGTTTAAACTTCTGAATTTCTTTTTCACTGGTCACACGTTCGATCTCTGCGCCCAGGCTTCTCAGTTTTCCTTCAAAATCCTCATATCCACGCTGGATATATACGATATCATCTACGATCGTAATTCCTTCTGCTGCCAGTCCGGCGATTACCAGTGCCGCACCTGCACGAAGATCCGGTGCGCTGACTCTTGCTCCTGTCAGTTTTTCCACGCCGTCAATGATCGCTGTATTGCCTTCTACTTTCACAGAAGCGCCCATACGGGTAAGCTCGTCCGCATATTTGAAGCGGTTTTCAAAGATACTCTCTGTGACGATACTGGTTCCGGTTGCCAGCGCCAGTGTCACGGCGATCTGCGGCTGCATATCGGTAGGATATCCCGGATACGGCAGTGTCTTTACATGAGTTCTGCGCAGTTTCTTTGCCGAGATCACACGGACTGCATCGTCAAATTCTTCTACCTCGCATCCAATCTCTTCTAATTTTGCGGTGATCGCTTCCAGATGCTTCGGAATCACATTCTTGATCAGAATATCACCCCGTGTTGCCGCTGCAGCGAACATATAGGTTCCCGCCTCGATCATATCCGGTACGATAGAATATGTGGTACTGTGCAGTGTTTCCACACCACGGATACGGATCACATCCGTACCGGCACCCTTGATATTGGCACCCATGCTGTTCAGGAAGTTCGCGGTATCTACCACATGCGGTTCTTTTGCTGCATTTTCAATGATGGTGTTTCCCTTTGCCATGGAAGCTGCCATCATAATATTGATCGTTGCACCTACTGACACGGTGTCCATGAAAATATGGGTTCCGTGAAGTCCATTCGGTGCGGATGCCACGATGGCACCGTATTTGATATCAACAGTCGCACCCAGGGCACGGAATCCCTTCAGATGCAGGTCGATCGGACGGCTTCCGATGTTACAGCCGCCTGGCAGAGGTACTTCTGCTTTTTTGTATTTTCCAAGAAGTGCGCCCAACAGATAGTAGGATGCACGGATTTTCTTAATATATTCGTAATCTACACTGATATCACCGATCGTGGAACCGTTGATCACTGCAGTGTGGCGGTCTACACGCTCCACCTTTGCTCCGATTCCTCCGATGGCCTCTAAAAGTACATTTATATCATTGACATCCGGAAGATTTTCCAGCCGGACGGTATCATCTGTCATAATAGCGGCTGCCAGAATCGCAAGTGCTGCATTCTTTGCTCCGCCAATCTCTACTTCTCCAACTAACGGGTTTCCACCCTTAATAATATACTGATCCATAGTTCACCTCTATGTTTTATTCAGCCCAATACAAGTCCCGATAAGCCCTCTCATTCATTTTTATGTTATAACAAATCAAAGTCTTTGTAAATAAATTTTAAAGATTTCTTATCTTTTTGTTCATATTGTCCACTGAACTTTTCCAAATACTTTTACAGCGTATCGATAATACTCTGTAAAGTCTCCTCTAAATTTTTATTTTCCTCATCAATTGTGATATCTGCATATTTTTCATACAGTACCACACGCTCTTCATACAGGTCCTTCAATGTCTGTCCGTCCCGTAAAACCACGCCGCGGTTCTTCAGGTTGCCCAGACGTTTTCTCAGGGCTTTGTAAGAAAGTTTCAGATAAATGACCGTGGCAATCTCTCCAAGATGCTCCATAGCCTCTTTTCCGTATACCACGCTGCCTCCTGTGGCAATTACTGTGCGGTCCGCTTCGATCGAAGCATTCACCTGATTTTCAATTGCAATAAAGCCTTCGATGCCCTCTTCACTGATAATTTCTTTTAATAATCTCTTCTCCTGCTCCTGAATCAGCAGGTCTGCGTCTACAAACTGATATCCCAATTCTTTTGCAAGAATTACTCCAATGGTACTTTTTCCGACTCCGGGCATTCCGATTAATACTATGTTCTTCATATCTCTCATCCTTATCGCAGCTTATCATTTTATCATATTATCTTGGTTAATACAAGTTTTTATTCCTGTTTGTTATCGGATAACAAAGAATGTGTCCTGACACATTTTTTTAATCATACCACAATTTTCCCTGTAAGGGAACTTAAAACTCGCGAATAAAGGATTCTACTACATCCGAATGTTCTTCGTTTCTCCACACCAGCAGAACATCCGTCGTCAGTTCCTTCTCTCTGATCGGAACCGGACAGATTTTTTCCGACTGATCTTTCATAGACGCCGGAAGAATCGCTGTCCCCAGTCCGCTGGCTGCCAGGCTCATGGCTGTTCTTGCATCCTCACATTCATAATAAACATCGCTGGACAGGCCGTGTTTTTCAAAAATGGACAGCACATACTTTCTGTGACGCTTGGAAAGGATCAGATGATGTCCCGCCAGTTCTTCCAGTGTCAGTTCCCGGCATCCTGCTTCTGCCTGCCCCTGTGGAACCATCGCCAGCAATTGTTCCTGTTTCAGCAGTTTGGAACAGAATCCATTTAAAGCAATAGGAGTACGAAGTGTCGTTACATCAAGGATTCCGTTTTCCAGTTCGTCTTTTAATGTAAAGGTAGATCCATCATGGATCACAAAACGAATGTCCGGATGATGACTGGTGTATTTTACCAGATATTTTGCCATCATATTCACCGTGGATGGCGTTACGCCGAGATGGATCGTCGTTGCCTGGCTAACTTTGATCACTTCTCTTTTCGTAATATCGGTCATGGTAAGAAGACTTTCCGCCCGCACATACAGTGCTTTTCCCGCCTCTGTCAGCCGGATATGTTTGCTCCCCCGTACAAACAGGCGTACCTGCAGTTCTTCTTCCAGCATTTTCATCTGATAACTAAGCGGCGGCTGTGTCATATGCAGGGCTCTGGCCGCACCGCTGATGGTTCCCTCATCTACAATTGCCCGAAAATATTCCAGCTGTTTGATCTCCATAGTTTCCTCCGTTTTCCTTTCTCATATCTATATAGAAATTATTTTTTATTTATATAAAAACAATATTTTTCATATATTATAATCTGTGCTACACTAAAAGCGCAACAGCAATTTACCTAAATTTTACACAGATGCATGACGGTAGCACAACGCATATACCTGCATCATCTACCTCATACGCAAAGGAGTTTTATCATGAAACAGATTGACTTTGAACATGGGAAAATCACCGATAATATCTTGCGGGCTTCCATTCCGATGCTTGTGGCGGAGGTTTTAAGCCTGCTCTACAATATTGTGGACCGAATCTATATTGCAAGGATCCCGGATGTGGGAACCACAGCGCTTGGAGCTGTCGGGCTGTGTTTTCCGATCATTACGATTATTCTTGCTTTCAGTAACCTCTTCGGTTCCGGCGGTGCGCCGCTTTTTTCGATCGAGCGTGGAAGAAAAGATACGAAAGAGGCTTCGATGATCATGAATACCTCATTCTTTCTGATCTGTGTCTGTGCCCTGCTTCTGATGGCTGTCGGTATGATCTTTGCGAAACCGATTCTGCTTCTGTTCGGAAGTTCGGAAAACGGACTGATCTACGCGTATCCTTATCTGATGATTTATCTGATCGGAACTTTTCCTTCTATGGTTTCTACCGGTATGAATCCATTTATCAATGCGCAGGGATACGCCACCACAGGGATGTTTTCTGTAGCGATCGGTGCAATTGCCAACCTGATCCTGGATCCGGTTTTTATCTTTGTGTTCGGACTCGGTATCCGCGGTGCGGCGATCGCTACGGTGTTATCACAGATTCTTTCCGCAGCGTTTGTCCTGTATTTTCTGCGGAAAAAGACCGAATTGAAAGTCCGTCTTCTGTCCGAAGAAGAGATCCGTGACTGCGGAAGGCGGGCAAAAAATATTATCAGCCTCGGAACCGCAGGTTTTATCATGCAGCTTACCAACAGTCTGGTGACGATCTGCTGCAACAATGTACTTTCGGTCACCGGAGGCGATCTGTATATCTCCGTGATGACGATCGTATCGAGTATCCGACAGATCATCGATACACCGATCCATGCCATTACCGAAGGTTCCTCCCCGGTCATCAGTTATAACTATGGCGCACGCCGGCCTAAGAGAGTGTTCCAGTCCTGGCTCACCATGAGCGTGATGGCGATCCTGTATACACTGCTCGCCTGGGGCGTGATCCTGTTTGCACCGCGTTTCCTGATCGGTATCTTCAGTTCCGACCAGGCGCTGATCACCGATGCGATCCCGGCACTGAAACTGTACTTCGGAGCCTTTGTTTTTCAGGCACTCCAGTATGTGGGACAGACGATGTTCAAGTCACTGGGCAAGAAAAAATTCGCGATTTTCTTCTCTCTGCTTCGCAAGGTCATCATCGTGGTTCCGCTTACCTACATTCTTCCGTATCTGTTCCATATGGGAAGTGACGGTGTCTTCCTCGCAGAACCGGTATCCAATGTGCTTGGCGGAAGCGCCTGCTTCATCGTGATGCTGTGTACGGTAATGCCGGAGCTGAAACGAATGGCAAAGGAAAATTCTGATTGCTAGAGCGTGTCTGAAAAATCATTTCCGCAATCTGCAATATAATCTTGGTTTCTTTACTCCATAAAAAAACTCCAGCAGACACAATAGCTTTCTTCTGTCTGCTGAAGTTTTTTATTTTTTATTCAAATCTTCTTATTTCTGTTTCTGAACATCCGCTGCTCTCTCTTCTTCTCGGAGCCGTTCCAGTTTCTCCTTCACCGTAGGATACCGCTCCAGATCGGTATGGGGAAGTGCCTGTGCTGCCACCATTGTATTCAGAAAATCTTCTACCGCTGCGAACTGGATATATACCATTTTCTCCAGGATCTCCTCCACTTCTTTTGCCACACCGCGATCCAGCAGTGCACATACCGCACCTTCCAGGGAAGAATTGCCCGCATGGATGATCCGATCCCGTTCCATGTCCGGGTACATGCCGATAGCGATCGCGGATTCTTTGGACACATGTTTTCCAAAAGCGCCCGCCACATAGAATCCTTCCAGTTCCGAAAGTTCGATCCCGGACTCCCGCAGCATGATCGCCACCATCGTGTATGCCGCCGCTTTTGTCCGGATAAATTCTTCGATGTCACCCTGGTAAAAATACAGCTCCGGTGCATAGTTCACCGCCAGCATCCCGTCTTTCTCCACGATCCACCGGCTTTTCTCCGGCTGTAAGATCCCCCGGATATCGATCCATCCATGCAAAAACAATTCCGCCAGAAGATCCACAATCCCGGATCCGCAGATTCCTTTCGCCGTTGCCTCCCCGATCACGTGGCAGTGCAGTTCTCCATCTTCCATTTTTACCCAATCCACCGCGCCTTCCATCGCGCGCATGCCCGTCTTTACCACACCGCCTTCCAGTGCAGGTCCCGCAGCTCCCGCACCGCATAACAGAAAATCCCGGTTCCCCAGTACGAGTTCCCCGTTCGTTCCGATATCGAAAAAAGCGTTGATCTTCTCTTTTTTATAGATTCCCGTAGCCACCATGCCGCTGATGATATCGCCGCCCAGGTAATTGGACTTTGCCGGATAAATGTAAACATATCCCTTCACCGGCAGTTCCAGATCTCTTGCCGGGAGAAATCCGGGCTGGTCTGCGTGCACCGCATACGGAGTGTGGAAGACACAGAACGCATCCATCCCAAGCAGAAAATGAATCATCGTTGTATTGCCCCCGATTGCCATCGCGATACAGCTGTTTTCCGGTAACTGCTGCTGTGCTTCCAGTTCTCTCACACAGGTGGTAATGCTGGTTGCCGCTGCTTTTCGAAGGATCTCCAGCGTTCCACGGTCTTCCTGACAGTGAAAGATTCTGGTCAGAATGTCCGTTCCATAGGGGATCTGCCCGTTGAACGTGCTGGTTTCGCCCAGGATCTTTCCTGTCGCGCAGTCCACCAGACGGGCAACCACGGTGGTGCTTCCCAGATCCACCGCCACACCGTAATGTAACCCGGTGGTATCTCCCGCTTCCAGATCCACGCCATGCCACGTCTGACCGTCCCACGCCAGCGACACGGTCACTTTCCACTCTGCCTCTTCGCACAGCGGATATAGTTTTCGCAGTACCCGCAGGCTTACTTTTGCCTCAATCCCCTGTTCCTTTAATCCGTCCTGGATCCTTCTCTGATCGGACCGGTTATCGTCCTCGGTCGGAGCCTGAAGTTCCAGATATATTTTTTTACTGATTCCGTCCATGATTATTCCTCTTTTTCTATTGCGTTGCTTCTATTATACCTCTTTCTTCCCAAATAACCAAGTTATGGATTGCGTCGGAGATCCAATTAACGTATACTTAATTTTATATAAGAACATACTTTCTGGTAACAGATGCGGATATCCGCAGAAAGGAGGACATTCATGGATCGCATCATTTTTCATATCGATGTCAATTCCGCATATCTGAGCTGGAGCGCAATTGATCTCTTACAGGCAAATCCGGACAGCGTGGATATCCGGACGATTCCCGCGATCATCGGCGGCAACCGCAAGACCCGCCATGGGATCGTTCTGGCAAAGTCTCTGCCGGCAAAAAACATGTATCATATTCACACCGCGGAACCGGTGGCAAATGCCCTGAAAAAATGTCCGACACTCACTATCGTTCCTCCTGACCACGACTCTTACAGCCGCCACAGCAAACAGTTTGTCGGTTTTCTCCGCACACTGACACCGGAGATTGAACAGGTCAGTGTGGACGAGTGTTTTCTCGACTACACTTCGATCGCTTCCCGTTTTTCCTCACCGGAAGAAGGGGCTGCCTACATCCGCAACTATATTTACAGCCATTTCGGTTTTACGGTCAACGTCGGGATTTCTTCGAATAAAGTTCTGGCAAAGATGGCTTCTGATTTTGAAAAGCCGAATAAAACGCACACGCTTTTTCCTGAGGAGATCCAGCAGAAAATGTGGCCGCTGCCGATCAGCAGTCTGTTCATGGCAGGACATGCCTCCGTTGCGGTTCTTCAGAAACTCGAAATCCGTACCATTGGCGATCTGGCAAAGATGGATCCGGCAATCCTGACCATGCATCTGAAAAGCCACGGCAAAATGCTGTGGAAATATGCAAATGGAATCGATAATTCTACTCTGGAGAGCGAACCGTCTCAGGCGAAAGGAATAGGCAATTCCACCACGCTCGCCAGTGATCTTACGACCGCGCAGGAAGCATACCCCATTCTCCTGCAGCTCTCCACCAAAGTAGGACACCGTCTCGAAAAGGCCGGACAATCTGCCAATAACCTGTGCGTGGAGATCAAATACGCGACCTTTGAAAAATACACCCGTCAGATGCCGTTATCCTCACCGACGCAGGATGGGAAAAAACTGTATCGCGCAGCCTGTCATCTTTTTGATACGCTCTGGAACGGAAACCCGATCCGTTTACTGGGAGTTCGCGCCGGGAAGCTGACGGATGCTGATGAACCGGTACAGCTCGATCTGTTCAGTTATGATCCGAAAGCCATTGAAAAAGAGCAGAAGATGGAACGGGCAATGGACAAGATCCGGGAAAAATTCGGGAAAGATCTGATACAGAAAGGGATTCACTGACTTTAACTCTTTATTCGCATAAACGAGAAATCCCCACAGTGGACGTTGAATATCCACTGCGGGGATTTCTGTTTATTGTTTGAACATTACTTATTACTTACGTTTGAAAATTAGCAGATACCCTGAGCTAACATAGCATCAGCAACTTTTTCGAATCCGGCGATGTTGGCACCTACTACATAGTTGCCTTCGAATCCGTAACGTTTTGCTGCATCATCCATGTTGTGAGTGATGTTGATCATGATGTTTTTCAGTTTTGCATCTACTTCTTCGAATGTCCAGCTCAGTCTCTCGCTGTTCTGAGACATTTCCAGTGCGGATGTTGCTACACCACCGGCGTTTGCTGCTTTACCAGGTGCAAAGATTACGTTGTTTGCCTGCAGATACTGGGTAGCTTCCAGAGTGGTAGGCATGTTAGCACCTTCGCATACAGCGATGGTTCCGTTTGCTACCAGCTGTTTTGCGTCTTCCAGATGCAGTTCGTTCTGTGTTGCACATGGCAGTGCCAGATCAGCTTTGATCTGCCATACACCTCTTCCTTCATGGTATTCAGCGTTTGTGCGAACCTTTACATACTCTGTCAGTCTTGCTCTCTTCACTTCTTTGATTTCTTTCAGAAGTGCTACATCGATTCCGTCCGGATCGTAAACCCAACCAGTAGAATCAGAACAGGTCAGAACTTTTACACCCAGCTGCTGTGCTTTCTGGATTGCGTAGATTGCTACGTTACCTGCACCGGATACAACTGCAGTCTTTCCTGCGATGTCGATACCATTTAATTTTAACAGTTCCTGTGTCAGGTACAGCAGACCATAACCGGTAGCTTCTGTTCTTGCCAGAGATCCACCATAGGTCAGTCCTTTACCTGTCAGAACTCCTTCGTATACGTTTCGCAGTCTCTTGTACTGACCAAACATGTAACCGATCTCTCTTGCGCCGGTTCCGATATCACCAGCCGGTACGTCTGTATCTGCGCCGATGTGTTTGCTCAGTTCTGTCATAAAGCTCTGGCAGAATTTCATGATTTCACGATCAGATTTTCCTTTCGGATCGAAATCAGAACCACCTTTACCACCACCGATTGGCAGTCCGGTCAGGGAGTTTTTGAAGATCTGCTCAAATCCCAGGAATTTGATGATACCCAGGTTTACTGATGGATGCAGACGAAGACCTCCTTTGTAAGGTCCGATTGCACTGTTGAACTGTACACGATATCCTTTGTTTACATGTGCCTGGCCCTGATCATCTACCCACGGTACACGGAACATAATAACTCTTTCAGGCTCAACGATACGCTCCAGCAAAGCTTCTTTTCTGTACTTTTCTTCATTTGCATCAATTACCGGACGCAGAGAATCCAGTACTTCTTTGACAGCCTGGTGGAATTCTGGTTCGTTAGGATTTTTAGCCACAACGTTTTCATATACTTCATCTACATAAGACATGTTACACGTTCCTCCTTAGAATTTGCTCATTGCTTTTTGAATACGCAGACATTATAGCATGGTAAAGTGTTAAACACAAGAAAAAATTTTCGTTTTTTCGACCTATTTCCTACTTTTTCGCTTGGATTTACGTTTTCTCACACTGTACCCGAAAGTACCGAGCTGCTTTCCTACACCATAGTACGTTCCATGGGAATACACCATCGGGTGTGCGCTGTTCAGATCAAACCGGCCATTTTCATCCATATAATCTTCGTCTGCATGAACAGCAACTACCTGTGCAAGAAACATGTGGTGGGAACCAAGCTTCTCTGTTTTTACGACCTTACACTCGATATTCACCGGTGACTCCCCGATCATTCCACAGTTCACCTGGGAGGCTTCCACACAGGTCAGTTTCATCTCTTTGAATTTGTCCACGTCTTTTCCGGAACGGACACCGCAGTAATCGGTCGCATACGTAAGTGCTTCCGTAGTCAGATTGATCACAAAAACACCGCTCTCTTCGATCATATGATACGAATAGCGCTCCGGCCGCACCGAAATGGATACCATCGGCGGGTTGGTACACACCGTACCTGCCCACGCTACGGTAATGATATTGTCTTTTCCTTCGTTATCCCGCACCGATACCATAACCGCCGGAAGCGGATACAGCATGTTGCCGGGTTTCCACTGTTGTTTCGCCATATATTTTTCCTTTACTGCTGTAATGCATTCATAAACTTCGGAATCAGCTGTTTTTTTCTCGATACCACACCTTCCAGACGACAGGAACTGTCTTCCACTTTCTCTCCGAATGCCTCATATACCAGTCCATCCGATCCCTCTCCGTAACACAGAAGTTCCGTGGACTCCTTGATGATGTTGGTCAGCATGAAGAACACCATCTTGATTCCATGTTTGCCACATTCTTTTTCCATATACGGCATCAGGCGGTCTTTGACCGTCTGCAGTTCTTCCTCGGACATGAAGCTGATCTGTCCCACACCGAATGCCAGGTCATCCACGATAAATTTCTTATAATCCTGATAAAAGATTTCTTCCGGTGTCTTGCTGCTCAGATTGCTTCCGGCACGGAACATTTTATTGGCAAAACTTTCGATCTCGATCTTGGCGATCTTTGCCAGTTCCTGCGCTGCCTCTTTATCACGTTCCGTACAGGTCGGCGAGCGGAACATCAGCGTATCGGACAGGATCGCCGCACACAGAAGTCCGGCGATATTTTCCGGGATCTCCAGGTATTTTTCCGCGTAGATCTCATACATGATAGTTGCGGTACAGCCTACCGGCTGGTTGCGGAACATGATCGGCTGGAAAGTCTCCAGTGAACCGATTCTGTGATGATCCAGGATCTCCAGGATCTCTGCCTCTTCGATATTGTCAACCGCCTGGGATCTCTCGTTATGATCAACCAGGATCAGCTGTTTTTTCTTGATGCTCATGAAATTTCGACGGGAAACGGTACCGATGTATTTTCCACGGGTGTTGACCACCGGGAATGCACGGTAACGGGTCTTCGTCATGATATCTTTGATCTTATCGGTAAAATCATCACTCCGGAAGATCACCAGATTGTCTTTTTTCATAAAATACTTGATCGGAATACTCTGGTGGATCAGGCGGGCAACGGTGAACGAATCGTACGGTGTGGAAATGATCACCTGATTTCTCTCCTCTGCCAGTTTCTGGATCGTCTTTCCGACTTTCGCTCCCAGACACACGATCAGGCAGCTTGCGTTTGCTTCGATCGCACACAGCTGATCTTCCGCACGGTTTCCGAGAATAACCAGATCGTCCTCATCGATAAAACTCTCCATCGTATCCGGCTGGGAGAGTCCCATGACTACTTTTCCCTTGATAAAGTATCCGTGTTCATTTCCCACGATGATCTGTCCGTCCACAGTATCCGCGATGCTCCGGTACTGGGTACGCGCCTGGGCAAGCAATGTGTTATCGTAAGCATCCATATAGGATTTCGCGATATCTCCGGTGGTGATCAGACCTTCCACTTTTCCTTCTTTGTCCGTGATCGGCAGCGTTACCGCGTTATGCTCCTGCATCAGTTTCCATGCCCGTTTGACCGACATGCTGTTTGCCGCTCCCGGTGTCTCGTGAAGATCCATGTCTTTCACCTGAGTTCCCACATCCGGCAGATAACCGGGTGCCGGCACATGAAAATATTTCAGTACAAATTCTGTTTCTTCGTTGATCTGTCCGGCTCTCTTCGCCACATACGTTCCCTTGGTTGTTCGATTCTTGATGTCGGCATATGCGATCGCAGAACAGATGGAATCCGTGTCCGGATTCTTGTGTCCGATGACATAAACTTTATTATCTTTTCTCACAAATAATCCCCTAACTGTTGTTCCCGGCATCTGTCAGATAAGTCTTCTGGCTTTTACCGGGATCTGCTTGGTCTATAATTTTCTGCTTTTCATATTAGCATACTTAAAAAAAATCAGCAAACAGATTTGATCGGTTTTTATGTACTATTCCCCGTACACCGATCCGGTATGTGCCTGATTTATGCCCGAATCCTTCTATTTTCTGTTGCCAGATTTCGTGAAACAACGCTATAATAGAGACAGCAAATTCGGTACAAAGAAAGGATGAACACAAATGGCAGAAGAAGAAAAAGTAACACCGGTTGCCGAAGAGGCAACTTCGATGGCAGATTATGAGAAGGAGCTGGAGGCTTCTTTTAAAAAGATCGAAGAGGGCGATATGATCACCGGTACAGTGATCGCTGTGGACGAAGAAGAAATTACACTGGATCTTCGCTATTATACAGAAGGAATCATCAAAGTTTCCGATTACAGCAGAGAACCTGGATTTATGGTAAAAGAAGAAGTTCATGTGGGCGATGAAGTCACAGCCACCGTGATCGGCAGAGACAATCGCCGCGGCTGTATCCTGTTATCCCGCGTGGAAGCCAACGATGTGCTGGCATGGGACAAACTGCGTCAGTTAAAAGAAGACAAAACCGTGCTGAACGTTACCGTAAAAGGCATCGTCAATGCAGGTGTCATCGCATACGTGGAAGGAATCCGTGGATTTATCCCGGCTTCCAAACTTTCCCTGAACTATGTGGAAGATCTGAACGAATACCTGAACAAAGAGATCCCGGTACAGGTTTTTGATGTCGTAGAAGAGGAGAACCGTCTGATCCTCTCCGCAAGAGAACTGCTGAGAGAAAAAGCGGATGAAGAAAGACGCGCAAAAGTATCCAACGTGGAAGTTGGTCTTGTGACCGAGGGAACCGTAGAAAGCCTGCAGCCATACGGCGCTTTCGTCAATCTCGGAAACGGTCTCACCGGTCTGGTTCACATCTCCCAGATCAGCGAAAAACGGATCAAACATCCGTCCGCAGTTCTGGCAGTCGGCGATAAAGTAAAAGTGAAAGTTATCGCTGTCAAAGACGGAAAACTGAGTCTCAGCATGAAAGCACTGCAGGATGTGGCTGCACAGGAGATCGAGGAAGAGGTTTATGAACTTCCGGAGACAGAAGAAGCTACTACTACACTTGGCTCTCTGTTTGCAAATATCAAATTATCATAAGTTCTGTCAAACCACGGTATTTCTGTAAATCTTCATGACAGATATCTGATCGTATCATCCCGTGAATTCCCGGGGAAATTATTTTCCGGTGGAATTTACGGGATTTTTTTCTCATTTTTCAAAAAAGTAGTTGTATTTTCCTGATAAAGTGTATATTATAATATCATAACATAGTTTTAAAAACTACATAACAGAGTTTTTAATTTCATTTGAGATAGGAGTTGATCATATGACATTCAAATTAAAAGATCCCGGAAGTGCAATTACTCATTTTATTGGTATGATGATGGCTTTGCTTGCAACAATCCCTCTGTTGGTCAAAGCAGCCCGAGAACCGGACTGGCTGCACCTGATCGCATTATCGGTGTTTGCTCTCAGTATGTTTCTTTTATATACCGCAAGTACCACCTACCATTCACTGGATATCAGTGCGAAGGTAAACCGGCGGCTTCAGAAAGTGGATCATATGATGATCTTCGTTCTGATCGCAGGAAGTTACACACCGATCTGTCTGATCGCCCTGAAAGGACATACCGGAAAGCTGTTATGTATCCTGGTATGGAGCGTGGCACTGGTTGGAATCATCGTGAAAGCCTGCTGGATCACCTGCCCGAAGTGGTTTTCTTCCGTGATCTACATCGGCATGGGATGGCTGTGTGTGCTGGCATTCTCCCAGATCTTTCACGCACTGTCCAAACCGGCTTTCGGATGGCTTCTCGCAGGAGGCATTATCTATACGATCGGCGGTATTATCTATGCACTGAAAGTGCCGATTTTCAATGCAAAGCATAAAAATTTCGGCTCCCATGAGATTTTCCATCTGTTCGTGATGGGCGGAAGTGCATGCCACTTTGTGACGATGTTTATGCTGGCGTAACATGAGCGGGCATGCGTGGGTGTCATGCACTATAAAACTGTAAAATCTTCAAAAACCAAAAATCAATATGTTGCAAGAAAACACTCCGGACATGGCTAAGAAAAGTCATATCCGGAGTACTTTTATTTCCATTTCCCCGATACATTTTTCCAAACGAGTCAAATTTCCCCATAAAGAAAGACTGTACCCGAACTGTGAAACTTTCAGGTACAGCCTTATTATACAACTTGTCTTTTTGATATGAAAATTGTTTTTTGTTGTTTTTGTATTTCCTGATCTCAGGTGAATTTTGCCGGGTTAAATCCGGGAACCGCCTGTTCCCAGCTGGTTTTTTTGATCAGTGGAAGGGCAAATCTGGTGTAGGTCATATAATATCGGGTGTCCATGTATTTGAATACATCATACGCCTGTTTTTTGGTGTACGCTGTTTCGAGTGCACCCGGTTTGCAGGTCCACAGTCCCAGATAAAATCCCTGTGCCGTCTCCACGCTGTGATCCACCTGACGGTGTACCACAAAGGAATCCACCATATCATTTGCCTCCGCAAGATAATAGCCGTAGGCAATCGCTGCCGCCTGCACATCCTGTTTTTCATTTCCGTTGGAAACCGAGGTGAATCCGCACTCTGATAAAATGATCCTTCTTCCCTCTCCGTAATTTTTCTTTACATAATCGGTAAAATACGACAGATTTGCCATCGTAATGATCGGCGAATTCTCGCTGTCGATCACATTCAGCGTTTTATTCCAGAAATCAGACTGTAATTCCGGTGACGGGTACGGGTGAAACGCAATCATCCAGTCCGGGATCCCTTTGGTCTTCATCAGCTGTGCAAAACAATCCAGAACCGCCTTGCTTGTATAGCAGTTGGCTCTGCGGTTATACGTCCAGGTGTGGTCGATCGACATATAGATCCGTCCGTTGGTATACGCATGTTTGACACTGTTATACAGCACCTGATAAGCCTGCGCATAATATTCCATGTACTGGTCAAAACTGATATTTCCGCAGTAGTGATAATCCTTCCATGCATTGACTTCATTTCCGCAGACCCAGTTCACCACACCCATATCCGGCGCCGTATACCGTCTTGCCAGGAAAGAGCAGATTGCCTCAAGATGTTTTCTTCCCTCCGTCTCCACGGTATTCCAGCCGTACAGATTGTATCCGTAGGTTCTTGCTCCCGGCAGGATCAGATCCTGTTTCTGATAATCCCACTGCAACACGATAACCGCCGTAATGACCATGCCATTGTTATGAAGTTCTTTGATCTGCCGGTCAAGTTCATGAATATATGTCGTATTCATATAATATGTTTTTCCTTCATACACATATTCGATTCCGCTGCCGGCTGCCGCCGAATTCAGCACGATGTTGATCACCGCATGTTTCACACCAAGGCTTGCAGCATCATCCACCATTCCGTCCTTCACCTGCAATCCCTTCTTCGTCGCCGTTGTCGGGAACCGATAGTTGTACAGGGTATCCGGCATCACAACCGTACTGTCCACCCAGGCACCGTTGGAGTTTACATAATAATTATCAATCCAGGTATTTGCCGCCATGCTGCAATTCGGATAAAAATAATACCAGGTTCCTCCGATCACCTGCCAGCCGGTCAGTGCTGCACCGTTTGGATTCAGGTAATACCAGCTTCCGCTCTGCGCCAGCCAGCCGGTCTGCATCGCTCCGCTCGTCGGATCCAGGCAGTACCAGGTTCTGTTCAGGCAGATCCATCCGGTATACATCGCTCCACTGTCCGTCAGATAATACCAGACATTTCCCAGTCGCAGCCAGCCTCCGGACTGCATCCTGCCGCTGCCATCGAAATAATACCAGTTCCCGCCGATCTTTGACCATCCGATCTGCATCGCTCCGTTCTGCGGGTTCAGATAGTACCACGTTCCTCCCTGGTTCAGCCATCCGGTATGCATTGATCCACTGTTGGTCAGATAATACCAGCTGCCACCATGCCGGAGCCAGCCGTTCGCCATCATCACTCCGCTTCCGTCCGAATAATACCAGACGCCGTTTACCTGATACCAGCCGGTATGCATCGCTCCTGATTCAGCGTCCAGGTAATACCAGGTTCCCCGGTTCTGCTTCCAGCCTCTTGCGATTGCTCCGCTCGGCTGAACCCAGTACCAGTTTCCCCGGATCTGTTTCCACCCGTTCCCCGAGAGCATCCGTCCTGCGGCATCCGTATAGTATAACGTTCCACTGCTATCCTGAAAAAATCCGGTTTTCATGCTTCCATCTGCCGGATCCAGATAGTACCAGCTTCCCTGGATCTGTTTCCAGCCGGTCATCGGACTGCCATTCTCGATGTAGTACCACGTTTCGTTTTCCTTCTGCCAGCCATCCCGGATCTGATAGCGGTTTCCATTTCCATCGTAGGTGTACCGGATCCCGTCGACCTCGAATGTTCCTGCCTGACTTTTTCCCTGTGCGTCCAGATAGAAATAGCCTTCTTCATTATGCATCGGTCCTGCATGATTCTGCGGATTTTCCAGCAGACCATCTGCATTTGCAAAATACCAGACAGTCGGATCTTCTCCGGGGTGCACCCAGGTGTCCGTGAGATACCTTCCCTGTTTCGGGTGTGCATTTTCTTTGGTATCATCCAACTCATAGAAATAATAATATGTTCCTGCTGCCAGCTTTCCTTCCGTGTTCTGTTCGGAAATGACAGGCGTCTCTTCGGTGATCTCCGCACTTCCCTTTGCCAGAACCGGCTGCCATACCTCTTCTCCATCCGGATCTTCTTCCTGCACCCGGTACATTTTTATGTAATAAATTCCATCTTCCAGTGCATAGACACCCGGGCTGCACAGACTTTCCTCGTTGTTTTCATCCACAGACCATAACTGCCATCCAATATCGGGGGCGTATTTCCAGGTGTATGATGTCTGTTCCCGGTCTTCGTTTTCCGAATTATTTTCTGTGTATTCTGTATTCTCCTGTGCCTGTCCCTCTGGCAGATTTTCCTGCTCCTCAGACGGTGGTTCCGTTTCCTGTACCTGCTGTGTCTCCTGCCTTTCTTCTGCAACGGTTTCTGTCTGTACTTCATTTTCCGCCGCCACGGTTACGGGCGTCTGAAAAGCCAGCAGTGCCACAAGTCCAAACGCCAGCAGGCGATGTCCTCTCTTTCTCATTCCTTCCTCTCCCTCTTATAAGATCAGCTTTTCTTTCTCTTTTCTCGACAGCTGTTTGATCTCCCACTCGCGCCGCATGGCTTCCTCTTTCGTCTCAAAAGCCTCGTAGTACGCAAGCGTTACCGGCAGACGAGCCCTTGTGTATTTTGCACCTTTTCCCTCGTTATGGGTTTTCAGGCGCTTCGCCATATCGTTCGTCCATCCGGTGTAGTATGTGCCGTCGCTGCACTTTAAGATATATGTATAATTCATTCTGTTCACTTCCCGTTCTCTATTATACACATCCTTGCTCTAAAAAGGAACCACAAAGAACACGATCTGACATAATCCCGGTAATCCGAAATATCATAGCCGTTGTCATCGTTCGGTGATTTAAAACACGGGTGCAGTACAACAGCAAAATCCGCCTGTCCGAAGCAGAACTTCAGACAGACGGATCTTTCTATTCTGTCACCGTCTCGATATAGATCATCGGGTCGATGGGGTTGCCGTCTTTGGTCATGGCGAAATACAGGTTGGCGCCCTCTTTGACGTAATATTTTGTCGGGTCACTGACGTAGCCAAGGATGGTTCCGCTCTCTACGGTCTGTCCCGGTTCTACGGTGATGTCTTTCAGCTGACCGTAGGTTGCCTGATAGCCGTTTCCGAGATCCATGACCATAGTAGTTCCGGTCTCGACATCTTCGCTGATGGAAACCACCTGACCGTTTGCTGCTGCCTGCACCGGCTCACCGCTTTCGCAGCCAAGCATCAGGGCATCGTTATATTTGTACTGATCCAGTGTCGGAAAATATGTGGTGGCATCCATGCTGTAATCGATCACCACCTGACCGTTGACCGGCCAGAGCATCTGGCTGTCCTCGGTAAAGTTCAGTTCCGGCTGTACGGCTGCGGATGTATCGGCAGATTCCTGGGATTCTGTGGTTTCCTGGGTATTTTCTCCTTCCTGTGTTGGAGGGATCGCATTGTCCGGGTTATCCTGATTCATGGTCGGCGACGGAGTCGCTTCCTGATTTTCTGTGGTATTCTTTGCCAATTCTCCGGTATCCTGTGCCTCAGCATCTTTGCTCGTCACATCTTTGCTGTCTTCCTCCTGCATCGCCTGTTCCTGCTGTGCTTTGCTTTCCTTTTTCGGTGTCGTATCCGTCCGGTACATGGAGATCCCCGCTGCAACCACGGTCAGAAGCAGCGCACCGGTAACTGCCATACGCAATGTCTTTTCTTTTTTCATCATCTTCACCTCTGCTATTCTATACTAAAGAACAAAACCAGTAACCGTCCCCGTCAGTCCCAGTTACTCATCCAGATTCTTTATCTATAGAATTCCCTTCTTTGAGGGAAGTATACACAAAATTTTCTCAGGATTTTTTCGTTTTCACCTCACACTCCGGAAAATAATACCGCAGGATCTCCTGATACGATTTCCCTTCTCTTGCCAGCACATTTCCCCCATACTGCGAAAGTCCCAGCCCGTGCCCCTGTCCCTTGCATAAAAAGCGGATTTTCCTATCTGCTGCCTGCATCGTAAAATTACTCGACGGCAGTTCCAGAAGCTGGCGAAATTCTTCCCCCGAGATCGTCTTATTTCCCACTGTCAAGGATAAAATGTGTCCCACTTTGTCCCGTTTATGCATATTTATCTGTTTTTCCAGTGGTTCCTGCGTAAATACCAGCCCGGGATACGTTTTTTCCAGCTGTTCCCGCAACGCTTCTTCCGAAAAATAATGACCGCTCAGATAACCGTCCCCATACATATCCCAGTTGCTGTCCACACTGAGAAGATACCCTTTCTCCATCTTTCCAAACACTTCCAGTCCGTCACGGGTCGCGCCGCTGCTGATCCGGTGGAACACACCCTCGCAGACCTTCGACTGATAAAAAAGCATCTCCCCCTCGGTCTCTTTGACTGCTGCCTCCATACTCCGATATGCCTGCTGATACCCCTTCTGACGCTGCGCTGCTTTCGCTTCCTTCCACAGTTTTTCCCACGCTTCCCCGTCCATTCCCTCCTCTTCTATACGCAAATACAGGCTGCTCCTTGTAAGAACAGCCTGTACTTTTTTCATCTCCTCCTCATACTCCCAGGGAATTTCCCTGCACATCAGCATGGGGAGAACCGATTCCATATTCCATTGTTTTTTTATGCGCAACGCCTCTCTGCCCGACAGGAAAACCGTCAGAAGCAGGGGAAGCAACAGAAAAATCCCCGCCACTGCCAGGATCATACGAAGTTTTTCTTTCATATTTTCACCGACTGCCCGATGTCTTTTTCCTAGTTTATGAAGTTTGATACGCTTTCATGTATTTCCACCAGAATCTTTTCTGTTTCGGCATCTGTGTCCAGAACTGCTGCTCCAGACTCTCATAAAACTGATAACACTGCGCCCGCTCCTGCTTCGTCAGCCGATCCGGCCCAAACGTCGCCCGCTCTGCCAGTTCCACGATCGCTGTATATGCCCCCTCTTCCATCCACGGCAGATTCTTTTCTGTCTGTCGGGCAAATTTCCGGTCATCTTTCTGATCCGGGATTTCCTGCAGTACACCTGCTTCTTTTGCATCCTGAAGGATCTGATAGATCGCATAGGAAATCTCACAGATTCCCCTGTTGATATTTTTCTGGAAAAAGCGGCGGTTTCGCTCCTGCAATACCCGTTTTCTGTGAAGAACCACCATGCCAGCACTGCCGCCGGCCAGTCCGGCAAGCATCAGCAGCACCACAAAAATCTTCAGAAGAACGCGCCCGATTCCCGCGAGTTTCTGTCCGCCGGATCCATTTTCGATGTTTGTCTCCTGTTCTGATGTTCCCTGACCATTTTCGCCTTCCGGCGTTACCGTTGTCCCGCCCTGCTCCGGCTGTGGTGTTTCCGTAAGTTCCGGTGTTGCCTCTTCCGTCTGTTCCTCAGTCGGCTCCGGTGTCGGCGTACTCTCTTCGCCATTCTCCCCCGGATCTGTATTTGCATCGCTGCTATCCTGATAGCCCGGTGTCACTTCTACCGGAATCCAGCCTTTTGCGGCACGGTAGACTTCCACCCACGCATGTGCCTGCGTATCCGGTATCTGCGCCGTATAGCCATCTCCGTCTTCCGTAAAATCCTCCGGTGTCACCACATAGCCGGTCACATATCTCGCCGGTACGCCAAGCAGACGGAACATCAGCGTTGCCGTCGTCGCATAATGGATACAGTATCCTTTTTTCTGATCAAAGAAAAAATACTCCGCAAAATCTTGCCCCGCCGGAACCTGTTCCAGATCCATACTATAGGTACGTCCTTCCTGCACATCCCGTACCACAAAATCGATAACTTCCTGCACGGACTGCAGATCCTGCTGCCCGCAGTAAGCCCGCAGCCGATCCAGTCCTTCCACCGGAACTTTCAGATATTCCTTCGCCACATACTCCCGGTAAGCGCTCTCGATCTCCGATTCCGCCTCTTTCGAAGGCTGTGGATCCATCCACTCTATCCAGTTTACATAACCCTGATACGAGATCTCTTTTCCGGCACTGGCATAACAGCCGTCCGCCTGCACATTTCCATCGTCCGGCACTGCACAGCCGTAAGGAATATATCCATAATCGCCACCCGGATGTTCTCTGGTGACCGTTACGGTTCCTTCTTCTTCCGAAGACCGGGAACCGATGTAGCGGTACAGGATATTCTGTACCTGCCATCCGCTGTCCACCTCGGAAAATGCATCTGCAAAATCGTTCCGGTTCACCGCACTCCAGGAATTTCCCTGATACACACCGCCGGTAAATCCCCGCAGATACATATTGTGTGCCGGTTTCCCGGAAGTATGTACCGTGAGATCAATCTCATCTTTCTGTTCTACCGGATAATTGTTCAGACTGCCGTCTGCCGTCGGATTATGGTTGCCAAACAATCCATTCTGGCTTTCTAACGCACGGGAAATCTGGCTGGTCTTTTTCTGTACATTCTGATACAGCCATTCGTTCCATCCTTTTGTCTGATCGATCAGCAGGGAGCCGGCATATCCTGCCAGAAGGGACAGGCAAAGAAGCAGTCCGCCCGCCCACAGACCGGAGCGGTACAGAATCCGCTGGTTACTTACGCCACGGATCTGCCCCATGGAAAGCAATGCCAGCAGAGATCCTCCGATCAGAAAGATTCCCGGATGCAGGAACCGGCAGCCACACAGCAGTTCCAGCAGCACGATCAGAATCTCCGAAGCCAGAAAAAGTCCTGTTCGTCCCTTTCGGGTCACCGCTGTCTCCATACTCCAGAAAAACAATGTAAATATCAGCAGCAACAGCAGTTCTCCTTGTTCCCCGGTAAGTAACGGTGTCTTCTCCGCCAGCGTTACTCCGTAATACACTGACAGCTGACGACGGATCCCGTTTTCCACTGCCTGCCAGCCAGCCGCCAGATGTTTCCATCCGAAACCGCAGATGAGAAAGAGCACAAGATACGCCCCCTGGTATACTCGTCTTCCCCACGGTCGCCAGATGTTTTTCAGTATTGCAAGCAGCGCAAACACCAGCAAACCACCGGCTACCGGAAGCACCCGGAATTTCAGTCCCAGATCCAGTCTCAGTGTGAGGATCGTTCCCACCAGACACAGATACAGGTAAAAACAGCGCAACAATACCCCATATTTTTGCTGCCGCCTTCCAGATTCAATCTTTAATTTTTTCTCCCCTGTCACCTGGATCCCCGCAGGATGCCAGTCTTCTACCTGTCGTTTCATACGCTGATCCCCTCTGTCTCAAGTCCGGCGCGTGTCAGTTTTCCTTTCAGGATCCCGTCTGCCCACCACTGACCGTCTGTGGTAATCCGCAGACAGACACGATATCCGTCCTGCGGATAAGAATGTTGATAAACTTCTTCCAGAAGAATCTCTTCCCCGTAAGGTCCTGCCTGAAACAGCCGTGACGTCAGCAGATACAAATCTTCCGACTCCCGGATCTCCATCTGTTCCATACTCTGTGTCCGGCAGTTATACCACGCCGCCCGCGGCGGATACTCCTGATCCAAAAAACCCTGCAAAATAGCAAGTCCGTATTCCACTGCCTGATCCAGAAAAACCATTCCCGCATCTTCCGCCACCCGAAGATCAAAAAGTACCAGTGCTCCCGATCCGATCGGCATGCTGTAATCTTTTACCATCAGCTGACTGGTACGGGCACTGGCTTTCCAGTGGATGCGCTGCATCCGATCCCCTTCCCGGTATTCCCGGATCTGAAAGATCTGGGACGGATCATCACCCGGTCGCTTTTCATCGTATTCTTCACTGTCGATCAGCTGCTCCCGGATCTGTGATGCGATTTCTACCACAGCGGCATAATACTCCGGAAGTACGGAAAGTTCCTCTTTTCCATCTACCCTGATCTTCTTTCCAAACAGATGAAACAGATCCCATATTTTCGCCTGTTCCACCCATAACGCAACCGGCCCGCACTGACTACTGGTAATGGCTGTCGTCAGGCGGGTCGTTCCTCTCCCATCAGCCATTCCCTGAAAAGTTACTTCTTTTTCCGGCTGATAAAATCTGTTCTGTATCTTTATTTTCGCTTCCAGCCGTGACACTGGGATGCGGCTCTTATTTTCAATCCGCACCCCCACGTTGACCGGCTGCTCTTTTTCGGCAACCCCGATGGGAAGATAGATCTGTGCCTTCATATGTGCCGCAGTCCATAATAGCAGGATAACCGATACGACCGGCAGCACCACTTCCATCAGACACAGGCCGAGAAGCATGGGACTGTCATACAGGATTGCCAGATACAGTGTGACCACCAGCAGTCCGAAATATAATAGTTTGTTTTTCATTTTTTCACCACAGAAGGTTTCGTTGTTCCCTCCAGAATATCTTTCAGTACCTGTTCAGCAGTTACCCGATTGACTCTTGCTTTTCCGTTTAACTGGATCCGGTGCGCTTCCACATCGATAAATACGTCCTCGATATCCACCGGAAGTACATAATTTCTTCCCCGCAGATATGCAAGCGCCTGTACCATTCTCGCCAGTGCGATCGTCCCTCTCGGACTGATTCCCAGTTCGATCAGTGCATGCGCTCTTGTGGCATTGACCAGTTTCCCGATATACTGATAGACTGCATCGTGAATATAAATTTTATGGATCTCATCCTGCAGCCGCAGAAGTTCTGCTCCGTTCATCACCGGTTCTACCAGATTCAGCGGATCGGTTGTGATCTTGCCTTTTACGATCTCCAGCTCATATTTCATATCCGGGTACCCGATGTGCATACAGATCATAAAACGGTCGAGCTGCGACTGCGGCAGCATGGAGGTTCCGGCACTTCCCACCGGATTCTGTGTCGCGATGACCACAAAAGGCTTCGGCAGTTCATGCGTGACCTGATCCACCGTTACCTTCCCCTCTTCCATGACTTCCAGAAGCGCTGCCTGCGTCTTTGGTGAGGTACGGTTGATCTCATCCGCCAGAAGCAGATTGCACATAACAGCTCCCGGCTGATACACAAATGTACCGGTTGCTTTCTGATATAAGGAAAATCCTGTCACATCTCCCGGCAGCACATCCGGTGTAAACTGGATACGGTTCTGTTCGAGATGCAGGGCTTTGGAAAAAGCCAGTGCCAGCGTGGTTTTTCCCACTCCCGGCACATCTTCGATCAGAATATGTCCCCCTGCAAGAATCGCAGTCATTGCTTTTATGATGCAGTCATCCTTTCCGATGACTGCTTTTTTGATTTCCTGTATCGCCCGGATCGCCGGACTCTCTGTCTGCTTCATCTTTTTCTCCCCTTTTCTTTCTGTAACCGTTTCGTACCTTCAAAGTTACTGTTTTCCGTCTACTGTTCCCCGGTCACCCGCATCTGTAACCGGCTTGCCGGAAGTTCCTCTCTGGCTTCTGTCTGTTCGAGAAGCTGCGCTTCACTGTCCGCCGTCACACAGTACAGACCGATACCGGATCCTGCTTCCGCCTCACTGCTGATCCGCAGCTCATACGTTTTCCCTTTTTCCACCGGAACTTTCTCTCCGATAAAGGAATACAGTGCCGAATTGGTTGTAAAACTGTCTGTCTCTTTTTCTCCCTGATATACCACAGTACCGGTTTCTTTGTCAATCAGTTCCACCGTAAGTGTATCAGAAATGCTCTTTTCTCCGGTATAGACACGGATCTTCAGATTGGACAGTACGCTTCCCTCCATCGTCATCTCCTGGCTCACGGAAGAACTCTCATCCACCTGTATGATATTGTCCGGTTCCAGATCCTGACGGCTGTTATCCAGGAGAACAATTTTTCCCTGGAACATGCCAAGCGCGCAGATCGAAGCCGGGATCACAAAGGCAAATACGCTGACCAGAAATGCCGTACGGATCTGCCATACCAGTCCTTTTGCGATCTCTGTTCCTTTTCGGATATGGTATTTCGGATGTCCAAAGACCACATAGACCAGAAGCACCACCCACATCGCGGAGCAGAGCATTTTTTCATCATGGAACATGTACAGATCCCACATTCTCACAGCAAACTGCTGTCCCGGCAGAATGTATTTCAGAATTCCATAGTTCATTACCTGCTCATCCACCAGGTTCTGGCTGCAAAAGATATACAACGCCACGATCAGCACATTTGTCACCATCACCAGCAGATTACCATTTTCATTCATGAAAATATTTAACACCAGAAACGGTACTAGCATCAGAAGCCACTGCGGGTTCCAGGAAGAGAATCCGAAGATTGCAAAACTCATTCCCACACACAGGAAAATCCCCCAGGAAAACAGCTCCCGGTTATCTTTTGCTTTTTTCTGGTATGCCCAGACCAGCATAAAAGCCGCTACCACAGCCACCAGATTGATTCCGTCAAAGAATCCAATGGTAAATGGTTTCTGCACGAATTTCAGCACGCCAAATCCTAAAACATTTCGTTTAAAGTAAATATTTCCGATATTCGGCAGCACTTCGATCATCAGCGGAAGCGCCATTGCCACGGCGTATTTGATCAGATTGCGGATCTTTTTTTCCCGCAGGATCAGCAGTACCAGGAAAAACAGCAGTGCGTGATATTTGAACGTTGCCGCAACGCCGAAAGACAGCGCGAACTTCCATAAGCCGCCTCTCACATAAAAATACAGCCCCAGTACCATGAAAAATACGGTAAAGATATCATACTGGCTGAAAATAAACTGGCTGAACACTCCGATCGGAAATACCAGAAATGCAAACTTGCAAAGCTTTGCCTTCTTCTCTCCGAATCCCACTTCCACACCGATCTGATAGATCAGATGAGAAGTCGCATAATACAGAAGAACCGGAAGCAGTTTGTACCACATATTGTTGATAAAACTGTTTGTCAGCATCGCCTGCGGTGCATGGCCGGTCAGATATAATGGAAGATTCCAGATTGCATACGCCAGAAACGTACTCGGCAGATAGTTCGCATAATAGCCATGGGATTGCTCATAACTTGCCTTGTAAAAATCCGTAAAATGCTCATACATCAGAAACGACCGGTTTCCCGTCAGCATCAAATCCCCATACGCACAGGTAAAAAACAGAAACATCAGGATCACCGCTGAGATCACCCAGTCCAGCTTATTCAGTTCTTCCGCATCCCAGAGTTTCATGCTCTTCCAGCTTTCTTTTGTCCGTTCCCAAAATCCGGGCTTACGCTTTGCCAGTCTTGCTTTCATTTTCACTGTCCTCTTTCTCTTCAAAATTCAGTCTCTCTTCTTCCACGACCAGCGGACGGTCCAGCACACGGGTATTGATGCTCAGCACATACTCACCCAGCAGACCGATGAAAAACAGCTGCATTGCTCCCAGGAAGAACATGCCGATGAGTAACGGCGCCATGCCTGCCGTAAACCGATCCCAGTACAGCAGTTTCAGGATAAAATAAACAATCCCCGCCACCATGCTGATACCGCCTACGATAAATCCAAGAAACGTAGCCATCCGGAGAACCACTTTCGAATACGAAGTGATTCCGATCATCGCATAATCATATAAACTGTAGAAATTATTTTTACTCTTTCCCGCTTTTCTCTTCTGCTGCTCATAGGGAATCGCCGTATAGTCAAAACCGAGTTCTGCAATGATTCCCCGCAGATACGGCATCGGATCATGAAGATCCCGCACCACATCCACAAATGCTTTATCATACAGACCGAAACCGGTAAACTGTTCGATATGGTCGATGTCCGTGATCTTCCGGATCAACTTATAATAACATCCCCGGATCCAGTACATCATCCGGTTTTCTTTGCTTGCTTTCTTGATGCCGATGACAATTTTGGAACCTTTTTCCCACTCTCTTACAAACTTTACGATCATGTCCACCGGATCCTGGAAGTCCGCACACATACGGACCACACAGTCACCCGTCGCCTGTTTCAGTCCGTAGACCGGTGAGCGCAGCTGCCCAAAGTTTCTGGCATTGAAGATCGCCTTGATATTTTTATTCTTCGCACACAGTTCCCGCAGATACATCCGCGTTCTGTCCTTGGAATGGTTGTCGATAAACAGGATCTCATACCGGTATTGCGGCAGTTCTGTCTCCATCACCGTGACAATGGCTTCTGCCAGAGGTTTTACATTTCCCTCTTCATTGTATGTGGGTATTACCACAGAGATTTTCTTTTTCATTTGTCTCTCTCCTTCATCCAGCGGATCGTCTCCCGGATCCCGCTGGAAAATTCATACGCCGGCTCAAAACCGGTATCGTTTTTCAGACTCGATATGTCCGCACACAGATGCATGACCGGCTGTGTACCGTATGCTTTTTTACCGATCCCCGGTGTAGCGTCCGGAGCCGCCGCATCCCGGATCTGGTAAATGTATTCGCGAAGCGGTTTTGCTTTTCCGCTTCCCACACAGTAGATCGAACCATCTTTTCCTTTTTCCCCGATCAGATAAAATGCATTTCCTGCGTCCCTGCTGTACAGATAGTCCCACTCCTGTTCTCCCGGGGTAAATGCGGTCTCTTCTCCTGCAAGGAACTGCCGCAGCGCAGTCATCACCATTGTGCTCTCTTTATCATAGATTCCATATACGCTGAAGATCCGCGGCCAGATCCATTCCATTCCAAGCTCCTTACACAGGAGTTTTGAGAGTTTTCCCGCTGCCAGTTTGCTTGTCCCGTAAGCGGTTGTCGGATGTTCCGGCGCATCCGGACCGATTTTTTCCAGATCCAGCGGTCCGTATTCCGCCTGGGAACCCGCTCCGATAAACCGTCTGCATCCAAGCTTTGCAGCTGCCTCCACCGCCTTCAGCGTATAGTCGATATTTTTGCTCTGCAGCCGGACACTTTTATTTCTCGCCGTACCGGTATAACCCCAGGCGATATGGTAGAACGTATCAAAGGTTCCGTTTACTTTTTCCGGCAGCGTTTCCAGTTCTTCCAGACTACATTCCACCAGTTCCAGATGCGGATCTTCCGGCAGACGGTCTTTCCTTGCCGTATCCTTCCGGATCACCGCGCACACAGAGATTCCGTGTTTCAGGCACTCCTCAATGAGCGCTTCCCCGATCATACTGGTCGCTCCTGTCACGATCACTCTTTCCATAATACGCCTTCCTCCTCCATCTCTTCTCTCGAAAGAAACGGATACATATCTTCCAGGGATGCCGACACCATGGTTCCGTCCGGAAGCTGTCTGGACGCCAGTTTCGGTTCCGTCTTCTGAAGTTTCGACACAAAGACCTGACAGATCACCGGTGCCGGGGCTTCCATGACCACCCGCAGATCTTCTTCGAGTGTCGCACTGTTTCTACATTCTTTATAAGTAAATCCATACGCCGGTGCCAGCCTGGAAAGATCCGGGAAACTGAGATCCCCGCTCTCCTCGCCCACACCTACCAGATGACCGCCGAAATAAGCCGTCTGCGTCTGGCGGATGGAATGATATCCCTCGTTATTGATCACAAAGATCCGGATCGGCAGATTATGATGCCGGATGGTCTGCAGCTCCTGCAGATTCATCTGCATGCATCCTTCCCCGTTCACACAGATCACTTCTTTTTTTTCGGAACCGATACACACGCCGATCGCCGCCGGAAGCCCGTAACCCATCGATGCGGTCACGGCATTGGTATAAAATCTCTGATCTTTTTTCAGATAGATTGCCTGACTTCCCGCCACACGGGAGGTTCCCACACTGACCAGGATCTGTTCCCCTTCCGGGAGCACTTTTGACAGGCTGTCATAAAATGCATAGATATTCGTCCGTCCCGGTTCCAGCTCTTTATATTTTTCTTTTGTTACCACCGGATATTTTTCTTTCCAGTGACGGCATTTCTCTCTCCAGGATGTTTTTCCATCTGCAAACCACGGGTGTGCACGATCACATCCCGCCGCTTCCAGTACCCGGATGCAGCTCGTGATCAGTTCTTTTGCATCCGCTGCCACCGGAAGATCCACATGAAGTGTCTCTTTTTTCAGTTCCTCCCCGTCGATATCATTGAGGATCGTATAGGCATGTGCCGCCCATTTTTCATAGGCAAATCCGGTCTGTAAAAAGCTCTGTCTGCTTCCGATGGAAAATAACACATCACAGGTCTGCACGGCAAAGTTTCCCGGACGGTTTCCCGTTCCTCCGTTTCTTCCCACATACAGCGGATGTGCGGACTCCATCAGATCGATACTGCTCATCCCCGTCACCACCGGGATTCCGAGAAGTTCCACCAGATGCTGAAATTCATCATAGGCTCCTGCCAGCCGGATCCCGTGACCGGCAAAAATCAGAGGCTGGGATGCCAGTTTCAGTTTTTCCAGAATTTGTTTCACCGTCTCCTCGCTTACCGGAGCCGGAAGTTCTTTTGCATCCTCGCTCGGATCATACGCTTTCAGATCATCGGTTTCCACGACCGCACTCTGTACATTCAACGGAAGATCCAGCCAGCACGGTCCCGGACGGCCCGTTTTTGCCAGGTAGATCGCCCGCTCCAGATGATACCGGATCGTAAGCGGATCTGTCACCATGACAGCGTATTTTGTCATCGGTTCTACGGACGGCGTGATATCATATTCCTGCACACCCATCGTGCGGATCTTTAAGCCGCTGTGACGCACCGTGGTATCGTATCGCACCTGTCCGGACAGGACAAGCATCGGGATGGAATCCATCCACGCACACAAGGCCCCCGTAATGGCATTCGTCGCACCCGGACCGGAAGTCACGCAGACCGCCGCCATCCGGTTATCTACTCTCGCATAGGCTTCTGCCGCCATCGCTGCTGCCTGTTCATGATGATGATAGAGACAGGACAGTCCCGGATGATGTCCAAGCGAATCGTTCAGATGCATCGCGCCGCCGCCCGTCACGGTAAATACCTGGCTGATCCCTTCCTGTGCCAGACGATCCGCAATATAATCAGACACTTTCTGCTTCATATCCTCTACTTCCTTCCATCCCATTTATTCTCACAGACCATGAATTTTCCGGAAGCCTGGATCGGAATCTCATCCACATAAGTGATCCGGATGTCCGCTTCCTCACCCAGATAATGCCGGTAGGCAGCGATCAGGTCCTCTTCCACCAGTTTTTTCCGGTCTGCGTTGACCAGCAGTTCATATTCTTTCTGTCCCCACTGGATGCATTTTGCCTGTCGCACCACGCCTTCAAATTTTAACAGCGTGTTCATAAACACATGGATCGACAGCGGCTCACCCATACAGTTATACATCAGGGAACCGCGGCGGCCGTAGATCTCCACGTATTTTCCATGCATCCGTCCTTTTTCATCCTGATACATCCGCATGATACCCGTATCTCCGGTATCGTAACGCACCATCGGGAACGTTTTGTTATAATAATCCGTAACAACCAGCCGTCCCAGTTCTCCCGGAGCTGCCGGTTCGTCACTGTTCATCTTCAGCACTTCCGGGTAGAAGTTATACAGGTCGATCGTGTATTCCTTATCCTCTCCCAGCTGGATCGCGATAAATCCGTTTTCGTTATTTCCGTAAGAGCGCACCGGAGAGAATCCGAAGATCTCTTTTGTCAGTTCATATGTCGCATCCGGCAGCGCCTCTCCCATGGAAAATACCATCTCTACCTTCCATTTGCTGATATCTCTTCCCGTCCGCTTGATATAGCCGGTCAGTGCGGTCAGTGCACTCGAATACGTCACCAGCACCTGGATCTTCTTTTTCTCGATATCTTTACAGATCTGTTCGAGTGAATCGTCTCCCATGTTGGAGATATCCACCATGACCAGATTATTTTTGAAAGATTTCCACATACTGATCGTATTTTTCCCCTTGATCCATGCCCGGAATTCCCCGCGCTTCATACCCATACGGAAACCGTTCAGTTCCATGCAGGAGATAAAGTTCATGTTGACCCGGTTCATCTTGTCGCCGTCACACAGGACAGTAAACGGCGTTCCGGTGGAGCCGCTGGTGCTCAGTCGATACAGGTTTCCCTGTTCTTTGCTGTTCTCCACCAGCACTTCCTCATAATGCTCAAGAAAATCTCCCTTGGTCATCACCGGGAAATCTTCCAGTTTTGTCCATTCCGGATGTTTTTTATAATACGGAGAATGGTTTTTTACATAGTCCAGAAGCAGATCGATCCTCCGCTCCATATATTCCGGTGTCACACCTTCCACGATCTCTCTTTTATTGACTTCTTTTAATTTTTTCAGCTTACCGCCTTTTGCAGCATCCAGAAGATTGAACACCACTCTTCTAAGAACTTCACCTGTCTGCATCTTTTCATTCTCCTTCTTTCTTCGCCGGTTTTGCCTTCCAGATCCCCAGTGCGATCACTGCCACAACCCGAAGCGTATTTGCTCCCAGGCATGCCCAGGCAAATCCGATCATCCCATAATTTTTTGCTGCCAGCACCGATGTGGTCAGCAGAATCACAAAATGTGCAAGCTGTATCCACAGCTGCCATTTTTCATCCGTAAATGTTAAAACAAGTATAAATAAAAATGCGGAAAACAATCCCAGCACCTGTGCCAGATTGACCACCGTGACCAGTCCTTTGATGGACGGAAACAGGTCATGGTAAAACAGCCAGACAAACAGCGGTGTTCCCACCTGACAACCCAGGAAAAAGACACCTGCCACACCGCCTCCTGCAAGCACTGCCTTCCCAAACTGATTCCGGTTTAACAGTTCCTTGCGTTTGGTCAGATAGGAGATCACGATCGTGTTGATCGGAGCGATCAGAAGCACCAGAGTCTTTCCGATCAGGGAAACCACATAGTAGATCGTCACCTGTTCGTTTCCGAGGATCTGCTTGATCACCAGACGGTCCATGTTCATCGTGGTATTCGTGATCAGATACGACAGCGTCAGGAAAAATCCGCGCTCCAGCGCCACGGAAAAATGGTCACTCCGCTGAAAAAACTTATGAAATACGGATCCGGTAACTGCCACATAACTGAGTGCAGCCGCCTCACCGACCAGATAGATCCACAGCCACTGATCCGTGATACGGTAAATCACAAATCCCGCAAGATATCCGACACCGATCAGCAGATAATAAATAAAATACCTCTGATAATTCAGATTCAGCCGGTATTCCACATCCCCGTAGTACCGGAAAACCGTCAGCAGAAACAGGGCAAATACCCCGATTCCCACAGGGATCCCGCTGATACTGTCCCTTGACATAAAAAGTGCCACACCGCTTCCCAGTACACCGAACAGCAACAGGATCCAGTCGTAGTCTCCATTGGTTACCTCATATGATCTTCGCACCACCAGACGGCTCGTATTCAACGCCTGCCCGATGGACGGACAGATGATCGCCACCAGTCCTGTAATATACAAAAGTTCTCCCAGCTGCTTTGCTCCCATATAGCGGTTGAGCAGCGGCGTGATGATCAGCTGCAAAACGCCGTTCATAAAGATCAGCCCGCCCATCGTATACAGGGTGTTGGCAGCGATCCGTTTTTTCTGTTCTTTCTTTTCCACCTGTTTCTCCTGTCACTTCATTCTTATCCGCAGAAACCGGTCTGATTTTTGTATTTCTCGCACCGGTTTTCTATGTATTTGCGCTTTCCGGAAGCAAGCACCGGGATTTCGTCCACCAGTTCTACTTTGATTCTGGCTTCTTCCCCCAGATACGGGCGGATCCGTCCGAGAATTTCTTCCTGATTCATCTTCTGCGGATCTCCGTTTAACCAGATGGTATAGTCTTTCACATCTTCCTGGATAAAACGATACTGTTTTACCCCTTCGATATCCCACAGATTATTGGTAATAATATACGGTGTTACCGCCTTTCCTTCACAGTCGTAGATCAGATCGCTGCGCCGTCCGTAAAGTTCATCCAGATACAGCTTGTATCTGCCGTTTTTCTCTTTTCTGGTTGCCACCGCCGTATCCCCGTTATCGTAACGGAGAATCGGGAATGCATAATTAAACAGATCCGTGATCACAATTCTCCCCAGTTCACCCGGTTCTGCCGGTTCGTCGGAATCCATTTTCAGAATCTCATAATAATATGTCTCTGTATCGATACGATAGCCTTCGTTCTCTTCGTTCTGCAGTCCCATAATTCCGTTTTCTTCATTGGAATACCAGGCACGCACCGGGCAGTGAAACTGCTTTTCCAGTGTCCGGCGCACCGGCTCCGGCATCGTCTCGGAGATCGGAATGATCGCTCTCACCTTGCAGCGACTGCAGTCTTTTCCCGCCTTCTGAATATAGCTGCTCAGTTCTCCCAGTGCCGATGAATAGCCGACCAGACATTTTACTTTTTTCTTCTCGATCACCTGGAACATCTCCTCGAGTGCCTGCGCATCCATCCGGGAGCTGTCCATCATGATCAGATTTTCCTGTAACAGCTGAAATTTGCTTTTCTTTACGTTATTGACCCACACACGGATAAAAGCCTCTTTCATACCGATATAATATCCGGCTGCCGCTCCCAGGAAAATCCCGCCCGCCGTATTGTGGCGGATCTTATCCCGGTTCTGGATCATCCGAAGCGGCGTTCCGGTGGAACCGCTCGTACACATCACCCGGTTATCCGGTGCATCTTTGTATATTTTTGAAAGAAACCGGTCATAGTTTTGCCGGAACGTATCTTTATTGACGACCGGCAAATCTGTCAGCGCGCTGTCTGCCGGATAGTTCTTATAGAATTCGGTTGTCTCCACCGCATGGGCAATCAGCGCCCGAATCCGCTCTTCGGTTTCTGCGATCGATGTTCCTTCTTTCCATGCCCGCCGGATCTGGTCATAATATGTCCTTACCTTTTTCCCTTTTAAGGCATCCAGCAGCCAGAAACCAAACCATCTGAGTTTTTCGTCCAGTATCATTGTTCTTCCTTCCTGTTATACAAGCGCTTCTTTGATCGCATCTGCCATGGCATCCAGCATCGCATCTGTCATTCCCGGATACACACCGATCCAGAACGTATCTGTCATGATCCGGTCTGTATTTTCCAGACTTCCTGCCACACGGTAGCCTTTTCCTGTCGCACGCATCTGGTCAAAGCACGGATGTTTGATCAGGTTTCCGGCAAAGAGCATACGGGTCTGTACGCCTTTTTCCTCGATCTTTTGTACCAGCTGATTTCTGTCCACACCTTCCCGGCAGGTGATCAGAAAACCAAACCAGCTCGGTTCAGAATTCTCACATGCCTCCGGCAGGATCAGTTTGTCTTCGGTTCCTTTTAATGCTTCTTTCAGATAGTTAAAGTTATGAATTCTGCGTTCTACAAAGGACGGGAACTTGCGCAGCTGGGCACATCCCACAGCTGCCTGCATATCCGTTGCTTTCAGGTTGTATCCAAAATGAGAGTACACATATTTATGATCGTATCCTAATGGCAGTTCTCCATACTGGCGGTCGAACCGATGACCACACAGGTTATCCTGTCCCGGTGCGCACACGCAGTCTCTTCCCCAGTCACGGAAAGAACGCACGATCTTATGAAGCAGCGGATTCTTTGTATAGACGGCTCCGCCTTCCCCCATTGTCATATGATGTGGCGGATAAAAGCTGGAGGTTCCGATATCTCCGATCGTTCCGGTCAGTCTGCTCTCTCCGTCGATCGTATAACGGGAACCCAGCGCATCGCAGTTATCCTCGATCAGCCACAGATTGTGACGGTCACAGAAATCTTTTACCGCTTTCAGATCAAAAGGATTACCCAGGGTATGTGCCAGCATCACCGCTTTTGTCTTCTCCGAAACCGCCTGTTCCAGAAGGTTCGGATCAATGTTATACTGCGGGATCGCCACATCGACAAATACCGGCACTGCGCCGTACTGGATCACCGGTGCTACGGTGGTCGGGAAGCCTGCTGCTACTGTGATCACCTCGTCTCCCGGCAGGATCTGTCTCTCCTTTAACAGCGGAGAAGTCAGCGCCATAAACGCCAGCAGATTCGCAGAAGATCCGGAGTTTACTAAAGAACAGTATTTTACTCCCAGATATTTTGCGAATTCCGATTCAAATTCTTTTGTAAACCGGCCGGAAGTCAGCCAGAATTCCAGAGAACTATCTACCAGATTTACCATCTCATCCGCATCGTACACACGAGATGCATACGGGATCCGGTCTCCTTTTTCATACGGTTTTTTCTGATTGTGATATTTTTCGCAGTATTCCTTTGTCATCTCCAGAATCTGTTCTCTCGCCTGCTGTTCTGTCATTTCTTCAAACATGTTTTCTGCTCCTTTTTTATATTCGTTTCGTAACTATTCAGTACCTTCACAGTTACGAGCAAAAATGCATTTAAACGATAAAAACACGCTTTGCGAGTTTTTATCGTTATCGCGGCACTCCTCAAGGTTCCGTGCAAGCACGGACTTTGACTCGTTGCTCGCGTAAATCACCTTCGGTGATGGCATTTTTGCTTGTATGTCTCGGGATTTTGGCATAAATATGCCAAAACACCTCGCGGGATAATGGCTGCTGAATAGTTACTTCGTTTCCTTTTTATTTTTTCCGGTAAAACTGGAATTCTTCCTCATAGTACGGGAAGGTCTGATCCAGCTCATACGTTTCACTAAACCACTGGTAAGTCTCCGGATCATTCCGCTCCCAGATAGGCAGTGACGACCGACTGGTAAATACATACGGTGCATCCGCCTCTGTCAGCTGTTCCTGTAACTCCTGTAAGGATTCCGGAATCACCGCCATATCGCTGAAATCCATGGTAAAGCACTGGGTATTCCAGTGAAGCAGACTATAGATTTCTGCCACATTTAACCCGAAACCATGCGTATTTTCCGGAACCACTTCTGCAATTTCCTGTACAAATGCCTCCAGTTCGCCCACATTATGATAATTTTCTTTGATCTTACTGTTCTGGGAAAACTGCAGCACCGTTCCTGTACTCATGGCAAGCACTGCGGCTGCACAGGCAAGTCCCAGTGTACCGTTCACGACTCCCGCCAGATCCATCTCTTCCCAGTGTTTCCATTTTCTTTTCTTAACAAATGTCATTCCCCTCTGCCCCAGATATGCCAGCAGGATCACTGCCGACAGACTGACGCAGTCGAGATTATGATAGGATGGTCGATTGACATAATACGTCATTCTTCCCAGTGCACTGATACTCAGAAAAAAGAGCAGCTGCACCTGTCCTTCATTTTTCTGTTTCGGATAAAACCAGGTACTGATTCCCATTACTGTCCCGATCAGAAACAGAACGATCACACCCATATAGGCACTCGGATACATCGGCAGGGCCAGATGCAGGATGTCCACCATATAAGAATCCGACAATAACGGAATCAGGAATTCGCCCAGTGTATTGGCCGGACTGTGTTTGGACAGATTATAGAGATTCACGAGTCCATAGGCTCCGAAAAATGATGCCGTCACACAGACCGCGTGTACCGGTACGGTTCGGGTCAGACGCCCGATCCTCCATTCTCCCCCGGCAAAACACCGTGAAACAAAAAGCGCCATCCATGCCACGGCAAGAATCACTCCGGTTTCCGTGTTCCACAGAATCGCCAGCAGACAGATCAGATATCCGGCCAGACCGGTCCACCTATTCCACCACTGTTTTTTCATTAAAATCGCCGCATACAACAGAAGGATCATCGGAAAGATCATCCGATGCGGCCATACCTGCCAGTAATAACCGCCCCGCATCCCGAGTACCGGAAATGCCGCAGCAACTGCGCCAAGTGCCCGGAGGATCCGGCTTTCCACCGTCAGTTCCAGCACCAGAAATGCACAGATGTGTGCCAGTGTTCCAAGTGCCGCGATCATCAGCACGAACATCCGGAAATCTCCGCCCACCAGTTTCATCGGTATCTTAAATAACAGCCCATAATGCCCATAGATACTCGTCATTGTATCTGTATAAGGCAAGCCCTGATATACATTATATACAGAGTTATAATACGCGTGAGCGTGAAAATGATCCCCCGCCTCCGCGCGCCCGAAAATATTCGGCGTATCCATGCAATAAAATATCAGAATCGTCAGAACCGCATAAATAAGCCATACCATCCAGTCATTCTTTTCTTCTCTGATCTGTATGTTTGCATACACCCGGAAAAATACAACCAGTTCTGCCAGAAACAGCAGATTCATCAGTGGCAACGGTTGTGTGTGCCAGCCATATTTTTCCGATACGCTTCCTACCTGACCGGTTTCCATGGATACTCCGATGGCGTAAAAGATCATCTGTGAAAAAATCAATACTGCAAATACCAGTTCATTGACTTTTTTATTTTTTTTGCTTAGCCATGTGCCTGGCTCCCACCGTTCTGTCAGAAGCATGCCCCCCAGAAATACCAGGCAGAATATTAATAACATGGCAGCATAAACAAGCAGATTTCCATTGCCCAGTCGGTTGATGTGATCCGACAGTTCCGGTATCAGAAAAGATGCTCCAAAGAATCCTGCTGACACCAGCAAAGCTGCCGCCCCGCACAGAATCTTTCGATTATTATTCATATTTTTCTTCCTTTTTCACAATTATCCTTTTCTATTTTCTTTCTGTCATTTCCCGGCTGTCATTTTATTTTTTCTAAAGAATGTGCCTTGGCACATTCTCGCGCCTGCGGCGGTCGCTTGCGACATCTACATTGTACGTCGCAGTGCGCATCCTCGCGGAGCGTTTTACTTTACAGGAAAGCAATTTCCTGTAAGGTAAAATATTTTCGGATCTGTTCATCCGTAAATGCGGTCATATCTTTCCCCGCAAGCCATGCCTGATACCACACGGCAGTCTCTTTCACCGCCTGCGCTACCTGCCAGTGCGGTTTCCATCCGAATGCGGTACGGATCTTTGAACAGTCCAGTTTCAGGAAATTCGCCTCATGCGGGCCGCCCTGATACAGATTTTCCCACGCGGCGTCCCCTCCCCAGGAATCGCAGAACAGATCTGCCAGCTGACCGGTGGTGATACAGTCGTCATCTCCCGGTCCCACGTTATAGGAGCCTGCGCACGCAGGATTTTCATACTGCGCCTGCGCGATCATCAGGTATGCCCCCAGCGGTTCCAGTACATGCTGGTACGGTCTTGTGGAATGTGGATTCCGTACCGCTATTTTCTCTCCTTTTGCAACTGCGCGCACACAGTCCGGGATGATCCGATCCGGAGCAAAATCACCGCCGCCGATCACATTGCCCGCTCTCGCCGTGGATACCGCCACACCGGCTTCTTTTAAGAAGGATTTTTCATAGCTGTGTGTCACCAGTTCGGAACAGGACTTACTGTTGGAATACGGATCGTACCCGTCCAGTTCATCGGTTTCCCGGTAGCCCCACTCCCATTCGTTATTTTTATAGACTTTGTCGGTTGTCACATTCAGGAACGATTTTACGCTTTTCGTCTGACGCACCGCTTCCAGAATATTTACCGTTCCCATCACATTTGTCTCATACGTTCCCACCGGATCTTTATACGATTCCCGCACGATTGGCTGTGCCGCCAGATGAAGAACGATCTCCGGCTGTGCCTCCTGCATGGTACTTATAAGTTTTTCCCGGTCGCGGATATCTCCGATCACGGAATGCATGTTGTTTTCCAGCTGTAACGTATCAAACAGCTTTGCCTCTTTTGGCGCTTCCAGCGCATATCCGGTCACCTCGGCTCCCGCAAGGATCAGGATCCGGGAAAGCCAGGATCCCTTGAATCCGGTATGTCCGGTGAGAAATACTTTTTTTCCTTTAAAAAATGCCAGATTATTCATGTCTCTTATTCCCATACTTTCCATGGAGCATTTCCGCTTCTCCACATTCCTTCCAGTTTTTTCTTCTCGTTCATCGTATCCATACACTGCCAGAAACCATTATGCCGGTACGCATCCAACTGCCCTCTTCTGGCTGCCTCTTCCAGCGGATATTTTTCAAATACCGTCGCATCTCCCTCGATCAGATCCAGGATCTCCGGCTCAAGTACCATAAATCCTGCGTTGATCCATCCGCTGTCTTCCTGTTTTTTCTCTTTGAAGTTTGTGATTTCTCCGTCTTCCCGCAGATCCAGCGCACCAAAACGTCCCATCGGCTGTACGGAGGTCAGCGTTGCCATGCGGCCGCCCTCCTGATGGAATTTTACCAGTTCATCGATGTTGATATCCGCCACACCGTCTCCATATGTCAGAAGGAACGGTTCACCGTTCAGATGTTCTTTTACCCGTTTGATTCTTCCGCCGGTCATCGTATTCAGTCCGGTATCTACCAGGGTTACTTTCCACGGTTCAGAGATGTTGTTGTGCACCGTCATTTTATTTCCCTGCGTAAAGTCAAATGTCACGTCACAGCTGTGCAGGTAATAATCTGCGAACCATTCTTTGATCATATGCTGCTTGTATCCACAGCAGATCACAAATTCATTGTATCCATAGTAGGAATAAAGTTTCATGATATGCCAGAGAATCGGTTTGTCCCCGATTTCCACCATAGGTTTTGGTTTCAGTACACTCTCCTCACTGATCCGGGTACCGAAACCGCCTGCCAGTATTACTACTTTCATATGCATTCTCCTTATTTGATCCGTTGGGCATAAAAAGCCTTATTTTATTTATTGTATCAAAAAGGGGGCTTATTTACAAGTAGGAGGGAAATGCATCCGGACGCCCGGAGAAGCCGGATGGCAGGACAGTCAGAAGGTGGCAACGTGGGCAGAGGCGTTTTGAGCTAGCCATCAACTCCGACTAATATTCACGAGTGTCAGCTGACACTCGCGAAAGTCTACGTAGGTGTCGGATCTCAAAATCGCCTCTAACCACCCACAAAGTGTTGCTCGCCTTTCTGACTGTCCTGTCATCCGGCTTCTTCGAGCTGTGTATTGGAACACGAAAAGGTACGCTACATGGTAATATAATAATAAATTTTCAGTGATCGACTTGTAAAAGTATTTTTGTTTTTACTTTAACAGACAATTTTATCCAAGATACCTTTTAATTGAGCGATTGCTACACCGTAGTTGGTCATTGCTACGCCCTGGTCTTTTGCCTGTTGGATGCGGTGGAGGACGTATTTGCGGTTGAACATGCAGGCGCCGCACTGGATGATCAGGTCGTATGGGGTCAGGTCTTTGGGGTAGTCGGTGCCGCTTACGACAGTCACTTCCAGGGTTTCGCCGTATTTTTTCTTCAACATCCGCGGGATCTTTTCTCTGCCGATGTCTTCTTTCAGCGGTGCATGGGTGCAGCATTCGGCGATCAGGACGCGGGAGTCGGCGGATAGGTTCATCAGTTTTTTGGCTCCCTCTTTGTAGTAGTCCAGGTCGCCTTTGTAGTCGGCGAAGAGGACAGAGAAAGAGGTGAGCAGGCTTCCTTCCGGTTTGTGTTCGTAGACATAGTCAAAGACCTGGGAGTCGGTGATGATCAGTTTTGGTGGATTTTTCAGCTGTTCCAGGGCTTCCACCAGTTTGTCGGTGGTGGCGCTTAGAACGATGCATTTTTTATCCAGCAATTCCCGCATCGTCTGTACCTGTGGGAGAATCAGGCGGCCTTTGGGAGCCTGGATGTCCTGGGGCATTACCAGGAGAACAACGTCTCCCTCGGATACCAGATCTCCGGTGATCGTCCGGCTGCCGAAGCCTTCGGGAACCATGCGGATCATCCGCTCTTTCAGTTCTTCGATTCCGGCTCCGGTTTTTGCGCTCACGATGCAGACTTTCTCTTTCGTCTGTTCTCTGAGTTTTTCTGCAAATGTCTGATTTTCTTTCTCAGAACGAAGATCGCTTTTGCTTACTACCGGGATTACCGGTGTCTTTTTTCCCTGAAAATACCGGAACCACTCCAGTTCTGTTTCCATATCCTCGGATGCAAATAAGATCAGTGCCAGTTCTGTTTTCTGTGCAGCCAGCGCCGTCTTTTCCATACGCATGGCTCCCAGTTCTCCCTCATCGTCAAATCCTGCCGTATCGATCAGCACGCACGGACCGAGCGGTGCGATCTCCATTGCTTTGTAGACCGGATCGGTGGTGGTTCCCTTTACATCTGCCACGATGGAGACAGCCTGCCCGGAAAATGCATTGATAAAGGCGGACTTTCCGCTGTTTGTTTTTCCAAATATTCCTATATGTAATCGGTTGCCGGAGGGCGTTTCCTGTAATGTTGTTCCCATCTGTGTTCCTCCTTTTCCTAAATTGTAATTTCCATATTTATTTTTTAACATTATGTAAACTTATTTTCACAATAATCTACACACCTTTATAGTAACGTGCAGACTCAAACTCCTGCTCATCATTTCCGTAACGAGATAAAATATGCTTCGTGAATTTTACTCGCGTAAATCTAACAGACACAACAAACAACCCCTGCGCCTTTGCAGTTGCTATCTGCTGTGTCATATTTTCCGACTGTGTTTCCCGCTTATTTCAGCGTTCAAACAGTCGCTTTGTTCTTTTTAGAACCGGAAATCTCTCTGTCCGTTTTCAATATCTCGCAGGTGTTCTTCTGCGATTCTGCGGACTTTCTCGCTTGGGATATTGTCCAGTTCTTTTTCGATCAGTTTCATACCGATTTCTTTTGTCTTCGGTGATGCGTAGTCCTGCAGATACTCCATCAGTGTCATCAGTGCGTTCGGATGACAGCAGTTGAGAATCTGTTTGCTCTTGCACAGGGACATGAAACGGTCGCCGGTTCTTCCGGCGCGGTAACAGGCGGTGCAGAAGCTCGGGATATCTCCCATTCCCATTAACCACTGCACGATCTCATCCAGCGTTCTCTGGTCACTGACATCAAACTGTGCAGAAGTAACCTCATCTTCCGTCTCCGGTGTATCGTATCCACCAACACTCGTCTTTGACGCACCACTGATCTGAGAGACACCCAACGGAAGTACTTTTTCACGAACTGCCTGACTCTCTCTGGTAGAGATGATCATACCGGTATACGGCACTGCGATACGGATCAGCGCGCAGATTTTTGCAAAAATGTCATCACTGATACTATTATCAAATACCGTTGGATCGATATCGTCCGCATGTTTGATACGTGGTACACTGATCGTATGCGGTCCCACACCGTGTACAGCTTCCAGATGTTCTGCGTGCATCAAAAGCCCTGCAAATTCATAACGATAAAGTTCCAGTCCAAACAGCACACCAAGACCCACATCATCGATACCGCCTTCCATCGCACGGTCCATGGCTTCGGTATGATATGCATAGTTGTGTTTCGGTCCCTTCGGATGCAGTTCTTCGTAGCTCTTTTTGTGATATGTTTCCTGGAACAGAATATAAGTTCCGATTCCGGCTTCTTTTAATTTTCGGTAATTTTCCACGGTGGTCGCCGCAATATTTACGTTCACACGGCGGATGGCTCCGTTTTTATGTTTGATACTGTAAATCGTTTTGATAGATTCCAGAATATATTCGATCGGATTGTTTTCCGGATCTTCTCCTGCCTCGATCGCCAGTCGTTTATGTCCCATATCCTGCAGAGCTGTCACTTCTTTTACAATCTCTTCCTGGGTCAGTTTTTTCCGGGCGATATGTGTATTCTTTTTATGATACGGACAGTATACACAGCCGTTGATACAGTAATTGGACAGATACAACGGTGCAAAAAGCACGATCCGGTTTCCGTAAAATTCTTTTTTAATCTCTGCCGCAAGTTCATACATTTCCTGAATCTTGTCCGGCATCTCACAAGCCAGCAACACAGAAGCCTCTCTGTGTGTCAGTCCTTTGCATTCCTTTGCTTTCGCAAGGATCTGGTCAATCAGTTCTATATTATCTTTATTTGCATCTGCATAAGCCAGGGTCTCTCTGATCTCTTCATCTGAGATAAATTCCTCGGCTTTCAATGATTTCGGATTATACATAAGTCTCTCTTCCTTTCTTTTTGGTCAGGCTGCGTCTTTTGTTTCGCCACAATCTTTCCAATTAGTATTGCTTTCCGGTTTTTACCGGCACATTGCACTGTCTCCGCGATCCGTCACGCACCGGTAGCCGACCGCAGCCACGCGCCGTTCCAGACAGCCGCGACATTCTGCCGCTTCCTCTCCCGTACAGATCTTATTGTCGTACAGTGTGTATTTGTCCCGCACCTGAACCGGTGACAGGTTTGGCATCACCACGTTGGCTCCTGCCAGAATTCCCTTTTCTCTTCCCATCGGATGGATCGTTCCGAGTGCAGTGGTGGATGGCAGCAGTACCATCGGATGAATCAGCCGGATGATTGCCAGAAGCCGTAAGGTATCTTCCAGCGTTCCTGCCTTTTCTTCTGCAAATGGGGTATCCTGATGGGGAATAAACGGTCCGATTCCCACCATCTCCGGTTGGAGTTCTTTGATAAACACCAGATCCTCATATAAGGTATCCAGCGTCTGTCCCGGCGATCCTACCATAAAGCCACACCCTGTCTGATATCCGATCTCCTTCAGTTCCCTCAGACACTCTTTTCTGTGTGCCAGTGACATCTGTGACGGATGAAGTTTCTGATAATGCACCTCATCTGCCGTCTCATGCCGAAGCAGATACCGGTCAGCCCCCGCGTCAAAATACGCCTGATAGCTTGCCCGTTCTTTCTCTCCGATCGATAACGTCACCGCACAGTCCGGATATCGTTTCTTGATTTCTTTTGTGATCGTACAGATCCGCTCATCGGTATAATAAGGATCTTCTCCTCCCTGGAGTACAAAGGTCCGAAAACCCAGTTCCCATCCGCTTTCGCAGCACGAAAGGATCTGATCCATGGTCAGCCGATATCTCTGCGCTTTTTCATTGCCACAGCGGATCCCACAGTAATAACAGTTATTTTTGCAATAATTGGTAAATTCGATCAGCCCCCTCAGGTAGATCTCTTTTCTATAATATTTCCCGGCTGTCGCTCTCGCCCGCCGGTACAGTTCCTCGATCAGTTCCTGATCGGTTGTCGTCAGCAGTTCTTCCAGCTCCTCACGGCTGATCATCTGCTCCTGTTCGATCTTACTCAGTATGTCTCTGTTCATGCATGTCTCCTATTTCGAGTAAACTGCTTTTGCCGAGATTCCTTCCAGTCTTCCGATCTTGCCGGTCAGGGCATTGATCGTATCCTGTGGCGCATCCATCGCGATACTGATCACATGGATCTTTCTCTCCCGGTAGGGAATCCCCATTCTTCCTATGATATAACTTCCATATTCATGAAGCAGCTGGTTGAGTTTATCGATTTCCTGAGGTTCTTCCACGATAATTCCTATAACAGCAATCCGGTTCATCTCCCGCTCCTTCCTGTTTTTGTAAACCAAAACGTTTTGATATGCAATGTAATATCACAGAGGGCAGACGGATCTGCCCTCTGTAGTTACCGGTTTTCCGGTCTTTTATTCATAACTTTCGTTATGTAACAGTTCATGCTCTTTACCTTTTAATAATCCGGCATACAGTTCCTGAACCAGTGGGTTCTCATCAGATTTTTTGATGATCGTTGTATTGTCTGCGTTGTACAGACCTTTGGCACGGAGTGATTTCGTTCTGTCACCGGCTCTGGTCGGCTGTCCGCCTCCCATGATACAGCCACGACGACAGGCCATGATCTCGATCAGATGATATTCTTTTTCTCCGTTCTTTACCTGATCCATAACTTTTCTCGCATTGGCAAGACCACTGGCTACACAGATCTTGATTTCGGTTCCCTGATAATCTACAGAGAACTCTTTGATACCTTCTTCTCCACGGACACCGCTCTCTGCGATCTCATGCATCGCTTCCTTGCTGTGATCGTTGGTCAGGCGACGAAGCACTGCCTCAGTCACACCACCGGTCACACCGAAGATCACGCCGCCGCCGGAACCAAATCCAAACGGCATATCACATGCTTCCGGTTCAAGAACTGCAAAATCAAGACCGAAGTTATCGATCATACGAAGCAGCTCTGTGGTCGTAATTACAACATCGGTATCCTGTTCTCCCTTGGTATAGCTGTTCGGGCGAACGGCTTCTGCCTTCTTCGCAGTACACGGCATGATGGAAACCATCACGGTTTTCTTGCCCTGTGCATGTTCCGGATCACGGAAATACTCTTTGATGACTGCGGAAAGCATTCCCTGCGGGGAACGGCAGGTGGACAGGTTCGGAATATAATCTTTGTACTGATCGGTTACGAATTTGACCCATGCCGGACAGCAGGAAGTCAGTAACGGAAGTTTTTCTCCTTTTTTGATTCTGTCAAGGAACTCTGCACTCTCTTCCATGATCGTCAGATCCGCACTGAAGGAAGTATCGTATACTTCATCAAATCCCATCAGATGCAGAGCATTGACGATCTTGCCCATCACGCTTCTTCCTTTGGTCAGTCCGTAATGATCGCCGACTGCTACGCGGACAGCCGGTGCTACCTGCGCTACCACGCGCACATTCGGATCTGCCAGAGCTTCCCACACTTCATCCATATTGGTTCGGATAGAGATGGCTCCGGTCGGACAGAATACTCTACACTGGCCACAGTTTACACAGTCCGTTGTGGAAATCTTCCGGTCAAACGCCGGCATAACCATCGCTTCGGTACCACGGAATGCAAATCCAAGAGCACCGATACCCTGCAGTTCTTCACAGGCGCGGACACAGTTTCCACAAAGGATACATTTATTCGGATCTCTCACCAGAGACGGGGAACTCAGATCCAGTTCTCTCTGTTCTCTCGTATTCTGGAACCGGACATTTTCAACCCCCAGACGATGTGCCAGTTCCTGCAGAACACATTCTCCACTCTTTACACAGGTGGTACAGTCACGGCAGTGTGCTGCCAGAAGCAGTTCCACGATGAGTTTTCTGTATTTTCTGATACGTCCGGAATTGGTATGGATCACCATGCCATCTCTCGGCTCTTCCGAACAGGATGCAAACATCTTTCCTCTATCATCTTCCACGGTACACAGACGACAGGCACCAAATGTGGAAAGCTCGGAGTGGTAACACAGTGTCGGGATATTGATACCCGCCTTTCGGATCACTGACAGGACATTTTTCTCATCCGTAAATTCAACTTTTCTTCCATCGATGATCATATGACTCATAAGACACCCTCCTTCCTACATTTCCACATATACTGCATTAAAGTTACAGTTATCTTTACAGGCACCACACTTAATACACAGATCATTATCGATCTGATGCGGATGCTTGATAGCTCCGGTAATCGCTCCCGCCGGACAGTTCTTCGCACATTTTCCACATCCGATACAGAATTCCGGATTGATATGGAACTTACGGAGTGCTGTACAGACTTTCGCACGGCATTTTTTATCCCGGATATGCTCTTCGTACTCATCCCTGAACCGGTTTAATGTACTGATAACCGGAAGCGGTGCGCTCTTTCCAAGACCACACAGAGCCATGCTCTGTACCATGTGTGCCAGTTCTTCCAGCTCATCGAGATCGGACATCTCTCCTTTTCCGTCTACGATCCGCTCCAGGATCTCCAGCATACGTTTGGTTCCCTCTCGGCACGGAACACATTTTCCACAGCTTTCACGCTGGGTAAAGTTCATAAAGAACCGGGCTACTTCTACCATACAGGTATTTTCATCCATAACTACCAGACCGCCGGATCCCATGATGGCATCCAGTTTCTTTACCGAATCAAAGTCCAAAGGCGCATCCAGCTGATCCAGAATCAGACATCCGCCGGACGGTCCGCCAATCTGCACGCCCTTGAAGGCTGCACCGCTCTTGAGTCCGCCGCCGATATCATAAATAATATGACGAAGCGTCGTTCCCATCGGTACTTCGATCAGACCTGTATTTTCAATCGCACCTGTCAGCGAGAAGGTTTTTGTTCCAGGGCTTCCCTCGGTACCAATGGTACGGAACCATTCTGCACCTTCCAGAATGATCTTCGGTACATTGGCATATGTTTCTACGTTATTCAGCACGGTCGGTTTTTCCCACAGACCTTTTTCAACGGTACGCGGTGGTTTTACACGCGGCATACCTCTGTTTCCTTCGATGGATGCCGTCAGAGCCGATCCCTCACCACATACAAAAGCACCTGCACCACGGTTGATATGCAGATGGAAGTTCACATCCGAACCCAGGATATGATCACCTAACAGACCATTTGCCTCTGCCTGTTCGATCGCCATGCGCAGACGTTTTACGGATAATGGATACTCTGCACGCACGTAGATATATCCGTCTTCTGCACCTACTGCATAAGCGGCGATGGTCATACCTTCGATCATCTTATACGGATCACCTTCCATTACAGAGCCATCCATGAACGCACCCGGATCACCCTCATCACCGTTACACACCACATATCGTACTTTTTCTTTCTGACGGGCTACCTGTGACCATTTTTTCCCTGCAGGGAATCCCGCACCGCCACGTCCGCGAAGTCCTGATTTTGTAACTTCTTCGATAACATCCTGCGGGGTCATGGAGCCAAGTGCTTTGGCCAGTGCCTGATATCCACCGGCTGCGATATATTCGTCAATCGACTCTGCGTCGATCTTTCCACAGTTTTCGAGAACGATACGTGTCTGCTGATTCAGGAACGGAATATCGTCCGGATGCGGACAGACGGTCTCATGATCACGGTAGAACAGTCTCTCTACCGGCTGTCCTTCCAGGATCGTGCGCTCCACGATCTCTTTACAGTCTTCCGGCTGTACATGTACATACTGATAGTTATATGGTTCGATACGCATCAGAGGTCCCAGTTCACACAGACCCTGACAACCGGTTTTGATCACACCGATATGCGGAACATCTTTCTGCATCTCTACGGTAACACCATCGATATCCCGACACAGAACTTCCATTTCTTCATAAATTTTCTGAGCACCGGATGCGATACAGCCGGTACCGGAACAGACAAGAACGCGACAGGTATACGATTTGATTTCTTCATTTACCTTTGCCTGTCTGTTTAACAGATCTTCACGGCAATTTATACTCATACGCTTTCTCCTCTCAATTCATTTAACAGCTCGATAGCTTTTTCCGGCGTCATCTTAGGATGTACTTCATCATTGACCGTCAGAGTCGGCGCCAGTCCACAGGCTCCCAGACAGGATACGGTCTCTACGGTAAATAACATATCATCCGTTGTGTGTTTCTTATTACTGAGTCCCAGTTCTTTCATCAAAGCTTCTTTTACCGGCATGGATTTTCTTACATGACAGGCTGTTCCGTCACAGACCTTGATCACGTATTTTCCTTTCGGTTCAAAGGAAAAGTTTTCATAGAATGTCGCCACACTGTAGGCTTTTGCCTCTTTGACTCCGATCTCTTTCGCCACATAAGTAAGCAGTTCTCCCGGCAGATAACGATATTCTGCCTGAATATCCTGCATGATCGGGATCAGGGAAGCTGCCTTGCGGCCGTAGTGTTCGATAATCTCATCCGTTTTCTGGTAATAAGATTGATCCAGCATGTAGTTTCCTCCTTTCACTTCATTGCCCTTTTCTTTTTTGATTTCGATAACTTTCCGTACCTGTTCAGTTTCCCCTCTGAACAGTTTTGCGCAAACCGCAGTTTCAACCTCCATATTGCTGCCGTTCACTTTTGCATTTTATACAGATGTCATTATCACTATTATACTTTATTTTATCATTTTGCACAATAAATATTTTATTTTAGTGCTATTTGTCGTTATTTTAACGAACTTTTCTCATGTAACAATATTTTTTATCAACATATCGTGTTTCATCTTTCTATGTCACTACATCTGGTATACCTGATGTGACTACTTAATAACAAAGAAAAGGCCTTTTCCTGCCAATTCAAAAAGCGCCATTGCTCTCTGTGCTGTTCTTCACATAAAAGCAATGACGCCTCTTTTTCAGGGGCAAAATACCTTTTGACTGCAGCATCTGAAACCGCGCTCTGCCCACACATAAGGAATTCCTTGGAATATAAACTTCATCATAGTGAAGTACTTTACGGATACTTTTTCTTACTTCCAGTATTTTTCTGTCTGTATCATTCTCTGATCACTCACTATCATGTAACTTTTCCACAAACAGGTTACTTATCTTATTTCACTCGTTTCATCTGACTGCAGATCCCACACATAACAGGTTGTGCCGATGGAATAATACGGCGTTCCGTCTTCGTAGGCAAAATGATAGGTATTTGCCACACGGATCGGTCCATGATTTTCCTCGCTCGCCGGTGTTACCTGAAATTTCCCGGTGAGCACTTCCCCGTCTATCGCGCTCCCTGTCACTTCGAATGTATATAATTCCACGAAAGACGGCATATATCTTACTTTGTACACACCTTCTCCGTCATAAAATCCGTCCACAGTTACTGTCTCATGTTTTCCTGTAAAGATTCCTTGAATCTCATAATCTACAAATGGGTTCTTATCAGAATGACCTTCTACAGTCACTTCCAGAACATCCCATTTTTCCACCTGTTTTTCATAATTGTATCTTCTCATATTCTTCCTCTTTTATTTAAATTTATGTTTATTTTATTTATTTTTTGTTTATACTTTAAACCTTTTCATTTTTATTTTCAACTTTTTCTGTAAATATATGTCTTTGCTCATTGTCCATAGAACTAAGAACGTGCCTCGGTACATCCTCGCGGAGCGTTTCTTACTTTACAGGAAATTGCTTTCCTGTAAAGTAAGAAAAAAGTTCAGCTTCCCACACGGAATCTGAACTTTTTCACTTACTGTTCTCTTTTATCTTTTCTTAACTGTTTCACCATCTACAAACACACAATTTGTATACAACTTACATTTTTCTTTTACCGGGTGTTCTATTTCCTTCAATAACAACTGTATTGCCCAGTATGCTCTTTCTGTATGGGGGACACGGATACTTGTCATATCAATGCCTCCGGTGAGAAAACTTGGCAGAGCATCAATACCGATCAGACTCACATCTTCCGGAATACGAATATTCAATTCATTCATTGCCATAATCGTTCCCATGGAAACATGATAACTCTCCATAATATATGCCTGAGGCAGCTTTGCTGTTTTTAGATACTCTCGCATCATCTGATGAACTTCTTCTATACTGCTTCCCGTATTGATGATACGATCAGAAGCATCTCCCAGCCCCTTCTGTTTCATAATTTCCTGAAAACCTCTGCGCCGGCTCAGATAATTATACATCGGTAATGGATTACACAGATACTGAATATCTGTATTTCCTTTCGCCAGAAGTTCGTTCACCGCAAGTTCTACTCCCTGACGGTTATCGATCAGAATCACCGGATATTTTTCAATGTCCGGCGCCGCATCGTAAATCACCAACGGTTTTCGGATTCCGTCAAGCAACGGACTGTTTTCCTGTTTTAATTCCGTTCCGAAAATAATTACACCCGCCACATCATCCGCATTACATTCGGCAATCATGCGGGACTGATCTTCCTCCCTGAAATCTGCATACAGTAATCCAAGCGAATATCCATTTGCTTGCAGATTTTTCTCAAATACCTGATTCACATCTGTCCAGAGATCCAGCTCAGCTCCCTGTATATTTTTCATTCCATTTGTAATTTTGACAATCTTGATCTGCTGTCTTTTTCTTTGTTCCGGCTGTCTCGAAAACATTCCCGGCGGCACTACCCCATGCTCTTCCAGCTGTTTCTTACATGCGAGGACTTCCTGCCGTGTCTGTTCACTCACGCCCGGTTTTCCATTCAATGCCAGAGATACAGTGGATTTAGAGATGCCAAGTGCCCTGGCGATATCTATGGATTTTACATTCATGTAGAAGCCCCCTGTCTGTTCATCACAACGGTTTTTATAGTTCATTTGACAACGGTTTATTTTAAACCTTTTAAACATTTTATCTCAAATCTGTTTTCTGTGCAAGGATATAATAATCAAAATTGGTCCACTGGACCAATTATTGATATGCACTGTAACAAAAAAGGAAAGTTGTGCCACAAGAATATTATCAACAACTTTCCTTTTTTTCAGTTTACATCTTTACATTTACCACACCAGATTCTTCACTCCAACTCCATACAACTCACACGCACACCCGTCTTTCATCTGTGGCCAGCGTTCCAGGAATCTTGGGGCGTCTTCTTTCAGGGGGTAGATCTTTACCTGCAATTCTTGTGGAAAATCAAAGTAGCGTAGGCTGATCTGTACCGGCTCTCCGGTGTAGTAGCTGTCGGTGAGCATCTCGCCATCCCGGAAAATCTCTATTTTGTCTCCGCCGAAGTCCAGAGAGAGTATCGTATCCCGCCAGGTTTCCGGTGAAGTTATTTTCAGGTTGTAGATCCGTGAATCCTCGCCAACAGTTCCTTCTGTCACGGTTACCCTGGTATCCTCCGCTTTTTCTTTTCTCCGATACAGGGTAAACTCGTGATCCAGACCACACGCTTCGAAACCATCCGGAAGAACCGAAAAATCTTTCAGTTTCGGATAACACCGGATCACCGTCTCCTTCCCTCCTTCTATGTGCAGCTTTCCATCTTCCTCCCACACATAGTCATCCGAAAGGATCAGATACTCCCGATCCAGCGTCACTTTCCACGCCTGCAGTGCACATTCCCGGTCCAGATGAAGCACCGGAAAATGCTTTTCATCCTTCCACACAAATGCAGGATCCCAATCACCGTAAAATACCACGCACGATGTTCCGTCTTCTCCCCGCAGTCTGCAAAGCGGTGTTGCATTTGCCGAGAGCAGTTCCCCGTCTCCTTCCCGGAAATGATACGGGAAAAATCCATAGCTTCCCGGCAAAAGATCCAGCTTCGGAAACTCCACCGGTGCTTCTTTGCATCTGCCTTCCAGTGTCACACCGTTATGCGCATCCATCCGGCGTTTTCTCTGATAATTATTAAAGAACACATACCCATGATCGTCATCATGCCGCCAGGACAGACGCAGCGTGTGCATATCTTCCGGGTCCACATCCACCAGATTGATTTCCGCCGGAAGTGTCACCAGATCCTGTCCAAAGTCTTTCGCAAACAGTGCCAGCAGCTTAATCTCTTTATAAGTATCTGAGACCTGCCCGAACTGTCGGATCGGTGCACGGAAATCATAACTCAGTACCGATACATTATTCGGATATCCTGTAGCCTTACTCTCTTCCAGCGTAGAGAATTTTCCTTTGGGGTTCGTTCCTCCGTGATACATATAGTACCCAAGCATCGCCACCCCGGAACCAAGTTTTGTCAGTGACATTGCTCCGATATCGGTTCCTACCGGAACCGGTCTTCGGTGCTCCGTAGGCTGCAGTCCGCCGCCAAGTTCTGCCGTAAGATAAGGAAATTCTGCCGGATCAAAGGTCAGCTGTTCCGAAACATGATGATCATTTGCCACCAGTGTATCGTTTCGGTTGCCGGTAAATACATAGTTCTCATTTGCTTCCAGTTCCGTCAACCGGCTGTCCCACGGTGCCTCACAGTACCCCGCCATCACCGGAAGCATACCGCCCGTCACCGCACCGCCCCAGCCGGTCGCTGTATACAATGGCACGCAAAAGCCAATCTCTTTTGCCATCTTCTGTAAGGTCCGCATATGCTGCTCACCGGCTTCTCCGGTCTGACCGCCTACATGACCATATTCATTTTCAATCTGGATCCCGATGACCGGTCCGCCGTCCTCATACATCTGCCCTTTTACCTGCTGATACAGCGCCTCCCAGTACCGTCTCGCCAGCGCAAGATACGCCGGATCATCGCAGCGAAGCGGGATCTGCTTTTCCAGCAGCCAGTCCGGAAATCCACCGTTTCGCACTTCTCCATGGCACCATGGTCCGATCCGCAGGAACACCGGAAGATCCAGTTTCTTACAGATAGCCAGAAACTTTCCAACATTCCGGCATCCGGTAAAATCATATACGCTTTCCTCTTCCTCATGGTGGATCCAGAATGCATAGGTGGCAACTACCGTAACTCCGCCTGCTTTCATCTTCCGCAATGATTCCTCCCAAAGATCATCCCGGTAACGACTGTAGTGAAACTCTCCCATGACCGGGAACCAGGGTTTATCGTCTTTTATCAGATAGTTTTTGTTATATGTATATCCCATTGTATTTCCTCCTGATGATCGTTCTGCTTTTGTCTTTACTATACAGGACAGGAGATAGAAAAGAAATATGTGATGTTGCTTTTTGATGGAGAATGTTCCTGTATCCAACAGGTTTCATTCTTTACAAAAAAAGAATGTCACATAACATTTCGTGACATTCTCCCTTGCTTATGCTTTATAAAAATGTAATCTCAAACTCTTCATTGCTCAGACGCAGACTCGCACCCGGCACAAGTTCTTCTTGTCCGATCACCCGATGCCCATTTAAGAAAGTTCCATTTCTGGAGTTCTGATCTTCCACATATACGCGGCCGTTTCGCAGATACAGTACCGCATGCACACGCCCGATACTTGTATTGTCTGTAATGTAAATATCTACATTTTCACGGCTTCTTCCTACACGGGTCATCTCCTTTGTAAGAACAAACTGTTCTCTGGTTGATTTACGGATCAGACACGGTTTTTTCACCGGTGCCGGTGTCGGAGGAACCGTAGTTGTTCCCTGGGTAGCATTCGTATAGGACTGTAGATCTACTGTCTCACCGAAGTTCTGGATCGGAGCTGCATACACCTGCATGGACACATTCTGTGCCGGAATCGCGGTTGGTGTTGTTGCAGTGTTTTCCTGCTGTGTCATTACATCGGAGCCGGGAATTGCTACTCCCCGGAAGTTCCTCGGTCTGTTTGGTGTTTCCACTTTTGGAGCCGTGGTATATTCCGGTTTTTCTTTCTTTCCAAACAATCCGCCGGATTTCTGCGGTTTCTCTACCTTTTCTTTTCTTCCAAAAAGTCCTTTTTTCTCTTTTACCGGTGCAGTTTCCACTTTCGGCTCCTGCTGTGGTTCACTGACAAATACAGACTGGCTTGTTCCCGGATATGTTTTCGGGATATTCACACCATGGCTCTGCACAGGTAATGGTGCAGGGTTCTGATTGCGTGTCAGATTTGGATTGACGTAATGTTGTACATTTCCTCCAACCGGCGCTCCATTCAGCACTGTGGTTCCCGAATCCTGTACGTTATCCGGCTGTACCGGCGGAACATTCTGAAGAGGAGCCATCTGCACCTGTACCGGCGGAGTCGGTATCGGATTCTGCTGTACCGGTGTCTGGCGCACAGGTTCCTGTTGTACCGGTGGGCATGGTGGAATCTGAACCCCTGTCTGTGGTGGATTGACCGGAGTAGAAGCCGGCGGAATCTTCTGTGGCTGTACCGAAGTATTCTGTCCTTTCAGCTCACGAATCAGAGCCGCAAAACCTGTCATCGTAAAGGTCTCCGCACCATTAAAATAATTCAGGATCTTTGTCACATACGAAACATCCTCAGCAGGATCGTACTGAATAGAGAAGATCATGCTCCGGAAAAACATATCCATTGAAAGATTATTATGTTTTACCGGCAGTAACAGCAGTTTTACGTGTCCGGTAGCCGGATCCGCAAACATATATTTACTTTCCAGTACCGCAGCCTCCAGATCCAGCATATACTCTTCCAGCAGAGTTCTCTCATCCAGAATCTCTCCGATCACCGTCAGAATCTTGTTTTTTGATACGATACCGCTGAAATATTCATTCAACGGCTGCAGTCCGGTGATATCATAACGATAACTTACCACCGTATCCACCTGCACTTTTACAAACGGCACGGTTCCTTCGATCTTATTATTCTCCATCATTCCCATCACCAGGGAATCCACTTCGTCTCTTTCCTGCTTATAATATACCAGATATTTTCCGGACTCCTGTTCGTCTATATCAAATGTAATCATACGGGTTTCCTCCTGTTTGTCCTTATTCAAATATGCTCAGCTGAATCAGCTGCCAGATTTCACCGTCTTCATTGACCATTTTGACAGCCGCGGTTCCCTCTGTAGACAGTGCTGTAGCCAACGCAAAATCCGGTTCGATCGCCATTGTGTTTTCCGTATCGATATAGCCCCAGACATCACCCTGTTTTACTGCTGCATAACCGCTGGTAAAGGAAAGCGCATCATCATACTGACAGTCGATCACCAGATTTCCCTCAGCATCGACAAATCCCCATTTGCCGTTTTTTTCTACCGCCGCATAACCGTCCCGGGTAAATGCTTTTGCATTGTCAAAGGTCTCTTCTCCGACATTTTTTCCCTTTGAACTGACAATATGATAACTCTCGCCTTCTTTTACGATAAATACTTTCTGGTTCGAACAGATACCGTTTTCATCCATTACAACATCATCGTAGATATAATCGGTCTTTGTCTTTCCGTTCCGGTTAATAATTGCCCACTTACCGTCTTTTTCAGCTGCCGCCAGCCGGTTACTCACGGAACTTAACGCCTCCCAGGAAAAATCGGTCTTCTCTTCCATCGTATCATCAAGGAATCCGTATTTGCCGTCTTTGCAGGCCGGTACCCGGTCATCGTTCAGAAGTCCCAGATCCGTATATCCCTCATCCGGAGCCTTTCTGGCCAGTCCGTCCCGGTCAAGATATGCATAGGTATCATTGTCCCGAAGTACCAGTGCATAACCATCCTCGGAGTACGGATGCATCTCTTTGTACTGGCAGGCTGCCAGTTCCCTGCCACTGGCATCTACCGCTCCGTAAAGATTGTTGATTTCATCGTAGACCACCATGGAATCGTTGTAGATCGCACTCAGCTGATCGTATTTGCAGAAGAGTCTGGTGTAGGTACCTTGCAGCTCTTTCAGCCATTTCTGTGCGTTCTCATTTTTCGGATAATTCTTCGTAAAAGTCTTCAGGTATTTCACCGCACGGTCTTCCTGTTTGTTATCCTGATAATATTTCATCAGTGTATCCAGCGCCATAGTATCTTTCTGATTCTCTTCTGCCACTTTCTGGCAGGTGGAGATAAACTTTTTATTCTCCCCGTAAGCCAGGTAATCTTCTGCCATTTTCATGGACAGTTCTACATCGTCCGGCTCATATTCCAGAGCACCCTGATATTCGTCTACCGCATCCACATAGATCTGTTTATCCTCGAGGATCTCTGCTTTTGCGATATGCTCTTTTATTTTCTTTGGTATGGATACCATGTCATTGACCGCTGCCAGCCAGGATACTGCCAGCAGTCCGACAAGACCCAGTATTACGTTTCTCTTCATCTGTCTTTTCTCCTAAATCCCCAGTGCCATGGCCAGAACCAGACCGATCCATACAAACGGGGCAAAAGCTATCTCATCTTTTAATTTTGCTTTCTTCCGTACCAGCTGTACGATGCTGTATACTGCCGAAGAAAATACGGTCGTTACAATCACCGCCATAATGCCTCCCGATCCCAGATACAGACCTGCCACAAAGAACAGCTTGACATCACCCATGCCGACACCGCCCCTTGTAATAAAATAACAGATCAGGAACATACCGCCTCCCAGAATACTTCCGAGAAGTGCGGATATGATCATGGACAGCACATACGACGAATACATTACACATTCCGCGATCAATACCACCGCCCGAATATACACCAGTGCCAGCAGGATCTCGTTCGGGATCCGTTTGCTCCTCCGGTCGATGCATGCGATCACCGCAACCCCGCAAAGCAGGATCACGTATCGCAGCATCTTCAGTACCCCGACGGAAAACAGCAGCATATTTTCCACAGATAACAGCACCATCAGCAGGATATTTACAACCAAAAAAATCCGGAAACTCTTATTCTGCCAGCGTGCTTTCATCCAGCGTTTGCTTTTCTTTAAAAATTTCATATTCACTCCTACCACATCAGCGTAGATGCACACTGTCGTACTTCATATTCGCCAAAATCAAACTGTGGAAAGATGTTGTTTTTCATTGTATAAGTAACAACAATCTGAATATCTCCTTTTCCTTCTCCCACGGATATCCATTTGGTCTGACTAAAATCAAGTCCGGACAGCCCATCAACAATACCAAGGTTGATCAGATAAGTATCCACTTCATCGTTGACTTTTCCGATTGAATTCTTGATAGAGGCCCGAGAAAGTTCTCCAGCCACATAAGTCATAGCCGCTCCTCGGATATCCGATTTCACCATGGACATAACCCCCGTCGCGATTGCGTCCGGATCACTGAAGAAATCTGATAGCTGTGTATAGGCTGCATTTCCCGAATCAATCACACTCTGCAGATCTCCGGTCGTTGTAAAATCACTGACGGAATTGGAAAAATTCTTTACAGAATCTACGGTATTCGAAGCATCCGTTTTAAATTTACTGCTTTTGTTGTTGGTACTGATCATCTGATCCGTAATATTGGTCTTGGTAAGTACATATCCATACGCCGATATCTGTTTCGCCGTCTGTGTGATCGCATGATGGATCAGCATCTCCGACTGCACGAATCTTCCGGCATTGATGATTGTAAGAAATGCCATCATGAACGGAATCAGAAACAGCAACACCTCTACCGTCAGAGCTCCTCTGCATGTATCTTTTTTCTCCATGTACATCCTCTTTTCTCTCAAACGTTATTGCCTGTTACTCCTTTATTTTACTGTTACCAGGTTATATAATCTCTGTCCCAGCTCATCTTCGCCAATTTCATCTTCCAATGATCCCTCATAGACGATCTGCAGTGTAACATCATCAGATACTTTCACAGCTACTGCCACACTCTGTCCACTGATCGCTTCTACATGATAGAGAAGTCCCGGAACGTTTGTGTCTCCAATCTCTTTTGCATCCGGATAATACGTTTTAAAATCATCCCATGACATGATATCCGGTGTATACATGCCGGTAGTAATCATGGTCTGATCTGCATCCAAAGAAGTCATTGTAAAGAAGGCCAGGTGATTGCCGGTGGAAAAGCTTCCGGCTGCCAACGCTTCCTCAACAGTCGTAGTAGCAGAATTCAATCCCTCAATCGTCTGCTCTTCATTATTTTCATCATAATAACCTCCTGCAAGTACATAATTTAATGGTGCTTTAAATGTACAGATATCTTCTGTCACGCCCATAGCCACTTCTGTCAGACCGGTTGCATTCGGATATACACCCGTTTCATCTCCGCTTGTTGTCTCTGCTTCCTGTGTATCCTGTACAGGTTCTTCTGCCTCTGGTGTTGCCTCTTCTGTTACCGTCGCTTCCTGTGTCGGTTCCGGTGTTGCATCTGTGGATGTATCAGCTGTCTTTTTACCACATCCTGCCATACTGATTACTGCTGCTGCCATAACTGCGAGATAAATTTTTCTTTTCATAATTTGTTCCTCCATATTTGTTTTTTTATTTCTTATTTTTTATTTCTTAATATCCTAAAACACTTTTGTAATCAATCGAATAACTGTCTCCATACTGCCATCCGGCTCCACTCCAGTCAGCAATCTTCCGCATGAATGTGGTCCGATTTGTTACAGTTGCTTCTATTGATAACATGGTCGACATCTTGGTGATATCACTGTCTGTATTGACCTGAATACAATCTCCGATCCGTGCCAGTGCCGGCTGATATCCGGCAGCCAACATTGCAGTATTTAAAAACAACCGCAAATATTCGGAGTAGTCAAATGTAAGAGTTCCCCGCGTGTTATCTGCGTTAGGCGCGCTCAAAAGTGCTTTTAAGGTAACCCACGTTACTTTTCCTTTCGTAAGTGATACACCATATCCTCCCTTGATATCTTTAATATCATCGGTCGTCTCACACAGACCAAGTCCCAGTTTTACCACTAGCTTAATGATTGGTTCCAGATAAGGAGCTACTGCTGCCCACGGTGCTGAAATTCCGGTCGCATACAAATCAATTTTTTCGTCCGTCAAAGCATAAAATACATTAAACAGCAAACGAATACCATAGATCACTGCCACCGTTGCCTGTACATTCTTTTTCGAAGAACTTTTTCCCCACAGAATGTATTCTGTCTCTGCCTTATAGGCTTTATGGTTCGATGACGAAAACTCATATCCACTTAAACTTGTCAGATTCTCTCCGGAAAGTGTCTCGATTTCATGGGATGCATTGACCTTTTTATCTACGGTATAATAGGTAAACATCTGCATCGCATACTCTGCAATATACAGATTTTCGATACCATCCGAAAGGATTCGATCCACGCCATCCAGGAACGAATTGGCCTGCTTAATGGACTCTTTTACATTTTGGATAATGTTCTTTCGATCTCCGCTGTTATCAATATCCCCGCCGGAAGTAGCTGTCAGTTTATCTGTGCTCGCTCCATAGGAACTATATCTCAACAACCGGGACGGAAGAGTTGCGCTTGCGCTGCTCCAGTCATACGTCGGAAGTCCATCTTCTGATTTTGCTTCCTCCGCTCCTTCTTTTCCCTGATCCAGTGTCTCATTTGCCTGTTCCTGTTTCTCATTTTTTTCCGCAGATTCTCTGCTCTTACAGTATTCAATCAGCTGTTTGTAGAATTCATCATTTTCAATAGATTGCAGAACATAGGTCACATGAATGTGTACATATCCTGTCCGGTAACTCTGATCACAGATAAATTTCAGCTCGCTGTATTCGTCATATGTCACACATTCTCTATTGTCCATAACATAAGATGCTTCATTACTGAACTTCTGCATCTGTGTTCCTCTGTCTACCGTTGCAAGGGACTGATCAAAGAATTTTTCGCCTTTCAATTCTTCCTGGATTCGCTTAAAAGTCGCCTCATCACTTTCCACCGTATTAATCAGCTGCTCACATTTTGTAGTGTCAAACATGTTTTCATATTTTTCTACTTCATCTTTCATACTGCCCGGATTGGAAAGAGCATCTGTTTTTTCTTTCCAGATGGCATGTTTTTCTGCCGCATTCTCCAGTTTCTCTTTTACTATGTTCAGTGCATCTTTTGCATTTTTTGCTCGGATCTCTCCGCTCTGTGCACTTGTCCAATAGTTGTTCAGCGTGTCACCCCATTTATAAACATTGGTTCTTACATACTGATCCATAGACTGCTTATAACCGGGCATAATGGCATCTCTTTTGTTTTTATAATCTGTAGTGCTGTCGGAAAGGTCTTTTCTTGCCTGATCTTCTCCATCGGAAGAACTGTCTTCCTCATCGCTTTCTTCGTCCTCTGCCGGTGTATTCAGTTCATCGTACCAGGTCAGCAGATTGCCTTCTCCGCCAAGTGCATCAATCGTATTTTTATAATACATTGCTGCCATGAACTGGTTATACGATGTTTCATCCAGAGGATTCCCCAGAGATACCTGTTTTGCCGCATTGATAAAGCTTGTCATTGCACCGTTCAACAGATCAAATTTCTGCTGTGTCGTCGATGCATTCTGTACACCGGTCTTATTATAATCGTCATAATGACCGATTGCCGCACGAATCATAAACGCCATACTCAAACCACGTTTATACTCCATTTCCGTACTGTCCAGATCCTGGTTGATTTTGGAATCGTACGGGAAATATTTCAGCTGTTCATTCAGTTCATCCAGCTTGTTCTTGGCATCTTCAAATGCATCCTGACATTCTTCCATAGCTTCTGCGAAGTCTGCCTCTGCCTCCATAGCTTCCAGCATCTTTTTATTATCTTTGATCTGATCGATTTTGTCCAGTACCATATCGGCCATACACACCGGCGCGCGGTATTTCATGTATTCCAGGATCTGCTGTTTTTCTACCTCGGTCTTATAGACCTTGGATGCTTCCACATCGATCACTTCAAAGCTCTGTTCCATCAGATCCAGCACCTGCTTGTAATTCCCGGAATTACTCAGTCCGTCTCCATTTAAGCTTGCCGTAAAATATTTTTCCAGATCCCCCTGCATACTAGACGGTTCTTTGTCCATGGCGATCAGACCATATTCATCTTTCAGTTTCGCATTGTACTGGGCCAAGGCTGCGTTCATCGCCATCTCGCCAGCATCGGCGATCACCGATTTCGCACAGTAGATTCGGGCTGCATCAGTAGCCAACAGTGCAACAATCAGCATAGGAAGCAGGACGACGGAAAGAAATACGGATATCGCACCTTTTTTCTCATAAAATATCTGCATCTTGCACCCCTCCCCTACAATATTTTCTGCAGCACGGACTGAGTCTTGGATGTAAAGGATCCATAGTCCAGACCAAGTTTGTCAAATATGGCCTTGGTCAGATCTTCTGCCAGATCTACATTTCGCACAAATTCGCTGGGATTGATGGAAAACGTATAAGCCGCTGCTTTCAGTGTCGTAGAACCGTCATACCCCAGATACGCCAGTACGCCCGGCATCGGTATGTTATGTTTAATCGTCACCGTTACGTTCGTCCCCAGAAAACCTGTTTTCACTTCGATCTCCGGCGTACTCATCCCTGTTGTTGCCACAAGACTTGATGCACTGACCGTTCCGGCAACGTTTTGCGCCTGTGCGCTTGCATGACCACCCGTGATCGCACTGACCAGTTTCCCTGCACCTCTGTACAGGGCGCTCATGGATTCATTATGCGCCTCCATATATGCGTTTACTTTTCCTGCCGACGTCAGATCTGCACCGTTTTTAAACTCGATTTCATTATCAGACCCCATACCAAACGTATCATATCCTATATAGGCGTCTTCCCTCGCTGCCACAGCTGCCACACGCTGGGCTTCATAAAGCATCATATATTCCTGCATGTTAAACAGGGCCAGATAAATCAATGACATGACTACACAGAGTACAATCGGCATATAGATCGTGGCTTCCACCATTGCTACACCTTTTTCATCTTTTATCTTCATCTATTCTCTCCACCGGTAAGTACCGGATTTCTTTGTGCAAATTTCCGCTGCAGGGAATCCCTGCAGCGGAAGACATCAGCATCCTTAACCGATAAAATCGGTCAGATTTTCAAATACAGTTGTTACAGCGGCTGTCAGCTGCTCTCTGAAGATCGCTGCTACTACCAGAATAATTGCAATAATTACAATAATTGCAACAATATCAGATGCACCTTTTTCTTCTTTGGTGAATACCTCTGCTACTTTCACTGCTTTGCTGATCATCATGTTTTTTACCTTTTTCAGCATAATCTTCCTCTCCTTTGTTATTTATTTAAGTACAGGCTGCCCTGTTACTTACATGTTCATGAATGTAGGAACCATAACCAGGATCAGGATCCCGATAAAGATCATCGCGGTAGGGATCAGCAGTTTGGAATTGGCTGCCTCTCCTTTTCTTTTTACCAGATGTTTCTTCTCCTCCCACATCTCATCCGACATCTCTTTTAAGAAGTAAGCGATCTCGGAATTACCTTTCTGCATGTTCTGGATCATCGTGGATGAGAACCGACGGATCTCTTTGATCGCACAGCGGTCTGCAAAGTTTTTATACGCATCCAGTTCTGCAACACCATTGTTCATCTCGTCTACGGTAAGACGCATCTCCCTGTTCAGCGCCCGGTCACCGCTCTCAGCAATCTTTTTCCAGGCTTCGCGGACAACCATTCCGGAATTTACCAGCAGCGTCATCTTTGATAACATCTGTGGCAGATCTGCCAGAAGTTCATCCCTCTTTGCTTCCAGTTTATCGTTCATTAATTCTTCTACATACCACATCAGCAGTCCGGCAAATCCCACACCGGCAACCGTTGCCAGCCCGCTGTTTCCCAGCGCTCCAAGAACCGCCATTCCCACGACTACGGTAAATCCATAGGTCCATTTGGCTCCATTGATCACCAGATAGTAATATTCGGCATATCGTTTGCCCTGTACTTCTGAGATTTCCTTGATTCTCTTTCTGGCTTTTTTACTTCTGCTGTCAATATGAAGGATCTTCATGATCCCGAAGCCGACACAGAACAGTTCCGGATATCGGTATTCGTTCGGATCGATGGAATCCGTCAGATCTTTGAATTCGGCTTCATACTTTTTCGCCAGCCAGATCCACAGGACAACCAGTACCGTAGCTATTATCAGTAAAAGAAGTCTGGTCATATCCATTTTCTTTTCCTCCTCAGATTTTGATATCAGTGATCCTGGATCCCATTACATATGCCAGTCCAAAGATACCGATACAGATCACTTTGATCACGACATTTGCCGGGGTGTTGGTTCCGATGGAACTGATCCCCATGCCTTTCATCATGCCCACAATCAAAAGAGGCATAACCATCATGACATTCAACTCATTTTTATTACCGGCAACCATCGTGTCGATCTCCATCTCGATCTCCATCTTATCGCCAATGACATCTCTCGTCTGATTTACCACACGTTTCAAGTCACCACCCTGACGGTTACACACCTCAAACACATTGGCAAAACTCATCACATCATCCAGTCCGCTTCGCTCGGCAAAGTCTGTCAGCAGTACCTCGATGTTAATGTTATTGTTCAGTCCGGTACAGATCAGTTCCAGTTCCCGTACAATATCGCTCTCTTCTCCGTAGATAGAGATCATATCGTTGCAGGCATCCTGGAACGCATCCGGCGTATTTCGTCCGGCAGAATACGATGCCGAAAGGGATTCCAGAAGATCTTTGAACTGCTCCCGCAGGGATTTTAACCTCTGATTTTTTCGGAACTCTGCATAAAACTTCGGGGCCTTGATGGCAACAAGCACACCTGCAACTGCTCCGAAGATCACACTGCCGAAAAAGATCAGAATCACAACCATTGCCAGTACAAATCCCAGAATCCATGCGATCAGATAATCTGTAAACTGCATATGATATACATGATAGTCAAATGCATTTCCCAGAACACCATTTAACTCTACATATTCTTCTTTCTTTTGTTTTTTCGCCATTTTTATATTTCCTCTCTGTTTCCCGAAAGCCGCAGCTTATAGTCGTTGATAAACGGATTCCCTGTCCGCTTCAGCTGTCCGGATACATGTTCCAGTGTGGAATGTTCGTCTTCCACAAACTGATAAATCGGATTCAGCTGAATCTCACCATCCTCATATCCGAGCACTTCACAGATTTCCATCGTCCGTCGGCTCTTATCTCTCAGTCGGGACAGATGGATGATCACATCCACCGCCGAAGCAATCTGCTGACGGATAGCTTTCAACGGAAGTCCGTCCGCTCCCTGTAACACCATAGTTTCCAGACGGCTTAACATATCTCTTGTGCTGTTGGCATGACCGGTACTCAGGGAACCATCGTGACCGGTATTCATAGCCTGCAGCATATCCAGAGCCTCGCCGCCTCGAACCTCTCCGACAACGATCCTCTCCGGTCTCATACGCAGAGAAGACTTGATCAGATCCCGAATCGTCACGGCACCGTTTCCGGACGCATTGGCATTGCGGGTTTCCAGACTTACCAGGTTATCAATTCCTTCAATCTGTAACTCCGCGGAATCCTCGATGGTAATGACACGCTCATCATGTGGAATAAAGTTCGATATCGCGTTCAGGAACGTCGTTTTTCCGGAACCGGTACCTCCACAGATGAAGATGTTGTATTTTGCTTTTACCAGCATCTCCAGTACATGTGCTACTTCCGGTGTAATGGATCCATATCGCAGAAGCATCTGTACAGTCATCGGGGTTTTGGAAAACTTTCGGATCGTGACGATAGCCCCGTTCAGGGAAATCGGCGGCAGTACCACGTTGACACGGGAGCCGTCCGGAAGACGGGTATCCACGATCGGATTCGCCTGATTGACCTCACGTCCAGCCTGACCTACGATCTTCTGAATAATATCCTCCAACTGTTTTTCATCGTCAAAGGTCTGATTCAGTTTGGAAAGTTTACCTGCTTTTTCAATAAAGATATCTTTCGGTCCGTTGATCATAACCTCTGTAATATCATCATCTTTGATAATACTGTCCAGAACACCGAGACCACGAATGGAACTGTATACCCGTTCCATGATATCCACGCGTTCCTCGATCGTGATGTATTCCGAACCAAGTTTTTCCACGATCATCTGCTCAATCACCGTCTCCAGGTTCTCATCACTCATCACGTTCAGATTAAATCTTTTATAGATTTCCTCTTTAAACTGTCTGACAATCTCTAATTTTCTTTCGTCTGTCATCTTCTACCGCACCTGTCTTAAGATATCCATCTTCGCAATCTGATCGATCAGCGGTCTTCCCGATACATTTTCGAACCGATGGATGCCGCCCAGCAGGCTGACCGGAAGTTTTTCCATCTGCATGCTGTTTTTTGAACTGTAACGATTATATAAAAGCTGAATCTTATTCATGATCTGTACTTCTTTTCTCTCCTCGATGACACGAATGGTCTCGCAGAATTTCTCGAATTTGCGGATACCTGTCATCGTTCCGTCACATATATAGATCACACTGTCCGCATAATCCTGCATCAGTTTCAGCTGACGCTCTGTCAAGTCACCGGACAGATCAACCACAATCTCTTCGTACTCGCCTACCTGTCCGATTGCCTGGATCAGACTTACGATCTCATCATCCTTCAGTTCTATCATATCAAAGGCATTTCTGCAGTCCGAAAAGAAGTCCACACCGCTCGGATCGGTCTTTAATGTACTCTCGATTTTGATCAGCAAATTGCTCTTACGGCTCTTGAGCGCATAGATGACATCAGAAAAGCTCATTGTGCCCTCTCCTGTAAAATACAGGTTGCTGCTTCCGAACTTCTGCAGGTTCAGATAGAAGATCTTCTTTCCTTCCTTTGCCATCCGCAGTGCATAGGCAGCAGCTGCTGCCGATGTACCACATCCGCCCTGCACGGAAGTAAATAATGTCACATGTACCAGATTGCCACTGGTCTTTAACTTCATATCCGAAGCTTTTTCTGCAAACAATCCAAGCATCAGTTTATAGAGAATATCTACTTTCTGATATTTACAAATGGCACTTACCCCGCCGATTTCTTCGATCCCGGACTGTTCACACAGACAACCGATCACCACACTTTCCGGAAGTTCTGCTGTATCTAACTGCAGGTTACTGCTGTACAAGACCAGATCTGCATATGCTTCCCGAATATTCGCATAAAAGCTGTTCACATCGGAAAATACTCTCATCTCCACTTTATCCGCATACCGCGTCTGAAACACCTGCAACATATGACTGGTATAGTTCGTATCCTGGTCTACAATAATTACTTTAATCTTCACTGTTTTTCCCTCTCAGATCCTTTATCTCACAATATTGAACACGCTGATCACATCTGCGTATCGAATATTATCGCCATCCTGTAACTGCACGGTACCACTGATTCTCTTTTCATTGACAAAGGTTCCATTCGTAGATCCAAGATCCGTCACAAAGAACTGTCCGTTTCTTCTCTGGATCACTGCATGCTGACGGCTTACAGACGTGTCATTACCGATCACATAGTCCACCATACCTGCATTTTTACCGATCTTAAACTCGTCTTTCTCGATAGTAACACTCTGCTGCGTCTGTACAAAGTACAGCAGTCCTTTTGGCGACATCTGAGATGTTGCCTGACTCGAATTCTGATCCATAGACAGTACAGTGGTTTCGCTTTCTGCATAATTATTCTTCTGAGACATCGGTTTCTGATTTTGCCGGAATCCCTGATTCTGTGGACTTGTCCATCCACCTTCATTATATGACTTTTGTGGGATCTGCTGAAAGTTTTGTCCGTTCATCGCCGGCTGCGGGCTTTTGGGCGGCTGTGTGCCTCCGTCCGGTCTGTTTCCGCCATGACCGTTATATGCTTTTGCCATCGCATTCGTATTCTTGATCAGAATGTTCATAGCGATAAATGCTCCAATTCCGCATAACAACATACCGAAAATATGCCACATGAGAACCGTGGTTCCGTTCTCCTGGAACTGCAGTCCATAACGCGGTGCGTTCTCTGCCAGACGGTTTGCCAGGGAATAGTACCAGATCAGAGTATAGATTCCACAGGTCAGATAAGATAACAGGATAAATACTACCAGACCACTGGTTTTCTTTCCGTCATCCGCACACATCTCATTTACATCCTGTGCCATTTTATAAATAAAATAAAAGTTATAGATTCCACAGGTTAAAAATCCAAATACTATATATTTCCATAACGCTCTGTCTTCCTGGATCATAAGCTTTCTCCTTTTTCATAACAGACAGGGGCACTTTCATGCTCCTGCCCGTTTTCTTGCTTTTGTCTGTGATGTTTTATTTCTGTTTGTCTTTTTTGCGTTTTACCAGTACGATAATCAGAACAACGATGGCAACAAAAATTACGATCACGCTGATCAACAATGGTGTGTTGTTGATGAACTGTACGAAGCTGTTCTGTGTTACCAGGACTTTATAAGAAGCAGGTACCTGTTCGTTTGTTTCCGGATCGTATACTTCTTTGGAAATATTACCGGCTTTGTCGCAGGATACCAGTTCAATGGTCTGGTACTGGTTGCTGCTGGCGATATCCACCAGAAGCTCACCATTCAGCTGTGCGATCTCATCTTCTTCAAAGCGTTTGAACAGTTCACCATCCAGATAAACTTCCACATAAGCCAGATAAATATTATCTTTTACATTCAATGTGAACTCATGAGTGTTCTCTTTGTAACGTCCTCTGTCTGCCAGGTTGGATACAACCATGGTAGGAGCCGTCTTATCTACGGTAAATTCAATCGTTTTTGCTTTTGTTTTGTTCGTTGTGGAGTTATGTGCCGCATCTTCAGAGTAGATGTTGATCACATAGTTTCCTTCTTTTTCAAAACAGGAAGCTTTGATCTTATATACGTATTTCTTCCACTGTCCGTCTTCACCGGATTTTGTGATAGTGTAATCCTCTCCCTCTTTCAGAGTAACGACTTTTCCATCCAGACTGTAGGTGATCTCAATCGTTGTCAGATCATCCACGTTAATCTCCGTGATTTCCAGATCCTGTGGTTTATTTGTATATTTCTTATCGATCAGGGCTTTTGTACTGCTTCCGATCTCATACGTAGAACCATCACGGTTTACAGAGAAGGTGATCGAAGAGGTTGTTTCATTTCCTGCTTTGTCGGTTACTTTCGCGGTTAAGGTATAGATATCATCCATGCCTTCCGGGAAATCCTTAAAGATCACGTTCATACCGGTTGCACTGCTTGTGATGTTTGCCAGAGAATCGATCTTCACATCTCCTCTGTTGGCACCCTTCAGTGTAACTTTCACACCACTCGTAATAAAGTTTGTATCAGAGATGCTGATATGTGGTGCTACAGTACCGTTATTTGCAGATTTATCTTTGACACCGGTAATCTTCACTTCCGGATTCTTCAGATCCACTGTGAACTTATCCTGTGCATAATCTGCCGCTTTGTTTTCCGCAAGGTCAAATCCACTGACTGTAAAGGTGTAATCTGCATCATGGTTGAAGACTACATTTGCCGTATGGACATCTCCGTTGTTGGACCATCCGCTCACGCCAGGTGCTCCGCCTGCGGAAGCCGTTGTGGATACCGTGATCTTGGACGGATCAAAGTTATGCTCGGTTACGGTGATCGTTGCTGTTCTTGCTGCTTTGTAGTAATTGCCGTTCAGTGCGCTGTTATTATTATAGGAAACTTTAATAACCGGAACGGTCTTATCTACAGTGAACTCTTCCAGGTTTTCCGTGTTGGATTTGTTTCCTGCAAGATCATAGCAGTCATAACTTACGGTGTAATCACTGTCACCGGAGAAGGTAACGGTTGCCGTATGGATCTCTCCGTTATGGCTCCATCCGCTGATGCTGTATCCGCCACCTGTAGTGGAAGTTACTCTCGGCATGTAAGACGGATCAAAGTTTCTCTCGTCTACGGTGATCGTCAGTGTCTTATCATTCTTGTAATATTTTCCATTATGTACGTCGCTCTTATCGAAGCTGAAGCTTACGATCGGCGCTTTGTTGTCGACTTTCAGTGTTGCAGTCTGAGAAGTCGCACTGTTGGTGGACCAGTCTTCCGCGTATACACTTACCTGTACATCGTTGGAGTAGAACTGGTTCGGGTTGATATTTACATGTCCGGTCCATATCTGCTGATGGGTTTCTTGGGCTAAGTTAGCCAGTGTACCGCTCTCTGTATAGCCGGTGGTTCCGTTTACAATACGGTATGTGATAGTTTTCAGTCCGGAATATGCATCATTCACTAACGGATCTTCCACACGCACATCAAATCCAGGATTGTCCCCTGCGCTGTACACTCCTTTACCCCATGCCGGAGTGGTCGGTGTGATTGTTACCATCGGTGTCGGGTTCGTGTTATCCACGATGATTCCATCCGTGCTGAAGAACTCGATATTTCCTGCTTTATCCGCAACTTTTTCGTATACCACCAGATGCTGATTTGCTGCCAGAGAAATCTTAGCAGAATATCCGGTCCAGTCGGTCCGTTTTTCCAGATCTGCGCGACTCAGTGCTTTCTGAGATACCAGATACTGGGTTGTTGCAACACCCGCGGTCTCATCTTCACCCGTCATGGATGCGCGTACACTGTTTTTACCGAAGTATCCAAATGTGATGGTATTTAACAGTTTGTTCCATACCTGAGATATAGAACCATTTACCAGATCTTCTACAGTAACAGTTCCTTCCGGTCTTACACGGTCAAGTGTTACTGCCTGTTTTACAGTCGCTTTTAACGTGTTTCCGGCCAAGTCGGTATAGTCGTAGGCGAAATCATAGTTTGCATCGACATTGATTACCGGAAGAGTGATTGTGTACTTCGAGCGGCCGTCAGAAGCCTCTCCAAATGGTGTCCAGTTTTTTGTGATTGCGTCTGCATAATTAGCAATTGACACATCTACATTTTTACTGTTTACTGCTTTTACCTTTGCAACAACTTCGTCTTCAAGAAAGTTTGTTTCTGTCATAACAGCAGTTGCTACTACATAATCTACCGCTTCGTTTGCATAGACACGTCCTTTGGATGTATCCAGTACCAAAGTTGTCTGATCTTTGTTGTATGCTGTATAAGTTACTTCCAGTTCCGGCGCTACGGTATCAATAGTAAATGCAAATCCATTATCGTTATCGCTTTTAGTGTTAGTTGCAGCATCGGTTGCTGTTGTCTTGACATTGTAGTTTCCATCTTTGTTAAATACCAGCGTAAAGTGATACAGGGTATTATCTGTTGTTTTTGTGATATCAGCATCTTCATCTTTTGTGATGGTTCCAATACCAAGTGTATCTTTCTGCGCTTCCAGCTGATCCAGTGTATAATCTGTACCATTAATCGTTACAGTCAGATCTTTCAAGAAACGTTCCTGTACAGTAACTTTGTATGTTACGTTGCTGTTTGCATATTTTTCGTGAAGGAATTTTCCTCCGTTATTCTCCTGCATCCAAGTAGATGTTACTGCAGGACTTACCGAGTCAAGAACCAGCGTGTGTACTGCATCGGCTTCCATAGTGTTTCCTGCATTATCTTTTGTATCTTCTTTTGGCGCGGTCACAGTGATAACTCTGGACTTCGTCGGATCATTTTTGAATACAATGTCTGGACTTGTCGTGATCGTACGGTAATCTGTCAGTTTTTTCAGAGTCACATCTTCCGGGTATTTATTTGAAATAATTACCTCTTTATCCTCTCCTGTTTTTCCATCTCCATCCATATAAGATATCTGATATCCCATCTGTTCCAGACCAGAATAAAACTTAGGATCGGATACACCCTCTTTTGCAGTCAGATTCAACTTCGCATCACCGGAGTAGTAAGTAACATCTCTCCATTCATTACTGATTACACCGGCACCTTCCGTTTCCGTATATGTTACAGAAATATCATGCATGTTCTCCAGAACAATACCATTAGATCCATAAATCATTACATTTCCTACATTATCTTTTGCTTTTACAAAGATGATGTAGTTGTTTGGATCAAGTTTATCCTCACCTTCCAGTTTTCCAATATTTTTGATCGTCCAGGTATTATTTTCATCTGGTTTTCCGGCATTCGTAAATTGTTCCTCAGCCAATGCTTCTGTATAATCATCTTTAGTCAGCAGATCCTCATATTTTTCTTTTTCTGCATCCGTCTTTGCAATGAAATAAGACATTCCGTTAACGCCGGATTGAGTATCACTGAGTTTTACCTTTGCTTCAATCGCATGGTTTTTGTAAATACCAAACGTAATAGATGCTTCCAGAGTACGAACTATATTATCATCCGTATCAAGTGTGGTAACACACGTTGGTGCTTCTGCATCATATTCGAAATCTAGGGAAAAGTCTTTGGTTTTTGCAATGATTTCACCACTGATTCCTTCTTTTGTCATGTAGAAAGAACGGTTGATATTATTATGTTCATCTCCCAGTCCCAAACCAGAGGTTGTGATATCTTCATTCTTTTCCCCATTGACATAATAAATATGGTCGTAATATCCATCCTTATCCTGCAGTTTAACCGTTGCCTGTTCTCCGTAATAACGTTTATCACCTGCCTGATATGCATGTATGCTGGTACTATTTTTAATTTCCACATAACCAGCTGCGTTTTTTTCTTCTGTGATTGTTACATTTCCGCTTGTATAATCAATCAGATCAAACTTATAGTTATTTGTCGGATTTGTCTGATCATCCGCCTGCAATTTTAAAGCACCTTCGTGCGCACCATAACTTGCACTATCTTGTGTTTTCACATTTTCTGCATTCAGATCCTTGGCTGTTTTATCTACTACATTCGGGAATTTGAATCCTTTTAAATTAGTTCCTTCCCCTGTAACAAATCCTGTTTCTCCCGTAGTTGCGTTCACGAAAACCAGTTTATCCAGTGGTTTTGCATAATCCAGATCACGGAAACCACGACTTGTACCTTCAACAGAAAGTTTCAGCATTCGTTTCTGAATTGTCAGTGGAACTGTGATGTCATCTTTTGCTTTCTGGATCTTATAATTGTTTTTCAGACTCTCTTTATCTTCTTCTGTCAGGGTGGTATCTGCAAATACTACGGTACTGAGATCTTCAGGAGCAAATGTCATATTCTGAGATTCTTCCTCTCCCAGAACATCTTTCAGTCCGCTATCATATCCTTTGAAAACAGCTGCCTCAAATTTACCAATCTGTGCAATCGTATTTGCAGTTGGTGTTACATTCTGTTCTTTTGCATCCACTAATGTTGCTTTTACATCTACAGTTTTTGTACCATCATAAATCTTCTTTCCGGAGAAATCCTCTCTATCCGATGCACTGACAGTTACACTATCGCTCTTGATAATCAGCGGATACGGTTTTACTTTCACATAAATTGTTTTTTCAAACGTATAGTTATCCGTTTCTCCTTTTAATGTCACAACAACATTATCACTGGAGGCTTTTTTCGGAGTAATTATTATTTTTCCTGTTGTATCTGTTTTTACATCAATTCCATCAGAAGATTTGTAAGAAACCTCTAAGCTATTGAAACTTTCACCTTGCAGTTTCTGTCCATTATGTTCCTTTCCAACAGTAAGTTCTATATCCTCTGTTCCATAAGTCACTTCCAGCGGATCTTTCTTTGTACAATTTGAGCTAAATGTAAGATCAGCTTTTTCTTTATCTGGATTATAAGTTACCGTTTTTGTAGAGCCTTTATAGACCTTATCATTTGTATCAACGAAATATCCGGTCATGTTGACATCTTTCTGATACCTGCTCAATTTAATGCTCAGTGTTGTCTGACCATCTCCATTTGTTGATTGTTCACATTCACCCTGTCTCTGTTGTTTTCCTTCGTCATAAGTATAATTGATTATTCTTCCTGCAACCGGAATACCATCTTTTGTTCTTAATGTAAGCGTAAACTTTATATTTTGATTAAACCATGATTTTCGTCCTTCCGTTGCTATCGAAAGCTGTGTCTCTTTTCTGTCTACATTCACTGTCTTTCTTGCAATTTCCACAGTGCCTGATTTTATCACAATCGTATAAGAAGTATTTCTTCCATCCCGCGCCTGAATTGCACATTTATCTTTTGGTTTATCGCTTACAATATGTGCTTCCGCAGTATTAGAACCCTCTTCGATTTCCCAGGTTACATAATCCTTCCATGCGTCTGTCACAGAAAATATTGGTGCTTCCTCTGCATATACAATACCTGAATCCGTACCAGTGATTTCTGCATTTACTGTTACCTCCGTAATAGTTACATTCAGACTCTTTTTCTCCATATCAACAGATGTAGCTGCTTCCACCTGATACAGACCTTTTACATCACTGACTGTAATGGTACGATTAGCATCGGCAACAAATTCATCATAGCTAACATCGGTAGAAACAGACATATCAAGTTGAGACTCCCCAATCATGATATCCTCATTCTTTTCGTTGTATTCCAGTGCCACTTTAACACCGTCCACAAATCCCGGACCAGCCGGTATCGATGCACGGTTCACCACATTCACTGAAAGCTTCTCTTTAACCGTTCCTCCCTGATCCGGTGTCGTGCCGCCTCCTGCTTCTTCTTCACCGCTTCCTGTCTGACCGGCTTCTGTCGCCTGTACCGTATACGGACCGGCCGTCATACAGGTCGAGAAAGCGAAGACCACGGCCAGAAGAAATGCCAGTGCTCTTTTAATTCCCTTCTTTTTCACTTTTCTTTTCCTTCCTTTCACTCATTATCATATATCTGTAAATTCTGCCATTTACTATCATGTGCAGATAAAAAGTAAATAACATGATCGCCATAACCACCAGAAGAACACCTTCCGGGATGCTTCCCGTCAGGTTTCCCACGATAGTAAGGGCGAAGGATACCAGCAGAATCGGATCCATGATCCGTGCCGGCGGTGTTCGGAAGAATCCAAACACACCAATAATTTTCTTTTGTTTCCACTCCTGATAACCAGCCGTTTTGGAAATGATTTCCCTGCAGACTCCAAAAAGAACCGCTCCCGCCAGAAGTGTTACCCAGAAGAGTACTCCCAGGATATATCCTCCGGCTGCCACCTTATTCTCACTGTTTACCGCAAAGGGTTCCAGAAAAATCGAACATGCATGAAGCCCGAAACACACAATGGATAATCCCAGATATTTCAGGGCTTTCTGTTTCCTCTTTTTCATCGTTCGATCACCTCATCTGTATGGATCTCCACGATACTTCGTACTACCACGAAATCTGCTTCCTCAGGTGTAACCTGTGTTTCCGGCATTTGCAGGATATCAGTTTCCGCTTCCACAGCTCCAAGAACCGTTGTTTCGGATTCTTGTGTTCCGGCACCAATTACTTCCGTCTCGGCTTCCGTCATTTCTGTACCAAGCACTTCTGTCTCGGTCTCTGTTATTCCCGCGCCAAGCACCTCCGTCTCACCTTCGCTGCGGATACTGGTTTCTTCCTCTCTCCTTGGCATCAGCGTCGGTGTCGGTATATCATCGTGTGTAACCAGACGAACCGGTGTGTTATTTTCCCCGATCAGATCACTGTAAACCTGTTTTTTCAGTGGTGTTCCGTTTGCCGGTTTTTTCGTTTCTTTCTTTCCTTTGGACTTTTTATCTGTCTTTTTCTTTATAGTCGGTGTTCCGCCACTTGCCATTTCTTCCACAGCTTTTCTTGCCGTTCTTCCGGTCAGTTCACCGAATACCTGTGGGATCTTTAATACGAAGAATAAAATGATGGCAATTGCCAGAAAAACCAGAGCTACGATTCCACAGTACAGAAAAATATTTCTGTAAAATGTATATCTCTCTTCAAATCCCTGTACAGCTGTTGCTACTACTGTCATCATTCCTCACCTCCTTCAGAAGGTGTATCTTCTGATGTCACTGCATTTGCTGCAAACATCGCCTGAATCTGCTTTTCTCCGATAGCCGCGGCATCCAGAATATTGTCCTTCAGTTCTTTCGCTACCTGATTATCCGTCACATCAGCCGCGTTTACCGCCGTTGTGATCCGATTCAGTGCTTCTTTCATTTCTTCCTGAGTAAGCCCTGCCTCCCGGAACGCATCATAGTGGGTACAGATCTGATATACAATCTCATTATACAGACGAAGTTCTGTGATAACGTTGTCCTGACCTGCGATATTATCACTCATCAGCCCCATCAGATCATCCCAGTAATCCTTATAGGAAACCTGTGCGTCTCCCGCCTGATTCGTCTGTCCGATCTTACTGTTGTAAGCACTGATCTTGCCCAGAATATCTGAACGTGTCTTCCAGGCTGTCTTTTTGTCCTCATCTTCTCCAAGATCCAGATTGTTCATATCTGCTTTACTCACGATGTCGAACCAGCCTCCGGCCGAAGTTTTATTCTGTCCCGTTCCTTCAGTGTAGTAATAAAGCATCCCCATGTTATAAGCAAACCGCACATACCCGGCTTCGTTTTTCTGGAATAATGTTTTATTATCTTTCGATCTGCCGTTATCCCTGGAACTTAATATAGAAAGAATGTAGCTGTCCTCTTCGGAGGTAAATTCATTATCTTCCCCCACAGCGTTCACCAAACCAAGCCATGCATCTTCCGCTTCCGGATTCAGCGCGATTGCCTTCTTATAATAAGTAATTTTATCCTGCATAGATGCTGTCTGAGCACTTTCCACATAATAATCATACCCTGATGTCTCTGTTTTCTTAGCCAGAACCGCACCAGTCAGAGAACCAACACCCATAACAACTGCAAGTCCGACACTCACAGAGAATGCAAGCATCTTATTTTTTAACTTTCGCCGGTACGGCAGTCCCAGTTCTTCCGGATGCTCTAGATCATACTGTAACTGCGCACAGCTTCGATACCTCTGTTCCGGTTCCTGCTGTGTACATTTAGTAAGGATCATCTCCAGACCAAGCAGTTCGTTTCGAAACTCTCGCGGTGTCTCTTCTAACAATGTTGTTCTGCACTGCGTGATCGGCGGAAAATTAAACGGCGTTGCTGCCGGATTTCGTCCGGTGATCAGATGATGCAGCGTCGCTCCCAGACAGTAAATATCACTCTCCGGGCGTGCCTTTCCTTTATGATCCTGGCTTCCGTACTGTTCCGGTGCCGCATAACCAGGTGTACCAAGACTTGTCGTATCTTCAATATTTTCTATCTTAAATTCTCTTGCGGTACCAAAGTCGATCAGTGTGATCTCTCCGTTCGGCCGCAACATGATATTCGATGGTTTCAGATCTCGATATACAATTGGCTTCTCACGAGTATGCAGATAATTCAGTACATCGCACAACTGGATACCCCAGGAAAGTACATCCTCGATTCCAATCGGTAGTCCCGTCTGTTCCATACTTTCTTTCAGAACTTTATTCAGGGATTTCCCCTCGATATAGTCCATAACAATCAAGAATGTATCTTCATCGTCAATTACGTCAATGATACTCGGCAGATATTTGTGATTCAGTCTTTTTAACGTATCGGTTTCGGCAATCAACCCCTGTTTAACCGTGGCAAAATCCTGTACACCATCTTTTCTGACCTCTTTGATCGCCCATGTCTTATTGGCGCGTTCATTCAATGCCAGATATACAACACTCATTCCACCCTGACCGATCTGGTTCAGTATCTTGTATTTTCCATCTATGACGGATCCTATTTCCAGCATCTTCACCCCTCCTGCACAGCCTTGATCGCAACAGCAGAGATATTATCCATCTCCCTTCTGGACTTCACCAGTTCTGTCAGATATACAAGCCGTTCTTTCATTCTTTCCTCATTCACCAATCCGGAAGGATTTAACTGCATAAATAACTCCTGTTCACTGATCTCATGCCGGAATCCATCACTGCACAAAAGGAAAAGGGTTCCCGGTAAAACAGTTCCCCGGTAAAAATCAGGAAGAACCTCCTCCGATGCTCCGATACACTGTAACAGAACATTTCTCTGCGGATGTCTTTCCGCATCCTCCGGACGAACCCGTCCCAGATCAATCTGCTGCTGCACCAGGCTCTGATCTTTCGTCAGCTGATATACCTGATTGCTGATCGCATACGCCCTGGAATCTCCAACATTCATGATAAAATATTCATTTTTTATCATGAGCAGCGCAACAATCGTAGTCCCCATCCGCTTACCGGTTCCTTCCACATACTGTGCCAGCTGCAGATTCAGTATATTCGCAGTTCCATACCAGTTATTTTTTACTTTTTCCAGAATCTCCTCAACATCCGTGACCTGCCGGAGTATCTGAGGAAAATCTGTCTCAAACCATTGCTCCATCGCACGTATCACGGTGGCACTGGCTAATTCTCCGTTTGCCAATCCGCCCATACCGTCACATAAAACACAGAAAAATACTCTTCCGAGTTTTGTCTGTGCTTCTTTTATCATGTAGGAATCCTGATTTGTCTTTTTTTTGATTCCTACATCCGTATGAGCCGCCATAAGATATCTCATATTCTTATCCTCTGTATCTTCCTTTCTCCTGTTTCTTCCATATTCAGGTATCTGTTTCGACTTCTTTATACTTTTTTTATAATATTATACGCGTTGTATCATGTTTAATCAATTATTATTTGAATTATATCAGATTAAACACTATATTTTTAAGGATTTTCCCATGATTTTATCCGACA